>Ga0137371_10002578_pt1 | contig 14455 bp, 15 predicted proteins | sample SagtaG_7_FD_104919 | JGI IMG/M metagenome (GOLD analysis project Ga0137371, IMG submission 104919) | Vadose zone soil microbial communities from Sagehorn Ranch, Mendocino, California, USA - Sage1_R_40_16 metaG | ecosystem: Environmental > Terrestrial > Soil > Vadose zone | place: USA... | reverse complement strand
GGTCTCGAGTGGCGTTCCTTCGTTCATTCGCCGGGCGCGAGCTCGCGGTCGATCTCGGCACCGCGAACTCGCTCGTCTTCGTCCGCGGCGAGGGCATCGTCGTCTTCGAGCCCTCCGTCGTCGCCGTCGACGACCGCACCGGCGAGGTTCAGGCCGTCGGAGCCGACGCGAGCCGCATGATCGGCCGGACGCCGGCCTCGATCCGAGCGATCCGGCCGCTCCGGCACGGAGTGATCGCCGACTTCGAGATGACCGAGCAGATGCTGCGCCACTTCATCCGCAAGGGTGGCGGCGGCCGACTGCCGCTCGCGCAGGTCGTCCTCTGCGTCCCGAGCGGGATCACCAAGGTCGAGGAGGAGGCCGTCCAAGAAGCGACGCTCGCTGCGGGTGCCCGCGCGGTCTACTTGGTCGAGGAGCCGATGGCGGCCGCCATCGGCGCGGCCCTGCCGGTCGCCGAGCCCCGCGGAAGCATGATCGTCGACATCGGTGGGGGGACGACCGAGGTGGCCGTGATCTCGCTCGGCGGGATCGTCAGCTCGCAATCGATCAAGGTCGGCGGTTACGAGATGGACGAGGCGGTCGCCAAGCACGTGCAGGCGCAGTACGGGCTGCTGATCGGCGAGGAGACGGCCGAGCACGCGAAGCTCGACGCCGGCTCGGCGTGGCAGCTCGAGGAGGAGCTTCGGTGCCATGTCGGCGGTCGCGACCTGCAGACCGGCATGCTGCGCCGGCTCGAGCTCGGCTCGGAAGAGCTTCGGCATGCTCTCGACGCACCGGTGCAGCGGATCGTCACCGCCGTCAAAGACACGCTCGAAGGCACCCCGCCCGAACTTGCGGCCGATATCAGCGACCAGGGAATCATCCTCGCTGGCGGCGGCGCGCTCCTTCGCGGCATCGATGCGCGACTCCGCTCCGAGACGGGCCTGGAAGTCGCTCGCGCCGAGTCCCCGCTGACCTGCGTCGTGCTCGGAGCCGGCGAGGCGCTCGACGAGCTGGAGACGCTGAAACGGGCCCGTGCCCCACGTGGCCGCAAGGCACGCGGGCGCCGGTTTCAGCGGCGGTGATGCAAAAGGCCGCGCAGCCTCTATCAGGCGTCGTCGAGCGCGATGATCTCGCGCTCGACGCCCGCGAGCTCGAACTCCTGGCCGGCCAGGTAGCGCTCGGCGCCGTCCAGCAACGCCAGCAGCTCACGGTGATCGCGCGCGACGCAGGAAAGCGTCAGCCGCGAGCGCTGCCAGAGCTCGTGGTGGTCGACCTCAGCCACGGAGGCTCCGAACCGCTGTTGCAGCTGCGCCTTTGCCGACTTGACGTACTTGCGCTTGCCCTTCAGCGAGCCCGCCTCCGGGAAGTGCAGCTCCACGGAGAGGATGCCGACATAGCCTGCGCCCACACCCACATTGTGGCGGGCGCGAACGAGGCGCCGGTTTGTACGTCTAAGCAGACGTGCGGTTTATCGTCACGACGGTGGGCGCCGCGGTTCTCGCGCTTTCGCCCGCCAACGCGCACCGGATTCGTCCTCTCGGTCACGTCTATCCGGGCGGCGGCTACACCGGCGACGTCTTCGTCCACCGCGGCTTCGCCTACCTGTCGAGCTGGCATGGACGGAACTGCCCGTCGCAGGGCGTCCGAGTCTACGACCTGAGCAGGCCGAGCCGGCCTCACCACGTCTCGACGTTCGCCGACGGCTCCGACCTAGCGGTCCGAGGGACGTGGACCGAGAAGACGATCGTCCAGCACGCGGCCGCGTCAACCTTCAGCGGCGAGCTTGCCGCGGTCAGCTTCCAGAACTGCCCGGGGACGAACGCTTTCCGGGGTTTCGGCCTCTACGACGTCACCAACCCCGGCTCTCCGAGGCAGCTCTCGTTCGTTCGCACCGATCCAGGCGGCTCGCACGAGATCTGGCTGCAGACGGTTCGCCGTCGCGCCTACGTCTACACCGCGATTCCGCTCGCGGAGTTCCCGGGCCATCCGCCCAGCCCCGGCTTTCGAATCTTCGACGTCACCGACCCGCGGCACCCCGCCGAGATCGGCTCCTGGATCGCGCCGGCTTCGATGCGCGGGAACACGCCGGGTGTGTTCGTCCATTCCGTCCGCGTCAACACGGCGGCAACGCGCGCCTATCTCTCCTACTGGAACCTGGGCACGGTCATCCTCGACATCTCGAACCCCACCCGCCCGCGCTTCCTCGGCCGGACGACCGATACGCAGGGCTCCGCGCACTCGACCGCGATCACGCCGAACGGCAGGGTGCTGATCGAGACTCACGAGACGAACGGCGGCCGCCCCTCGTTCTGGGACATCTCGAAGCCGCGGCGTCCGCGCCTGCTGAGCGTCTTCAAGCCGCCCGCGCGCCTGATCGCGAATGCAAGGCGGCGCGGCGCTGCCGGGTTCACGCTCGGCGTCCACGACGCGAAGATCATCGGCAAGCGCGCGTACTTCTCCTGGTACGCCCTCGGCGTCATCGTCGCCGACATCTCGAATCCGCGGCACACGAAGTTCGTGGCCCAGTTCCTGCCGCCCCCCACGCGGGATCCCGAGAACGAGTTCTGCGCCAAGCAGTCCTGCACGTACACGTGGGGCGTCTACCCGACCCGCAGGTACGTCGCCGCAGCCGACATGGTCGGCGGACTCTGGGTCTTTCGTCCGCCCGGCTAGCTCGCGGCGGGGGCCGTCGGCGCTTCGCTCAAATCCGTGCGCTCGACCTGCCGGGTCTCGTAGACCTCGAGGATGTCGCCTTCCTTCACGTCGTTGAAGCCCTCGAGCAGGATGCCGCACTCGAAGCCCTCGGCGACCTCGCGGACGTCGTCCTTGAACCGCTTCAGTTGCGAGATCGAGGTCTCGTGAATCACGGTGCCGTCGCGGACGACCCGGACTTGGGCGCCGCGGCGGACGTTCCCCTGGGTGACGTAGGAGCCGGCGATCGTGCCGAGCCGCGAGACCCGGAAGAGCTGCCGCACCTCGACCTCGCCGATCGTCTCTTCGGTCGTGACCGGGCGGAGCATGCCGACGAGGGCCTGCTCGATGTCGTCGGTGAGCTGGTAGATGACCCGGTAGGTCCGAATCTCGACGCCTTCGCGCTCGGCGAGCTGGCGCGCTTCGGCGGAAGGCCGCACGTTGAAGCCGACCACCATTGCGTGCGAGGCGACCGCGAGGTTGACGTCGTTCTCGGTGATCCCGCCGACGCCCTGGTGGATGACGTTAACGCGCACCTCGGGGTGCTGGATCTTCTGCAGCTCGCTGATCGCGGCCTCGACGGAGCCGACAACGTCACCCTTTAGGACGAGGTTGAGGTCCTGAGTGCCGCCTTCCTGCATCTGCGCGAAGAGGCGCTCGAGCGAGACGGCGCCGCCGGCCTGGGTCGCCAGCTGCTCGCGCCGTAGCCGCTCGCCGCGGACCTGCGCGAACTGACGCGCGGCGCGCTCGTTCTCGACGACGCGCGAATATTCGCCCGCGGGCGGCGGATGGTCGAAGCCGAGGATCTCGACCGGCGTGCCCGGCCCGGCCTCCTCGACCTTTTCGCCGCGGTAGTTGTAGAGCGCGCGCACCCGGCCCCAGGCGTCGCCGGCGACGATCGAATCGCCGACCCGGAGGGTGCCGCGCTGGACGAGCATCGTCGCGACCGGGCCGCGGCCGACATCCAGCCGCGACTCGATGATCGGGCCCGAGGCCTCGGCCTTTGGATTCGCGGTCAACTCGAGCTCGGCGTCCGCGACCAAAAGCACCTTCTCGAGTAGCTCGTCGAGATTCTGCTTTGCCTTCGCAGAGACGTCCGCGAACTGAACCTCCCCGCCCCAGTCCTCGGGCTGCAGGCCCTCGCCCGCGAGATCGCCGCGGACCCGGTTCGGGTCGGCGTCGGGCAGGTCGATCTTGTTGACCGCGACGACGATCGGCACCTCGGCCGCGCGCGCGTGCGAGATCGACTCTCGCGTCTGCGGCATGACCCCGTCGTCGGCGGCGACGACGAGCACCGCGATGTCCGTGACCTTCGCGCCGCGGGCGCGCATGGCCGTGAACGCCTCGTGGCCGGGCGTGTCGAGGAAGGTGATCTTGCGGCTGTCGTGCTCAACCTGGTAGGCGCCGATGTGCTGCGTGATCCCGCCGGCCTCGGTCTCGACGACCGCCGACTCGCGGATCGCGTCGAGGAGCGTGGTCTTGCCGTGGTCGACGTGCCCCATGATCGTGACCACGGGCGGCCGGTCGCTCAGGTCCTCCGGCGCGTCCTCGTAGGCGTCCGGCTCCAGTTCTTCCTCGGCCGCGTGCTTGATCTGCAGCTCACGGTCGGGCGCCAGCTCAGTGGCGATCAGCTCGACCTCGTCGTCGGCGAGCGACTGGGTGATGGTGACCATCTTCCCCAGCCCCATCATCACCTTGATGATGTCCGGGACTGTCTTGCCCATGGCGGCCGAGAGGTCCTTGACCGTGACCCCCGAGGGAACGCTGATCGGGCCGGTCGGCGGCGCGACGGGCTGCTTGGGAGGCCGCGCCTCCTGGCGCTCGCGAGCCTGGCGCGGGCTCTCGCGCGGCCTTGCGGCAGCGTTGTCGATCACCACGCGGCGCTTGCGGCGGCCGGTGACAGCCCCTTGACGGGGCCGGATCGGGCGGTTTGGTCTATTCGGACCGTTAGCCATCGGCGTCAGTGTAGAGCCGTGCCAGCGCCGGATCGACGCGGACGGTCTGTCGAAGGACTCGGTTGAATGCCGAGCGCGCCGCGGCGCGCTCGAAGCAGGCCAGCCTGCGGCACGTGTAGACGCCCCGCCCCGGCGCCTTCGGCCCGGATACGAGCGACCCGTCGCGCGCGACGAAGCGGACCAGCTCGCCCCGCGGTGCCTTGCGGCCGCAGCCGGCGCACGTCCTGATCGAGTCGCTCACGCAGCGTCGGAGCCCTCCTCGTCCGCGCCTTCCGGGCCGGTGTGGAGGACCTCGCCGACCGTCGTCTCGTGGCCCTCGAGAGACTGCGTCGCCGCCTCGACCGGAATTCCGGCGGGGACCTCCTCGGGCGGTGCTACCTGCGGTTGCGAGACGTCGAGGTCGACCTCTTCTTCGGCCGCTGCGACAGCGGTTGCAGGCGGGCCGTGCGTCGCCGCCGCGTCCGCCGGCGCCTCGGACTCGAGCGGCTCCTCGCCCGGCTGGGACACGGCGGGACCGACCGCCTCCGCATCCGGGGGCAACTCGTCGGCGAGCGCCTCGAGCTCCGGCTCGGACTCGGCGACAATGGGCTCCGCATCGGCCTGCTCCGGCTCGCGCTGGGCGAGCTCCTGGTGGGCTGCGACGCCGCAGTAGCGTGAGCCGGGCAGCGCCGCGTTCGGGCAGCGCTTGCCGTTCGCGAGGATCGCGGCGCACCGGCCGGTGAACTCCTCGTCCTCGCCACCGCCGCCGAAGGCAGCCTCGGCCTCGGCCTGGGCGAACTCGCTGTCGGACTGGATGTCGATCTTCCAGCCGGTCAGGCGCGCGGCGAGACGGGCATTCATGCCCTCCTTGCCGATTGCGAGCGCGAGCTGGTCGTCTGGAGTGACGACAGTCGCCTCTCGGCCGTCGTCGTCGAGGTAGACCTCGCGCACCCGCGCCGGCGAGAGCGCCTTGGCGACGAAGCGCGCGGGCTCCGGGTTCCACGGAATGATGTCGATCTTCTCGCCGCGGAGCTCGGAGACGACCATGCGCACCCGCGAGCCGCGCGGACCGACGCAGGCTCCGACTGGGTCGACGCCCTGGGCGTGCGACTCGACCGCGATCTTGGAGCGGTAGCCGGGCTCCCGCGCGACGCCGCGGATCTCGACGAGGCCGTCGGCGATCTCGGGCACCTCGAGCTCGAACAGCGTCTTGATCAGCTCCGGATCGCGCCGCGAGACGATCACCTGCGGCCCCTTCGTGCCCGAGCGGACCTCGGTGATGACGGCCTTGATCCGCGAGCCCTGCTCGTAGCGCTCGCCGTCGACCTGCTCGGAGCGAGGCAGCAGCGCCTCGACCTTGCCGAGATCGACGAGGACGTTGTTGCGGTCGCCCGCCTGCTGCACGATCCCGGTGACGACCTCGGAGACGCGGTCGATGTACTCCTCGTACATCATCTGGCGCTCCGCCTCGCGGATCCGCTGCGTGATCACCTGCTTCGCGGTCTGGGCAGCGATGCGGCCGAAGTTCTCCGGCGTCACGTCAGCACGCTTCACCTGCTGCTCGGGAACGTCGGACCAGTCGATCTCGAGGTCCTGGTCCTGGACGAGCACGTGCGAGCGCTCGCCGGTCTCCTCCTCGGCCTGCTCGAGCTCGGTCAGCACGCGCTCGCGCGCCTCCTCGAGCAGCCGCTCTTCGATGTCGGGCGGCAACTCGATCGAGAAGACGCGGAAGTCGCCCTCCTCGCGGTCGAGCTCGACCACGGCGTGGCGCGACGCGCCCGGCGTCTTCTTGTAGGCGGCGAGCAGCGCGTCCTCGAGCGCCTCGATCAGCGTGTCGGACTCAATTCCCTTGTCTCGTTCGAGCTCCTGGACGAACTCGATGATCTCTCGGCTCATTTCGATCCCTCGTCGATCAGATTGCCCCGCACGATCTGGTCGTACGGGATGTCCACGGGCTGCGGCTCGGTGGCGAGATGGACAGCCTGCGCGTCCGCACCGATCAGCTCGCCCTTGAAGCGCTTCCGGCCGGCGATCTCGGCGGCGGTGCGAAGCGCGACCTTGCGGCCGACGAAGCGCTCGAAATGCGCCGGCTTGCGCAGCGGCCGCTCGAAGCCGGGTGAAGAGACATCGACGGTGTACTCCCGCCGGTAATCGTCGAGCTCACGAGTGACACGCTCGCAGAGCGCGTGGTCGACGCCGTCGGGATGGTCGATGTAGACGCAGAAGCGATCGGGTCCGAGCAGCTCGACGGCGAGCACTTCCGTGCCCGGCACCCGCTCCTCGATCCGTCCGGTCAGCTCCCGCTCGAGCTCCCGCTCCTTCGTGTGAACGCCTTCCATCTCGCCTCCTACCGTTCCTCTATGCGCGCCCGAGCCAGACTGAAGTCTGGCACCGGACTCATAAAAAATGGGCGCCGCGCGCCCATTTCGCCAAGCCGGTGAAATGTGGTGCTGGCAGGATAGCAAGGCGTGATTCCCGGTCGCCTGCTCGGACGCTTGCCCCGACGATGGCGGCGCGTGCTCGACTGGACGCTGACGATTGCGGTCGCCGTCGCACTCGTGCTCGTCTTCGAAGCCGAAGTGGCGAAGCCCTACCGCGTCCCCTCGGCGTCGATGGAGCCGACACTGCACTGCGCGAAGCCTGCCAGCGGCTGTCGCGCGCAGTACTCCGACCGCGTGATCGCACTGCGGATCGTCTACCGCTTCCGCGATCCGCGCCGGGGCGAGATCGCGGTCTTCCGCGCGCCGGCCGCTGCGGCGAACTGCGGCGAGAGCGGCTCGCTGACCTTCATCAAGCGAGTGATCGGCCTGCCCGGGGAGACCGTCTCGGAGCGAAACGGGATCGTTCTCGTCAACGGCAGGCGGCTGACCGAGCGGTACGTCCCCGCGTCGGAGCGAGATCATCAGACGAGCAGCTGGCCGAAACTCGAGCCGGACCAGTACTTCATGCTCGGCGACAACCGCTCGGCGTCGTGCGACTCGCGCGACTGGGGTCCCGTGCCGCGGTCGAGCTTCATCGGGCCGGCATCGCTTACGTACTGGCCGCCGAACCGGATCGCCGTGCGTTAGGAGCGAGTGCCCCGCCTGTACCGGCGGGGCCGGTTCGCCCTAGACGCTGGCGGTCTGCGTCTTCTCCTCCTTGAGGCGGCGGATCAGGTCGGCCACGTCGGCCGTCTCCTGTTCCAGGTCGCGCTGGTACTCCTCCAAGCGGCGGAGCAGTGTCTCCGCGTCGGGGAAACGGCGGCCGCGGCCGCAACCGCCGCGCCGGTGATGTCTTCTTCCGTGCATCTGTTCACCTCCTCTCGTCCTGGTCATAGCGGTCGAGAAAGTTCTGGACGTCGGCCTGCGCCTGCCGCAGCGCCTCGGCCCAGCGGTCCAGCAGCCGCCGGCCTTCGGCGGTCAGCTCGTACGTACGCTTGGCCGGGCCGGGAAGGTCGGCGCTCCACTCCGAGCTGACCAGCCCCTCGGCCTCGAGCGCACGCAGGAGCCGATAGAGGTTGCCCACGTCGACCCGCCCCTCCCCCGCCACCTCGGGCAGTCGCTCGATCAGCTCGTAGCCGTGGAGCGGCCGCTCACGAAGCAGCAGCAGGAGCGACGGCTCGACGAAGCGCTCGACGCGAGCTCGGACGTGCCAATGGCCCGGCCTCGTCCGGTGCCGGCTGCGAACGCGCCGTGGATGGCGATGTCTCATTCGCGCCAGTATAGGTCAAATACATATGTCTAAGACAGGACGAGCGTCACCGGCCCGTCGTTGACGAGCTCGACGTTCATCCGCGCACCGAAAGCACCGGTTTCGACGTGGGTTCCGAGTGTGCGCAACTCGTCGCAGAAGACCCCGTAGAGAGGCTCAGCCTGCTCCGGCGGCGCGGCCCCGCTGAAGCTCGGCCGGTTGCCCTTCGTGGTATCGGCGACCAGCGTGAACTGGCTGACGACCAGCGCCTCGCCGCCGACGTCGAGCAGGCTGCGGTCGAACTTGCCCGCCTCGTTCTCGAAGATCCGCAGGCGGGCGATCTTCCCGGCGAGGCGCCCGGCCTCGTCCGCTGTGTCCTCGGCGGCGACACCAAGCAGGATGCAGAGCCCGGCGCCGATCGAGCCGACCGTCTCGGCGCCGACGACGACGCGGGCCCGAGTGACGCGCTGGACGACAGCGCGCACTGCCGGCTAGGCGAGGTCGCGGATTCTCGACGAGTAGTGCTTACTCGCGGGGCGCAGCGAGCTGGCGAGCTTGTAATGCCCCTGGGCCTCGGTCTGCCGGCCCTGTTTCTCCAAGCAGCGGCCGAGGGCGTAGTGGGCGTAATCGTCCGCTGGGGCGAGCTCGAGCATCTTCCTGAACTCGCTCTCGGCGGCCTCGTAGCGGTGGATGCGGAAGTAGGCGATCCCGAGCGCCTCGCGGATCGAGGCCTTCTCCGGTTCCCGGCGCTTCGCCTTCTCGAGCGAGACGGTCGCCTGTGCGGCCATGCCCTCACGGAGGTGGGCCCGTCCCTGCTGAAAGAGGTTGTAGGTGTCGCTCATCGGTCTTCTTAAGGTTATTTACGCCAGTGATCCCACAGGCGATTCAAACGGGCGAGCCGGCAAAGCCGGCACGCCCTCCAGTCGGCGTCACAAGCGACGCCCTCAGCCCTTATTCGCTCCTACTCAGATACGGAAAGTTCTCCTGTACCAAGTCAAGCGCATCCGTCAAATCGCGGGTTCGCCCGACTTCAAACGCGGACACTCGCAGGTCGTCGTCGATCGCTCGCTGGTAGCCCTCGGCAAGCTCGAACGGCGGGCCTCCGAGCCCTTCCAGGTACGACACCAGCTCCGGCCCGAGACCCCAGAGCGACGCGTGCGCGAACGGCGTTTCGCCGGCCGCGACGAGCCGCAAAGCGAAGCCGCCCTCGACCTCGATCCCCGCGCGCTGCGGCCCCGGCGCCGGCTCGCGCCTGATCGCGACTGCGCCGGGCGTGTCCGCGCTCGCGAACGCGCTCGCGAAGCGGGAGAGATCGCCCGGCCCGAAGACCGTGTCGGCCGTGGCGACGAGGAGCGGCGGCTCTGCCCCGGCCGCGAGCCCCCGGGAGACCGCGTCGGCCGAGCCGTCCGGACGCGGCTGGCGCGCGTAGCGAAGCTCCAATCCGAAACCGGAGCCGTCGCCGAGCAGACGTTCGACCTGCTCCGCGAGATGCCCCGTCACGACGGTGACGCGCTCGCAGCCGGCCCTCTGCAGGTCGCGAAGCAACGTCGCGATCACAGGGCGTCCGTCGATCGGCAGGATCGGCTTCGGCCAGCGTTCGCTTATGGGCCGCAGCCGTCGGCCCTCGCCGGCGGCCATCACGATCGCTTCGATCACGCGGTCAGGCCGAGCGAGCTAAGCGAGAGGGCGCCGCGGGCGCGTTCGGTGCGAGTCAGCGCCGCACGCAGCTCGCGGCGCAGGGAGCGCAACTCGCGGCGCGCAATGCGAGCTGCGGCGCGGGCGCGCACGGTCGGGCCGAACCGCGCTTCCGCCGCGGCAGAGGCGAACGCCGACGCCGACACCCCAAGCTCCTCCTCGACGAGCTGCGCGAGCTCGCCCAGTGTCGCGCTCGGCGGTGCCTTCGCCCCCTGGTCGGCGGCAAAGTCCGAGAGCTCGCAGACGCAGGCGCGGGCAAGCCTGCGCGGGTCGCGCGTCAAATAGCGGCCTTTCCGCACCGCGAGCTTCGTCGCCACGACTGCCGCGACGAGCCCAGCCGCCACGAGGACGAGCAGCCGCAGGAGAGCGCCGATCCCGGCGGCTGAGGAGCCCGCCTTCGTATGCGCCTTCGGCTGCGGCACGGCCCTCGCGCCCTTGCCTCGGCCGGAGCCGCGAAGCTTCCGCAGGTCGAACGCACCGGGCCGCTTCAGATGCTGCGCCACGGCGAGCAGGCCGGCCGAGAAGTCGAAGTGCGGCGAGGCGGTCGTGTACGAGCCGCCCAGGGAGCCGCGGCCGGGCGTCGGGTCGAAGGGAAGCCACCCGTAACGGGGGAACCAGGCTTCGACCCATGTGTGGGCGTCGTGGTCTGTCACCGTCCACTCGTGCTTGCTCCGGTCGTACTCGCCGCTCGTGAAGCCGGCCGCGACACGAGCGGGGATCCCGAGATAGCGCAGCATCAGCGCCATCGCGCCGGCGAAGTGCTGGCAGTACCCGCGGCGCGTCTTCGTGACGAAGGCAGCGAGCGGCGGGACGCCGGCGATTTGCGGCGGCGTCTCGTCGTACTGGAAGGCTCCGGAGCGGAACCAGCCCTCGAGCTCGAGCGCGGCGGCATACGGATTCGCGGGCTCGCCGACGACCCGCCTCGCCGTCCGGTAGACGGCCTGGTACGGGCGAGGGGAGCGCCGGAAGACGACCGCCACCTGACGCTCGCGGTTGGGACCACCGAAGGGAGGCGCGTCGACGCCCGGCTCCACCTCGAGGTCGGCAGTCCTGACTTGCTCGGGGTAGCGGGCCGGCAGCGCGGCGAGCCGGTGCGGCGTCGGCTGCGCCTCGTAGCTCCAGACGCTGAAGCGCTCCCCCGGCGCCAGCGGGTCTTGCAGGTGGGCGACGCCGCCCTGGGCGTAGGTGACCGGGTGTGAGCCTGGGCCGAAGGCGACCGGGACGCCGGCGCCGGTGAGGTGGCGGTCCTGGAGCGCCCGGACTTGCACGTCTTGGCGGATCCAGCGCCTTGGATCACGGGCAGCCGGCGGCAGCTCGGGGTCGGCGAGCAGCTCATCACGGCCGCCGATCCGAATCGGCGGGACCGCCGCGCCCTTCTCCTGGCGCCAGTTGCGGCCGTCGAACACATCGAGCGTCGTCGCCCGCCAGTAGGTCGGCCTGCTCGGCGCCCTGATCGTCAGGAGAGGCGTGACCTTCTTCGGGAAGTGCAGGCCCGTGAAGTTCGAGTTCCAGACGTACCCAACCCCGACCGGCTTCGCCGGCTTCGTGTAGAAGTCCCAGCCCTGCCAGTGGAGGACCTGGCCGCTGGCGACGGCCGACGAAGTGGACGCCGCGAAGGCCGCCAGCACGATCGCGCCGAGCGCGACGCCGGCTAGCAGCAGGCGTCTCGGTTGCAGCGGGCCGCCGAGGCCGGCGACAAGCGAGAGCACGGCCGCGAGCAGAAGAACTCCACGCAGCAGGTCGTCCGGGCCGGTCAGCAGCGTCGCGGGCCAGCCGACAACGACGACCAGCACCAGTGCGGCGAGCGCCGGCCTGCGCGCTGCGACGACCAGTCCGAGGCACGCGCAGGAGGCGAAGAGGGCGACGAGGATCACGCCTTCCATCCTCGGATGCAATGGGGTCGCGAACGGCAGCCGAACGTCGTAGAACTCGAGGAAGCCGCCGCCGAAGCGTCCGAGCAGCCGGAGTGGGTGGACGAGCCAGACGCCGAGCGCCGCGTGCAGCGCCAGGACGCTCGCCGGCACGAGCGCCAGCAAGCGCTGGCGGGGCCGAGGCAGCAGCGCCGGCGCCAGCGCGAGGGTGATCAGCCAGAGCGCAGTCGAGGCGCCGGCGTGCGGCTGGCCGAGCCGCACCCAGCTCCATGCCAGGAGCGTCGCCGGGGCGGCCCATAAGGCGGCCGTCCTAGCCATGCGCGACCCTGCTCACTGTCGCCCCGGCAAGCTTCGCCGTGAGGTCGTCCCCGCGCCGGATCACGGCGACGGGCACCCCGCTCGCCTGCAGGCGAAGCAACTCCGGCCGTGGAGCCGGCCGGGCGCCGTTCGGGCCGAAGCTCGCCGGATCGACGAAGACGAGCGCAGCGGGACGCCGGCTCTGCGTTCGCTGGAGCAGCCGCTCGACGAGCAGCGGCGTCAACGCTGCGGTCACTACTGTCAGCTCGAGCGCACGGCCGAGCGTGCTCGCCTCGTCACCGACGAGCGCGGCGGCAGACGCGTGGCCGTCGGGCGCCGCCGCGGCGAGCAGGTCGTAGGCCTGCCGCCAGTCGGTCTCGTAGGAATGCACGCGCTGCACGGTTCGGCGGGCGCCGTTGACGAGCAGGACCGCCTGCCGGCCGCGCCGAGCCTGCGCGAGCAGCAGCGAGCCCGCCGCACGCACCTGGACGTCGAAGCTCTCGCCGACGACCGCGCCCGCCTCGGCGTCGAGCAGAATCGCGACCTCGTCGCGCGGCGCGTCCTCGAGCTCCTTCACCATCAGCTCGCCGCGCTTGGCGGTGGAGCGCCAGTGCACCTTGCGCAGGGACTCCCCCTGCTCGTAGTCCCGCACGCTGTGCAGGTCGAAGCCGCTCGGCCGCCGGAGCAACACCCTCCGGCCGTCCTGGGCATAGGTTCCACCCTCGGAGAAGAGCCGCTCGAGCTCGACCAGGCGCGGGTAGACGAGCAGCGTCCAGGGAGCGGGGAGCGAGATCTCGGCGCGCTGAAGGCCGAACGCGTCTTCCAGCACGGCCCGGACCTCGAGGAAGACGTAGCGCCCGCGGCGCACGCGGGAGAGCGTGTAGCGGCCGTGCTCCGAGTCGAGCGGCGTGCGGTGTTCGCCGAGGCCGGAAAGCCTCTCCACGAGCACGAGCGAGGCCGGGGGAACGGTCGCGCTGTGCTCGAGCCGAAGCTCGACCTGGACGTCGTCGCCCTCGAGCCGCTCGTCGGCGCCGACCTGCCGGTGCAAACGCATCGGGCCACGCGCGAGCCGAACCCACAGCCAGGCGAGAGCAACCGCGAACAGCAGCCCCAACGCGACCGGATAGAGCGGCTTCGAGCCGAACGCCCGCGCGGCGGCGTAGGTCAGCAGACCGAGGGCGAGCAGCGCGCGGCCGCGCCTGGTCATACCGGGACGGGCGTGTGCTCGAGCGCGTCGCGGACGAGCTCGCCCGGGGACACACCGGCGGAGCGCGCCTCGGGGGCCAGCATCAGCCGGTGCGCAAGCACAGGCTCGGCGACCGTCTTCACGTCGTCGGGCTCGACGAACTCGCGCCCGACAGCGAGCGCGCGCGCCTTTGCGACCCGAAGCAGAGCGATCCCTGCGCGCGGGCTCGCGCCCACGTAGAGGCGCTCGTCCTGGCGGGTCTGCCGCAGCAGCGCGACGACGTACCTGTTGAGGCTCTCCTCGACGAAGATCCCGCGAGCCTGGTCGATCAGCTCGAGCACCTCGCCGCCCGTCGCCACGGCCTCCAGGGTCTCCAGCGGCGGATCGACGGTCTGCTCGGTCAGCATCCGCGCCTCGTCGGACAGTGGCGGATAGCCGATCGCAAGGCGCATCGTAAACCGGTCGAGCTGGGCCTCCGGCAGCGGATACGTGCCCTCGTACTCGACGGGGTTCTGGGTCGCGATCACCATGAACGGCCGCACAAGCTCGTACGAATGGCCGTCGACCGTGACCTGGTCCTCCTGCATGCACTCGAGCAGTGCCGCCTGGGTCTTCGGCGAGGCCCGGTTGATCTCGTCGACGAGCAGCAGGTTCGCGAAGACCGGGCCCGGGCGGAACTCGAACTCGTTCGAGCGCTGGTTGAAGACGTTGACGCCGGTCACATCCGACGGAAGCAGATCGGGCGTGAATTGCAGACGCGAGAAGGAGCAGTCGATCGAGCGGGCGAGCGCCTTCGCGAGCGTCGTTTTGCCCACTCCCGGCAGGTCCTCGATGATCAGGTGGCCCTCGGCCAGCAGGCAGAGAACGGTCAGCTGCAGCGTCTCGGCCGGCGCGTGTACGACGCCGGCGAGGTTCGCGACGATGCGGCCGATCGACTCGTCGGAGCCGATCCGGGTTGCAGCGCTCCGCAGCGGATCATCCATTAGTGCCCCTTCCAGTAATGCCGTCGAGCTTCTGGGTCGCGAGCACCAAGCCAGAGGCCGCACTCGCTCGCGGCCAAGGCTGGCAGCCTTGGCAAGAGCGAGGGTGGACTCTGGCGCCGCGTGATCGCGGGCCAGAAGCCGGCATGT
>Ga0137371_10002572_pt1 | contig 14479 bp, 17 predicted proteins | sample SagtaG_7_FD_104919 | JGI IMG/M metagenome (GOLD analysis project Ga0137371, IMG submission 104919) | Vadose zone soil microbial communities from Sagehorn Ranch, Mendocino, California, USA - Sage1_R_40_16 metaG | ecosystem: Environmental > Terrestrial > Soil > Vadose zone | place: USA... | reverse complement strand
CGCTGTTCGCCCCGCTGCTCTTGCTGTTGGTCGCGGTGCCCACGGTCGGCCTCTCGCTAGGCCTTGCGGCGCTGAATGTGTATTACCGCGATTTTCGCTACGCCCTGCCGCTTGGCGTCCAGCTCTGGATGTTCGCATCGCCTGTCGCCTACCCACTTACCAAGATCCCAGCCGAGTGGCAGCTGCTCTACGCGTTTCTCAATCCGGTGGCGGGTCCGCTCGAGGGGTTTCGGCGGGTGCTCGGTCTCGGCACGCTCCCGTCTGCTGAGCTGCTCTTTGCCTCGCTCGCCGGTGGTCTCCTGTGGTTGTGGTTCGGCTATCGCCTGTTCAAGGCGATGGAGCCGAACTTCGCGGACGTGATCTGATCTCATGACGTTCTTGGCCCGCACCGTCGCTGCGCCGACTGTCGCGGATTTCCTCTCATGAACAGGGTCGGATCTGCGGAATCAGGTTTCGAGGTTCGCCCAGCTGGGCAAGACGGGCGACGGGCGGACCGAAGAGTCGCGTTCTGGCTTTCCGCGTTAGCCACTTCCGCAACCCTGTTTCTCTCTGAGGGCGCTATCACCGGCTCGGACGGTCGGAGCATGTATGAAGTGGCTGCGTCGTTCGTGGAAAGGGGCAGCGTAGCTGTTGACACCGGCCTTGGTGTGCCCGGCACGAGTGGTCAGTCCGTCAGCAGGTACGGCCTCGGGCTGCCACTGGTTGCGATAGCAGCCTACGCGGCAATCCGTCCAGTAGCTAGCCTTTCCTCAAGATCAGATTTGGTAGCCCAGGCGTGGGTGGCGTCGATGATGCCGGTCATCTGCGGATTGTTGGTGGCCGCGCTATATCGCCTCTCGCGCCGTCTGGGCGCGGGCGTTCGCAGCTCCGCATTCGTCGCCAGCGGTGCGCTAGCGGGGACCTTCCTTCTGCCTTACTCGAAGGAGTTTTTTAGCGAACCTCTTGCCACACTCTTGTTGGTCGTGGGACTGGAGCGTGGGACGGCCCGCCACGGCGGCAGCGCCGGCCTCGCGGCGGGGGGGGCGGGCCTCACGCGACCGCAGGCCTTTGCCTTTGCGCCCGCCCTGCTGTGGCGCGTCTGGAGAGACGGCGGGTGGGCCGCGTTGCAGAGGAGTGGCGCCGCGCTGGCGCTTGGTGTTATGGCGGCAGTTGGCTACAACTACGCGCGCTTCGGGCGTCCCCTGACCTTCGGGTACGCAGATGCGGGATTTTCGACACCATTCGTCCAAGGCGCGGCAGGTCTCCTCCTTCATCCGGCGAAGAGTATTTTCTTGTTCGCTCCGATCGTCGTCGTCATTCCGCTGGCCCTCGGTGACTTATGGAAAAGCAATCGGACAGCATTCTGGCTGATCTCTTGGAACTTCGTCGTGACGTTTGCCATCGCGGCGACATGGGAGTCGTGGGCAGGTGGGTGGGCCTGGGGACCGAGACTGTTGCTGCTCGGCGTCATCCCGGCTGTGGCTCCGGTGGCGCGTTGGAGTGAGTACTCGCGCCTTCGTCTGCGGATCGTCGGGGCTCTATTCGCATTGGGCCTCCTGATCTCGGCGCCGGCGATGATCGTGTCCACGAGGGCTCAGCAAGTCGACCGGCCGGCGCCGCAGGTGGGTCCTAGTGTGATTCGGCAATACGAACTGGTCCCGCCGACCGTCGCATTCAGCTGGCAGCACCTGCATGAGCGTGGCAAGGGTATGAACCGCCAGTATGTTAGCCTTTGGCAGGTCGGCATCATCAGCGTAATGGGCACGCGCGGCTTGGCGGTTGCCATCGGTCTCAGTGCGTTGATGGCTGTGGCCGTCGGGCTGTCGGCTCTCTCTTTGTGGAGGAGCATTGAGACTTATGGTCGAGGGTCCGGCTGCTAGCGGCGGGGCGCTTCGTGAGCGGCGGGGGGTCAGAGTGCCCAACTTGGCGCACGTGATCTGATGGCCTGGGCCGTCAAGTTCGAGGGCGTGTCGAAGCACTACCGCGGGGGTGGACCGCGCTACGGCTCGCTGCGCCACGATGTGGCGCATGGGTTCAAGCGCCTTGGCCGGCTGTTTTCCAGGAACAGCGGTGAGCCGCAAGGCACACTGGCGTTGGAGCACGTCTCGTTCGAGGTAGAGCAGGGCGAGTCGTTCGCGATCATCGGGCCGAACGGGGCAGGGAAGACCACGGCGCTGAAGCTCATGTCTCGCATCTCGTATCCGACGTCGGGGCGTGTCCGGGTGCTCGGCCGGTTCGGTGCGCTGATCGAGGTGGGCTCTGGCGTCCACCCAGAGCTGACGGCGCGCGATAACTTCTGGCTGTACGGGCGGATTCTGGGGATGAGCAAGATGGACGTCCGGCGTCGTTTTGATGAGATCGTGGGGTTCGCCGAGCTTGCTCACGCGCTCGATACGCCCGTCAAGATGTATTCGTCCGGGATGCAGCTGCGGCTCGGGTTCGCGATCGCGTCGCACTTGGATCCTGACGTGTTCGTGGTGGACGAGGCGCTGGCGGTGGGAGATGCGGGGTTTCAGGCGAAGTGCGTCGAGCGGATGACGAACCTGGTGGCGGAGGGGCGGACCCTCCTGTTCGTATCTCACAACCTTTCGGCGGTCGAAGCCGTCTGCGAACGAGGGATCTTTCTGCTCGATGGGCGGGTGCAGGTCGGGGGCGCCGTTCGGGAAGCGCTGCGCGCGTATCTGGACTGGGTGGATGATCGCGAGCGTCGGCGCAAAGGCGCCGGCCACCGTCTGGTAGGGAGAGGTCTGGTCGTGGAGCGCGTGACGGTGCACGACGACGCTGGAGCGGAACGCTATGTCTTTCAGAGCGGCGAGTCTCTCGAAATCCGGTTCCACGTCTGCGCGGAACACGCACTGTCGCGTCCCTGGTTCTCGGTGGGTATCAGCGACGGTCGGCCCGGAGCCTTGGTGGTGTGCTCGATGCTGGAGGGCCACGAAGGATTCGATCTCGCGCCGGGGCCGCACGTCATTACCTGTCGAACAGGCCCGCTACCGCTCGGCCCGAGAGTCTACGAGTTGTATGCAGCCGTTCGCGAGGGTGTTGGAGCCGCGGACCTTCTCGACTGGAGCTCGGTCGGCGCGATCCGTGTGAGCCTTTCGGAAATTCCGGTGGGGCCCGCCGCCCTGACTGCACCGTGGATGTGGGGGCCGGTCCGGGTTGGTCATCGGTGGTCTCTTGACCAATGAGTGATCAATGCTGGGCTGCGCGTCCGAAGGTGCTGAGTGGTTTGCGCTGCGAGGGGCGACGGCCGTGCTGGCGCGTTGGCGGCCCACGATGCTGATGGAGATCAACCGTCTCGCGTGCAACGGACTAAGGTATGAGCCTGAACGGATATGGGAGTCTCTCAAGCCGTACGGGTATCTGATGTGGGCTGTGGGCCCATCGCCCGCGATGTGCCGGTCCCTTTCAACTCCAGGTCGGTTAAGTGGGCTCGCGCCGTGCCGCGCACGCGATTCTCGCAGGGCGCGCTGTACGAGATCGGCTCGGCCATGAGTCTCTTTCAGGTGAAGAACTACGTTGACAAGTTCCGCGCGCGGCACTTGAGGGTGCAGCAGCCGCCGCCCCGGTGACAGAGGACGACACCGTCGCCTTGGTGGCGGAGGACATTGAGGAAACCGCACGGGATTTCGTCCTAAGACGCCTCGCCCAGGAACTCAAGGGCCACCCCTTCGCGGAGTTCGTTGCGCACCTGCTGGGCGCCATGGGCTACCGCACACGACTGTCGCGGGAGGGTCCCGATGGCGGGATCGACATCATTGCGCACAAGGACGAGCTCGGCTTCGAGCCGCCGATCATCAAGGTTCAGGTTAAGAGCGGCGAAGGCAGCATCGGCGACCCCGTCGTATCGGCACTCTATGGCAAAGTCACGGCGGGTGACTACGGCCTTCTGGTGACGCTCGGTACGTTCACGCCGCCTGCCAGGACGTTCGCCCGCAGTAAGAGCAACTTGCGTCTCGTGGATGGAGACGAGCTCGTCGCTCTCACGCTCCAGCACTACGAGCAGTTCGACTCGCCCTACAAGGGGCTGCTGCCACTCAAGCGGGTTTATGTCCCTGAGCCCCTTGAGGAGGAGGGGGAAGAGTAGGCGAGACGAAGAAGGGCACGGACCCGGCCCTCCGTGCCCACAAACTAGACGGGAGACCCTGTCGCAATTATGCCCCCTCGTGCCGCAAAAACGCCCTACCGGACGTTTGTCGGGCTCGACATTCTGTAGCGACTGCTGGTGCCTGGCGGTAGGGGCCGCCTTGCGCAGACGCTCGGGTCATGCCGAATTGTGGAGCTGATCGGCCAAGTGCGGTGGGCGGAATGGCAAGGATCAAGCGACTTCACTGTCTCGTCTTGACGAGCGGAGGCATCGACTCAATGGCGTGCCTCTCGTATTACCGCAGTAGGCGTCACCCTGTGAGCGCCCTTTTCGTGGACTACGGGCAGGCCGCCCGGTCGATGGAGGCGAAGGCAGTAAGCGCGATTTGTCGGCGCCTTGGCGTGCCCTTGGATACCGCTCGGCTCCGAAGCTCCACCAGCATCGCGATCGGTGCGATTCGAGGCCGCAACGCATTTCTTCTGGACCTGGCCCTGATGTCGGCGGAGTTCGACTTCGGCCTCGTATCTCTGGGAATCCATGGAGGCACGGTGTACCCGGACTGTTCTGAGACGTTCGTAGAACGGGCTCAACGCGTATATGACGTGTACGCGGGTGGACGAATCCGAATTGATGCCCCGTTCGTGAACTGGTCCAAACGGGACGTGTACGATTTCGCAGTAGCGCAAAGACTTCCTCTCGATCTCACCTACAGTTGCCTAGTTGGTCGCAAGCGGCCGTGCGGCAGTTGCGAGTCATGCAAGGATGTCGAGGCGCTGCGTGCTAGCTAGGTCAAGGATTCTTCCTCACCCTGCCGGTACAGCGATTACGACACCGCTGCTCGTGCCTTCCTTTTCCAGTAAGGGATTTGGCACAGGGCGAGCAGGCGCGAAGGAAGTTGGCAAGCTGCTAGATGTTTCGAAAGAACAACTTACAGATGCCATGCTAATTAGCGCGTACGATCTTCACTATGCGCGCGTCCGAAGGCCGCGCAGCGCAGTGGCGAACGTCACCTTCGTCGACAGCGGTGGTTATGAAACCTCTCAATACCAGGACCTGTCGGCCACATTCATTCAAGAAACAAAACCACTGGCATGGGACGAACGCAGGCTCAAACGGGTCTACCAACGTTGGCCCGATTACGTACCCGCGGTCTTCGTGAGCTATGACAGGCGGGGGTCCGTGAGCCGCCAAGCAGGCGCCGCTGTGACGCTGCTGAGTGAATTCTCGCAGCACCTCCACGCGTTCTTGGTCAAGCCGAGGACAAAGCGCGACCAGTTCATCTCTGTGGATGACATAGTCGCTAACCTAGACCTCATCGGCCGCTTTCAGCTCCTTGGTATCACTGAGAAGGAACTCGGCAGCTCGATGATTGAGAGGATGGAGACCATTGCGCGCCTCCGCCTGGCGTTGGATGATGGAGGACTCGGGAGAGTCGTGATCCACGTGTTTGGCGGCCTGGACCCCATCACGGTGCCCCTCTATTTCTTGGCAGGCGCTGAGATTTTCGATGGGCTCACGTGGCTCCGGTTCGGTTACCATGACGGCGCTGCCCTATATCGGCAGAATTCTGCCGTCCGGCGCTATGGGGTCCATCAGTCCGATGACCAGGTCAAACTTCTGAGCCTTCGCCAGAACTTGATTCAGCTCTCGGAGCTAACGATGCAACTCCGACGCTTCCTAACTGACTGTGACTTCGCCAAGCTCACTCCTGACGGTACTCGCCTTCGGGAAGCCTACGACCTGCTGTTCAGTAAGAACCCGAGAGTGGGCCCCGCCCAGAGGGTTGCCTGAATGGGCGGATCAGGCGGTCGCGGCTATTTCAGCAGCGACCCCCGCAAAGTAGAACGCGAGTTAGAGGCTTCCCGAGAGACCACTCAGGACCAGGAATATCAGGCAGCCAGCAATCAGGCCCTACAGTCGCTGTTGACGGAATTCAATAACCGTAACGCCGATGCGATCGGGCGTCGTCTAGAGCAGATCAAGAATGCCCTGAGCGAGGACATAGAGGGCACGATCGACCTGCGGTTTGGCGGGTCCGTCGCGAAGCACACGTTCGTTGACGGACTCAGTGACGTCGATTCTCTGGTCTTGCTTAACAAGTCTGACCTCGTTGAGCTCACTCCCGCCCAAGTGAAGAAGTATTTTGCCGAACAATTGCAGGCCCGCTTCCCGGACGCACAGGTGACGGAAGGGAGGCTTGCTGTGACCGTCCGGTTCGATGATATCGAGATTCAATTATTACCGGCATTGAGGACATCGCAGGGATACCGAATCCCGAGCGCAACCGGGCCTGGTTGGGCGGACGTTCGGCCACAGGACTTCACGCGTACCCTCACGAATGTCAACGCGGCCAATGGCAGCAAGGTTGTGCCTGTGATCAAGCTTACCAAAGCCATTCTCGGGAACCTGCCCGAACGTCAGCAATTGACGGGCTACCACGTCGAGGCACTGGCAGTGGAGGTATTTCGGGAATACAAGGGACAGTTGGCCTTTAAGGACATGTTGCACCTCTTCCTCGCTGAGGCTTCGTCGCGCGTCCGAACCCCGTTTCGCGATCCTACAGGTCAGTCAGAACACGTCGATGATTATCTCGGTGCTGCAGGAAGCCTTGAGCGCAGGCTCGTTGGAGACGCGTTGGATCGGATTGCACGGCGCATCCGAAACGCAGATTCAGCGCAGTCGGTTGAGCAGATAACAGCGTTGTTCGAAGGCTAGGGAGATGTCTCCCCTGGATGCTGAGCTGGCGCGCAGGCGAAGAGTCGTCGATATGATGCTGACGGCGCATTCCATCCTGCGGGACCGATGCTCGCTACGCTCTACCGCGCTCGACGTGGCCGTCCTGGGGTTGTCCGTGCTCCTTTGCCTCACGACCTTCCTCGATCCTGCAGTACTTCGGACTGCTCACGTGAGTGAGGGCATGGCCCACGTCACGTTGGGCTTTTCCAGCGCAGCCCTCTTCTTCCTCGCGTTGGTAAAGCTGCGCGTGGACTGGAAGGCGCGTGCAATAGAGCATCAACGGGCCTGTGAGAAGCTCGCTCGGTTGAAAGCCGATTATCGCCTCATTGCAACTGCTACTGCAACTGGTACGCCTATAGTTCCATCGGAAACGACTCGCGTCCTCCAAGCAGCGGATCGGGTCCTCGAGGAGTTGAGGCCGATACCGGACAGTGCGTTCGCTAGCTTGAAGGCGCGACACAACCGTAAGGTGGAGGTGAGCAGGATACTGGACCGCTATCCAGCGGCTCCCGTTCTGCTCCTGAGGACGATGCTCTGGTGGCGCCACACTGTTGGCGTCTTGAAGCGCGGGTCTACGAACAAGAAGACGGAAACCTGACACCATGCGCGATTGCAGGGACGGACGAACCCTAGCATCCATTTACCTTGATGCGAAGCGGGCTGTAATTGACGCTGGGTGGGCTTGGGAAATTGATTGGCAAGCCAGCATAAAGTTCGATCGCGTAACGGAGCCGGTGTTTCTGCGAGAGGCGGCATGGGTCATACTCTGTGCAGGAATGAAGGAGACGGTCGTTCGCAGTCGCTTCGGGCAAGTAAGCGACGCGTTCCTGGGATGGTGTTCGGCGCGCGGCATCGTCGAAGCTAGGCGGGCGTGTCGGAGACGGGCATTGTCCGCCTTCAAGAACGTTCACAAAATAAACGCCATCCTAAGTGTAGCCGACCGGGTTGCGGCTCTGTCCTTTGATTGGATTCGGACTCAGCTACTTGAGCAGGGCGTCAGCTACCTTCAGCGACTACCGTTCGTTGGTCCTGTTACTTCCTTCCATCTCGCGAAGAACCTCGGGCTACAGGTCGCGAAGCCGGATCGCCACCTCGTGAGAATCGCCGGAGCACTTGAATTACCTTCAGTCCAATCGATGTGTGAAACTATAGCGACCGAGGTTCTCGACCCCGTGTCCGTTGTCGACGTCGTTCTGTGGCGCTACGCGACGCTTCACTCGGACTATCGAGAACGATTGACCCGTTTGCGTGATGCAGTGCGAGCGCCGGTGTGATGTCGCGCCCGTATTCACAACGAGTTGCTGCTATCCGCCACTCGACGGTGTTGTGCGTGCACGCCTACGGCGTTGGCCGGCTACGTCCGCAACCGCTGGCGAATGGCAGTTGGTTCGGCTAACCAGCTTCTTGTAATGGCACCTTTGTTGGTGCACGAACTCGCTCCATGTTCTCCACGTAAACGCCTTGGCCTAGATCGTAAGCCATAGTGACGAGACAGCCGTCTTCGGGAGTACCTCGGAGCCTTCGAGTGAGGAGGGCTGCGAGCGCACTGTCTTCCACCGTGCAAATGACCTGGCGGTTCGCACGTCTGATCGAGGAGAGAACTTCAGCTAGGTGCAGTGCGCGGCGCTGTCCACTGCTGAACATGAACCGCGGATTGAGGTCCTCACCGACCGTAAGGCTGACGAACCGACGGACGTCTCCTCGCATTCGGTAGTGAATCTCAGTCCAATCCGCATGAGGGCGTAGGCGTCTGTAGAATTCGTCCATCAACGGGCTCAAGCTTGCCACCGGCAGCTGCGGATCATTTCATAGAGCTTGTCTATGCGAACCTGGCTGCCATCGGACGTGTCGCGGGCGCTACGAGGGTGGAAGCCCAGGTCGATGATGGCAAAAACGGCGGCTCGAAGGAGCGGACTGAATTGACGATCGAAAGGACAGTTGAGGAAGACGCTACGGGCGTAGTCCGCTGTCCTCTTGGTTGGCTCCATCATGCGGGTACGGGGTCTAACGGTTGCGGTGTTCCGAGGGGACGGAGTTGTCACGCGCACTATTCTACTTTTGGTCGCGCGAGCCTGCCACCCTCGATGCATGCGATGTGAGCCGCATGTGGCTCACCGGGTGTACAACCAATCAGCATCCACTACGGTCGCGGCTGGCTTGATATCACGCAGAGTGAATTGAGAGCGCTGCTACCGTTTTGCTACCGTTTCTCCGGGCAAAAGCGGGCAAACTGTAGCAGTTGAAGCGGGCATCCATGCTCGACAAGTGGCCGTCTCCGGCCAAGTTGCCCGAAACCTGTGCCCTCAAGGTCTCGGCTCTGGATGGGGTGGACAGCGCTAATGTGGTCTTTCATACCAGCGGGCTTCCGGACAATGTGATCAAAGGGTGGTCCTATAAGTCCATTCTACGGTTTCACCGCAGGAACGCGCAGGCCGCACCCAAAGCACGCTCAGGGTGCTGGACGTCTCATCGCGCGCCGGCGCGCGATTCGAGGTAAACCTGACCGTACTCAGCCAGCGGTCTCATCACACGCGCCATGCCACTGTCGCCCGACACGTGCAGCGTCACATCTCCGACAGTATCACCAATCGCCACGCTGACGATTTCCACCTGCGAGTCAAGTCGGTTCAGCCGCAGGTTTCTCGTCAGGAGACCGGCAGCGTATGGGTTAGGTTCGAAAGCAAGGACCCTGCCTCTGGGCCCTGACCATCTAGCAAGCTGGACGGCGAGTACTCCAACATTCGCACCGACGTTGTAGACGACAGCTCCAGGCATAATGCGCTTGCACAGAAAACGAGGGGCACCTCCTTCGTATTCGGGAGCGAACTGATGACGACAACGCAAATCGACGTGATACTCTACGCCGTTGACCATGCGACGAACGCCACGCCGGTGAACGCTCAGCTGTAAAGCTGGATGGCGGAGGCGGCGCTCAGGCGACATCACCATCTAGCGGAGTCGTTCGTTGTCGGGTCTCTTCATGGTGGTTCAGAGGATGGTTGATTCACGACCTTCTGACGGGATCGGGTCTCCTGAAAGTCGCGCAGATCTGCCCCACGTTCTTCGGCGACGGGTCGGTGATCGGCGGCGCCGAGCGCTACGTGCTCGAGCTGTCGCGGCACATGTCTCGGCATGTGCCAGTCAGCATGATTACGTTCTCGCGAAGTCTGCCCCGCCTCATTGTAGAACGTGAGGCCGACTTGGAGATCCGGCGGTACCCAGCGAAGCACTTCCCGAATGGCAATCCGGCCAATCCCGCCGCCATCGCGTTCCTGAGAGACCTCAGTCCTTTCGACGTCCTTCACTGCTACGGCCACCCTCAAGTCGTGACGGATCTCAGCATCGCATTCGCTACCATTTTTCGCAAGAAGCTTTTTGTGACCGACATTGGCGGAGGGGGCGTTTCCCTGAGTTCATATCTCTCGAAGCTCGGCATCGATACCCGTCGGCTCGTCGGCGGCTTTCTGCTCCTAAGCGGGTACAGCGCGCAGCAACACGTACCATATCTGGAACGTGTGCGCGTGATCTATGGAGGCGTAGATACGGAGATGTTCCGGCCGCTCGAAATTACCCGCCAACGGCGTGTCTTGTTTGTCGGCCGGCTGATTTCCGCAAAAGGCATTAATTATCTGATTGAGGCCATCGACTCATCGACGCCGCTGAGAATAGTCGGGCGACCATACGACGCGACCTATTTCGACTTGCTCCAAAGCATGGCTCAACACAGGGCGGTCGAGTTCTTCACCGGTGCCTCGGATCAGGACCTCGTGCGGGAGTACTCATCGGCGCTCGTAACCGCCGTTCCTTCAGTGCATACAGACGTCTATGGCAACGAGTCATCCGCGGAGCTGCTCAGCCTCGTGGCGCTGGAATCGATGGCCTGTGCTACCCCGGTGGTTGCGACGCGCTGCGGAGCCCTCCCGGAGGTGGTCGAAGACGGTGTAACCGGCTTCGTTGTCCCGCCGAACGACCCGAAAGCATTGCGGGAACGGATCCGGTTTCTGTTCGACCGACCCGAGACAGCGAGAGCGATGGGGGAGGCCGGACGGGACCGAGTGCTGCGTGAGTTCACTTGGGGTAAAGTGGCTACGCGGTGCTTGGAAGCTTACCGGGAGGTTCTCGAGCCGTGAAGGTCCTCATCGTGCAGGATTCCCTCGTGCCCCGTGGAGGATCGGAGATAGTCGCGCTCCAGATGATCGAGGCGCTGCACGGGGCGGGCTGCACGCCGGTGGCAATCTGTCGGGAGCGAGATTCTAGCGCTGCTTATCGGACGCCGGTGTACGAGTTCCCGGAGCTCTTCCGACGGTCTGGAGGGGCAGCCTTAGCTGCGTTCCAGACCGTTCTGGATCGTGAGCGACCAGATCTCGTCCACATCCACAAGGTGACGACGCCGGACGTGATACGGTTCGCAGCCGAGCGACTACCGACGATCGTCACGATTCATGACCACAACGCCTACTGCCCGGGGGGTTCGAAGGTATTCTGGCGGACCGGGGTGGTGTGCCGGCGACCTTTGGGTGTGCCGTGCCTTCTTCACGCATATACGCACCAATGCGCCTCGCGTCACCCTGTCCGACTCTGGCGCCAGTTTGCGTTTTCGGTCGATGCCATAACTGCGCTGCGAACCGTTAGTCGCGTGTTAACGCTCAGTGGCTGCGTCCGTGAGCAGCTGCTCCGCTCTGGTCTCGAGGCCAATCGCATCGTCGTTCTCGCACCGTGGGTCGAGCTTCCTCCGGCAGCGGCGCCCGACGATGGTGACACCGTGCTCTTCGCGGGTCGGCTTACTCGGGAGAAGGGTCTACTTAGCCTGCTGAGAGCCCTTGCCCTCCTCCAGACCCCCTTCAAGGCTGTGATCGCAGGCGACGGCCCACTTCGCGAGCGCTGCAAGAGCTTGGCTGGAGAGCTGGGGATCGACCATCTGGTCGAGTTTCGTGGCTGGCTCAGTAGAGCAGCGCTCCAGAGCGAGTACACGCGGTGTGCCTTGCTGGTGTTCCCGTCTCTTTGGCCAGAGCCCTTTGGCTTGGTAGGTCCCGAGGCGATGGCGTACGGAAGGCCTGTCGTGGCGTTCGACGTAGGCGGCGTCCAAGAGTGGCTTGTGGACCGGGTTAACGGCCTCTTGGTGCCGAGAGGCGATGTCCCGAGCCTCGCAGCGGCGATCGCGGAGTTACGGATGGATCGCCAATTGAGAGCTCGGCTAGGTGAGGGAGCGCGGCTATGCGTGAAGGAACGGTTCGATCGGAAGTGATCCTCCCCCGACTCATGGCAATTTACCGTGAGCTGCTCAACTAGCCTACGTGCTCGCGGGTAGCTTGGAGGCCTGGCAGAGATCCCAGCATGACCGTGCTCGTGACCGGCGGGGCCGGCTTCATCGGATCGCATCTGACCGAGCGTCTTCTTGCCGACGGGAAGGACGTCGTCGTGCTTGATAGTCTCAGAAGAGGCGACAACTCCATCAGGCACCTGGCCTCCCGTGAAGGGTTCGTGCTCGAGGTCGGGGACATCAGAGATGATGCGGTACTGCTCCGCGTTGCAGAGCGCGGGCCATTCGACGTGATCTACCACCTTGCAGCTCTTCACTACATCCCGGAGTGCATTGCTCACCCGGTCGAGACGCTTTCCATTAACGTCGTCGGGACGCAAGCTCTGGTGACTGCTCTCGCGTGCCGGCGGTTTGTGCTTGCTTCGACCGGCGATGTGTATGCGCAGAGAGATCAAGGGTGCGAAGAAGTGGACCCCGTGGAGCCCTTCAATGTGTACGGACTCTCAAAATTCTTTTGCGAGCGTTTGCTGGAGAACGAGGCGCACTCGCGGCAAACCACAACCTGGGTGGTCGCCCGTCTCTTCAATGTCTATGGCCCGAGAGAGACGACGCCTCACGTCATCCCGCACATCCTGGGAGAGGTCCGTCGCGGCAACGGCGTCCGTCTCGGGAGTTTGTGGCCACGACGCGACTACACCTATGTCGCTGACACCGTGGATGCGTTGGTCGCGTTGGGGGAAGTTCCGTTGTCCGGTCCGTTCCACGTGTTCAACGTCGGGACCGGAGTGGCAGCGTCAGTCGGGGAGATTGTCGAGCTGCTCAGCGAGCTGTTGGGAACTCACCTTCGAGCGGAAGTGACCCCCGAGCGGATTCGTCCGGTTGAACGTCCGCATCTTCAAGCGAACATTAGCAAGATTCGGAAAGTAGCTGGTTGGCAACCTCAGTATTCGCTGCGCGACGGCTTGAAGGCGCTTTGTACCGCAGAGGGACACCTACGGTAGAGTCTCGACGCGTTTGCCTGCTGTCGCCTCACTTTCCTCCAGATCTCAGCGGCTTGGGGGACTATACCTACTGTCTGGCGAGGGCCCTCACCGAGGTTGGCTACGAGGTACAGGTCCTGACGTCTGTTGGTGACCTTGACGACGTGCTGTACCCACCCCCTCGCGGCGTGCTAGTTCATCGTGTGGTTAGAGCGTGGGGAATGGGTGGACTCTGGCAGATCCTTCGGACGGTTCGCCGGCTCCATTGCGATGCGTTGATGCTGCAGTACACTCCGCACGCCTTTGACCGGCGGGGCATCACAGCCGCTGTGAACCTTCTTCCTTTCCTCCTCCGCGTCACGACAAGCGTTCGAGTCCTGCTCAACTTCCACGAACTCTACATCCCATTCGACCGCTCATTGAAGCACTGCCTCGTTGGGCTGTGGGGGCGCGCAATGGCGTTCCTCATTGCTGTGTCAAGCCATTCCCTTACAGCCATTTCGAGCGAGTGGCCAAGACGCCTCCGCCGAGTCGGAGTTTGGAAGCGCATTCAGGTGATTCCTGTAGGCAGCAACATCCCGCGTGCCGACGTCAGCTCGGAGGCCCTGCAGGCCGTTCGCGAAACGCTGGGAGTAGATCGAAGCACGCTCCTCGTAGGCTGTTTTGGATCCGCGGGGCCGCACCGGGACGCGGTGCTGCTTCGGACGGCATTCGGGAACGTGAAGAGAGAGCAGTCAATGAAGCTCGTGTGGCTCGGGAAGTCAGGCCTTCACTTCGAGCGGCGGGCGGGATTGCATGAGGCGCGTGGAGTGGACGACGGTGGTGGGGGAATCATCTGGACCGGGTCGCTGCCGCATCCGGAAATATCTCGTATCATGTCCGCGTGCGACTTGTTCGTGCTTCCTTTTACCGACGGTGTCTCCATGAAGCGTGGAACACTCGCAGCTGCGCTGCTGCACGGGTTGCCGATCCTCACCACCAGAGGGAAGCGGCTCGATGACATCTTCGTTCACGGTGAGAACATCTATCTCGTGCCACGAGGGGATGCGGATGCGTTCGCCGACGGGCTCCTGGAGTTGGCACGGTGTCCAAGACTCCGAGACCGCCTGGCACGGGGCGCACGGACCCTCCATGATGCGCACTTCGCCTGGGACGTGATCGCGCGGCAGGTCGCGCGAGTCGTCGAAGGTGCGTGATCGTGGCACGTGGTCCCTAGCGCACGTGTGGCCCCGTGTGAGGGAGGGCGATCCACGTGCCAGACGATGACGCGAGCCCCCACCCGGACTGCGGCGGCCTAACTCCCGCGGAGCGTCGCGGAAATGCTGACCGGGACGTAGCGGCTCTGCCCTGGACGTGGGGCTCCAAGATCACCGACCAGCTCCTCCGAGACGGGCTGAGGCAGGTCGAGGCCCTGTTTCAAGGAGACGTTCTCGATTT
>Ga0137371_10002569_pt1 | contig 14490 bp, 13 predicted proteins | sample SagtaG_7_FD_104919 | JGI IMG/M metagenome (GOLD analysis project Ga0137371, IMG submission 104919) | Vadose zone soil microbial communities from Sagehorn Ranch, Mendocino, California, USA - Sage1_R_40_16 metaG | ecosystem: Environmental > Terrestrial > Soil > Vadose zone | place: USA... | reverse complement strand
CGACGCCGGCGGCGGCGAGCACGCTCGCAGCCACGGCCGCGCGTGCGCCGCTCTCGCAGATCGTGACGACCGGTCGCCCGTCCTCCCTCAGCTCCTCGCCGTACTCGCGCACGAGCCGGTAAGGGATGTTGCGACTGCCGGGGATGAAGCCGTCGTCGCGCTCGTGCAACTCGCGAACGTCGATTACCTCGACCGCGTCCGCGGCGAGGAGGCGGTCGAGCTCGTCCACGTCGATCGGCTCCATCGTCTCGGTCTCCGGAGCGTGGAGCGCATAGCCGCGAAGCTCGATGAACCCGACCGCGCGGAGGCGTCTGGCAGCGTCTTCGGCCTGCTCCTGGGAGCCGGCGAGGATCAGCGGCAGCTCGTCCTGGAGAAGCACGAACGCCGCCCTGGTCGCGAAGCCCTTACGCTCGAGTGGGACGTTGATCACCCCGGGAGCATGGCCGTCGGCGAAGACCTCTGCCGGTCGGATGTCGAGAATCGGCGGAGCCAGCTCGTCGGTCTCGGCGACCGCCTGAGGCGCGGCGAGGAACGGGCCGCGGTTGAGCTCCACGATCCGGTCCAGGTTCGGCGGCCGCGGCGTGCGCGTCAGGCCCGAGGCGCTCACGAATGCCTCTTCACCCTCCGAGCCGAGCATCGGATTGAACCGGCGCTCAAAGCCGATGGTCGTGGAAGCCTTGGAGCTCATCGAAGCGCCGCAGAGCGAGCCCGCGACGTGCCCGGGAAAGACCTCGACGCCGTCGGGAAGCTCGAGTAGGCGCTGCAGGCTGGTGTACAAGTCTCGCGCGCCCTCGACTGCTTCGATCGCGAGGTCGGGGCGTGCCGCGTCACCGACGAAGAGCGAGTCGCCGGTCAGGACGAGCCAGGTCTCCTCGGCCCGGGTCCGGTCGATGACGGTGAAGCAGCAGTGCTCCGGTCGGTGGCCCGGTGTGTGCAGAACCTGCAGCGCGACGTCGCCGAGCACGATTTCGCGTCCGTCCTCGAGCGGGTCATGCTCGTACTCGGCCTCGGCCGCCGGATGAATTCCAACCGGGATCCCGTGCTCCAGCGCCAGGCGCCCATGGCCCGAGACGTGGTCCGCGTGCGTGTGGGTCTCGAGCGTCCGCACGATCCGCACGCCCTCTTGCTGCGCTGCGGCGAGGCACTGCTCGATCGCATATGCGGGGTCGACGACGACCGCCTCGCCGGTCTTCTCGTCGCCGACGAGATACGAGGCACAGCCGAGGTCCTCGTCGACGAACTGCCTGAAGATCACGGCTTCGACCGTAACACCGGCGACGGCTTGTTTTCTTGAAGTGTTCATGTACGCCTACCCTGCGGCACCGGCAGAGGCAAGCAGCCCACACGTCACTCGTCGCGGCCACCAGCCAGTTCCGCAGGCCGACGAAGAGGATCCCTCCCAGCAGCACAGCCGCCGTCGCCGCAGCGATTGCGAGCGCCGCCTCCGCGATGCTGTCGCTAGTGTCGCCGGTTCCCGGCGCCTGGGCGTCGAGGTCGAAGGAAACCGGAAACTCTTCGACGCGACCTCGCGGGAACGCGAAGTGCTCGCTCGCCTGGAAGACGACGCGACCCTTGCGGTGGGGCAACTCGACGACGAGCCCGAACGTGTCGTACTGCTCGAAGGGAATCGACCCGCCTTGCCAGGTCGCGGTCCGTCCTCGCACGAGGACAGTCCAGCCGGGTTTGGCCTGCGCCTGGGTGATCTTCACGCTCCGCGGTGCGACGACAACTGCCCGATCGATCCGTGACGTTCCCTGCTCCGCGAACGCCTCGTTGGGAACGGTGAACGTCAGCGTGGCTTCGGACCCCGATGGCGCTCGGGCGGGGCGAACGGTGACGTGTGCAGAGGCGGAAGGTGCCGCGCTCAGCGCCGCTGCTGCGATCAGGCCGAAGCTACAGGCCCAGGTGCCGGGCGATAACCATCCGCTGGACTTGCATTGTGCGCCGAAGCCAGACTGAAGTCTGGCACCGGATTGCGTGACAAACGAAGTCCAGCTCAGAGGCCCAGGTGCCGGGCGATAACCATCCGCTGGACTTCGTTTGTGCCCTCCCCGATCTCGAGGATCTTCTGGTCGCGGTAGAGGCGCGAGATCGCGTACTCGCTCATGTAGCCGTAGCCGCCGTGCACCTGCAGCGCCCAGTTGACGACGCGATTGGACATCTCGCCCGTGTAGAGCTTCGCGATCGCGGCCTCCTTGCCGAACGGGCGGCCCTGGTCCTTCGTCCAGGCCGCGCTATAAACAAGGTTGCGCCCGGCCGCAATCTCGGTCGCCATGTCAACGAGTCGGAACTGCACAGCCTGGAACTTCGCGATGGGACGGCCGAACTGCTCCCGCTCCTGGGTGTAGGCAACAGCGAGGTCGTAAGCGCCCTGGGCCAGGCCGACGCCCATCGCACCGACCGAGATGCGGCCGCCGTCCAGAATCTCGAGGAACTGGTTGAAACCCTCGCCGCGCCCGCCGAGCAGGTTCCCTTCCGGCACCGCGCAGTCCGTGAACGAGAGCTCACGCGTGTCTGAGGCATTCCAGCCCATCTTCTCCAGCGGCGCTGAAATCTCGTAGCCCGGCGTGCCGTTTGGGATGATCAAGTTGGAGATCTCGTCCTCGCCGGTCCGCGCAGTGATCGTCACGCAGGCGGTGATGTCGGTGCCGGCGTTGGTGATGAAGAGCTTCGAGCCGTTGACGATCCACTGGCCGTCGCGGAGCTCGGCGGTCGTGCGGGTTGCGCCGGCGTCTGAGCCGGCGCCGGGCTCGGTCAGCCCGAAGGCCGCGAGCTTCTGGCCAGAGGCCAGCTGTGGCAGCCATTCCCTTTTCTGCTCGTCGTTCCCGAAGTAGAGGATCGGCAGCGTCCCGAGCGAGTGGTGGGCGGCGACGGTGATCGCGGCGGAGGAGTCGATCCGCGTCAGCTCCTCGATGGCGATCGCGTACGAGAGGGCGTCGGCGCCCGCGCCCCCGTACTCCTCCGGCACTGTCATCCCCATCAGCCCCAACTCGGCGAGCTCCACGACAAGGTCATAGGGGAAACGGTGCTCCCGGTCGAGCTCTGCGGCGACAGGGGCGATTCGCGACTCGGCGAACTCGCGCACGGTCTCGCGGACGAGCTGTTGCTCCTTGGTCAGGTCGAAGTTCAAGCGGCCAGTCTGTCGGCGAGCTCGCAGATCAGGCGTACGCCGTAGCCCGTGCCGCCCCGCTGCCACAGGTAGTCGTGCCGTGGCCAGGTGAAGAACCCGGTTCCAGCCATGTCGATATGCGCCCAGGGCCCCTCGCCGGCGAACTCGCGCAGGAACTCGGCAGCGAACACCGGCACGCCTTGCCCGCGGATGTTCGAGTTCTTCAGGTCGGCGTAGTCGGAATCGACGTACCGTCGGTAGCGCGAATGAAGCGGCCAAGGCCAGGCGTGGTCCCCGCTGGCCTCGCCGGCCTCGACGACGAGCGTCCGCCAGTCGGATTCGTTGGCGAAGACACCGGCGTAGAAGTCGCCCAAGGCGCGCTCCATAGCGCCGGTCAGGGTGGCGAAGTCGACGAGGTGCGTGGCACCGAGTTGGCGCGCGTACGGGAGGACGTCGGCGAGCACGAGCCGGCCCTCGGCGTCGGTGTTGATGATCTCGATCGTTTTGCCGTTCATGGCGGTGAGGATGTCGCCGGGGCGGTAGGCGCCTCCTCCGACCGAGTTCTCGGTCGCGCCGACCACACCGACGACCCGGAGCGGGCACTCGAGCTCCGCGAGCGCTCCGAGTGCAGCGATCACGGCCCCGCCGCCGGCCATATCGCCCTTCATGTCCTCCATGTAGAGCGCCTTCTTGATCGAGATGCCGCCGGTATCGAAGGTGACCGCTTTGCCGACGAGGCCGAGCACAACATCGCCGCGCGGCTGCGAAGGCTCGTAGCGCAGCACGATGAGCCGGGCGGGGTTGTGGCTGGCCTGGGCCACGGCCGCGAAGGCGCCCATGCCGAGCGCACGAATCTCTTCGAGGTCAGGCGCTTCGACGGAAAGTTGCGGCGAGCGCTCGGCGGCGACCTCCGCGGCGCGGTCGGCGAGGCCCTCGGGTGTCAGCTCGTTCGGGGGAGCGTTCGCGAGATCCCGAGCGCGATTCGTCCACTCCGCGACGATCCCGGCGCGGCGTGCGGCTTCCCGGACCGCCGGGTCGCCGGAGACGAGTCTGAGCTGCTGGAGCCGCGGCGCCTCGAACGAGCTTTTCCAGCGGCCCGGATCGTACGAGCCGAGGAGCGTCCCGTCGACGATCGCCCGGGCTTGCTCTGCGGGCGAAAGCGGCAGCGACTCGTCGAGGAGCCAGGCGATGCTGCCCGCGAATGCGCGAGCCTCACGCGCGACGGTTGCGGCTGCCGTTCGGAGCGCGTCCGCGTCCACGGCTTTCCTCGCGCCGAGCCCGGGGAGTGCCAGGCGGGATGCCTTCAGGGTGGTGTTGTCGACGTGCACGAGCGGCGCCGTCTTCAGCTCGCCCGTGATCTCGCCCTGCTCCAAGAGCCGCGCGACTAGTCCGCCGAGATTGCCGTCGAGGGCCGCGGCCGGCCCGGACAGCGCGTCCGAAGCGGACAGGGGTGCTGCGAGGACATCGGCCTCGACGGACTCGGGCGATCCGGCTTCGACCTCGATCCGCATCGGCCCGCGATGCTATCCGACCTCCTGCGTAGCCTCCCCCGTATGCGGGGCCGGCCTCAACTTCGGCGCCGTCGCGCCGATAGAAGGGAAATGGCGGCGACATCCCTGCGGCGGGTTAACTTTTCGCGCGCATCTTCGGTGCGGAAGCTCGACCTCGAAAGCCTCAAGAACCTGCACGCGACGCTTGTCGACGAGCGCCAGCAGCTTCGGGCCGGCGGTGCCACCGCCGCCGAGCTGGAGCACAACCGGCTGGCGATCGTGAACTGCCAGTGGGAGCTCTCTCGCGCGCTGATTGCGCGGTATCTCCCGCCCGCAGTAGCCCCGAGCGCGGCGTAACCGTCGCTAGCCTGCCCGGGTGCGGGCCGAGCTTGACAAGCGCGCGATGGCCGCGCTCTCGAGCGGCCATCTGGCGACAGACTTCGCCAACGGGGCGCTCCCTGCGCTGCTGCCGTTCTTCGTCGACAAGTTCGACCTTTCGTACACGCTTGCGGCAGCGGCGGTGCTTGCTTCTGCGGTCTCCTCCTCGATCGTCCAGCCGCTGTTCGGACTCTGGTCGGACCGCCGTGGCGCCATCTGGCTGCTACCGGCCGGTGTAGCGCTCGCCGGGATCGGGATCGGCCTCGCCTCCGCCGCGCCGACCTACCCGCTGGTGCTCGTCTGCGTCGTCGTCTCGGGCCTTGGTGTGGCGGCGTTCCACCCCGAGGGCTCGAAATTCGCGGCCTTTGCAGGAGGGCGTCGCCGGGCGAGCGCGATGTCGTTCTTCTCGATCGGCGGCAACCTCGGCTTCGCCCTCGGGCCGACGGTGGCGACGCCGCTCGTGCTCGCCCTTGGCCTGACCGGTGGGTTGCTGCTCGCGGTTCCGGGGCTCGTCGTCGCCATCGCACTGCTGGCGTTGATGCCGTTCCTCGGTTCGTTCGCGCCGGAGCGGCGGCAGGTCGAGTCCGATCAGCCAGATCGCCCGGGAGCACTGTTGCTTCTGCTCGGCGTGATCGCCTTCCGCAGCGTCTCGTGGTTCGGCTTGATCACCTTCGTCCCGCTGTGGGAGGTCTCGCTCGGGCACTCGAAGGCGCAGGGAAGCCATCTGCTCTCGTTGATGCTGCTCGCGGGCGGCCTGGGAACCCTGGCGGCTGGCCAGCTCGCCGACCGCTTCGGCCGGCGGCCCGTGCTGATCGCGAGCACCGCGGCCACCGCGCCGTTGATCCTGATCTTCGTGATCGTCGGCGGGGTTCCCGGAGCGATCGCACTCGCCGGGGTCGGCATCTCAGTGATCGGAACCTTCGGCGTGACGATGGTGATGAGTCAGGAGTACCTGCCGCGCCACATCGGGATGGCCTCGGGTCTCTCGATCGGCCTGTCGATCGGTCTCGGCGGTGTGGGCGCGGTAGCACTAGGGGCGGTTGCCGACTCGATCGACCTGCGAGCGGCCCTGTACGGCGCAGCGGCGTCCGCACTCGTCGCGCTGGCGCTCGCCGCGCTGCTGCCGTCCTCACGGCCCTCGCGCCGGCTTGCCGTCGAGCCGGCTGCCCCGTGAGCCGTTAGGCTCAGCGCTCGTGGCAGCCGCCAACGCACGTGAGTTCTTCGAGAGCCTGGAGGCCCGCGCCGGCGACTCCTCGAAGGCGGCCGGCCTGAACGCCACCTATCTGTTCGACATCGCAGGCGCCGGCAAATGGACCGTTCGGGTCGAGAACGGCAAGGTTAGCGTCCAGGAGGGGGAAGGCGAGGCCGACACGACGATTTCGGCGTCCGACGAGACGTTCGTCAAGATCGTCAACGGTGAGCAGAACCCAACGAGCGCATTCATGACCGGCAAGCTCAAGGTCTCGGGCGACCTCGGCAACGCCATGAAGCTGCAGCAGCTCTTCTAGCTTCCTAATCCTCGAGCTCGACCAGCACGACGCCCCCGGCGACCTGGTCGCCTTCGGCCACGTGGATCGCTCGGACGACCGCCTCGTAGGGCGCGACGATCGGCGTCTCCATCTTCATCGCCTCGAGCACGACAAGTGGCTGGCGCGCTTCGACTCGATCCCCCTCGGCAACCGCGACGCGAATCACCGTGCCGGGCATCGGCGCGGTCAACGAGCTCTGCTCGCCGGCGTGACGCTGGGCGTGGAAGGTGGCGTCGGGATTCGGGGGAGCGGTCGGAGCGGGGGAAGGTCGGTTCAGGCGAAACGGCGTCGCCCAGGTGCTACTCGGCAACCGAACGGGCCTGGCGGAGAGCGGCGGATACTCGGTCAAGAACGCCGTTGTCGTTCGCCCGTCGCGAACAGCCGGGTGGGTGACGAGCCAGCGGAGAAACGGCAGGTTTGTCGTGACGCCCTCGATCTCCGTCTCGGCGAGCGCCTTCGCCAGCCCGTCCAGAGCTCCCGCGCGGGACTCGCCAGAGCCGATCAGCTTGGCGATCATCGGGTCGTACGCAACGCCTATCTCGTCGCCCTCGCCAACGCCGTCGTCGACGCGGATCGAGTCGGGTAGCCGCAGCCGCTCGATCCTTCCCGTCTGCGGCAGAAAGTCAAGCGGGTCCTCTGCGTAGAGCCGCACTTCGACCGCATGGCGACGGAAGCTCGCGCGTGGATCTTCGAGCCGCTCGCCGCGAGCGACGGCGAGCTGCAGGGCGACCAGATCGAGTCCGGTCGCCTCTTCCGTGACGGGATGCTCGACCTGGATACGGCCGTTCAACTCAAGGAAGAAGAAGTCGCGGTCGTCGAGGAGGAATTCGACCGTGCCGAGGCTGCGGTAGTCGATCGCGTGAGCGAATGCGACGGCCGCCGCGCTCATCCGTTTGCGCAGGCCCAGATCGAGCGCGGGCGACGGCGCCTCTTCGAGCACCTTCTGGTGGCGCCGCTGAATCGAGCACTCACGCTCACCGAGCGAATAGACGTGCCCGTGCCCGTCGGCGAGGAGCTGGATCTCGACGTGGCGCGCGCGCTCGAGGTAGCGCTCGAAGAAGACGGTCTCGTCTCCAAAAGCCGCCTTCGCCTCGCGGCGGGCCGCGGCTTCGGCATCCTCGAGCTCGGCCGGCCCGCGGACGATGCGCACACCGCGCCCCCCGCCGCCGGCCGCGGCTTTGATGATCAGCGGAAAGCCGATCTCGTCCGGCGAGCCGGTCGGAAGCACCGGGACGCCTGCATCGGCTGCCGCTCGCTTGGCTTCGAGCTTGTCGCCGCCGCGGCGCAGCGCCTCGGGGGTGGGGCCGACGAAGACGAGCCCTGCAGCTTCGACAGCCTCGGCAAAGTCCGCGTTTTCGGCGAGGAACCCGTAGCCGGGATGGATCGCGTCGGCGTCCGCCTGCTTTGCTGCGCGGATGTGCTCTTCGGAGTACAGGTAGCCGGCGATCTCCACGACCTCACCGGCCTGGCGCGCATGCAGCGAGTCCTTGTCGTCCGGGGCGACGACGGCGACCGTGGCGATGCCCTGGTCGGCGCAGGCCCGGAAGATGCGGACGGCGATCTCGCCGCGGTTGGCTACGAGGAGCTTTCGGAGCACCGGCGTCAAACTACGCGACGCCGGCTTGAAGTCACGCTATTTCTTAACGGTCCCGTTCCCTGTTCGCGTCTCTGGCAGGAAGATGCCTGGAGGCGGGGGAGCCGGCGCTGGCGGTGGCTTCTTGGGGGTGCCCATGCGCTTCAGTTTAGCGCTAGCCCCAGCGACCAAAATGCGACTGCGAGTACGAGAGCACCAATTGCGCGTCGGAACCAGCGGATCAGCGCGTCGACGACTTCTTGGTTGCCGTCATAGGCACCCTGATTCCAGTAGGCGAGCGTACGTTTGGCCTCGTCAAGGTCTGCTTGCCGCTCAGCAAAATGCTCATAGACGCCGGGGCCGGAGAGGGCAAAATCGAGATCGGCCTTTGGTGCGAGTACGTAAACACTCAGCAGAAGACTTGCGATGGCGAGGGCAAACCCTGCAACTGCCAGGGAACGATGGTCGTGCTGATCGAGCGCTCGCCCGCCCAGAAATGAGGTGACGATGGCTGTCGCTGTCAGAAGCGCTCCGGCACGAGCTCGGAGTTCGTTCACCACCGCTTCCTGCTGGGCGAGTGCCCTGAGCGAGAGATCGAAGGCGAGCTGTTCTAGGTTCGACACCGTACGTATGTTCGCATGACGAGGGGACGGATTAACCTTCGGCGGTCCAAGTAGCCCGCCGCTTTTCCAGGAAGGCGTGCAAGCCTTCCTGTCCTTCCGGACTCGTCCGCAGCTTCGCTGCGAGTCGGGCCGCCTGCTCGCCGTCCGGGCGGTCGCGGATCAGCTGCTTCGCTGCGCGTGTGGCTTCCGGCCCTGCGCTCAGCAGCTCGGTGATGACGTCCTTTAGCGCGGTGTCGAGATCCTTAGCGATCTCGTGGACGAGGCCGATTCGAAGCCCTGTGTCGGCATCGAAGCGCTCGCCGGTGAGGAAGAGCCGTCGCGCTGCCGCCGTGCCGATCCGCGGGAAGACGACAGGCGAGATCACGGCCGGGACGATTCCGGGCTTGACCTCCGAGAAGCCAAAAACCGCCTCCGGCGCGGCGACCGCGACATCGGTGCAGCAGACGAGGCCCGACCCACCGCCGAGGGCATAGCCCTGGACGCGAGCGACAACCGGGGTGGGGCAGGAGTCGATCGCCTCCAGCATCCGGTAGAGGCGAAGGGCGTCCTCGACGTTCTCCTCGTAGGAGAGCTCGATTGCAGAGCGCTGCCAGTCGACGTCCGCGCCGGCGCAGAAGCTCTCGCCGTCACCTGCGAGGACGACCGCGCGGGCGTCGCCGATCTCGCCGAAGGCCTCCGTTAGCTCGCGGATCAGCTCGGCGTCGAAGGCGTTCCGGCGCTCGGGCCGAGCGAGCGTGATCCTGAGAAGCGGTCCATCTCTCTCGACACGCAGGGCGCTCATCAGCCCGCAGCTTAAGACGAGCAGTCGTGCGGACGAGATTTCGTGGCCACCCTTGTGGCCGTGATAGCGGTCGCGCGAGTGAATCGCGCGACCTCCTTGGTCGGCATCGCAAGCGACGCCTTAGAGTCGAGTCCGTGCTTAGAGGCGCACTCGCAGCCGCAGTCACGCCGCTCGCCGGTGGTGGTGAGGTGCTGGACGAAGACGCAGTCGATCCGCTGGTTGCCTTTCTCGACTCGAGCGGACTCGACGGTGTGCTCGCGCTCGGCACGACCGGCGAGGGAATCCTCCTCAGCCCAGCCGAACGACGCCGCGCCGCAGAGCTCTTCGTCGCCGCGCGGCCGGAGGACTTCACGGTCGCCATTCACTGCGGAGCCCAGACGACTCGCGCGACCGTCGAGCTATCCGCGCACGCGGCAGATCTCGGCGCAGACGCCGTCGCAGTGATCGGACCGCCGTACTACACCTTGGACGAGCGGGCGCTGCTCGAGCACTTCGCCGCCGCCGCGCAGGCTTGCGAGCCGGTTCCGTTCTACGTCTACGAGTTTGCGGCACGAAGCGGTTACGCGGTTCCCGTCGTCGTCTTGCGTCAGCTACGCGAGCGGGTTCCGAACTTCGTCGGACTCAAGGTTTCCGACCGTCCGTGGGAGAGGTTCGAGCCGTATCTCGTCGAGGGACTCGACGTTTTCGTCGGTCCGGAGTCTCTGATTCAACGCGGGCTGGCAGGCGGTGCGGTGGGAGTTGTCTCGGGGCTCGCGACGGCCTTCCCTGCCGAGGTGGCCGCCGCCGTCGGCGGAGTTCCCGGCCCGGATCTCGAGGCTCTCCGAGACGGCCTCGAGGAGTTTCCGTTTCACTCGGCCGCGAAGCACGTCCTGCAACGGCGCGGCGTGCCGATCCGGGAAGACGTCCGCGCACCGCTGCGCGAGCTGACCGAAGACGAGCGGGAGGCGCTCGACCGTTGGGTCGGATCCTTGTAGCCGGGGCCGGCGCGTCGCAGGCCTTCGGCCCGCTCCCGCGGGTGAAACCATGTTTCACCCGCGTGCCCCCTTCTTCCCCAGTGAGCGCCTCGCCCACGGCGAGGATTTCAGCCGGTGGAACCTACCACTCGCTCCGCGCTGGTTTCCCCTCCCCGAGCACCGGCTCCCTCGGATGTCGATGAGCAAGCGAATCGTTGTGGTGGGAGCCGGCGCGGCCGGGGCAAGCGTCGCCTACCACCTGGCGCAGCTCGGCGCCGAGGACGTGGTTCTCTGCGACCGCGGGAGCATCGCAGGCGGCGCAACGGCAAAGGCGATGGGTGGGGTTCGGCAGCAGTTCTCCACCGAGGCCGAGGTCCGGCTGGCGCAAGCGAGCATTCGGTTCTTCGAGGAGCTGGGAGCGCCGTTCTTCGACCAGGTCGGCTATCTCTTCCTGGCCACCACCGAAGCGGGCCTGGCCGAGCTCGAGGAGCGCGCGGAGCTTCAGCGCTCCCTCGGCGTTCCGGTGGTCACGACCGAGCCGCCGGCCGGGGTACGTGGCGACGACGTCGTCGGCGCAGTCGTCTGCCGCGAGGACGGCGTCGCCGATCCGCCGGCGGTGGCACGCGAGCTCGTCCGTCGCGCGGCGGAGGGTGGGGTGGAGGTGCGCGAAGGCCAGGATGCGGCGGAGCTCGATGCCGACGTGTTCGTGATCGCGGCCGGCCCCTGGTCGGGTGAGCTTGGAACGCAGCTTGGCGTCGAGCTGCCGATTCGGCCGCTTTGCCGCCAGCTGCTCGAAACCGCACAGATCGCGGGGCTGCCGTTCGATCTGCCGATGACGGTCGAAGTCGAAACCGGCTTTCATTTCCGCCGACGTGGCGACCGGCTCGTCGTTGCGATGACCGACCCCGAGCCGCGCTGGGGATTCGACGAGGTGGTCGACGAATCGCTGTTCGACGATCGCCTCGAACGGCTCCTCAACCGCTACCCCGCCGCCGCGGGCACCCACATCGAACGCGCCTGGGCAGGTCTCTACGACATGACACCGGACGCGCATCCGATCCTGGGCCAGGTCGCTGAGGGCATCTACGCCGCGTGCGGGTTCTCCGGGCACGGGTTCATGCAGAGCCCCGCCGCCGGGCGCGCCGTCGCAGAGGAGATTCTCGGCCTCGGGCCGACCTTCGACCTCTCCCCGTACCGGCTCGACCGCTTCGAGAGCGGCGCGACCTTCCCAGAACAACTGGTGCTGTAAAAAGGCACGCCTTCGGCGCAATGCCGTCACCCACCGGTGCGTTTTCGAGCGTTACGCCACCGCGGGTGGCGGGTGGACAAAGCCACCACCCGGGCGGGGATGCGCGCGCGTCTACTTGAGAACGCGCTGGCTAGGCGACGACTGCGCGCTCGCTACTCGAAGAAGCGTTCGTGGTAGGGCAGCTTGTCGAGCAGTTGCTTGATCTCGCGCAAGACGTCCGCCTCGTTGTGGCCGAAGTCGTCGAGGTACGAGTGGAGCGCGCTACGGATCAGCTTCAGCTCGTCGTCGGTCAGCTCGATCGTGTGGTCGGGCATCAGAACGGCCCCCTCGGCTCGTAGCTGCCGCGCGGAGCACCCACGGCGACCATTGTTAGACCGTCGGGGCCTGCCTTCGGGCCGCGCGTGGTGTCGGGGTCGAACCGAAAGACGTCGCCCTCTCGGATCGGAACCTCCTCGCCCTCGATCACGTACGTGCCGGAGCCGCGAACGATCAAATTGACCTCCTCCTGACCGGAGTCCTGCTCATTGTGGTGGTGCCCGTCGGCATTCGGCGCCAGCTCGAACCAGTTGATTCCGAAGGCCAGGAGATCGAGCTCCCGGCGCACGAAGCGAACGGCGCCGCCGGGGCCTCCCGGCTCGAGCTCGTGCACATTCACCTTCGAGTAGCCCATCAGCCTCCTTTCACATCCGAAAGACGCCGAACGTCGTTTCCGGAATCGGCGCGTTCAAGGCCGCCGAGATCCCGAGTGCGAGCACGTGCCTCGTGTCGAGCGGATCGATGATTCCATCGTCCCAGAGCCGAGCGGTCGAGTAGTACGGGTTGCCTTCGGCCTCGTACTTCGCTCGGATCTCGTCCGGATCGGCGTCGCCGACCATCGTCAGCACCGTTGCCGCCTGCTCGCCGCCCATGACTGAGATCCGTGCGTTCGGCCACATCCAGAGCTGCCTGGGCGAGTACGCGCGCCCACACATCCCGTAATTCCCGGCCCCGAACGAGCCGCCGATCACCACGGTGAACTTTGGGACCTCGGCGCAGGCGACGGCGGTTACGAGCTTGGCGCCGTCGCGCGCGATCCCGCCTGCCTCGTACTCCTTGCCGACCATGAAGCCTGTGATGTTCTGCAAGAAGACGAGCGGAATCTTCCGCTTGCAGGCGAGCTCGATGAAGTGGGCGCCCTTCTGCGCCGACTCCGCGAAGAGGACGCCGTTGTTCGCGAGGATCCCGACCGGGAAGCCCTCGATCCGCGCGAAGCCGCAGACGAGCGTCTCGCCGTAGAGCGCCTTGAACTCGTCGAAGCGGCTGCCGTCGACGATCCGCGCGATCACCTCGCGCGGGTCGAGCGGTTCGCGGTAGTCGGCCGGGATCAGCCCGTACAGCTCGGCGGGATCAGCCGCCGGCTCTTCCGCGGGGACCTGGTCCCAAGGCGTGTCCTTCGGAGCTGGGTTCAGGTTCCGGACGATCTGCCGGACGAGCGCGAGTGCATGCTCGTCCGAGGTCGCGTAGTGGTCGGCGACCCCGGAGAGTCGCGCGTGCACGTCTGCGCCTCCGAGCTCCTCGGCGGAGACCTCCTGTCCGGTCGCCGCCTTCACGAGGGGCGGCCCGCCGATGAAGATCGTGCCGGTGCCCTTGACGATGATTGTCTCATCGCTCATCGCGGGCACGTAGGCGCCTCCGGCAGTACAGGAGCCCATCACCGAAGCGATCTGGGGAATCCCCTGTGCGGAAAGCCGCGCCTGGTTGAAGAAGATCCGGCCGAAATGGTCGCGGTCGGGGAACACCTCTGCCTGGAGCGGGAGGAAGGCACCGCCGGAGTCGACGAGGTAGACACACGGCAGGCGGTTCTGGCCGGCGATCTCTTGCGCCCGCAGGTGCTTCTTGACCGTGAGCGGGAAGTAAGTGCCGCCCTTGACCGTCGCGTCGTTGGCGATCACGACGCACTCCAACCCCTCGATCACACCAATGCCGGTGACGATGCCGGCCGACGGGGCCTGTCTCTCGTATACGTCCCAGGCAGCCAGGGCCGAAAGCTCCAGGAATGCGCTGCCGGCGTCGACGAGCCGGTCGATTCGCTCTCGCGCCGTCAGCTTCCCTCGAGAACGGTGTCGCTCGACCGCCTTCTGACCACCTCCGAGCGCGACCAGCGCCGTGCGCTCTCGAAGCTCCGCGACGAGCTGCTCCATCTGCGCGCGCCTGCGCTCGTGTTCTTCGCCAGGCTCGACGTGAGACTCGAGAATCGCCACGGGCTGAGCCTACCGCCCAACGTTTTTCCGGGGCCCAAGTGGGCGACAGGGGCCGCGCCCTTCTCCCGAGGCTCGACGGCTCCTTCGCCGAATCGGCCTGCCGCCCCACCAGCAGGCCGGATGCTTTCTTGGCCACGAGCTCGAGTACTAAACGCAGCGGCCGTCCGACGTCCCAGCCGTTTTGAACCTTAGGACCGCGGGTCGGTCTCGCGCGCCACCTCTTGAGCGTCTGCTTGGCGCTTTTCGACGACGAGGTAGGCCGGGTGGCGCTCGACGACGGTCTCGATCTCCGGTAACTCATGGCCCGAAACGACGGCGAAGCGGGTCGGCTCGGCTCGGATCGTCTCGTGCTGGCCCAATGTGATCGAGACCTGCTCGGTACAGTCGGCGGCGCCGCACTCGCAGATGAAACCGACCGGCGTATCGGTCTCCGCTTCGAACTGTTCGGCCACCTCGGAGACGCGCTCGTTGACTTCCCGATACAGGGCCTCGTTGCGCGCCAGACGCTTCTCTCGCTCCCCCACAGGGCATTGTCTGCCGATACGGTCGCCGCTGGCAAGGTCGG
>Ga0137371_10002566_pt1 | contig 14498 bp, 13 predicted proteins | sample SagtaG_7_FD_104919 | JGI IMG/M metagenome (GOLD analysis project Ga0137371, IMG submission 104919) | Vadose zone soil microbial communities from Sagehorn Ranch, Mendocino, California, USA - Sage1_R_40_16 metaG | ecosystem: Environmental > Terrestrial > Soil > Vadose zone | place: USA... | reverse complement strand
TCGCCGAGACGGCATCGCGCTGACCGCCGCAAGTTTTTAAGTAGCCGGGCTCCTTGCCACGCCGTTCCATGAAGGCGTTTCGGATTAGCGGCCGCTTCCGCATGGGCCGCGGGTGGCAGCCGTACGCGAAGGAGATCGCCGCCGCGGACGAGGCGGCGGCCCGCGAGAAGCTCCTGTCGATCCTCGGAAGCCAGCACGGCGTGCCACGGAAGTACATCGAGATCCGGGCGGTCGATGCGGTCCCCGTCGAGGGCCTCACGGACCACGCCGTCCGATACGCGGTCGAGGCGGGACCGTGAGCGGCTCGGAAGCCGACCTCCGCCGGGGCATGGCGGTGCTCGACCAGTTCCGCGAGCAGATCGAGGGGCTCGGTCAGCAGCAGTCGATCATCCGGCTCTCGCTCGAGGAGCACATGCGCGCGCGGGAGACCCTCGCCCGGTACCAGGAAGCGGGGAACGGGGCGGAGGTCCTCGTGCCCGTCGGCGCGAACTCGTTCTTGGTCGCCGAGTCGAGAGACGTCACGAAGGCGTTCGTGTCGATCGGCTCGGAGCTCCTGGTCTACGACGACATCGCAAAGCAGATCGAGCGGCTCGACGCGCGCATCCGGTCGATCACGGACGCGGCGAATACGGTCGGCCAGCGCCTCGCGGACCTCCAGCGGCGCGCGGAGGCCCAGGGCGAGGCGGTGCAGGACCTGTACGACCGGCTGCAGGGGCAAGCCGCACCGGGCGAGCGGAGCTAGATGTTCAAGGGGCTCCGGGAGCGGCTCGCCGGCTGGAAGGAGAAGGCGGACGCGGAGGTCGCCCCCGCCGCCATCGGCGAATCGGGACGGAAGATCAAGGAAGAGAAGCTCGAGGAAATCCTGTACGACCTCGAGATGGCGCTCCTGGAATCGGATGTCGCGTTCCCCGTGGCGAAGGAGATCGTGGACCGCCTCGCCGACGACCTGAAGGGCAAACGGGTCGTGCGGGACGCGTCCCTCGCCGATGCGGTGACGGCCGCCCTGCGCGACGCGATCACGCACGTCCTGAGCGTCCCGCCCATCGACTTCTTCGGCCTCATCGAGAAGGGCCCGCGGCCGTTCGTCGTCATGTTCGTCGGAGTCAACGGTACCGGGAAGACGACGACGATCGCCAAGCTCGCGTACCACATCCAGAAGAAGGGCTACACGTGCGTCGTCGCCGCGGCGGACACGTTCCGCGCGGGGGCCATCGAGCAACTCGAGAAGCACGCGGAGTCCGTGGGATTCAAACTGATCAAGCATAAGGCGGGCGCGGACCCCGCGGCCGTCGCATTCGACGCCGTCGAACATGCCCGCGCGCGCTCGAAGGACGTCGTCCTGATCGACACCGCGGGCCGCATGCAGACGAACCAGAACCTGATGGACCAGATGAAGAAGATCAAACGCGTGACGAGCCCGAACCTGGTCCTGTACATCGGGGACGCTCTCGCCGGCAACGATGCGATCGAGCAGGCGAAACAGTTCCACGAGGCGGTCGGTCTGGACGGGGTCGTGCTGACGAAGCTCGACGCGGACGCGAAGGGCGGCGCGGCGCTATCGATGGCGAGGACAATCGGCAAGCCGATCGTCTTCGTGAACCTCGGGCAGACGTATGCGGACATCAAGCGGTTCGACGTGAAGTGGATGGTGGACCGACTCCTCGCGGAGGCCTAGGTTGACGTTCCGCGAGCTCCTCGAGAAAGGACAGATCGCGGAGTTCCCGACCATGCAGCTCGCCCTCGGGGCCATCAAAGGCCGCATCGACCGGATGACCGTCAAGTCCCTGGGTCCGGGTTCGAAGGAGGAGTACCCGATCGTTGACATCGTCGGGTCCCCGACGGAGTACCGGATCAAGGTCCTCGAGAGCAATCCCGACTACCTCGACTGGCTCAACTCGTCCCTGCTGAGCGCGGGCATCGTCGAGCCGATCGGGCTCAGCGCGATGGCGCGACGCCTCGCGGAATACGAGGACATCATCGTCGGCATCGACACGAACGTGCTGTACGCGTGCATCCTCGGGGAACACCTCCTGGACGAGTTCTCCCGCATCCATCCGCGGCCGTACCGGGAGAGCGTGAACTGGATCCTCCTCGTCATCCCCGGCGTCGTCATGAAGGAGCTCGAGAACGCCGCGAACATGCGGAAGGGGAACCGCCTCTCCCACGCGGGTCGGCGCGGCTACCGGGCGTTGCAGGAAATCACGACCCTCAAGCGGACGGAAGGGTTCCAGGGGCTCAACGTCCTCGTCGTCGGCGCGACGAACCCGGAGCAGCTGCACCTCTCGCCGGACGGCCTGACGATCCTCAACGCGGACTCGATGATCCGCGATCAGTTCAAGGCGTTCCTCCGGGGCATCGACTTCCGGAAGGGGATCTTCTTCCTTACGCTCGACAAGACGAACGCCTCCCTCGCCGCGGCGGAGGGCCTGACGGCGATCCGCATCCAGCATCCGCGGCGGTTGCGGAAGGGGGACGAACTCTCGATGGCGCCCGAGGAGTCGATCCTGATCGGACGTCTCGTGTACGAGCTCGCGATCGAGTTCGGGAGCATCCGGGTGGCGTGGGAGGACCGGGGGACCCACTACATCGACCTGGAGGGCGCGTGGCCGTGGAAGTCGATGGAACACTGGGAAGCGTCGGAGCTGCTGTGCTCCGAGCTGGACCCGGGGTTCCACAAGGCCCTCAGCCGCTACGTGGACGGGAGCTTCGACGCGCGCCGCTTCCTGAAGGAGTGGGAGAAGCTCCGCGAGGTCCTCGAAGAGTGATCATCCCGACCCGGGTGTCCAGCCGAACCGCTTCCGGGCGAGCCACACCAGGTTGCGAGTCGCGTCGTCCACGCTCCGGATCTTCTTCTCCCCGACCCGCGGCCGGTACTCGATCGGAATCTCGAGGAGGCGGAACCCGCGGCGAATCACCTCGACCTTCAACTCCTCCGAGAACGCCATGCCGTCGTGGACGAGCCGCAGGCGCGGCAGGATCTCGCGTCGGAACGCCCACATCCCGGACTGGGAGTCGTGGATCGGATGGAGGTACAGCACCCGAAACGCGGCGTTGAGGATCGAATTCCCGACGCGGTGCATGCCCGTCATCGCCCCGTCGCGGAGGTGGCTCATCCGGTCGCCGGCGACGAAGTCCGCTCGACCCTCCTTCAGGACCGCCAGGAAATCCGGGAACCGGTCCGCCGGGTACGTGAGGTCCGCGTCGAGGGCCGCGACGAACCTCCCGCGGGCCTCCGCGAAGCCCGTCTTGTACGCGCGGCCGTACCCTCGAAGGGGTTGTGCGACGACCCTCGCGCCCTTCGACCGCGCGATCTCGTTCGTCCGGTCCAGCGACTCCGTGTCGACCGTCAGGATCTCGAAGTCCCAGTCCCTCAGGGCGGACCGGACCTCCTCCAGGACTGCGCCGATCGAGGCTTCCTCGTTCATCGTCGGGACGATGACGGAAACCTCGGGCATCGGCGCGCCATGCTGGGAATTCCGGATAAGTGTTTGCGCTCAGTCGGGCAGGGGCTTGCCGAAGAACTTGTATCCGACGTATCCCAGGAGGGCCGCGCCCAAGCGCAGCAGGGACCAGAACGTTGCCTCCCGCCGCACCATCTCGAGCGGGCGGTAGTGACGCCACAGGGCGCCGTGCTTCAGCGTGAGCTGCTTGCGTCCCGCGCCGTTCCACAGCGCCTGCCGGAGGAAGTCGAAGATCGAGTCGCGCGTCCGATGGTAGACGACCGCGTTCGCGCGGAAGCCGATCGGGTGGCCCGAACGGACCGCGCGGAGGTTCAGATCGATGTCCTCGGCGGTCACGAACCACTCGTCGAACCCGCCGATCTCCATGAGCACGCGCTTTCGGTACGCGAGGTTCGACGACGGATACGTGACGTCGGTCCCTCCCACGATCAGCTCGACCCGCTCGAGTTCCTCGAAGGGCCGGTACCCGATCTGGATCGTACGTCCCGCGACGACGTCGTACTGTCGGAGGCCCTCACGGATCTCCTTGAGCCAGAACGGGTTGGCGATTGCGTCGCCGTCGACGAACGCGACCGCCTCGCCCCGGGCTTTCGCGATCCCGACGTTCCGACCCCGCCCGCGCGTACCTCCCTGGCCGTACAGCCGCACCGTGTCGTATTTCTTCTCGTATCCGCGGACGATGTCCCGCGTCGCGTCGGTGCTGTCCGAGTCGATCACGAGGATCTCGAACGGCGGCTCCTGCGTCACGAGGCTGTCGAGGAGCGCCGCGATGTTCCGCGCCTCGTTGCGAACGGTCGTGACGACGGAGAGGAGCAACGTCGCTCGTAACCTCCGTCCCGATATGATGGTTTCGGGATTGCGCCGTCTCGAGGCGACCTTTAATAGCGTCCCTCGAATACTCGCGCGTCCTGTCCATGGGCCGCATCGTCACGATCATCGGGACCCGGCCGGAGATCATCAAGATGGCCCCGGTCGTGAAGGCTCTGGACCGGCTGTCGCACGAGCACATCCTCGTGCACTCGGGCCAGCACTACGACATCCTGATGGACCGCATCTTCTTCGAGGACATGCGGCTCCGCGAACCGGATCACCAGTTCGCGCTGAAGGATCAGCCGCCGCACCTGCAGGTCGCGACGACGATGCGGCACGTCGCGGGCGTCGCCGCGGGGGCGGACCTCGTCCTCGTCCACGGCGACACGAACACGACCGTGGCCGGCGCCCTCCTCGCGAACAAGCTCGGGCGCATGCTAGGCCACGTCGAGGCGGGCATCCGCTCGTTCGACAAGACGATGCCCGAGGAAGTCAACCGGATCATCGCCGACCAGCTATCCGATCGGCTCTTCGCCCCGACGCCCACCGCGCGCGACAACCTGCGACAGGAAAACGTCCGGCGAGGCGTGTCCGTCGTCGGGAACAGCGTGATCGACGCGTTGCGGGCGAACCTCGGGCTCGCCTTGCGGCGCTCCGACATCTTGGAGAAGCTCGACCTCCGCCCGCGGGGGTACCTCCTCCTGACGTTCCACCGCGCGGAGAACGTCGACGATCCGAAACGACTCGCGCGCGCGTTGCGCGCCTTCGAAGGGGCCGCGAAGACCGCCGGCCTTCCGATCGTCTTCCCGATCCATCCCCGCACGGCGAAGAGCCTGCGGCGGTTCGGGCTCGAGAAACGCGCGCGGACCATCGAGTCGCTCCGACGGATCGAGCCGACCGGGTACCTCGATATGCTCCGCCTCGAGAAGGACGCCGCGCTGATCCTCACGGATTCGGGCGGCCTCCAGGAGGAAGGCTGCTATTTCCGCGTGCCGTGCGTGACGTTGCGGGAGAACACGGAGCGGCCGGAGACCCTCTCGATCCACGCGAACGTCCTTGCGGGGACCGAGCCGACGAGGGTCGCAGCCGCCGTACGGCGGCAGATGGCCGTCGCGCGGACGTGGCGCAACCCGTACGGCAACGGGACGACGTCCCGACGCATCGCATCGATCGTCGACGAGACGCTGGGTTGACGGACCGTGACGCGCGTCGTCTTCTTACGGTCGAAGAGCCCGGCGGGCATCGAACCGAGGCTCGCGAAGGAGGCCGGGAGCCTGGCGCGCGGAGGATACGACGTCCACGCGATCCTCTGGGATCGGACCCGTTCGCACCCGACGCACGAGGTCCGCGACGGGATCCGGATCCACCGGTACCGGCTCGCTGCGCCGGAAGGCACGGTGGGGCTCGCACGCCGGCTGCCGCGATGGGAGTGGTTCGCCCTCCGGAAGGCGGCGCGGCTCCGTCCGGACGTCATCCATGCGATCGACCTCGACACCGCCTGGGCGGCTCGGGCCGCGGCCCGAATCACGGGCGCGAAGCTCGTGTACGACGTCTTCGACTTCTACGCCGACATGATCACCGCCGACGTGCCGCCCAAGGTCCGCGAGCGGCTCGCGAGTGCGGAGGGGCGGATGATCGAACGGGCCGACCTCGTCATCGTGCCGGACCTCCGCCGACAGGCGCAATTCCGCGGCGCCCGTCCGAGGCGGATCGTCGAGATCATGAACGTCCCGGAGGACCGGCCTCCTCGGGTCCGGGCCGCGCCGGATTTCACCGTCTTCTACGGCGGCATGATCGCGAAGGACCGCGGCCTCCTCGATCTGCTGGCCGCCTGCGAGTCGACCGGGGCTAAGTTCATCGTCGCAGGCCATGGCCCCGACGAGAACGCGTTGCTCCCCCACCTAGAGACGTCGCCCGCTTGCATGTTCCTCGGGACGATCTCGTACGAGGAGGTCCTGAGTCAAACGGCATCCGCCCACGCCATCGCCGCCCTCTACGATCCGCGAGTGCCGAACAACCTCTACGCCGCCCCGAACAAAGTGTTCGAGGCGATGATGTGCGCGAAGCCCGTCCTCACGTCCGACGGCACGGCGATTGCGGACTTGGTGCGCTCCGTCGGTTGCGGGGTCGTCGTGCCCTACGGCGACCGGCGAGCGCTGCAGCGGGCGCTCGAGGGGCTCATGCTCTCGCCGGACGAGTGCGAGCGGATGGGCGCCCGGGGCCGCGGCGCGTTCGAGTCCGGGTACCGCTGGGAGGCGATGGAGGCCCGCCTGCTCGACGCCTACGGATCGTTGCTCGGGTCGCCGGCGGCCGCGGCGCTCGAATCCCCCTCGATCGGATGAGCGCGACCCTCGGCATAGCCGAGGATCTGAGCCAAGTCCACCGCGAGCGCGACGACGACCGAGTACGGCACCATGGCAAGAAGGCGGGCTTCGAGGACCTTCCGGACTCGGTACACGACGTAGGCCAAAGCGCCGGCGAGGAGCACGATCCAGGAGATGGGCCACCAGATTCCGAGGATCAAAAGGACGACGCCCGCCCCGTAGGTTCCGAAGAGCCGGCCGTAGTGCGTCTGCGGCGTCCCCAAGAGGCGCGCGCGACCGTCCGAGGTCGCATATTGACGGGACGTCCGGAAGGCCTCGCGGACATTCGCGGGCGTCCAGCAGCGGACGACCGCCCGGGGCTCGAAGACGAACCGCAGGCCCGCACGTCGCATCGCGAGGACGAGGTACGTGTCCTCCGCGGCATCGAGCCGCTCCTCGTACCCGCCGACCCGCTCCCACGCCGCCCGCGTGAACGCGATGCTGCGGGATGCGGGGACGAACGAATCCGGTTCGATCTGCTCGATCGAGTAGAGGGTCATGTGGCCCATCGCAAGCTCCCGAGGCGTGTCCCCGATCGGCTCGTACCAACCGGCCACGACGTCGACGTCGCCCCGCTCGAGCGGCGCGACGATCCGCTCGAACCATTGCGGCTCGAGCACGTTGACATCGGTCACCGCGATCGCGTCGGCGTCCGCGAGCCGGATCGCCGCGTTCCGGCCGCGAGAGCGGTTGCCGGGCACGACCTCCCAACGGAATGGAAGTTGCGTGGCGGACGCGAAGTCTTGCAACATCTCTTGCGTCCCATCCGTCGAGCCGCCATCCGTGATCACGACGACGTCAGGATGCCGGCTCTGGGCCTCCACGGAGGCGAGGAATTCCCGGACGTGAAGGGACTCGTTGAGGACCGTCGCGACGATTGCCGATCGCACGCTCGGTGATTTCTCCCGGTCGCTTAAACGGTTCGTCCCGATAGCCTCAAGTCCGGTCGCCCCGGTCCGGTCCTCGTGGGTTCTCGCAAGGCGGTGTTTCTTCTCCAGACGGACGCGTATGTGCCGAAGCCGGTGCTGAGGGCGTTGCGCGAGGCGGAATCCCTGGCCCGAGCCGGCTGGGACGTATCGTTCGTCTCGTGGATCAAGGACGCGTCCTCGCCGACCGCGCACGAAACGCGGTTCCCGATCCGCCGGGTGCGGAGCGCGGTGCCGCCCCTCGGGACGTCGTTCGTGCGCCGAGCACTCGCCTACATGCGGGCGTCGTCGCGACTGCGCGACGCAGCCCTCGGCGAAGATCCGGACCTGATCGTCGCGCACGACTTCGAGGTGCTCTCCGCGGCCGTGTCGGCAGGCCGACGCGCGAGCGTCCCGATCATCTACGACAGCCACGAGGACTGGCCCGCGCTGATCGCGGAGAACTCCGGCTTGGAGGCGCGCATCGCGGCGCTCCAGGAACGGCGACTCGTTCGCGCGGTGGCTCATGTGCTCACCGTGAGCGAACCCATCGCCGCCAAGTTCCGCGCCCGGGGGACGCCGACGACCGTCCTGTACAACGCTCGATCCGCCTCCGAGGTGGTGTTGGCAGACCGCGACGCAAGCCGGTCGAACTTCGGGTTCGTCCCGACGGACTTCGTCGTCGGATTCGCGGGCGCGTTCGGGATCGGGCGTGGCCTGGACATCCTGCTCGAGGCGCTGTCGACCTTGCCGACTTCGGTGAAGGGGCTCCTCGTGGGAGGCCCCGAGGAAGAACGGCGACGCCTACAGGCGATGGCAGAGACCCTTGGACTTCGAGACCGAGTTCGCGTCGACGGATATCGTTCTTTTCCAGAGCTAGGTCCCTACTACGCCAGCATGGACCTCGGCGTGATCTTGCTCGACCGCCGACCGAACCACGAACGGGCGTTGCCGAACAAGTTGTTCGACTACATGGCCCACGGCGTGCCGGTCCTCGTCCCCGACTATCCGGCGATGCGATCCGTGGTGCGCGAGTCGGAGTGCGGATGGTCCCTGGGATCCGTCGAGCGGGGCGCACTCGTCGAGGTCCTCGCAGAAGTGCAGGCGTCCGACGAACGCGTCGCGCGGGGCGAACATGGCCGGCGGGCGTTCCTCGAACGGTTTTCCTGGGACAGGCAGCAGCTCACTTTCTCCCGGATTGTCGATTCCGTCGTCACAACGCACTGATTAAAAGTAGAAGGGCGCTTCTCCTTCGAGGACACCAGACCCATGCGCATCTGCCTTCTCGGCGAGGCGCAGAGCATCCACATCAAACGATGGGCGGGCTGGTTCGCTGCCCGAGGCGACGACGTCGTCCTCGTGACCCTCGGACTCGACTCGATTCCCGACGTTCGCATCGTCAGGCTCCCGTACGCGGATCGGGGCGCCTCCGCGCTCCTACGAAAAGCCTCCGCGATTCGGCGCCTCGTGCGGCAGCTGGACCCGGACCTAGTCCATGCCCATCAGGCCGTGGGGTTCGGACTTTGGGGAGCTCTTTCGGGCCGTCATCCATTCGTCGTGAGCGCGTGGGGAAGCGACGTGCTCGTGAGGCCCCACGAATCGATGGCCCAGAATCTGATCCTGCGGTACGTCCTGCGCAAGGCGGACTTCTGCATCCCCGTGGCACAGCATCTCGCGCACCGGTTGCGTGGTTACGGGCTGCGTTCGGATTTCGAAACAATTCCGATGGGCGTGGACCTTCGCCGGTACCCGCCGGTTGCATCCGAAAGCGATCGAAGGCCCTTCCGTTTCGTGAGCACGCGCAGCCTCGAGCCGATCTACGACATCCCGACCCTGCTCCGTGCCTCGAAGCATATCCTGGCCGCCGACCCGCGAATCGAAGGTCGCGTCCTGGGAGGCGGCTCGCTCCGAGCTGACCTCGAACGGTTCGCGCGAGAGCAGGGGATCTTGGGGCGGCTCCGCTTCGAGGGTCCTGTCGGCCCGGACGGTGCGATGGACGCTCTCGCCCAAGCCCGAATCTACATCTCTACGTCGCGGTCCGATGGGACCTCGGTCTCTTTGCTGGAGGCCATGTCCCGGGGCTGCTTCCCCATCGTCACCGACATTCCCGCGAACCGGGAATGGATCACCGACGGTGCGAACGGCTCTCTCTTCCCCGTCGGCGATGCGAAGGCGCTCGCGGATCGCGTCCTTGAGCGGATGGCAGATGATGCGGCCCTGAACCTTGCCAGCAAGACCAACATCAAACTCATCCGCGAACGCGGTGACCTGGACGCGAATCTTTCCCGGGTGAGGGCCATCTACGAACGGCTCCTCGCGGTCGGAGGACCGAAGTCCGGCCGTCGAATCCCGGCAGACGAGACGTCGGTAAATCTGCGCATGCCTCAACCGTAGGGGGCGGATGCAAGGCAAACCGCATGACCGCAGCCTTGTTATGGCGCGAGCCCATCCGTCCCGGGACGCGGCCACAGAGGAGTCAGCAGCGCATGGCGGACGACGCGGGAATACGGCTGAATCTCGGATGTGGCAAGGCGACGTTGCCTGGATGGGTGAACGTGGACCAATTTCCAGGTCCGGGCATCGACATGATCCTGGATCTCGGCGCAAGGCCGTGGCCGTGGGCCTCCGACAGCGTCGATGAGATCCGAGCCCACGCGCTGTTGGAACACCTGATGAACTGGGAGCAGTCTCTCCTCGAAATGGCGCGGATTCTGAGACGGAACAAAGGAACGGTCTCGATCATAGTTCCGTACAAGCTCGTTGCGTTAGACCGTCCATACCATGTGAGGCTGTTCAGCTCCGAAACCTTCGACTTGTTCTGCGACAACGTGCGCGCCAAGACCGCGGTTCCCCTTCGGAGGAGCGAGTACATGACATCCGATTGCGAGCGTCCGGCGAATCCACCGTTCTCGCTCGTCAGCAAGCACACGACAAAGAAGTACCCGTTCAACTGGCACATGATGCGATGGTTCGGAAGGAGCGTCCTATACTGGCCCCTGGGTCGAAGGGTCACGATTGAGATCGTTCTTCGCCGGAACGAACAAATCATTCAAGGATGATCGTTGGGTCCTCCTTCGGCTCTGAGACCCACCGCGCTGCCTCGATGTTCGGACAAGAATCCACATCATCAGTGCGGGACGCATCGAGGGCCGTCGCACCGAAAGTACGGCATCATCGCCCTGGCATGCTCACGGTCGTGGGCCGGAGCGGCGGGCCTCGCCGCGGATGGGCCCCTTCTAGGCATGGTCGACAGCGGCAAGGTCATGGGACATCATGATCTTCACGAGTTCGGGCACGCGGACTTTCGCGGACCAGCCGAGGATTCGTTTCGCCTTGCTCGAGTTCCCGCACAACGTGTGGACCTCCGCGGGTCGAAGGTTCTTAGGGTCGGACCGCGCGAACCGTTGGGGGTCCCCCGGGAGACCCGCTTCCTTCACCGCCAACTCCAGGAATTGGCGGACCGACCACGTCTCCCCGGTTGCGATGACGTAGTCGTCGGGCTCCTGTTGCTGCAACATCCGCCACATCGCCTCGACGTACTCGGGCGCGTAGCCCCAGTCCCGCTTCGCGTCGAGATTGCCGAGCTCGACGACCTTCGCCTTCCCAGCGACGACCTGGGCAAGGCCGTGCGTGATCTTGCGGGTGACGAACTCCAGGCCGCGCCGCGGGCTCTCGTGGTTGAAGAGAATCCCATTCGACACATGCATGCCGTACGACTCCCGATAGTTGACGCACGCCCAGTACGCGAAGACTTTCGCCACCCCGTACGGGCTGCGGGGATGGAACGGCGTTGATTCCGATTGCGGGCTCTCCTGCACTTGGCCGAAAAGCTCGGATGTCGAGGCTTGGTAGATCCGCGCGTCGGGCGCGATTTGGCGGGCTGCCTCGAGGACTCGCACGACCCCCAACCCGTCGACGTCGGCGGTCAACACGGGCTGGCGGTAGGAGGTCGCGACGAACGATTGAGCCGCGAGGTTGTAGATTTCATCGGGCTGCGACTCTTTCAGCGCCGTCACGATCGATGACTGATCCGTCATGTCCCCGTCGAGGAGATGTACCCGATCCATGATCTGTTCGATATTCCGCGTGTTCGGGGAGCTCAGGCGGCGGACGAGGCCGAAGACCTCGTACTCCTTCGAAAGGAGGAGTTCCGCGAGATACGAGCCATCCTGCCCGGTGATTCCTGAAATGAGGGCGCGCTTCGCCATCCGGAGGAGACGAAGGAGAATGACATATTTAGAGTGCACCGGCTCAGAGCCGAAGTCCTATACGGTTCACGAATTCGGTAGGTCCGACATGCTGCAAAGTGTGTCGCCCTCCCGCTGCGCCCAATTTGTCAAGACGAATCGATGTCGCCCCGCTACGCTTTTATAGCCATCAGCGCCTTGCGCGCATCTGTCCGACCCTCGTCGGACGCCAGAAGGATATAGATGGGATGGATAGTGGCAGGCCGCCTCAGTACTGACCTTCCCCCGCTCAGGTGAGGACCGTGTTTCTCAAAGAAATCCAGATGGAGAATTTCAAGTCATTCGGCCGAAAGATCTCGATCCCCTTCCTGCAGGGCTACACGTCGATCACGGGCCCGAACGGATCCGGAAAGAGCAACATCGCGGACGCGATCCTGTTCGTCCTCGGCCCGAAGAGCTCGAAGGCGATCCGCGCCGGCAAGCTCACGGACCTGATCTGGAACGGCGGGAAGGACAAGAACGCCTCGGACTATTGCCAGGTCAGCCTGCTCTTCGACAACGGGGACCGGCAGATCCCCGTCGAGGCGGACGAGGTCAAGCTCACCCGCTACATCGGCCTGAGCCCGTCCGTCGAGGGCGGCTACAACTCGTACTTCTACATCAACGACCGGAAGTCTTCCCTCTCCGAGTTCGACTCCCTTCTCGCTCACGCCCGCATCTCCGCGGAGGGCTACAACCTCGTCCAGCAGGGGGACGTGCAGAAGATCGTCTCGATGTCGTCCGTCGACCGACGACGGATCCTGGACAACATCGCCGGGATCACGAAGTTCGATGACGACATCACGCAAGCGGAAGGCAAGCGCCAGGAGACGGAGGAGAACCTCGAGCGAATCCGGATCATCCTCGAGGAGATCGACAAGCAGATCAAGCAGCTCGAGGCGGACCGCGACGGCGCGCTGAAGTACAAGGAACTCAACGGCCGCCTGACGACGGCGAAAGCCCAGCTGGCCTACAAGAACCGCGAGCTCATCGAGCGGCAGATCGTCGGGACGAAGGAACAGATCGGCAAGCACGAGGCGGAGAAGGCGAAACTCGAGGCGCAGAAAGCCGACCTGCGAACGCAGCTCGACGCGGCCGTGGCCCGGCTCGACGAACTCGAGCGGGAGATGGCGGAGCGCGGCGGCGAGGAGGCGAAGCAGCTCAAGGAGAAGCTCGACGGCCTCCGTATCGAGCGGGCCCGCGCGACGGACGGCACGGAGACGTCGAAGGAGACGCTCAAGCAGATCCGCGCCGAGACCATCGAAGCGAACAAGGAACGGGCGAAGGTCCAGAAGGAGACGGAGGCGCTCGCGCGGGAACGGGGGACCCTCGACACCCGGGTCGCCGAGCTCGAGGGGCAGATCAAGACGGCGGACGGAGACCTCCACGAGGTCGACGAACTCGCGTCGAAGAGCGACGCGAAGGTCCTCGGGATCCAAAAGCAGATCATCGCGCTCAACAACGAGATCGACGCGGTCGAGGAGAAGCTGAAGGGCATCGTCCTCGAGGGCGACCGGACGCGAGAAGCGATGGCGCGCGTCGAATCCGAGATCGGGCAGCTGGAGGACGCCCGCAAGACGTACCAGACGGAGTTCGAGGACGCGGACTGGCAGCTCAAGGAACTCCGGTCGACGACGAAGGAGTCCGGCAAGGGCCTCCAGAAGCTCCAGCAGGAGTTCTACGACCGGCGGACGGAGGAGACCAGGCTCGCTCGCGACCAGGCCGACCTGCAGACGGCCATCCTCAGCCTGACGCGGCAGTACGCGCAGCTCCGGGCGGAGGCGGACGTCGCGGAGAACATGAAACGCGGCTACAACGCCGCGGTGTCCGCCATCCTCGACACGCGCGAGACGGGGTCGATCAAAGGGATCCACGGGACCGTCGCGCAACTCGCCCACGTCGAGCCGCAATACGAGACCGCCGTCGTCACGGCGGCGGGCGCCCGGATGCAGGCGATCATCGTCGACGACGATTCCGTCGCCGCGACGTGCATCGACTACCTCAAGAAGCGCAAGATCGGCCGGGCGACGTTCCTTCCTCTCAACAAGATGCTCGTCGGCAAGCCGCGAGGCAAGGCCATCCTCGTCGCGAAAGAGTGCCTCGGGTTCGCGATCGACCTGTGCCACTTCGACGAAAAGTACCGCGACGCGTTCTTCTACGTCTTCGGCGACACGCTCGTCGTGCAGACGCTCGACGAGGCCCGGAAGTGGATGGGCGGCGTCCGGCTCGTGACCCTCGAAGGCGAGCTGATCGAGGCCTCCGGCGCGATGATCGGCGGGGACATGGAGCGCTCGACGCTCAAGTTCGGCGCCGGGACGGCGAACGACCTCGAGAAGATCGCGGAGAAGCTCCGCGAGGCCCAGGCGCACGCGGAGGGCGTCGCGAACCGCCTCGACGAGATCCGGAAGGCGATCCTGGACCTCGAGGCGCAGATCAAGGACTTCGGCGGCAAGACCGGAGCGGTCGAGGTGAAGACGAGCACCCTCGAATCGAAGCGGAGAGAGTTCGAGGCGAAAGTCAAGTCGGCGGACAAGGACCTCGCGGACCGCAAGGCGCGCTTCCAGGACGCCGGGAAGACCGCGACCCGAATCGAAGAGGATCTCACGAAGTTCACGAAGGGCCTGGACGCGCTCAAGGCGAAGCGGGACGAGCGCAAGAAGGCCGTCATCGAGGCCACGCCCCAGCAGATCTCCTCGCGGATGAAGGAGCTGATGGGCCGCCGTGCGACCCTTG
>Ga0137371_10002565_pt1 | contig 14498 bp, 12 predicted proteins | sample SagtaG_7_FD_104919 | JGI IMG/M metagenome (GOLD analysis project Ga0137371, IMG submission 104919) | Vadose zone soil microbial communities from Sagehorn Ranch, Mendocino, California, USA - Sage1_R_40_16 metaG | ecosystem: Environmental > Terrestrial > Soil > Vadose zone | place: USA... | reverse complement strand
GTCGAAGCGCAACTCTGGTGACCGCGGGTAGGGGAACGGCACCTCGAACTCCGCGACGATCCGCCCGGGCCGAGGACTCATCACCAGCACGCGCGAGGAGAGGTAGACCGCCTCGGAGATCGAGTGCGTGATGAAGATCGCGGCGAACTGCTCGGAGACGTACAGCCGCATCAACTCCTCGTTCAGCGCGCCGCGTGTGATCTCGTCGAGGGCGCCGAAGGGCTCGTCGAGCAGGAAGATCGGCGGTTTCGTCGTCAGCGCACGCGCGACCGACGCGCGCATCTTCATCCCGCCCGAGAGCGCCTTCGGATAGTGCTTCTCGAAGCCCTGGAGGCCGACACGGTTGATCGCCTCGCGCGCGACTCGCGCGCGTTCGGAGCGCCTGACGCCGTCCAACTCAGCCAACAACTCGACGTTTCGCTGCACCGTTCGCCACGGCAGCAGCGTCGCGTCCTGGAAGACGAAGCCGATATTCCCGAGGGGCCGTTCGACTTTTCCCGAGGTCTCAGGCGAGAGCCCTGAGGCCATCCGCAGGAGCGTCGACTTGCCGCACCCCGACCGGCCCACGACGGAGAGGAACTCGCCGCGGCGGAGTGTGAGCGTGATGTCGCGGACCGCCTCGGTCCCGTCCGGAAAAATCTTGCCGGCCGATCTGAACGAGAGGAGCTCGCGCCCAGGTTCGACAGCTTCGCTGCGGGTGTCGGCGAGCGGAGCCTCAGCGCCCAAGTCTCACCTCCAGCAGTGCGACCGCAATGACGAACCGGCCCACTGCCCTAGGGTAATCCGTATTCGCTCGCCGTTCCGGCTCACCCGGCGGCGCCGTCGCTCGCCGCCGCGTTCGCAGCCTCGAGCTCGATGTTCGCTGTGACGAGCTCGCGGACGGACGCGATGTGGTGCGTTGTGGCGAGACGGGCGAGGTTCGCGTCGCGCGCCAGAATCGCGTCGACGATCATGGTGTGCTCCGACGCGGATTTCGCGGGCCGGCCGGCCGGCGCGAGTGCGACGTGGCGGGACTCGGAGAGATACGAGTGGAGGTCGGAGAGTAGGTCGTAGAGCAGTCGAACGCCGCTTGCCTCGGCGATCGCGAGGTGGAGGTCGATGTCCAGCGAGACCAGTTCGTCCGTCGGCGCCTCCGCCTCCACCGCAGCCGCGAAAGCGGTATGCGCCGCGACTATCGCAGCCACCTTGTCCTCGTCGTAGTGCTCGACCGTGGAGGCGGCCGCCAGCTCGTCGAGTGCACCGCGTACGCCGAGCAGCTCTAGCACCTCGCCCCGGTGCATCTCCAGCCAGCGAGCCATCGGCTCGCCGAAGCCCGAGCGCCGATCGGTGACGAAGGCGCCGCGGCCCTGGTAGACACGGACGAACCCGAGCGCCTCGAGCGAGCGGATCGCCTCGCGGACGCTGACCCGGCTAACGCCGAAAGTCTCCACGAGCTCGCGCTCCGAAGGGAGGCGGTCGCCGGGGGCGAAGTCGCCGGTTCGGATCGCGCGCTCGATCTGGAGCCGTACCTCCTCGCTGCGCTGAGTCCGCTTGATCGTCGTCAGCGGGCTGCCGCGTGTCTCTTCTTGTCCGTCGGCGATCGCCATCAGTAGCTCCCCCTGACTGGTTAGTCATCTTGCATCTTAGTATGGACGGCGGCGGAATTTGAAACCGGCCCTCATAACCATCGGCGTCGTCGGCTGCGGCGCGATCGCGCAGGTCGCGCACCTGCCCGCCCTCCGCGACCTCGACGACCGCTTCGACCTCGTTGCCCTCTGCGACGTCGACCGGGCGACGCTGGACGCGGTCGGCGAGGCGTTCGGCGTGGCCCGTCGGCACGTCGAGCTCGAAGAGCTGCTGGCCGAACCGCCGGACGTCGTTGCGGTGCTCACCGGTGGAGACCACGCCGCGGCCGTGCTTGCCTCGCTCGAGGCGGGGTGCGACGTTTTCGTCGAGAAGCCCCTGACGTACACGCTCGCGGCCACCGATGAGATCATCGCCGCCGCGCGCGAGCACGAACGGCTCGTGCTGGTTGGAATGACGAAGCGCTACGACCCTGGCTACGAGCTCGCGGTAGCCGCGGTGCGCGAGCTGCGCGACCTCCGCTGCGTCGACGTCCGCGTCCTCCACCCGGACAACGACGAGTACCTGGCGCACGTGCGGATCCGCCGCGGCGACGATGGGCCGCGCCGTGTGCCCGAACGGCTACCCGGAAGGGAGTTCGATGAACATCTTCGGCAGGCGATCCTGCGCAGCCAGCCCGTCGAATGCCTGGCTGAGCTCGCCGGCTCGAGCGAACCGGAACGGCTGTTCACGGCCTTTTGGCTACTCGCGAGCTGCATCCACGACGTCAACGCTTTGCGCGGCGCCCTCGGCGAGCCGACCGAGGTCGTCGCCGCTCACTGCTGGGCGGGAGGGACAGAGCTGAGCGCGATCCTGGCTTTCGGGGAGGACGTGCGCGCCACTTACACGTGGTCGTTCCTGCCCTATCTCCGGCACTACGTCCACCGCTACTCGTTCCTTTCCCCGGAGAGCCGCGTCCACCTCGACTTCCCGTCGCCCTTCCTCGCCGCGGCGGTGACCGTCCTCGAGCTGGAGACGATGGAAGACGACCGGCTCCAGCGGAGGTACGTGACGCCTTCGTACGAGTCGCCGTTCAAGCGCGAGCTACTGGAACTCCACGAGTGCGTGGTCAGCCGCCGGCCGCCGGTGACCGATGCGGTGGATGCGCGGCGCGATCTCGAGGTGCTCCAGGCGATCGCCTCTGCGCTTCGATGAGCACTATTCTCTGATCCATGACAGGCACTGAAACGCTAGAGACACGCCGGGTCACCGACGCCGACCTACCGGCGCCGGACGTCTCGATCGTGGTGACCGTGTTCAACGAGGCCCTATCGGTGGAGGAGCTCTACCGGCGCACGATCGCGGCGCTCGATTCCGGACCGCGTACGTTCGAGCTGATCTTCGTCGACGACGGCTCGACGGACGGCACCTTCGCGACGCTGGAACGCCTCCACGCCGGCGACTCACGGGTGCGTGCTGTGCGGTTCAAGCGGAATTTCGGCCAGCATCCGGCGATGCACGCGGGCCTGTCTCGCGCGCGCGGCGACGTGGTCGTGACGATGGACGGCGACCTGCAGAACGAGCCGGAGGACATCCCGCGTTTGGTGGAGGCGGTCGAGGCCGGCAACGACGTCGCGAGCGGCCGGCGTCGTGCACGCAAGGATCCCGTGGGGCGTTCCGTGCCGTCGCGCGTGATCAACGGCATGCTCCGCCGGTTCACCGGTGTTGCGATCTCGGATTTCGGTTGCGCCTTCAACGCATACCGTCGCGACGCCGTCGAGCCGATGCTCGGCTCGATTGGTAAGCAGAAGTTCACGAAGGCTCTCGTCCTGTCAGGCGGGGCGAGCGTCGTCGAGGTGGACGTCGCGCACGCGCCGAGGCCTGACGCTTCGCGCTACTCGCCGTTGCGGCTCACGCGCACTGCGCTCCACGTTCTCGCGGGCTTCTGGCCGCAACCCATCCAGTGGATCGGCGTGCTCCTGGGCGCGGTGTCGACGCTCCTCGCCTTCGGGCTGGGTATCTACGGGATCGTGTTCTGGATCGGCGAGTCGAACTTCCCGGGCCCGCTCTTCGGTGGCGTCGCAGTGCTGTCCGTCCTCGGCGTCCAGGGCTTCATCCTGGCGCTGATTGGCGAGTACCTCGGCCGCATCCAGCGTGACGTCGAGGGCCGCCCCATCTACACGATCGACCGCGAGCTCTAGCGCCGAGCGAAAGCTGACGCTTTCGCTCGGGATGAGGTACGGCGCTTCGCGGGGAACGTGCGCGGGCGGAGCCCGCGCACTCTAGTTTGGGTTATCGCGGGCGGTTGATGTCAACCACCCCCTTGAGTTCGGCTGCGGTTAGCGCGGCTGCGCCAGCTCTAACCTCCGGCCTTGGGGTCCAGGGCGAGTCGAGAGCCTTAAGGCCACTCGTCCTGCGATTCCTCAAAAGGCCGGAGGGTAAGACCAGGCGGAGCCGGGCTTAGCCGCAGGCGTAGTGATGTGGGCTCGGCCGCGAAGCGCCCGTGCCCACACGGTTGACCGCGAGCGTCGACCGGGCCCCAATAGGAGTGCGCGGGCTCGGCCCGCGCACGTTCCCCGCGAAAGCGGCGTAACCAACTACCGAGCGAAAGCGAAGCTTTCGCTCGGCTAAGGAGCGGCGGCGAGGATCGCCTCCTTCAGTTCCTCGTGCAGCGCGCCCTTCGTCAGCAGAGCAACTGCGCCTGCCTCACGGGCCTGCTCTGCCAGATTCGGCTCGTCGAGACCGGTGACGAGGATCACCCGCGTCTCCGGACTGCGTTTGCGCAGACGGCGCGCAGTCTCCAATCCGTCGATCTCGGGCATGCGGACGTCGATCACCGCGACCTCGGCCTCCTGCGAGACCGCGAGCTCGATGGCGGCGTGGCCGTCCCCCGCAGTCCCGATCACCGTCAGCCGCTCGTCATGGCCGAGCAGCAGCGCAAGCGCGTCGACGAACAGGCGATGATCGTCGACGATCACCACCCGTACTGGGGTGGCTAGGAAATCTCTGGTCATGCTCCTGGGACCTGGGAGTCTGCCTCAACCTCCCCGGAAGCGCCCACGGCCCAAACACGTAGTCTCCCGGCGTGGCCAAGCGCGTCCTCGTCACCGGCGGGGCGGGATTCATCTCGTCCAACTTCATCCATCACCTCCTGGCCAAAACACCGTACGAGGTCGTGTCCCTCGACGCGCTCACGTATGCGGGCAATCTCGACAACCTGGCCGGTGCCATGTCGCACGAACGGCTCTCGTTCGTGCAGGGCGACATCCGAGACGCGGAGCTTGTGCGCGACATCGTCGCCGAGGTGGACGTGATCGTGAACGCCGCGGCCGAGTCGCACGTCGAGAAATCGATCGAAGAGGGCGCCCGCGAATTCGTCACGACCAACGTGGAGGGCACGCAGATTCTTCTCGATGCGATCCGCGAGGCGCCCGTCGAGCGGTTCATCCTGTTCTCTTCGAGCGAGGTCTACGGCACGGCGGAGTCCGCGCCGATGGACGAAGAGCATCCGATCAATCCGCGCAGCCCGTACGCGGCGACGAAGGCCGGTGCCGACCGTCTCGCCTACTCGTACTACGTCACCTATGGGCTTCCCGTCGTGATCGTGCGTCCGTTCAACAACTACGGCCCGCGCCAGCATCCGGAGAAGGTCGTTCCCAGGTTCATCACCCAGGCGTTGCAGGACCGACCGCTGACCATCCACGGAGACGGCCACGCCAGCCGCGACTGGTTGTATGTCGACGACGACGCTGAGGCGATCGAGGCCGTGATCGCGGCGCCGCTCGAGAACGTGGCGGGCGAAGTGCTGAACGTGGCGACGGGCGTCGACATCTCTGTCACGGACATCGCGGACGCAGTGCTCGGGGCGCTGGGGAAGCCGTCGTCGCTGAAGACGTTCGTGACCGAGCGGCTTGGGCAAGTCGACCGGCACATCGGCTCGACCGAGAAGATGGAGCGCCTCACCGGCTGGCGAGCGCGCACGTCGTTCGACGAAGGTCTCGCGCGCACCATCGCGTGGTACCGCGAAAATGAGGTGTGGTGGCGCGGGATCCTTCAGAGCGAAACCGAGGCGAGCGTCTCCTCGTCCTAGGCGCCGGGCCGGCCCAGCTGGGCCTGCTGGCTGCGGCGCGTGCGCGAGAGCTGCACGTGATCGCGCTCGACCGCGACCCCTCCGCTCCAGGCTTCCGGTACGCCGACCGCCGCGCAATCGTCTCGACGGAGGACGAGTCGAGCATCGAGCGGCTGGCCAGCGCCGAGCGCGTGGACGGGCTGATTGCACCCGGCATCGACTGGCCGGTCGCGATCGCGGCGCGGATCGCGGAACGGCTGGGCCTGCCGCATCCGATCTCACCGGAGACCGCGGCATTGTCGACTTCCAAGCTGCGCCAGCGCGACCGCTTCGCCGGAGCCGGCGTTCCGCAGCCGCCCTACGAGATCTGCTCGGGCGCGGAAGAGGCGATGGCCGCGGCGGAACGGATCGGGTTTCCCTGTGTCATCAAGGCGCCCGACCGCCAGGGACAGCGCGGGCTCACGCTCGTTCGCGCCGCGGAGGACGTCGCCGAGGCGGTGCGTGTCGCGCTCGACGCGTCCCGAACGGCGACGTTGCTGGTCGAGGAACACGTTCCGGGCGTCGAGGAGACCGTCAACGCCTTCTCTGCCGGCGGGCACTTCTACCCGCTGACGGTGACCGACCGTCTCACGGCGCCGCTGCCCGCCTTCGGCGTCGCGCTCACTCACGCCTGGCCGAGCGAGCTCGAGCCGGCGGAGATCGGCGCAGTCGTCGAGGCCGCGGGAGCCGCGGCGGCCGCGGCCGGCATCGAGAACGGGCCGAGCTACACGCAGGTGCTCGTCGGACCGGACGGCCCACGCGTCGGCGAGCTCGCTGCGCGTCTCGGCGGTGGGCACGACGCCGAGCTCTGCCGCGTCGCGCTCGGGGTCGACCTGAACGGCGCGGCCCTGTCGGCGGCGCTCGGCGAGGAGATCCCCGTTACCAGCCTCGCGCCCGTGGCACGTGTCGGCGGCGCTTGTGTGCGCTTTCTCGTCGCGCCGCCCGGTGAGCTGCGCGAGGTCACTGGCATCGAGGAGGCCTTTGCTCAGGAGGGCATCCGTGGCATCCGGATCTACCGCCGTCCGGGCCACCGTTTCCAGGAGTTCCGCCGTGGAGCGGATCGGGCGGGAGCGATCCTGGCCGTTGGCAACAGCCGCGAGCAGGCGCTCGAGCGCGCTTCCCGAGCTGAAGAGACAATCCGATTCGAGACCGATGTCGAAGCTCTCGTCTGAATCGCGCCGCGCAACGATGCTCGGCTTCCAGCCGCCGGCGATCGGCGAGGAGGAGATCGCGGCTGTCACGGAGACGCTGCGCTCCGGCTGGCTGACAACCGGGCCCCGCGCCGCCGAGCTCGAGCGGCGGATGGCGGAGTACCTCGAGGCGAAGCACGTGCTCGCAATGGCCTCCGGCACGGCGGCTCTTCATCTGGCGCTCGTCTCGCTGGGCGTCGGCCCGGGCGACGAGGTGATCACGACAACGATCACCTGGCCCGCGACCGTGAACGTGATCCTGCACAGCGGCGCGACACCGGTCTTCGTCGACGTGCTCGAGGGCGACCTCAACATCGACACTCGCCTGGCCTCGGAGGCTGTCACCCCGCGGACGAAGGCGATCGTGCCGGTCGACCTCGCCGGGCAGCCGGCCGATCTCGATCCGCTGCTCGAGCTCGGAGTCCCGATGGTCGAGGACGCCGCCCACGCCGCGGAGAGCTGGTACCGCGGGCGAAAAGTCGGCTCGATTGCCGACGTCACCTGCTTCTCGCTCTACGCGACGAAGAACATCGCTGCGGGCGAGGGCGGTTTGATCGCGACCAACCGCGACGACGTCGCTCAGGCAGTGCGCGACCTGCGGCTGATGCGGCGCGGTGACGGCTCGCGCTACGACATCTCGGTGCCCGGATACAAGGCGAACCTCTCCGACGTGCTTGCCGCGATAGCGCTCTGCCAGCTCGACAAGGCCGGGCGGCATGCCGAGATCCGGCGCCGTCAGTTCGCCGCGTATGACGAGGCTGTTGCCGACCTGCCGGGGATCACGCCCCTCGTCAGAGACGACCGTGACGTGCACGCGCTGCACCTGTACGTCGTGCGCATCGACCCGGAGTCCGCCGGCGCGACCCGCGACGAGTACCAGCGCGCGCTCGCCGAAGAGAACATCGCGACGTCGATCCACTTTCTCCCCGTGCACAAGCTGACCCTCTATCGGGAGCGGTTTCCCGACCAGCCGCCCTTGCCGGTAGCGGAGCGGGCAGGCGACGAGATCCTCTCGTTGCCGTTGTCGCCGGCGCACTCCGACGACGACATCGCCGACGCCGTCGCTGCGCTGCGGCGCGTGCACGAGCGCTTCACGGGATGACGCGCAAGCGTCTCGTCAGGATCCTCCTGACGCTGGCAGTCACCGGCGCGTGTCTCGCCTACATCCTCTGGCAACTCAACGTGCGGCGAACGGCGCACATTCTCGTCCACTCCGACCTCGGCTGGTTCGCGGGCGCGGTGGTCGTGATGCTCGCGGGAGTGCCGCCGATGGCCTACCGCTGGCAGAAGCTGCTCGAGGCGCGGGGGATTCGCGAGCGCCTCTCCTGGCTCATCCGTTCCTACCTCGTCTCGTATACGGCCGGGCAGGTTCTGCCGACCGCCGTCGGGGGCGATGCCTCACGTGTCTACGAGAGTGCGCGGCGCCATCCGGGCAGGCTCGGCGATCTGACGGCAATCGTCCTGCTCGAACGTGCGCTTGGTGGAGTCGCGACTCTGGTCCTCGCGGCGATCGGCTTTGCGCTCGCCGTCGGCCGGTACGACGTCGGGCCCTATCTGTGGATCGAGGGCGCGTTCGTCCTCGGCACGATCGTCCTGGGGGTTCTCTTCTTCTCGCATCGAGCGCGTGGGCCGATTCGCCGGTTCGTCCCGCTCTTGCGTCGTCTGCGCGTCGAGCGAGCCCTGCGCGCGCTCTACGAAGGCGTGCACGTGTTCCGCCGACACGTTCGGCTGATGGCGTGGGTCTCGTTTCTCACCCTTGGCGTACAGTCCGTGCGCGTTCTGGCGATCTGGATGGCCGGCCGGTCGGTCGGGATCGAGCTTTCGCCACGTCCCTACTACGTGATGGGCCCGCTGCTCTTCCTCGTCATCCTCGTGCCCTTCACGATCAACGGGCTCGCGGTGCGCGAGGCGTTCTTCGTCAGCTTCTTGACCCAGCTCGGGGTCGACAAGGAGTCCGCGCTCGCTTGCGGCTTCTTGTTTTTTGTCGTGACGATCGCCTTGGCGCTCCCAGGAGCCGTGATCCTCGCGGTAGAGAACCTCCGTGGGGTGGCGAGGCCGAGAGCGCCGGAGCTGAGATAGCCTCCGCCGCGGCCATGCGCGTTCTCATCACCGGCGGCGCCGGCTTCATCGGGTCGCACCTCGCCGACCGGCTGCTCGCCGAGGGGCATCAGGTTCGTGCTCTCGACAACCTCGACCCCCAGGTCCATCCCGCGGGGGAGCGGCCCGATTACCTCGACGGCGACGTCGAGCTGCAGGTCGGCGATGTCCGGGACCACGACGCTGTCCGGCAGGCGCTCGACGGCGTGGGCGCCGTTGTGCACTTCGCCGCGGCAGTCGGCGTCGGCCAGTCGATGTACGAGATCGAGCGCTACACATCGATCAACGCGATCGGCGCAGCGGTGTTGTTGGAAGAGGTCGTCGAGCGCCGCGACCAGATCGCGAAGCTCCTCGTCGCCTCGTCGATGTCCATCTATGGGGAAGGCCAGTACCGCAACCCACGGACGGGCGAGTCGGGGCGGGCGCCTGGCGTGCGGCCCGAGACCCAGCTTGCGGCCCGCAATTGGGACGTGCTAGCCGTCGACCGCACGCCGCTCGAATCCGAGCCGACGGCAGAGACGAAGCCGTTGCGGCCGACCTCGATCTATGCGATCGGCAAGCGCGACCACGAGGAGATGGTGCTCGCCGTCGGCGCCGCCTACGGGATTCCCGCCGTTGCGCTTCGGTTCTTCAACGTCTACGGCGAGCGGCAGGCGCTCTCCAATCCCTACACCGGCGTCGCCGCGATCTTCTCGTCGCGTCTGCTGAACGACCGCGCGCCACTCGTCTTCGAGGACGGGAACCAGACGCGCGACTTCGTCGACGTGCGCGACATCGCACGCTGCTGCGCCCTCGTGCTGCAAGAGGCCGGCGCCGACGGACGGACGCTGAACGTCGGCACGGGCAGACCTACGTCGATCGGCGAGGTCGCACAGGTGATCGCGCGCGGGCTCGGCAAAGAGATCGAGCCGGAGGTCGTGAACGAGTTTCGCGCGGGCGACATCCGCCATTGCTACGCCGATACGCAACTCGCCAACGAGCTGCTCGGCTTCCGGGCGGAGATTCCGTTCGAAGCCGGGATGCAGGAGCTGCTCGCGTGGCTCGAGGGGCAAGAGGCGGCAGACACGGTTGACGCGGCGCGCGAGGCGCTCGTGGCGCGCGGCCTCGCCCGTTAGTGCCCGATCTCAGCGTCTCGATCGTCAACACAGGGAGCCGCGAGCTTCTGCTCGCCTGTCTCGAATCGCTCGCAGGAACGGATGCAGAGATCGTCGTGCTCGACAACGCTTCCGAGGACGGGTCCGCCGCTGCTGTGCGCGAGCGCTTTCCGGGCGTGCGCGTGATTGCGCAGGCGCAGCGCGCCGGGTTCGGCGCGAATCACAACACCGTCATCCGCGCGACGGCGGGACGCTACGTCTACGTGCTGAACGAGGACACGACCGCCGCCGACTGGGGCTTCGAGACCCTGATCGCGTATCTGGACGCGCATCCACAAGTGGCAGCGCTCGGCCCCCGGCTCCTGTATCCGGACGGCCGCCTGCAGGATTCGGCCTGGCGCTTTCCGACGCCCCTCGTGAGCACGATCTCGCTCGCAACGCTCGGCAGGCTCGGCGTGACGCAGTCGCGAGGAGACGCCGCCCCGCGGCCCGTCGACTGGGTGATGGGTGCCGCCGTGGTGCTGCGGAGGGAGGCGCTCGAGGAAGTCGGGTTGTTCGACGAGGACTTCTTCCTCTACTCGGAGGAGGTCGACTTGCAGGCCCGGCTGCACCGTGCCGGCTGGCAGGTCCACTACTTCCCGGCGGTGACGGTCGTTCACCACGAGTCACAGTTCAGCGCCGAGATTCCGGAGCGGCGGATCAACGAGATGTGGCGCAGCCGCCACCGCTACTGGCGGAAGCATCACAGCGCGGCCGGTGCGCGTATCGCGGCACTTGCGACCGGTGCTCAATACGCGGTGCGTGCCGCGCTGTCCTCGGTCGCGAGACCAGGTGACCCGGGGCTCCGAGCGCGTATGCGCCTGCATGCGCACGATGCCTGGCGCGTCACCGGACCGGGCTTGCGCGAATTGGCGGATGAATGGAACGGCCGTGTGGGCACTGCGCCGCAGCGCTAGCGGCGCGCCGATCCTGCTGCTTTCGCTTCCCCTCCTCGGGGTCGCCCGCCTGCTCCCGGGGTACGGCTTTGGTCTCGGGCTGCGTCTGGTCGCGGCTTCGCTCGTGCTGCTGTTGCCAGGCGCGCTCGTGGCGCGCGCGTTGCACCTGCGCGGTGCCTCGGCGACAGTGGCCTGGGGACTTGGGGCGCTTGGGCCGGCGCTGCTGCTTGTCTTCGTGGTGCACAGCTCGATCGTGCTTGCACTCGTCGTGCTCGGTGCGGTCGGCGTCGTCGCGCTTCCCTTCGCTCTCCGTGTCGTCTCGGGGCCGCCTGCGTGGGACACGCTTGTTGTCGCGTTCTTCGGACTTGCGTTCGGAATCGCGCTCTGGCATGTGGCGGGTGTCGTCAGCGGCGACGCGCTCTTCCATCTCGGCCGGGTGCAGAAGCTCTACTCCTTCGGCGACCTGCACGTCCGCTCGGTGGACGAGTTCGCCGACGGAGGGCTCCACCCGGGGTATGCCTTCCCGCTCTGGCACGCATTCCTCGCCCTCGTGGCGAAGGTCGGTGGCGTCGGGCCTGCGCAAGTGATGGTGCACGAGCCGAGTGCGATCGTTCCGGTCGCGTTCGCCGTCGTGTACGAGGCGGGTCTCGCACTGTTTCGCTCGGCCTGGCTGGGTGCGGCCGTGCTGGCGGCTGCCGTCTCCGCCGTTGCGCTTGCGCCGGGGCACGGAGGATCGTTCGCGTTGCTGAGCCAGCCGGGCACGCTCGACCGCCACGTCCTCGTGGCGGTGGCCCTCACGCTCTTCTTCCTCTTCCTGCGCCATCCAGGATGGACGCTCGGTCTCTCGCTGGCCGCGATCGGCGTGGAGGTGTTGCTCGTGCACACGAGCACCGCCGTCTTCCTCGGCGTGCCATTGCTCGGGTTCGCCGTTGCCCGCGCGCTGCTGATCCGCAGCGATGCGCGTAGCTCCGGCATGGCCCTTGCGGCCCTCTTCCTACCGGCCGGCGCCGCGCTCGCCTGGCTCCTGCCCCTGGTCCGCGAGACGAAATCGCATTCGCCGGCGAGAGGCGAGCTCGAGCGCGCTCTTGCGAAATACGGAAGCGAGCTCGACGTCGACTCGCTGCAGCGCTACGCGCTTCGTCCCGAGGTCGTCTCGCGTGCCGGCGCGGTCGCGGTGGCCGGGCTCGTTCTCGTCCCGCTCGCTGCGTTCGCCGCGCGGCAACGCTGGGCGGCCTTCGTGCTCGGCGGAACCCTCGCCGTGCTCGGGATCGAGCTCCTGCCCTGGGTCTTCCCGCATTTCGCGGACGCCGTCTCGATCTCACAGGCGCGACGCCTCGCAGGGTTCGTCCCGATTACGTTTGCGCTCGCCGGTGGGGCCGCGGTCCTCACCGGAGTGGTGGGCTTGCTCGTGCTGCCTGCGGCGCTCGGTGCGGGCATTGCCTTGCAGCTGGCGTTTCCCGGCGACTTCGGGCCCGGGCTGCACGAGGGCGGCCCCGCGGTCGCGACCTGGATCGCCGCGGTCGGAGCCGTGGTCGCGATCCTCGTCGGGCTCGTGCGCGAGCGCAGGATCGAGGCACGGACCTGGATCGTCACCGCTGCGGTTGTGCTTTTCTGCATCCCGGTTGCGGTGCACGGGTTCGGCAACTGGTCGGCCGCGGCTTCGATAGATCGGCACGCCTTGACGCCCGGTCTCCTGCATGCTCTGCGCACAAGGGTGCCCGAGCGCGCCGTCGTCTTCTCCGATCTCGAGACCAGCTACCGGATCGAGGCTTACGCCTCCGTCTATGTCGCAGCCGCGCCGCCCGCCCACGTGGCAGACACGCCTTCGAACCACCCGTACAGACGCCGCCTTGCCGTCAACCGCTTCTTCGACACCGGCGACCTCTCGCTACTGGATCCCTTTCATGCCGACTGGCTCGTCATCGACGAGCGCCGCTTCCACATCCGAGTCCCGTGGCAGCTCGTCTACGAGGACGAGCGCTACGCGCTCTACCATCGCAGCGGATGAAAGTCCTGCTAGTGACGATGTACTTCCCGCCTTCCGGAGGTGGCGGGGTGCAACGGCCGCTCAAGTTCGCGACGCACCTGCCGGCGCACGGGATCGAGACGCACGTCCTCGCGCCCGACGATGCGAAGTGGATCCATTCCGATCCCGAGCTCGTGCCGCCGACCCAAGCGTGGATCCACCGGGCCCGCTACCTCGGCCCGCGCTCGCGCAAGCTCGCGGACGAGCTGCACGGACGCCAGGGGCTCGACCGGCTGTCACGTCAGGCGCGTTCGCTGTCGCGTCGTGTGCTTGTGCCGGACGAGAACGTGGGCTGGAATCTGACCGCGATTCCTGCTGCAGTTCGCATCGCTCGGGCCGAGGGCATCGACGTCGTGCTGACGACGTCGCCGCCGAACTCAGTGCATCTCGTCGGTGCCGCGGTGAAGCGCATCACCGGAGCGCGTTGGGTCGCAGACCTGCGCGATTCCGTCGGCGCTCATCCACACCGCCGGGTCGAGCGGGCGTCCGTGCGGGCCAAGGAGAAGGTGAGCGAGTCCGTCGCGCGACTGGTGGCGCGTCAGGCGGACGTCATCGTCGCCGCCTCGGAGGCCATCGCCCAGGAAGCACGTGCGCTGGAGCCCACCGGGGTCGTGACGACGATCCTCAACGGCGCCGACTTCGACGACTTCGCCGGACTGGAATACACGCGCGCAGACCGCTTTCGGATCACGCACACCGGCAGCTTCTTCGGGAAGCGGGATCCGAGGCCGTTCCTCACTGCCCTCTCAGAGTCGGGCCTCGAGGACGTTGTCGCGCGCTTCGTCGGCGACTTCCGCGTAGCCGATCGCGAGTGGGCGGAAGCGCTCGGGCTCGGCAACAGGCTCGAGCTGAACCCGTACGTGCCGCGCCGCCGGTCGCTCGCCTTGCAACGAGACTCCGACGCGCTTCTCCTGCTCATCCCGGATGCGGACGGACGCGGTCAGGGAGGGCTCTCAGGGAAGGTCTTCGAGTACCTCGCGGCCGAGCGGCCGATCCTCGCCGCGGTGCCGCCCGACGGCGCTGCGGCCGACCTCATTCGCGAGACCGGAGCCGGAGTCGTGGCGGCGGCCGACGACGTCCCGGCCTTGACGGCGGCACTGTCCGAGCTCCATTCAAAGTGGCTGGCTGGCGCGCTGGACGGGACGCCGCTTTCCGCAGGCGACCGCGAGCGCCTCGGTCGCGCTGCGCGGGTCGAGGAGCTTGCCGAGGTGCTGCGGGGACTGGAATGAAGATCACCGGCACGCTCTTCCTTGCGACGTTGTTCTGCGTCACCTGGGAGAAGGTGCACTGGAATGTCGCGGGCGCGGTCGGGCTCGCGGACGTGCTGACGGTCATGTTCCTCGTCGCGTTTGCCTTCGAGTGGGGCCGTCCTCGCTTTCCCCGGACGACGGTCACGGTGCTCACCATCTTCGCGGCGCTGCTCGTGATCTACCTGATCGGCTTCTTCAACATCGAGACGAAGCAGTCGCTCGACCAGTGGGGCAAGGGCATGGTGAAGTTCGTCCT
>Ga0137371_10002564_pt1 | contig 14499 bp, 13 predicted proteins | sample SagtaG_7_FD_104919 | JGI IMG/M metagenome (GOLD analysis project Ga0137371, IMG submission 104919) | Vadose zone soil microbial communities from Sagehorn Ranch, Mendocino, California, USA - Sage1_R_40_16 metaG | ecosystem: Environmental > Terrestrial > Soil > Vadose zone | place: USA... | reverse complement strand
GCGCCCAGGCGCCGAACTGGACGCCGCGCTGGCCAAGGCGATCCGCGCCGCCGTGCGCCAGGAGCTGTCGCCGCGGCACGCCCCTGACGAGATCCACGCGATCGCCGCCGTGCCGCGGACGCTCAGCGGCAAGAAGCTCGAGGTGCCGGTCAAGCGGATCCTCACCGGCGTCCCCCTGGAACGCGCGGTCAGCGAGGGCGCCCTCGCCAACCCGGAGGCCATCCACGAGGTGGTGGCGCTGGCCGGCGGCGCGCCTCCCCACGGGCCAGACACGGAGAACTAGACACTCTCCTCGTAGTTCTCATCTGCTCCAATCTGCCGCTAGTTATCAAACTGAGACTCCAGCGTGCCGGACTTTTCCTTCGATTCCCTCGAACCGGACCAATACCTCCGATACATTGCCCAGGCCCTCAGTTCAGGACGTAGGCCGTAGAGCAGGTGGATCAACAAGGAGCGAGATCGTTAATGACGAACCGACGCCGCGGCGTGACGTTCGCGGCAACACTGCTGGGTCTTGTGGCCGCGGCGACGGCGTTCAGCGCGCCGGCGTTCGCCCGGCACAGCGACGTGCAGCTGACTTCCTCGTGTGACCGCAGTGACGACCGGCTGCGGGTCGACTACACCGTGCGGGCGTCGGAGCCGGGCCACGCCGGCAGCGCCGACCTCTCATATGCCGTTGCCGGGGGGGCGTCCCACCCGCTGGGGCGGGGAACCTTCACGGCCAAGCGCGACACCATCAGCGGGCACTTCCTGCTCCATGTCCCGCCGAACCAGGACAAGCCGCTGACGCTCACCGCGGTGACCCACTGGCCGGACCGCGACGACGCGACCAACAGCGCCACCGTCCGGCTGACCCACTGCCGCAAGCGCACGCCCGGCACCACCACGAGCCAGCCCCCGGTCACCAGCCAGGTGCCGCGCACCAGCATCCAGACGGTCGCGGTCAGGGAGGCGCTCCCCTACACCGGGTCGAACTCCGGGCCGCTGCTGCTCGCCGCCGTCAGCCTCCTCGGCGCCGGCACCGCCGTCCTGGTGGCCAGCCGCAGCCGCCGCCAGCGGGGCCGGATCGCCCGGTAGCCAACGCGGCGCCCCGCCCCTCGCGCCGGACCGACACCCTCGGACCGGCCAGCGCCCCGGTGAACCACCGGGGCGCTTTCACGTTTCCAGGCCCGGGAGGGGTGAGCCGCCGTTGAGGACCGCGGCGGCGTCGACCAGGCGATAGGCATAGCCCTGCTCGGCGAGAAACCGCTGGCGGCGCTGCGCGTACTCGGTGTCGTTGGTGTCGCGGCTGACCACGGTGTAGAAGCGGGCGCCGCCACCGCCGGCCTTCGGCCGCAGAATGCGGCCGAGGCGCTGGGCCTCCTCCTGGCGGCTGCCGAAGGTTCCGGAAACCTGGATCGCCACGTTGGCCTCGGGCAGATCGAGGGAGAAGTTGGCCACCTTGGAAACCACCACCCGGGCCAGCTCGCCGGAGCGGAACTGGGCGAACAGCCGCTCCCGCTCGGTGTTGGGGGTCTGCCCGGTGATCACCGGGGCGTCCAGCTCTTTGCCGAGGGTCTCCAGCTGGTCGAGGTACTGGCCGATCACCAGCACCCGGTCGTCGCGGTGCAACTCGGCGAGGCGGCGCACCACCGGCAGCTTGGAGCGGGCCGTGGCCGCCCGCCGGTAGCGCTCCTCCGGCTCGGCGGTGGCGTAGCCCATGCGCTCGTCGTCGGTCAGGGTGACGCGCACCTCGACGCAGTCGGCGGCGGCGACCCAGCCCTGCACCTCCAGGTCGCGCCAAGGCACGTCGTAGCGCTTCGGGCCGATCAGGCTGAACACGTCACCCTCGCGCCCGTCCTCGCGGATCAGGGTGGCGGTCAGGCCGAGGCGGCGCCGCGCCTGGATCTCGGCGGTCATGCGGAACACCGGCGCCGGCAGCAGGTGCACCTCGTCGTAGACGACCAGCCCCCAGTCCTGCAGGCCGAGCAGGTCGAGGTGCTGGTAGTCGCCGTTGCTCCGCCTCCGCCGGTCTCCCGTGGCCCGGTCTCCCGTGGACGGCGCCGCTTCGCTCGCCTGCGTGCTCAGCCGGCGTCGGGTCGTGAGCACCTGATAGGTCGCGATCGTCACCGGGGCGACGTCCTTGCGGGCACCGGAGTACTCCCCCACCTGGCTGGGCTCCAGAGTGGTGCGGGCGAGCAGCTCGTCGCGCCACTGCCGGGCGGCCAGGGTGGAGGTGACCAGGATCAGGGTGCGGGCCTGGACGGCGGCCATGGCGCCGAGGCCGACCAGCGTCTTTCCGGCGCCGCACGGCAGCACGATCACGCCCGAGCCGGCGGCGGCAAAGGCGGTGACCGCCTCGCGCTGGTAGCGGCGCAGGGCGAAGCGCTCGCCGCTGCGGGTGTCGGCCTCCCGCCATGCCTGCGGCAGCGGCGTGCCCTCGACATAGCCGGCCTGGTCGTCGGCTGGCCAACCGAGCTGCAGCAGGGCCTGCTTGAGCCGCCCCCGCTCGCCGAGCGGCACCAGCACCCGCGTCGGGCCGAGGCGTTCGCCGACCAGCGGCGCGACCTGCTTGGCGCGGACCACCTCGGCGAGCACCGCCTCCTCCGCCGCCTCCAGCACGAGCTGCCCCGAGTTGCGCGGATCGCCGCGGAGCGTCAGCCGCCCGTAGCGGTCCATAGTTTCGAGGAGGTCGGCGAGCAGCGCCGGCGGGACGGGGTAGCGCGAGTGCTCGGTGAGGGCGGCGCGGACCTGGGCGGCCTCGATCCCGGCGGCCCGGGCGTTCCACAGGGCAAGTGGGGTGAGGCGGTAGGTGTGGACGTGCTCGGGGCTCTTCTCCAACTCGGCGAAGGGCGCGATCGCGACCCGGGCCGCGTCGGCCTTGGGGTGGTCAACCTCCAGCAGCACGGTCCGGTCGCTCTGCACGATCAGGGCGCCGTCAGCCACCGTGCGCCGCCTCTTCGCCGCTGGAGCGCAGGCGCGCGACCAGCTCGGCCGGGTCGGCGGCGCCCGCCGCGGCCCTGGGGGCGGGATGCGGGCGCAGCTGCGCGGGGAGCGGGCGGGCGTGGCGGACGGCCTTGGGGGACTCCAGGCGTGCGGTCCCGTCGGGCTCCTCCGCGAGCGGAGCCTCGCCGAGCTTGCGCAGCACCGCGATCAGCTGCCGCTGGGTGGCGACGGTGACCGCCACGCCGGGGGCGAGCTCGCGCAAGCCCAGCTTGCGACCGGCGGCGGAGCGGACCACCTGGGCGACCTGGGCGGGGTCGCCGCGCAGGTAGGTGGCGGCGTCGCCGACGCGCAGCCGTCCGTGGCGCCGGGCGGCGTCGTCGACCAGGTACTCGAGGGCCTGGGGCAGCGGCGTCGAGGAGTGCTCGCGCAGGAAGCCGAGCACGTCGTCGGCGCCGAGCCCATGGTCGAAGGCTCGGCGGAGGCTCGGCTCATGGAGTCGCCAGACGCTGCCGCTCCCCGGCTCGCGGTCGGCGAGGTACCGCAGGCGCGACTCCACGTGTGGGGCGAGGCCGTCGGGCGCGACCACGGTCAGGTCGCCGGCGACCAGGAAGCGGGTCGATCCTTGGGGGAGAGCGCCGTCGACCTGCAGCTGCTCGGCCAGCTCCTCGGCGCCCGCCCCCGCGGCCCAGGCCGCGGCTGCCGGCCCGGCGGCGATCCGCCCTGCGGGCCCGTCGGCACGGACCGCCAGGCCGAGCAGCTCGGCGAGGTCGGCGACGGCCAGCACCGTCGCGATCAGGCGTTGCGGCGGGGTTCGGACCGCCACCGCGCGTGCGGCGAACGCGGCCCCGACAGGGGTGTGCTCAGGAGCGAAGCCCGGCCAGGTCAGCGGCTCCTGCCAGGCGAGCAGCGCGGCGAGATCATCGGTATCGACGGCGGCGATGCCCGGTCCTGCCGTCGCCACCCCTGGTCCCGTTGGGGGCCCCCCCGAGTTCAGCCTATCAAGTTCGGAGGGGGGCGCGTTTTGGTTGTCCACAGGCCTGGGGACCCTCGCCTCGGCCGGGGCGGGCAGCCGGGTCAGGGCCGCGAGCAGGCTGCGGCGGCGGTCGCGGGTGGCGGCGAGGCGGTGGCCGCCGAGGGGGCGGGCGCGCTCGGCGCCGGGGACGGGTGGTTCGTGGCGCGGGAGGAGGTGGTCCTCGAAGGCGAGGTCGCGGTTGCGCCAGGCGACCGCCAGGTCGGCCCAGCGGCAGGCGCGCGAACCAGCGAGCCAGGCGTCGGCTTCTGGGCGCAGGGCGAGGGTGCGCTGGTCCCAGGGGCCGCCGACGGCGAGCAGCTCGGCCTCGGCGAGCAGATCGATCAGGAAGGCCAGCTCGTCGTCGGCCAGGCTCAGCTCACGGGCGAGGCGGCGCAGGTCGCGGACCGCGACCGTGCCGGCCTGGGTGAGCGGCAGGGGGTCGCGGTCAAGACGGGTGAGCACGCCCTCGGCCGCGACCACCAGGCGCAGCGCGGCGGCGCGGGCGCGGTCGGACGCGTCGGGGACCGGGTCGAGCAGGCGCGGGGTGGGCGCGGCGGGCCACTCCGGGAACACCAGGCCGCCGCGCAGGCCGATCGCCGCCTCGCGCGGCACCACGAAGCGGCTGTAGGTGGTGGGCAGCAGCAGGCCGTGGTCGAGCAGCCAGGTGGCGGGCTCGGCGTCGGGGTTGCGGGCGAAGCGGCCGTCGCCGACGCCGAGGATGGTGAGCGGGCCGGGGGCGGTCAGCGCCTGGTCGAGCAGCGCCCGGGCGGGCTCGCCGGCCTCGGCGAGCAGGCGGGCCACCAGCGCCCGGTCGGCCAGCGCGGCGCCGACGGCGGCGACCAGGTCGACCTTGCGGGCGGGGCGGTCGATCAGCAGGCCGAGGTGGGCCGCGATGCGGTCGAGCTGCTCACGGGCCACCCCCACCTTGGCCAGCTCGGCGACGGACGGCCCGAGGCGGCCCGGGTTGCCGAAGGGGGCGTGGAGCCCGCGCGGCCCGGCGATGCTCCCATCCTCCGCCGGGAGGGCCAGGCCGAGTTTGGAGAGGGCGGCGAGGCCCTGGTGCAGCCGTTCGGGGCTGAGGCCAGGGCCAGCGGCGGCGGCCAGCGCCTCGACGGTGGTGGGCAGGCCGACGAGTGCGAGCAGCTCGGCGAGCTGCAGCGCGGCAAGGTCCAGGGAACGCAGCGCCGCGCCCAGCGAGGCAGGGCTGCCGGCGCGGCTCGCGAGCTCGGCGAAGCTCGCGGGAGGCGGCTCCGCCTTCGCCTCCGCCGGCCCCCCATGGACGGCTTCGCTTCGCCCGCCCGCGTGCTCGGCGGCTCCGCCGGCCCCCCATGGACGGCTTCCCTCGCGCCCGCCTGCATGGGAGGCCGGCGTCAGCAGATCGGGCCGGCTTCGCAGCAGGCAGCCGAGCTGGGCGTCCGACAGGGACGCCAACGCAGCCGCATATCCGGACACGCCGATCTCCTTCCTAGCCGCTCGCTGAGCCTTGCCGCCAGCAACCCGCCAACCGCAAGAGGGGAAGCTCGAAATAACGAGACTACCGCAGACCCCCGACTGAGATCTCCCCCGACGGCCCCAACGGGCGGACGAGGAGCCTTGCTTCCCGGCAACACCCCCGACCCCGAGCCCGCCACGCGAAGAGGCGGAGCTTCCGGGGGGAAGCGCAGCTCCCTCGATTCAACTCACAGGGTACGGGTTGCGAGGCGGGTGACGAAGTCCCGTTCGTCCGGGCCGTACCAGGGTGGGTCGCCGGCGGCGGCGTTCTCGGTCATGCGGCCTTTGCGGGAGGTCGCGGGGATGGCGACCGTGCAGCGGGGGTCGGAGAGGCCCCATTTGAGCAGCGCCTGGGGCCAGGTGCGGACGCCGAACGGCTCCAGGGGCGCGAGCTCTGACGGCTTCGGCCAGCGGGACAGGACGGCGCCGCGGGCGAACGGGCGCATCAGCACCACGCCGAGGTCGAGGTCGGCGGCCAGCGGCAGGATGGTGCGCTCGACCTCGCGTTCCAGGGGGTTGTAGGGGATCTGGACGGCGCTGATCCGGCCGCTTCGCATCACCGTGATCAACTCGTCGAAGGCGTGGCTGTCGTAGTGGGTGGCGCCGATGGCGGTGACCAGGCCGTCGTCGCGCACGCGCTCCAGCAGGTCCAGGCGGGCGGGCCAGGCGACCAGGTTGTGGATCTGCAGCAGCTCCAGGTGGCCGTGGGCGTACTGGAGCGACCGCTCCACCTGGCGTTCCGCCTCCTCGTCGTCGGGGGTCCAGACCTTGGTGGCGACCAGGGCCTCGGCGCGGCGGCCCTCCAGCCCGCGGCCGAGGACGCGCTCCGCCTGGCCGTACATGGGCGAGGAGTCGAAGAAGTTGGCAGCGGCCGCCAGCGCCTCGGCCACGATCCGCCGGCAGGTGGATTCGGCGGCGACCCCGCGGACGTCGAAAGTCCGCCAGGTCCCCATGCCGATGACCGGTACCTTGAGCCCGCTCGACCCGAGTGCGCGTCGTTCCACTCGCACTCCTCGCTGCCCACCGCCAGAGGCGCCAGAGGATGAATGGTCCAAAGGTACTACAAATGAGAGCGACCTGTCTCTCTCATAGGCTATGCCGACCGGTTACGATCGGCTAGCCCATCCGGGCCCGGCGCCGGAACGCCAGCGCGGTGAGGCTGAAGGTGAGCGCGCAGAACGCCAGCGCCGCGATGAACCCCTTCGAGACCGTGGCGACGTTGAAGGCGACCCCGGTCTCCTGGATGAAGGCACGGCCGGCCTCCAGCACGTAGGTGATCGGGTTGACCGAGACAGCGGCCTTGAACCAGCCCTGCATCAGTGAACGCGGCAGGGTGCCGGGGGTGAGGAACAGCAGCGGAAAGAAGATCACGAAGGTGGTCTGGGTCGCCCGCACCGAGCCGGTGGCGAGCGCGACCGCCACGCTGACCGAGGCGAAGCCGACCCCGAACAGGACCGTCAGCGCCAGCAGGCCGAGCGCGCCGCCCAGCTCGCCGCCCGCGTAGCGGACGCCCATCGCCAGGCCGAGCAGGGTCAGCAGCACGCTGTAGCTGACCACCGAGAACATCTCGCCGAGCAGGGTGCCGATCACCATCGCGGGGCGGCGCACCGGGGTGAGGCTGAGCTTGTCCCAGTAGCCGCCGTCGATGTCGAGGACCAGCGAGTTCCCGCCGGCGGTGTTGGCCGAGGCGAACAGCACCGCCACCGGGAGCTGGAAGGCGGCGTAGTTCTTGATGCCGAAGGCCGGGCCGGCGATCTTGCCGAGGGCGCCGATCTGGACCACGAAGAAGAACAGCGGGATCGCCAGCGCCGGGATGAACGACTCCGGCTCGCGGAGCAGCGCCCGGATCGAACGGGTTGTCAGCGCCAGCACGTCCGAGGCGAACCCCGACGGTGTGGCCAGAGTGCGCTCGCCAGCGGGAGCGGGCGCGGTGGCGGCGGTCATGCCGATCCCCTTCCAGTTCCGGTCCCTGCGCCGGTCCCGGCGCCGGTGGTGGCGCCGGGGCGGTCGCCGTCGCCGTCCCTGTCCCTGCGCTGGTCGCCGCCGTCCGGGCTGCTCTCCTCGGCGGCGCGACTGGCCATGCGGCCGCCGGTGGCGGCGAGGAAGACGTCGTCGAGGGTCGGCCGCGAGACGCTGATCGGGCCGGTGGTGATCCCCGCCCGGTCCAGGCCGCGCAGCAGCACCGCGACGTTGCTGGGCCCGTCCGGGACGAACAGGGTGTAGCCGCTGGCGGTGCCGCGCAGCTCGCCGGCTGGGAGTTCGCCGCGCTCCTGCATCTCGAGGATGGTAACGCGGGCGGCGCCGCACTCGCGGTCGTCCACGGCGACGTCGATCACGTCGGCGCCGACCTCTGCCTTGAGCGCGGCCGGGGTGCCCTGGCGGACGATCTGGCCGCGGTCGATGATCGCCACCTGGTCGGCGAGCTGGTCCGCTTCCTCCAGGTACTGCGTGGTAAGGAACACCGTGGTCTGATAGCGCTGGCGCAGCTCCCGCACCCGGTCCCAGATGAGCGTGCGGGAGGTCGGGTCCAGCCCGGTGGTCGGCTCGTCCAGGAACAGCACGCGAGGGCGGTGCAGCAGCGCCGAGGCCAGGTCCAGGCGGCGCTTCATGCCGCCGGAGTAGCCCTTGATGCGCCGGTCGATCGCGTCGCTGAGGCCGACCAGCTCGGTCACCTCATGGATCTGTTCGGCGAGGACCGCGCCGCGCAGGCCGTACAGGCGGGCCTGCAGGGTGAGCAGCTCGCGGCCGGTCTGCTTGGGGTCGAGGCCTGCCTCCTGCAGTGCCACGCCGATCAGGCCACGCACGGTGGCGGCCTCCTGGACGACGTCGTGGCCGAGGACCGAGCCGGTGCCGCTGGTCGGTTCGAGCAGGGTGGTCAGCATGCGGACGGTGGTGGACTTGCCGGCGCCGTTGGGGCCGAGGAAGCCGAAGATCTCGCCCTCTTCGACTTCGAGGCTGACGCCGCGGACGGCTTCGACCTCTTCGAAACGCCGGACGAGCTTGGTTGCCTGAATCGCCGTTGCCATGCCCCGAGTGTAAGGGAGACCCGCGACAGCGCGACTTGATTTTGAGACCGCGTGGTCGCGGACGGGCCTTCTGGGTTTGCCTGCCCCCCTCAGCGTGAACGCCTTGCTGGTGGGGAACCAGCGAAGTGGAGGGGACCTTGCGGATCCAACTGGACGCCCTGGCTGCCAGCATCGGCGGCCTCGGCGAGCTGGACGTGGAGCGGGGGTTCGCACCTGCACTGCAGCGAGTGGTCGACGCGGCCAAGAAGTTGTTCGGAGCGGGAGGCGCCGGGCTGATGCTGGTGGACGCCGACGGCGTCCTGCGCTGGGCGAGCGCCTCCGACCAGGCCGCGCAGACGGTGGAGGACAGCCAGGAACGGCTCGCCCAGGGGCCGTGCCTGGAGGCGTTCGAGCAGCACCGGGTGGCCTACCTGCGCGACGTCCACGCCGAGCCGCGCTGGCGTGAGCTGGCCCAGGTGATGGCGGCGGAGAGGATGGTCGCGGCGCTGAGCGTGCCGGTGGAGCTGGATGGCGGCCTGATCGGCACCCTCGACGTCTACTTCGACATCCCCTGGGAGTGGGACCCGAGCGAGGTCAGCGCCCTGCGCGCCTACGCGGCGGTGGTGGCGAGCCTGCTGCAGCATGCCATGGTCGCGCACGTCAAGGGCCGGCTCGCCGACCAGCTCCAGGTGGCGCTCGACCACCGCAGCCTGATCGAGCAGGCCAAGGGCGTCCTGATGGAGCGGGAGGGCCTGGACCAGACCGCTGCCTTCGAACGCCTGCGCCGCACCGCCCGCTCGCAGCGCCGCCGCATCGTCGAGCTGGCCCGGGAAGTCGTGGACAAGACCCAGCTCCCGTCGTAACGCCTCGTACCGCTGGAGTGTCTGCCGGAGCCTCTTGAGGGCGGGGCCTGCTACCGCCAGGCGGGGGCCTCGCCGGACCCGGCGAAGGCGGGGGCGACCTCGCGGGCGATCCGCTCCAGGTTGGCGCAGGCCGCCTCGTGGCTGATGCCGGCGGGGCGGCTCCAGAGGGCGACGTGGGTGAAGGGGAGCTGCGCCTGGAACTCGCGCAGGGCGGCGACGACGCCGTCGGGGGTGTCGCAGAAGACCGCGGAGCGCTTCAGGCGGGCCGCGTCGATCGGGGCGGGGCGCGGTTTGCCGCGGTCGGTGCTCCAGTCGCCGTAGCGGTCGAGCTGGTCGGCGATGGCCGGGGCCAGTTCGGTGGCCCAGGTGCGCTCCGGGTCGTCGCTGACCCGCAGATGGACGCCGACCACGATCGGGAAGCCCTCGGCCGGGCGGCCGGCGCGCTCCAGCTCCGCGCGCAGGACCGGGTACCGCTCGGCGGTCTTCTGCCAGCGGAAGTGGGCAAGGGCGAACCAGCCGTCGCCGATCCGGGCGACCCGGTCGAGCGCCCGATCGGCGCCGCCGCCGAGGTAGAGCGGCGGTCCGGACACTTGGACAGGCCGTGGCCCGACCGGCAGGTCGGTGCCGTCCGGCCCGTCGGCCGCGACGCCTTCGGCGAAGGCGCGGCGCAACCAGGCGACCTTCTCCTCCAGCAGGCGGCCGCGCTGCCCACGGTCGACGGCGAAGGCGTCGAACTCGCGCTCGACGTAGCCGCCGCCGAAGCCGAGGATCAGCCGGCCGCCGCTGACCAGGTCGACCACGGCCGCCTGCTCGGCCACGTCCCGGGGCCGGTACAGGGGCAGCAGCAGCACCCCGGTGCCGACGCGGACGCGCTCGGTGCGGGCGGCGACCGCGGCCAGGAACGGGAGCTGCTGCGACAGGTGGGCGTCCTCGACGGCGTGGTGCTCGCTGCCCCACACGGCGGTGAAGCCGAGCTGCTCGGCGAGCACGGCCTCGTCGAGGCGCTCGCGGTAATAGGCGGGGTCGGGCTGGCGGCCGCCTCCCGGCCGCAGCTCCGTCCAGATCCCGAAGGTCGCCGGTCCTGTGGGCATGGGTACGACCCTACCCTACCGGGCCAGGGTCATGGCGAGGTCATGGCGAGGCGAGCAACTTGGGGCCGCGGCGCAGCGGGATGCCGTCGTTCGGTTCCAGGGTGATGCCCATCTTGGGGAAGCGGGCCAGGTCGGCGGCGGTGACCATGTGGACGGACGCACTTCCGTCCGGTCCCACCGTGAAGGTCCCAGCGGAGATCCGGTTCTGGTTCTGGAGGGTGTCGCCCGGCCCGACGAACCAGCACTCGTAGACGTGGCCGGCGTCGGCGGGCGGCAGGTGTTTGACGGTGAGGTCAACCACCAGCCCGGCACGGATGCGGTGGACGCGGGCGTGACCGCTGGCGGGCCCGCCGTTCGGGGCGGCCAGCGCGAAGTTGGTGCCAGGGCCCGGCCCGAACAGGCGAATCCCGGTGGCCAGGCCGCCGACCAGGATCACCACCGCGGCGGCCGCGACGGCCAGCCAGCGCAGCGAGCGCCGCGCTCCCGGACGGGCCGTCCGCGCTCCAGCCTGAGCGGCTGCCTCGGATTCCGCTTCGGCGGCGGCGCGATCGACCGCCGCGAAGGTCCGTTCGCGCAGCCCGGGTGGCAGCTCGACGGGCGGGGTCGCCCGTTCGAGCATGGCGGGAAGGCCCTCCAGCTCGGCCAGCTCCTGTCGGCACTCCGGGCAGGCGGCCAGATGCGCCTCGAACGCGCCGACCTCGCCGGGGTCGAGCGCGCCGAGCACGTAGCCCGCGAGGTCCGGGTGCGGTATGACGTGGTCAGGCATTGATCCCTCGCTCCTGGAGCGCGAGCTTGAGGGCACGCAACGCATAGTAGGCCCGTGTTTTCACGGTACCCAAGGGGAGGCCGAGGAGGGTGGCGATCTCTGCCTGCTTGCGGTCCTGACCGATGAACAACTCCAGCACCTGCTGGTGGGCGGGCGAGAGCGACTGCAGGGCGTCGCGCACGGCCAGCCCCTCGATCAGGCGCTCGACCTGGTCGTGGCCCTGCTCGCCGGCGATCGCCTCGGGCGGGGGCGGCTCAAACGGCCGGGAGGAGGGCCGCCGCCAGAGATCGACCGCGATCCGGCGGGCGATGGTGAACAGGAAGGCGCTGACGCTGCCGCGTGCCGGGTCGAAGCGGCCGGCCTGCTGCCACAGGCGCACGAAGGCCTCCTGCACCAGCTCCTCGGCGAGCCCCTGGTCGCCGAGCAGCCGCAGGCCAAGGCCATAGAGCCGCGGGCCGTAGCGGCGGTAGAGCTCCTCCAGCGGAGCATCGCGATCGCCGGCGGCGACGCTGGCGAGCAGGTCTGCCTCGTCAGCGGCGGTCTGCCCGGCGGCGTCGAGCATGCGTTCTGACACGATCCGAAAGTGAACCGTGCCGGAGATCACCCTGACAAGGCATATCTGCCGGATTGACATCTGGTACGGGGCTTGGACGAGCACGCCTGGTGATACGGACAGACGCGCCGGGAAGTTCGGCCTCCCGGACGGGGATCCCGAAAGCGATCCCGAAAGCGGATCCCGGAAGGATCCAGGGAACCACCGGGGGCGCGGCGCGGTTGAACCCATCACGGGGGACTTCATCGGGGGAAGGCATCGCACCCAACGAAGTCCAGGAGGTTCGATTCGATTGGTAGGCAGGATGTGGTAGGCAGGATGCTCGTCGCAGTCAGCTTGCTCTCCCTCACCGGGATGCTCGCGGCCGGATGCGCCAGCAAGTCCGGGTCCGGTTCGGGGTCGGGGTCCGGGGGCCTGTACGGCAACTCCAACGCGCCCACGACCACAGCCGCTGCCAGCGGGAGCGGGAGCACCGCCAGCTCCAGCGGCTCCAGCTCCGGCGGGCGCTACGGCTCCGGGAGCGGCAGCGGGAACACGGGCACGGCCAGCGCCACCATGACCGGGACCAAGGTGACGATCAACAACTTCGCCTTCGGCCCGGTCGCCCTGAAGGCCAAGATCGGCCAGAAGGTGACCTGGACCGACGCGCAAATGGGGGTCAGGCACACCGTGACCGCCAACAGCGGGGCCTTCAACCACCTGCTGACGCCGGGGACGAGCTTTTCGTTCACCTTCATGAAGGCGGGCACCTACGCGTACCACTGCAACATCCACCCCACGATGCACGGGACCGTGGTGGTGACCTGAGAAGCCTGGCGCCGCGCCTTGGTGCAGCGCCAGCCATGCGCTCTCGTTCCGGGGTGAGAGCGCATACGGACGGGGGCCGCGCCTAATCGCCGCGGCGCGGCCCCCGTCATCTCTTTTCGAGGCTGGTCAGTTCGCGGGTGCGAACTTGTCCGGGAACTGCTTGGCGATGGCGGCGGCGAGCGTGTCACCGATGGTGAACGACTGCTCGTAGGCGCCGGCCATGGCGCTGGTGGCCACGATCGTGCTCTTGGCGTAGGTGGCGTCGACCGCGCCCGCCGCCTGGCTGATGCGATGAAGGAGCGGGGCCTCGCTCCTGGTGGGTTCCCGAGCGATGCTCGGGGTGCTCACATCCCCAACCGTGAAGGAGGCCCCGGTGGGCGCAGCATACGACGGCAAGCAGTTCGTGGGGATCGACTTGCACCGGCGCCGGTCAGTGATCAGCCGGACCGATCAGCACGGCGAGGTGTTGGAGGCGGTGCGGATCGACAACGATCCCAAGCTGCTGGCTGAGGTCATGGGCCGTGCTGGCGAGCAGCCCGAGGTGGTGCTGGAAGCGACGTACGGCTGGTACTGGGCGGCGGACGTGCTGACCACGATCGGCGCCACCGTGCACCTGGCCCACCCGCTGGGCGTGAAGGCGTTCGCCGACCGGCGGGTGAAGAACGACTTCCGCGACGCGGCCGATCTGGCAGACCTGCTGCGCATGGGTCGGCTGCCGGAGGCGTGGATCGCCCCGCCGCAGGTGCGGGATCTGCGTCAGCTGGTCCGCCATCGCGCCAAACTGGTCGCGGTCCGCTCGGCGTGGAAGTGCCAGGTGCACGCGGTCCTGGCCGCCTGCGGGGTCCCGGTGCGGATGAGCGACCTGTTCGGCCAGGCCGGCAGCGAGCTGCTGGACCACCTGCAGCTGCCGACCACCTTCGCCGCGCGGGTCAACTCGTTGCGGCGGCTGCTCGACCCGCTGGACGCCGAGATCGCCCTGTTTGGCGGCATGGTCGCTGCCAGGCTGGCGCGCCATCCCGGCTACCGGGCGATCCAGCACATCGACGGGCTCGGGCCGGTGCTGGAAGCGGTGCTGGTCGCCGAGATCGGCGACGTCACCCGCTTCCCCGGCCCCGCCCAGCTGGCCAGCTGGGTCGGGCTCACCCCCCGCCATCACGAGTCCGACACCCACGTCCACCGCGGCAAGCCCACCAAGCAGGGCTCCCGGCTGGCCCGCTGGGCAGCCATCGAAGCGGTGCAGCGCATCGGCCCGCAGACCCGGCTGGGCCAGGTCCGCGAACGCGTCGCCAGCCGCCGCGGCCGCAACATCGGCGTGGTCGCTGCGGCCCGCGAGCTTATCTGTCTGGCCTATTACGGGCTGCGCGACGGCCACATCCGCCGCCTGGCAGCATGAACCCCACACGCCCACGGTCGGCGCGGGTCGCGCAGGTCATGACCCCCATCTGCGATGGCGTGGTCGCCCCGTCTGATTGACCCCGACCGACCGTCGAGTCGAACCGCTCCATGCCTTGCACCTTGCACGGCGAAGGGATGACTGGCAGCCCCAGGTGGGTCTGCCCCGGCCGGGACACCGGCCCTGGATGCCGACACGACCAACAACCTCGAGCAGAACCAGGAGCTCAACCAGCGTCTTCCTCGGCGTCGACCAAGCCTGCACCGTGCGGCGGCGGCGTCAAGGCCCTCCGGCCGCTTCGCGGGCGCCCTGCGGCCGCGCCTTGACCCGCCGCCTTGACCCGGCGCGTCCCAACACCGAGCCGAGGAAGAACAAAGACCACAGTCCGACCAACCAGGAGGGCTTGACAAGCCCCGCTCCTTCAGGGATGACCTGGAGGAAGGACGCCGGCGCGGTGAACGCCGGCGAGGAAGGAACGCCGCATGTTGCGTGTAGTCCCTGGTCTTCGCCGTGCTCGAAGGCCCGTCCTGAGTGAAAATCGGGCCTGGTCGCCCGCTGACGTCGTTGCCACTTGGCCGAGGTGAGCCCGGAGT
>Ga0137371_10002563_pt1 | contig 14501 bp, 12 predicted proteins | sample SagtaG_7_FD_104919 | JGI IMG/M metagenome (GOLD analysis project Ga0137371, IMG submission 104919) | Vadose zone soil microbial communities from Sagehorn Ranch, Mendocino, California, USA - Sage1_R_40_16 metaG | ecosystem: Environmental > Terrestrial > Soil > Vadose zone | place: USA... | reverse complement strand
GCCATTCCCATCTCCAGCGCCACGAAGAATGGCGCGACCCTGCCCTGGACCAGGTAGCAGACCTGTTAGATCTCCTCTGGCTGTTCAATCGAGCGAAACAGCTGCGTTAACAGCTCGATCAACGTCAAACGGGAGCTGGTCTGCTCGAGTTCCTCAAAGGTATGCGCAAGGCGAGCAAATTCCACAGGATGTCCTCCTTCTTCCTGATCGAGTTGAGCAAGGGCCTCGTTCGCTCGGCCAGCGTGCCTCTGCTTTCATTCAGGATGCCTCACATTGGCTTCGGCGATTCCCATCGGTACCTGTTGCCATCAGTTCTGTTAGATCTGTCGTAATATTATAGCGTGCGAAAGGCTGTGAGAGCAGCATCACGGAGAGAGCCGCCACAACCTTGATGTGGATCGTCCCTCTTGTGGCTCAGTAGTCCATGAGCGCGCCGCAGGAGATGTTGACGGTGGAGGCCGTCATGGTGCGAGCTTGATCTGAAGCCACGAAGGCTGCCACGTTGCCGACGTCCGAGAGCTGAGCCGCTCGCTTCAGCAGGGTCGCCTGCTCAATCGCAGCGGTGATCTCATCGCGCATGGCGACGCTCGCATCGATGGACTCGGGGACACCCCCCGTTTTGATGGTGACGACACGGATGCCGTGCTGGCCCAGTTCGCACGCCCACTGCCGGCGAAGGCCCTCCAGGGCATCGAGCGCGATTTTGAAGCCTCCCAGTCCGGGGAGCGTGTGGGGACCCGATCCGCCGAAGGCCAGGATCACTCCCGATCCACGCCTGATCATGTGCCGGGCGGCGGCCCTGGTCGTCAAGAAGTGGGTTCGCATCGCGGTCGTGATCGGCTGAAGGAAATCCTCAACCGAGAGCATCGTCAGCGGCTGCTGGACATCTCCATACGCGATGAGGTTGAACGAGATATCGATGGAGCCAGCCTGCTCAACCACCGCATCGACACAGGAGTCAACCGCCTGCTCGTCGAGGGCATCAACGACGATGGTGGAAGCAGAGCCGCCAGTGGAGCGGATCTCGTTGGCAACCGTGTCGAGCTTAGCCAGAGTGCGGCCGGCGAGGAACACCCTAGCTCCCTCGCGGGCAAAGGCACGAGCCGCGGCACCGCCGATCGGGCCACCCGCGCCGTAGATGATAGCTACCTTGTTTTCCAGTAACATGTTTCATCCTCTCATGGAACGTTTTCGCTCAAAGGTTATGACTCGTTCGCCTCAAACAGGCAACCGGTTGCCTGTTTGAGGCGAACACGTGCTTCTTTTCCAGGCGCAGACACCGCGCGGAGGCGCCTGAACGACGTATGGGACCAGCGATAGGTGCGGTCACCGAAAGCGCACTGTGCGCCACACGAGCAGCAGGCAAGCGTCAACCGGCGTCATCTGCTATCTTAGCATAGCACACGTGAACAGCAAAAACTTCTCGCATCGTGCTCTCATCAGAATAGTGTCCGCGTGGAGTCGAGCTGCGCTGGCTTGTTCTGCTCGCTCTCGCGCCGAAATGAGGCACCTCTCATCGAAGTCAGGCGCGTTCCTGTTCCGGTTTTTTGCTCACATTTGACTGACCACCCGAATCTGCGCATCATATGGCGAGGTGTCTATACTGTTTAACACTTGAATTACGGTCAAATGCTGGTGGCTTGACAGTGTATCCAGATGGGATGAATGTCTTCGACTGGACGATCGAAGAGTCCAAGTTGTTCGTTCATTCGAAAAAGCTGCCCAAAATCCTCGGTGGAGTACGCTTTACGCAACCGCGAGGCGTAAGAGGTCACTAGGACGCGGAGGTAGTGGTCCACGTCGTAGTCACGTCGGTTCTGCACATCGTCGAGCGGGACCCGGCGAAGCGGCGTCTTCCGCTCCTGCCCCCTTGCTCCTGATCCAGCATCCCCGCCTTCGACGGAGATCTCCTCGCTCTCGTCGGGGAGCCACACGGAAACTCCCCCCTGGGCGCGGTAGAACCGCACGCGCTCACCGGGAGTCCACTTCGCGCGCCCAGCGGCTAAGAGCGCTTCGTACGCCTGCTCCGTATGCCCAGCCCGGGTGGCCTGATACGTGTCTGGAGACTTTGAGAGGCGCACCCGGGCAGCGACGTCGGAGGCGGGAAATGCGCGCCGCCGGAGCGCTTCAGTCGTCTCCAGAAAGGCTTGGCGGGCGCCAACCACGGCGCCGGTCATGGTACAGAACAGCGCCTGCCGCAAGAAGCGTTCGCCGAATGGTTCCGCTCGACTGGAGCGCAAGGCTACGCCGTGGACGATGAGCTGCCCGGAGTAGGTCAGCAGGGCGTAATTCTTGACCTCGTGACTGAACATGGCGCGGTAACGCCCGTCGTACTCCAGGTGAATCCCTGCGGGCAGCTCGGCTCCGATTTCAGTGACAAGTTGCCGTTCTTGTTCCTCCGTCCAGGAGGGAGGAACGGCGAAGTAGACACCGTCGGTGTCAGCCTCGATGAGGGCCATCCCTCTCGCACGCAGAGCGTCGAGCACCTGTACCAGCACCTCGCGCCCGCGCCTGGTGACCTCGTCGGCCGCGCGCATGTCGGCGAAGAGGGCCATGGTTCCCGCCCCCATATAACCGTAGGCCGCGTTGATGAGGATTTTCATCGCTGCCTGGGTGGCGTTGTGCATGTCGGCCTCCAGCGAGCCGGGGGCTGCAGTACGGGCCGCGGCCTTATGGGCGAGGCGCAAATCGATCAGGCGATCGAGTATTCCCAATAGGGCCCCCAGGCGATCGCAGGCCGGCCCGATTCGGAAGGAGCGCATCAGTGTGGGATACAAGGAGGCGACATCGGCCTTGACGACGTGCTCAGCCACTCCCGTCGCAAAGAGGTAGACCGCTCCTCCTTCGTGTGGCCCCTGGGCGGGGTTCTCGTTCAAGTCCTGTTGTGGTAAAGCCATACCAGCGCGCAGGTAGGCTCTTACGAGCATGGGTTCGAGAATGCCCATGGCCGGGCCGGCCGAGGCCAGGCGCTCGTAGCGGCGCGGAGCCATGCTCGCCAGGGCAAACGACGCACCGAGCAAGCGCTGGGAGAGTCCATCTACCTCCTGCACGTCATCGAGCGCATAGCGGCGTACGAGATCAGGATCCCTCTGGTAGGTCTCGAAGATGGCGGCCCCCTCCAGGTAGACCCGCTCTGGGGAGGCAAGGCCAAAGTAGCGCGCGACGTCTTTCAGTCCGTGGCTCGGTAGATCGCGGACCACGAAATCGTAGCGGCGCACGGCGTCCAGTGTATCGATCAGTTCCCGGCCAGCCACGCTGTAGCGGATGCGGCGGCGGGCTTCCGGCCCGATCGCGAGCGTCTCCTCGCGCCGTTCCAAGCGTTCCGGTCCACCGGCCCGGCCGATCCGCAGCGGAACGCCCAGCGCTTCCGCCCGGTGCTCCAGAAACTGCAGGTCAAAAGAAAAGAGGTTGTGGTTCTCAATGACATCGGGGTCGCGTTCGCGGATAAGCGAGCAAAGGGTGGTTATCAAGCCGGCCTCTTCTTCGGGAATTGGGGCGTCAATCGTGGTGGCTAGTCCTCGATTATCGCGGATGGCTACCATAAAGATGCGTCCACGATGCGGATCAAGTGCGGTTGTTTCGAGGTCGAATTGTAGGCGGTGCAGGTCATCATAGGCAAGGTCTCGAAAGTAGACTTTGCCGCACTGCATCAGATATTGCTCGACGGAGCCAACGCAATAATACTCATGCGGCAGCTCATTGATGCTTTTGATCTGCCGCCCAAGTCGACGCGAGGCACCGTCAACCAGCATGCGTTCAAGAGAACGCCCATTGCGGGCCGAGAGAAGGTAGCGATAAGTTTCTGTTGGACCGTCGAGTTTACGATATGTAATCGCAGCGGTACTTCCTCCTGGCGCGGAAGCAGAAACCAGTGCTGACCCAAGGTAGGTAAGGTCATCCAATGTTGTGGCAAAAAGCCAGGGACGAAAACGCTCTCGCGTGCAGGTGACATGCTCGCCCTCGCGTCGCCAGATAATTGCCTGTCCTTCGCGGTTAGCCCAGATAGAGACAATACCGGGTGTAGCATCCCAGCCAAACAAGTACTCATCTTCTACGAGCGTATACGGATCTTCCGAATTCGCGGGAGACAGGTGGTGCATCGTACTCCTGGTAGTATCATCGAACAAGAACGTCTATTCTAAGCATACCATGAGTATTGTTGCATGGCAAGGAACTAATGAGAACAATGAACTGCTGATTTTACGTTGAAAAAGGGCTTGACAGAACCGCTAGACAGCAGTAGTCTTATGCTTATTCCTGAACGGGGAAGATAAACCAGGTCATCCATCCAGATAGTGAAAGGCGCTCTGGCTTAAGGCGGAGCCACTGGCTGAGTTGATCGAGGCTCCAAACAGGCACGATAACTATTTAGAGCAAAGTAGAACATCATGAAGCCACCACGTTTTCAGTACTGTGCGCCACGCATCCTCGACGAGGCGCTAACCCTGCTCGATCAGAATGGCGATGATACCAAAGTATTAGCAGGCGGCCAGAGTTTCGTGCCGCTGCTGAATATGCGCCTGGCAGCACCGGCCTACATTGTGGATATCAACCACATTTCCGAACTGAACTACATTGAACACGAAGACGGCTACCTTGCGATCGGCGCTACCGTGCGCCAGCGCCAGGTTGAACGCTCAGCATTGGTGCAGGAAAAGCATCCACTTTTAGTGGAGGCAGTCAAACATATCGGTCACATGCAGATACGCAACCGTGGCACGATTGTAGGCAGCATAGCACATGCTGATCCCGGTGCCGAACTGCCTGCCCTGCTGACCTGTCTAAATGGTGAAGTACTGGTACAGAGCAGTCGCGGCGAACGGGTCATCAAAGCAGAAGAGTTCTTTACAGGTTATCTTTCTACAGCACTTGAGCCTGGCGAGATGCTTACAGAGGTGCGTTTTCCTTTGATTGCGTCACAGGCGGGGTGGGCATTTATAGAGTTCTCACGTCGCTCCGGAGATTACGCACTGGTTGGTGCCGCCGCTGTATTGACCCCAACTGCGGATAACCGTTGTATGTCGGCGTATATCGCCTATCTCGGCATCGCCGGTGCTCCCATGCGAGGGCGCGCCGTTGAAGATGCACTTGCCGGTACCATGCTCGACGAGTCAACACTTGATGCTGCTGCCGAAGCTGCGCGTACGCTTGTGAGTGATGACATGAGTGATGTACATGCCACTGCTGAGTACCGGCGTGTATTGACAGCAGAATTGACAAAACGATTGCTGAAGGCCGCCTGGGAACGGCGTCGACACTAGCTAGAAAGAGGAGTGCGGACTATGCAAGAGCAAGAAGAAGAAACACCGGTCTTCACCGAGGAATGCACTATTTCAGTGACCGTCAATGGTCATCGCTATGAACAACGAGTGCCAGTACGCCTGCTTCTTTCTGATTTTCTTCGTCATGAAATTCATCACACAGGTACCCACATAGGTTGCGAACATGGTGTCTGCGGTTGTTGTACAGTGCTACTGAATGGTGAGGCCGTGCGTTCCTGCCTGATGTTTGCTGTACAGGCCGATGGCATGGTAGTGACGACCATCGAGGGTATGGCTGGAACCAACAGTCATTTGCATCCCATTCAACAGGCCTTTCAGGAGAAGCATGGGTTACAATGTGGCTTTTGCACGCCCGGCATTATCATGTCTGTTCACGCCATGCTCCACGAGAACCCCAACCCCAGTGATGACGAGATTCGCCATGAACTTTCGGGCAATATCTGCCGCTGTACCGGTTATCAGAATATTGTCGAGGCGGTCAGGCTTGCGGCAGAGCGTCTACGCGAACATCACACGGAGGTGCAGTGATGGCGACACGCTGGTTTGGCGCTCCCGTTCAACGGATAGAAGACCCTCGATTACTGCGAGGCCGTGGTACCTATGTTGACGATATTGACCTGCCCGAAATGTTGCACGCTGCTGTTCTGCGTAGTACCCATGCGCGAGCGCGTATCTTGAGTATCGATACCAGCGCTGCTCGTGCCCTACCCGGTGTGCATCTCGTACTCACCGCCTCCAATCTTGGTCAGGTGCTGGAGCCATCCCCACTGCTCGTACCTCATCACGCTTTGACCCAGCCGCGCACACAACTTCCGCTCGCGCTCGATGAAGTTCACTACGTTGGTGAAGCTGTCGCTTTCGTCGTCGCCGATAACCGTTATATCGCCGAAGACGCGCTTGACCTGATCGATGTCGAGTATGACCCCTTGCCTGTCGTGCACAGCCTTGAGACTGCCGCTGCCGAGGATGCGCCTCTGGTGCACGCGGATGTACCGGGCAATGTTGCCGCCCACCTGGTACAGGTGGTTGGAGATCCCGACGCTGTCTTTGCCAGTGCAGCCCATGTCCTGCACGAGACGCTGCTGATGGATCGCGGCGCTGCCATGCCGATGGAGTGCCGGGGCGTCCTGGCGCGTTGGGATGCGCACGAAGGGTTGCTCACCTGCTGGATATCAACGCAAGGACCTATTCCCATCCGTAATGGCCTGGCGGCTATTTTTCACCTGCCCGAGCATAAAGTGCGGGTGATCGCACCCGATGTAGGTGGGGGGTTCGGCACCAAGATCATGATGTTTTACCCGGAGGAAATCCTGGTGCCGTTTGCCGCCATCCATCTAGGCAGGCCTGTCAAATGGATTGAGGATAGGCGCGAGCACTTTATTTCCGCCAACCAGGAGCGCAGCCAGCTTCACGAGGTTGAGTACGCCTTTGATGACCAGGGTATCCTGATGGCTGTGCGGGATAAGTTCCTGCATGATACGGGCGCCTATACGCCATATGGCATCATTGTGCCAATTATTACGGCGTGTACCTTGCCCGGCCCCTATCGCTTGAAGAACTACTATAGCGAGTTCAAGGTACTGTATACCAACAAAGTGCCTGTGAGTCCCTACCGGGGCGCAGGCAGGCCGCACGCGGTCTTCGTGATGGAACGCATTATGGATCGCATTGCAAAGGAACTCAATATAGACCGCGCCGAGGTGCGTTCACGCAACTTTATTTCACCTGACGAGTTTCCCTGGGATGTGGGTCTGGTCTACCAGGATGGCGGTCCAACAAAATACGATAGCGGTAACTACCAGGCCGGGCTGGACAAGCTGAAAGCCCTACTGGACTATGATAATTTTCCTGCGATGCAGGCTGATGCCCGCAAGCAAGGTCGTTACCTGGGTCTTGGTATCGGCTGTTATGTTGAGGGGACGGGCATTGGCCCTTACGAGGGTGCACAGGTCCGTGTGGAGTCAGATGGTCGTGTATTTGCTTCTACAGGTGTGACGACGCAAGGCCAGGCTCATTTTACCACTTTTGCGCAAATCGTCGCTGATCAGTTAGGAGTAGATCCAAAAGATGTGCTGGTGACTACCGGTGACACCCATGCCTTCTATTGGGGCGTTGGTACCTATGCCAGCCGAGCTGCGACGATCGCCGGTTCAGCCATGTATCTTGCGGCGGTCAAAGTGCGTGAGAAGGCCAAACAAGTAGCCGCAGATCTCTTTGAGGCTTCACCCGATGATATCGAGCTTGCAGATGGCAAAGTATTTGTGAAGGATGCGCCCCATCGTGCGCTGACGCTAGGCCAGGTGGCTATTTCAGCTAACCCTTTGCGCTATGCCTATGGTGAGAATGCGCGTAAGTTGATGTCGATGAATCTGGCAGGCCCGCGTCCAGGACCAGCCCTATCACAAGAGCGCGGGGCACCAGGCCTGGAGGCCAGCGAGTTTTACAGCCCGCCACACGGAAGTTTTGCCAGTGGTGTTCATGGAGCCATCATCGAAGTGGATCCAAAAACAGGTATGGTCACATTCCACAAATATGCTGCTGTGCACGACTGCGGGCGTGTGATTAATCCAATAGTCGTTGAAGGGCAGGTTCATGGTGGCGTGGCACAGGGTATTGGGGGAGCTTTTTTTGAACGACTCGTGTACGATGAAGAAGGACAGCTTATTAACGCCAGCTTTATGGATTATTTGCTCCCGACTGCAGCCGAGATACCGCCTATTGAGGTGGATCATGTCGAGACGCCCTCACCACTTAACCCGCTTGGCGTGAAAGGAGCTGGTGAAGCGGGCGTCATTCCGGTTCCAGCTCTCTTTGCCTCGGCTATCGATAATGCACTCTCGCAATTTGGGCTACGAGTACGAGAAATGCCGTTGCATCCCCGTAGGTTGTATGAATTGCTGCAGGAGTCAAAGGGATAAGTCAGGTTGCCGGGAATATCACCGGTTCTTTTCCCTTGCTCTGATTTAGGCTGTCATACCCAAAAATACTACTCAGTTGACATTTGGTAGACACCGAATTAAGGATATGCGATACTCAGCCTACCGTATTGTTGTCTTTAGTGGAGGGATTGTACATGTCCTCAGCGTATTCACCGTACGGGGGTCCACCAACGCAGCGTTGCCAGCGTTGTGGAATGCCGCTACCTCCAAATGTAGTAACTTGCATGAATTGCGGCGCATATAATTCCCTGGCTCAGCCTGGAGGTTCTACCGGTCAAGGTCAACCTCTCTGGGGAGGTACACCGCAGCAGTCTTCCTATGAGGGTGGTCAATCAGGGCCACAATGGGGGTTAGCTCCGAACTCTCCTTCCCAAAACAATCAGTGGGCGCCACCTGCTACGTTTCCTCAAAATAATACTTATGGCACTCCTTATACACCTCTACCAACTTCTTCTGCCAACAACTTCTATGGTATGCCTGGACAGGGCCAGCAGTCGAATTTCAGTAACTATTATGCACCGCCTCAGCAAAATGCATTTTACTCTGCACAATCGGTCACCTACCCTGGTTATTCGCCTGATAGTCTAAATGGCTACGCTCCTCCGGGATTTGATCGGCCTCCACAGAAGAAACGCGGCCCCAAAGTTGGTTTGATTGTGGGTATCGTGGTACTGGTGCTTATCCTAATCAGCGGCGCATTTGCTGGGTATTCCTATTTAAATAATCACAATCAAAACGGTACTGCTTCCAATGCAACGCCAACAAGATTGTCGACTCCTTCAATAAAGCCTTTGTTCAGTGATTCTTTCAACAATAACAGTACTGGATGGGATCTATCAAGCAGTCCAGGGAAATTTTTGGTAAAAGTAGGCGGGGGATCGATGGTTTTGGAGGATGACGATAATAAATTACTGTGGGAAATACTGCCAGGAAAACGGTTTTCTGATTTCCAACTTGATGTAAATGTCGCGCTCTCAAAAGGAGACCCAAACAATGGGTATGGCGTGTACATTCGAGGAGGGTCAAGTCAAGAAAGTGAAATGGGTACCTATTACCGTTTTGAGTTGTATGGCGATGGAACCTACGCGATTTATAAGGGATCGTTGGATACCGCTGGCCATACCCAGAGTACAAAGGTTCGGGATTATACAGCTAATAACGCGATTGCAAAAGCAGTGCAGGTAAATCATATTACGATCATTGCCAAAGGACCAACCATGACTTTGATGGTCAATGGGCAGACATTATACACTTACACCGATAACACCTATAAAGATGGATCGGTTGCCTTGTTTGTCTCAAATGTACCTAATCTTAAACCTGGTGCCCAGGCGACCTTTACCAACCTGGCTGTTTTCCCAGCGAGTTAAGGGGCAATGAGTAGGGAGAGACCTAACAGACCAGGTGTCTCCCTGTGACATCTTTATCAATCCATAAGTGCCTGTGCGTATGCTTTGGGATCGACATTACCCCCGCTCACGATGCAGCAGACGCGTTTTCCATGGAATCGACTGGGTTGGGAGAGCAAAGCGCCAAGGGACAAGGCACCGGTTGGTTCTACTTTGAGGTTGGTATATAGGAAATAGTCCCGCAAGGCTTCAAGTGTTATTGCATCGGGCACCTCTATGATATCGGCTATGCCTCGCTGGATGATTTCCCAGTTGATTATGCCAAGGCTCAAAGTGCGCGCGCCATCGGCAATGGTGTCCGGCTCGTGATCATTGCGGATAAGCATGCCACTTCGTAGTGAGCGTGCGGCATCGTTGCCCAGTAGAGGCTCCGCTCCAAATATTTCTGTGCGTGCATTCAGGTGGTCGCGTGCGATGATCTGCCCGGAGCATAAACCACCCCCTCCTACTGGTACAATAAGCACATCGAAATCGGTAGCACTTAAAATCTCCTTGCTCAGTGTCGAATTACCAGCCACAACGCGGTAGTCGTCGTAGGCCTGCGCGTAGAAAGCATCGGGTTGTTCGGCCAGGTACTGCTGAACACGTTCGCTGCGACTGATCTTTCGTACATCGATCAAATCAACAATGCCTCCGTAAGACTGCACAGCAGCGATCTTCACCTGGGCGGATGTGTCTGGCATAACCACAGTACACGTCTTGCCGAGCAATTTGCAAGCATAAGCTACTGCCTGCCCGAAATTGCCCGACGAGGCTGTGACAACTCGCTGCTGGGAGACACTGGAGAGTAGATTATAGGCGGCACGGAACTTGAAGCTGCCTGTATGCTGAAACGTCTCGCTGGCAATCGTCAAGTCGCAACCCAGTTGTGTTGAAAGTGCCTGACAGGGCAAAAGCAACGTGGGTCGCAGATAACGAGGGAGCGTCTCCCAGACCGTGGTAATGTATTCATCGGTGAGCTGAGGCGCTGTGACATAATGTGGCATGGTACAAACTCCAGTGTAGTGTAATGATTACGATGTTAACCTGAATGCATTGTACCATGCCGTGCTTTTGAAGCAAGTGTACCACAAAGGCTACGTAGTATTACCCTATTCGCCAGTGCCTGACTGTGGTTCAGCACCGGGATCCAAGCCAACTGCCGAGTCAGCTGTGACCATTTCTTCGGGTTGTGGTTCGCGCTCGCGCAAGATCTGGTACAGGATGATTGCGCCAAAGGTCGCGACACCGATAGCGCTCAGAGTGAAATTCCCGATGTTAATTGCTAAGTTACCGGCTCCAATTGTCAGCGCCACAGCTGCAGTCAATAAGTTGCGGCTCTTCGAGAAGTCCACTCTGTTTTGTACCCATATGCGACCACCTGTGGCTGCAATCAAGCCGAAGAGGACAATTGTCAGTCCACCAAGCACACCCAGGGGAATAGTGCGGATCAAAGCACCAAACTTGGGGCAGAAGCCTAACAGAAGGGCAACAACAGCAGCAATCAGGAAGACGAGCGAAGAGTAAATGCGCGTCACTGCCATGACACCGATGTTTTCCGCGTAGGTTGTTACACCAGTACCTCCTCCAAAACCGGCTAAGGTGGTTGCAAGACCATCACCAAGGAAAGCGCGCCCCAGGTACTTATCGAGGCTGCGCCCTGTCATGGCTGCCACGGCTTTCACATGACCAGTGTTCTCCGCCACCAGTATGATGGCAACTGGGGCAATTAAGCTGATAGCATTTACATTAAATGTTGGTGTGGTGAAATTTGGCAGGCCGACCCAATTGGCATTAGCAACGCCGCTAAAATCTATCGCTTTCCCAAGCATAAAACCATTAGCGAACAAGAGATACACGAGGTATCCAATAATCCCGCCAAGTAGGACGGGTAGGCGGCGCAGTGGCCCGGGGGCGTAGACTGCTATAGCAGCAACAGCCAGAATAGTCACAAGTGCCATGACCGTATCAAACGGGCTGGCACTTGCTTCACTGACTGCAACCGGGGCTAGGTTCAGCCCGATCACTGCGACAACAGCGCCCGTGACGACTGGCGGTAAGAGGTAATCGATCCACTTGTAGCCAGAGAAGATGACAATGATACCGATGATGGCGTACACGACACCTGCTGCGATGATCCCGCCGAGAGCAACACTGATGTTCGGGTTCAATCCAGGACCTTTAAAGCCGCTTGCGAACCCGGTTGCTGTAAGCACGACTGCAATGAATGAGAAACTTGAGCCAAGGTAGCTTGGAACACGGCCGCCTACGATCAAGAAGAAGACGATGGTACCGATTCCAGAGAAGAAGATTGCCGTGTTCGGGTCGAAACCCATCAGGATAGGAGCCAGGACAGTGGCGCCGAACATTGCTAGCACATGTTGCAGGCCAAGGAAAATGGATTGTCCCCAGGGAGGTCGCTCGGTGGGAGCTATGATACCCTCTCTTCTGAGAGTCCAGCCTGCGAAATATCCTTGCCTTTCAGTTGTCTCTGTTGCCATGCATTATCCTCCTTGATAATTACTGTAGATAAAGGGTAACTATTCAGCAGGGGGTTCCAAGGGGCCTGCAAGGCCCCTTGGTGGGGTGCGGGGTGTCCCCGCCTTCCTCCCCCACTCTGCCGCCAGAGGCGGTGCCAGAGCAAAGAAACCTGAATAGTTACGATAAAGGATGAAATAAACGGATGCACATGGGTATGAGGAATGTGTGTGAAGCTCAGTGCACCTCCTTTCTGCAACATAGAATGATGCCGGAAGCGAAAGAAGCGAGGATTCTATGGTGAGATTATAACATGAAACAGGCGCGGAAGTCGAGGTAATTTGTAAGCAAGCCTGGGCTTTTAAAAGTTTTTCACCTCAACGCTTTGTAGAAATGTAATAACATCTCAAAGCGATATCGTTATCACTCAATATCGCGGTTCATTCTCTTGCTTTTCTGCAGGCTATGATGCATACTAATCTCGTACCCACACTCTATCTATCAGTCATAATGCAACCATAGGAGACTAACAAACGTTCGTTAGTTAAGTTTAATATAAGGAGCAGCTTATGCCAATATACAATCATAGAAACAAGAAAGGTGATTAAACATGTCCAAAGGAACCGAATTCACTGCAACGATTCGTGTGCGTATGAGCGCCAACGACGCCCATTACGGGGGACAATTGATTAACGGAGCACATATGCTCTCACTTTTTGGGGATGTGGCCACTGAGCTGGCAATTCATTGTGATGGTGATGAAGGACTGCTTGTGAGCTATGAAAAAGTCGAGTTTTTGGCGCCTCTCTATGCCGGCGATTATGTTGAGGTTGTTGGGCGCATTACGAAGATAGGCCGTACCTCGCGACGCATGGAGTTCGAGGCCCGCAAGCTGATAGCAGCTCGTCCCGATATTAGCGATTCAGCAGCCGATGTGCTGGAGCAGCCCATCATTATTGGACGCGCTGTTGGTACAACGGTCGTTAAAGCCGAACGGCAACGGAAAACGCGCACAGTCTAGTGCAAAACTTATAGGCGTATCACCAAAAACCATTGACCTTCAGTCATTCACATTTGCATAGTTTGTTAGTCAATAGAAATAGTATACATGCCTGAAGATGGTATGTTACTATGAATGTGGTGCATAAGGTGTATAGAAGGCGAGTGACAAGGAGCCGGGAGAGAAAGCCCATGGAAGAACAGAAAAACCTCGCAGAGCAAGAAGATTTGATATCTAAGCCCGTAGTATATGCCATCCCTTTCATGGAAGAAGCTACCGTTCAAATGGACATCGTCTACAAAACCGTCGATGAGAACGAGCTAAAGATGGATGTGTATTATCCATCCGACTACGAAGGAGAGGCGCGACTTCCCGCCGTTATCTTTGTGCATGGAGATGGGCCACCCGCTTTTCTCAAAGATGCGAAGGATTGGGGATGTTATGTATCCTGGGGACAGCTAGTTGCGGCCTCAGGATTGATCGCGGTTACATTTAACCATCGTTCCACGGAAGGACTTACGCGGTTGTACGAGGCGGCGAGTGACGTTGATGATCTGATCAGCTATGTTCGTGATAATAGTGGAATGTTGGGCATCGACGCGGACGTGCTTGGAATTTGGACCTGTTCTGCTGGCTCACCCATTGGATTCCGAGCGGCATTGCGCAATGCCCCGCCATATGTGCGCTGTGTGGTTTCCTACTATGGAATCACAGACCTGAAGGTTTACTATGAAAGCTCTGCCGGCTCTCAAGAGGAACCAGCAGAAGTACATGGTGTTGAGCAACCGCTTCCTACATTCACTGACGAAGTTTTCGACGAGTTTTCTGCAACCGCATATGTGAGTAAAGGATCGGGCAATATTCCTCCAATGTTGATAGCCCGGGCAGGCCTCGACCATCCAGTACTGAATGCATCCATCGATAGGCTCCTGGTAGCGGCTATCGCAAAGAACAGTAGTATCGATTTCATGAACCACCCCAAAGGTCATCACGGCTTTGATGTAGAAGATGACAACGAGCGCTCGCGTGAGATTATCCGGGCAACGCTGGAGTTTTTGAAGACGCAAATGGCAAGGCGAGAGTGATTATTGAATCCCCACTACGATTGCACTCACATTCCCTTCGCCACCTGCCAGGTTTGCTTCATCATGTCCTACCATGGATTTACCCTGCGGCCCGTGCAGGCCATCAGCTACGGCAAACAGGCCAAATGGACGCGGTGATGGCGCAAGGTTGGCACATAAACCCTGAACGATCAGCAGCATATCTTCGTTCTCTTCTGTTGCGTAGCGTCCCCCGGTATCACTAATTAATACTACTTTGGTAGTTTCAATTTAGTCAGCTTGTAGAGCCGACTGACAGGAACAGCTTTTTGACAGTCAATGCAAGGGCCATAAGCTTGTCAAGCGACTTG
>Ga0137371_10002561_pt1 | contig 14504 bp, 11 predicted proteins | sample SagtaG_7_FD_104919 | JGI IMG/M metagenome (GOLD analysis project Ga0137371, IMG submission 104919) | Vadose zone soil microbial communities from Sagehorn Ranch, Mendocino, California, USA - Sage1_R_40_16 metaG | ecosystem: Environmental > Terrestrial > Soil > Vadose zone | place: USA... | reverse complement strand
CCCCCGGATCGCCCTGCCGGCCGGAGCGGCCGCGCAGCTGGTTGTCGATGCGGCGCGACTCGTGGCGCTCGGTGCCGCAGATGTAGAGCCCGCCCAGCTCGCACACCTCCTCGGCCTCGGCGCCGCAGCGGGGCTCCAGCTCGGCGAGCTTGGCCGCGAACGCCTCGTCGTAGCCGTCCTCGCCCGGGCTGAGCCCCTGCTTCTTCAGCTCGTGCCGGGCGAGCTGCTCGGGGTCGCCGCCGAGCTTGATGTCGACGCCGCGGCCCGCCATGTTGGTCGCGATCATCACCGCGCCCTTGCGGCCGGCCTGGGCGATCACCTCGCCCTCGCGCTGGGCATGCTCGGGTTTGGCGTTCAGCACCGCGTGCTCGATGCCGTTGCGCTTCAGCTCCTCGGAGATCATCTCGGAGACCTCGACCGAGACGGTGCCGACCAGGATCGGCTGCCCCTTCTCGTGGCGGGCGACGATCTCCTCGAGCACCGCCTTCCACTTGCCGTCCTTCGTCTTGAAGATCTGGTCGTTGTGGTCGCCCCGGACCATCGGCACGTTGGTCGGGATCTCGACCACCGGGACTTTGTAGATCTTCATGAACTCGGTGGCCTCGGTGAGCGCCGTGCCGGTCATCCCGGAGAGCTTGTCGTAGAGGCGGAAGTAGTTCTGGAGCGTGATCGTGGCGAGCGTCTGGTTCTCCTCCCCGATCGCCACCCCCTCCTTCGCCTCGACCGCCTGGTGCAGGCCTTCCGACCAGCGACGCCCCTCGAGGATGCGGCCGGTGAACTCGTCGATGATCATCGCCTGGCCGTCGATCACCGCGTAGTCCTTGTCGCGCTTGTAGAGCGACTCGGCCTTCAGCGCCTGGACCAGGTGGTTGACGAGGCTGCCGTGCTCGCCGAGGTAGAGGTTGTCCACGCCGAGGAACTCCTCGGCCCGTTTGACGCCGCGCTCGGTCGGCGAGACGGTTTTGTGCTTCTCGTCGAACTCATAGTCGTAGTCGGCCTCGGAGGTGTCCTTGGACTCCCCCAGCGAGCGCAGCTTGTCCTTGGCGGGGACGCCGTTCATCTGCCGGGCGAGGCGGGCGAAGTTGTAATAGATCTGGGCCGCCTGTTCGGGGGCGCCGGAGATGATCAGCGGCGTGCGCGCCTCGTCGATCAGGATGTTGTCGACCTCGTCGACGATCGCGAAGTGGTGGCCACGCTGCACGCAGTGCTCGAGCGCCGCGGCCATGTTGTCGCGCAGGTAGTCGAAGCCGAACTCGGAGTTGGTGCCGTAGACGACGTCGCCGGCGTACTTGCGCTGCCTGGTCTCGTGGTCGTCGCCCTCCTGGACGGCGGCGACGCTGACCCCGAGCGCGTCGTAGACCGGCTTCATCCACTCGGCGTCGCGGCGCGCCAGGTAGTCGTTGACGGTGACCACGTGGACGCTCTCGCCGGCGAGGGTGTTGAGGAAGACGGCGAGGGTCGCGGTCAGCGTCTTGCCCTCGCCCGTCTTCATCTCGGCGATCGCGCCGTCGTGCAGCGCCATGCCGCCGATCAGCTGGACGTCGAAGTGGCGCTGGCCCAGGCTACGGCGGGACGCCTCGCGGGTCAGCGCGAACGCCTCGGGCAGGAGGTCGTCGAGCGACTCGCCGTCGCGGGCGCGCTGGCGCAGCGAATCGGCTTCCTCGCGCAGCTCGGAGTCGCTGAGCAGCTCCATCTCGGGCTCGATCCGGTTGATCGCCTCGGCGCGCTTCTCGTAGGCCTTGAATTTGCGCCCCTCCCCGACGCGCAGCGCGCGCGTGACCATGTCCCTTGCAGCGGGCATCGCCTCAAGGGTAGCTGTCTCTTGTGCCGAGGTAGGGCGCGGCGTACGATCGGGGGACCCAGCCGAAGGAGGCACTATGCGAATCGAGATTCGTGGTCGCAACGTCGAGATCGACGATGAGCTTCGAGAGCACGTGATGAAGCGCTTTCGCCGGGTGGGAAAGCAGGTCTCGGAGTTGGCCACGCTCGACGTCGAGGTCTACGAGGAGCGCAATCCCTCGATCGCCGACAGCCAGGTGGCCGAGGCGACCCTCCCGCTGAAGGGCAAGACCCTGCGGGCACGCGAGTCGTCTCCCGAGATGGCCCACACGATCCACGAGCTGACCGAGGACATCCGTCGCCAGGTCAAGAAGCACCGCGAGCTGCGCCGCAAGCGCGCTCAGACCCGCCGCATCGCCAAGCGGATGCGAGGCCGCACCGCCGAGTCCTAGCCGGGGTGTCAGAGTCGCCGCGCGAAGGTGACGGCGACGACGCGAACGGCCCCGGCCCCGCGCAGCGCCCTCGCGCAAGCCGAGAGCGTTGCTCCGGTGGTGAGCACGTCGTCGACGAGCAGGACGCTGCGCGGCACAGCGCCCTTGGCGTGGATCTCGGGAGGGTGGCCGATCCGCTGCGCTCGGCGCCTGCCCACCTGGCGACCGCCGCCGCGGCGCGACAGGCACGGCGTCACGGGGCTGTCGAGCCGGGCCGCGAGGGCGGCGGCTATCTCGGCTGACGGGTCGAACCCGCGCCTCATCGAGCGCAGGGTCGCAGTCGGCACGGGGACGAGCGCGCCGCCGAGCAGGGTCGCCGGGGCCAGCCACTGGATCCGGTCCGCCATCAGCTCCGCCACCGGCAACATGCGGCGGAACTTCAGCGCCGTGACCAGGTCTCGGGCCACTCCCTCGTGGGGAGCCGAGGACCAGGCGCGGTCCAGCCCGGACGGCCCCTTGCCGGCGAGCGGGGTCGCGGCGGCGAGGCGCCGCCCGCACCTGGTGCAGACGACGGCCTCGGATCGGCAGGAGCGCCCGCAGGCCACGCAGAGCGCCGGGATGAGACCGGTGGCGACCAGGTGCAACGCCTTCATGGCGCGATCCTGGACGGCGCCGGCGCGCGTGTGGCGCGCTGCTTGTCAAAAGTCCGTCAGGACTCTGTAAGACGACCCGCGATGCCGCCGACGAGGACCGCCCCGGGGGGCAGCTCGGCGCCGGCGAGAAGGATCGCGTCGCGGATCCAGGCGCCCCGCCCGACCCGGCAGCCGTCGCCGAGGATCGCCGGGCCCTGGATCCTCGCTCCCTCGCCCAGCTCGACTCCCGCGCCGATCAGTGCCGGCGGCTCGATCTCAGCGCCCTCCAGCGGACTGGCGGCGCGCACGCCCTCCGCAACCTCCGGAGCGCCCGGCTCGACCTCGACCGCGCCGCGCAATGCGTCGAAATTGCCCTGCCGTAGCTCGCCGAGGTCGCCGATGTCGCTCCAGTAGGCGTCGATCTCGTGCGAGTAGAAGGGCACGTCGCCCTCCAGCAGCGCCGGGAAGACGTCCATCGCCCAGTCGGCGAACTCAGCCGGGGCATCGGAACCAGCCGCCGCGCTGGTCCCGGGAGACGGAAAGAAGTCGAAGACCTCGGGGCGGAACATGTAGATGCAGGTGTTGACGAGGTTGGAGAGGGCCTCGGCCGGCTCGGGCTTCTCCTGGAATCCCTGGACGCGCCCGTCGGCGCCCGCGATCACCACCCCGAACTGGCTGGTGTCCTCGACCCTCTTGGTCGCCAGGGTCGCGACCCCGTCGTGGGACTCGTGGAACTCCCGCATCGCCGCCAGGTCGATGTCGGTGAGCGCGTCGCCGGCTATGACCAGGAAGGAGTCGCCAAGGAACGAGGCGACGTTGCGGACGCCGCCGGCGGTCCCCAGCAGCCGCTCCTCACGGCTGTAGGAGAGCTCGAGGCCGAAGGCGGAGCCGTCGCCGAAGTGGCCCTCGATCGTCTCCGGGAACCAGTGCAGGTTGGCGATCGTCTCGCTGAAGCCGTGGCGGGCGAGCAGCCGCACGATGTGCTCCATCACCGGCCGGTTCAGCACCGGCGCCATCGGCTTGGGGATGCCGTAGGTGATCGGCCGCAACCGGGTGCCGAGCCCAGCCGCGAGCACCATCGCGCGCATCGAGCTCAGGTGCCCTGATCCCAGTCGAGCCCCATCAGTAGCGGTAGTGATCGGGCTTGTAGGGACCCTCGACCGGGATGCCGAGGTAGGCGGCCTGCTCTTCGGACAGCTCGGTGAGGTTGACGCCGAGCGCCGCGAGGTGCAGGCGCGCGACCTTCTCGTCGAGGTGCTTGGGCAACACGGCGACGTCCTTGGCCGTGAACCCGTCGGGCCGGCCGTAGAGCTCGATTTGCGCAATCACCTGGTTGGTGAACGAGTTCGACATCACGAAGCTCGGGTGCCCGGTCGCGTTGCCGAGGTTGAGCAGGCGACCCTCGGAGAGGAGGATGATCGAGTGGCCGTCGGGGAAGCGCCACTCGTCGACCTGCGGCTTGACGTTGACCTTCTCGGCCGGCGAGGATTCAAGCCCCGCGACGTCGATCTCGTTGTCGAAGTGGCCGATGTTGCCGACGATCGCGTTGTGCTTCATCCGCGCCATGTGGTCGGCGGTGACGATGTCCTTGTTGCCGGTGGCGGTGATGAAGATGTCGGCCGTCTCGACGACGTCCTCGAGCGTCTGCACCTCGTAGCCCTCCATCGCCGCCTGCAGGGCGCAGATCGGGTCGATCTCGGTGACGATCACGCGGGCGCCCTGGCCGCGCAGCGACTCGGCGCAGCCCTTGCCGACGTCCCCGTAGCCGCAGATGACGGCGACCTTGCCGCCGATCATCACGTCGGTGGCGCGGTTGATCCCGTCGATCAGCGAGTGACGGCAGCCGTAGAGGTTGTCGAACTTCGACTTGGTGACCGAGTCGTTGACGTTGATCGCCGGGAAGAGCAGGTCGCCGGTCTCGGCCAGCTGGTAGAGCCGGTGCACGCCGGTGGTCGTCTCCTCGGTGACCCCCTTGATTCCCTCGGCAATCTGGGTCCAGCGCTGCGGGTCGGATTCGAGCGAGCGCTGCAGGGTCTCGAGTACGACGCGGAACTCCTCCGAGTCGGCCGAGGCCGGGTCGGGCACGGCGCCCGCCTTCTCGAACTCCACGCCCTTGTGGACGAGCAGGGTGGCATCGCCACCGTCGTCGAGGATCATGTTCGGGCCCTCGCCGTCGGGCCAGAGCAGGGCCTGCTCGGTGCACCACCAGTACTCCTCCAGGGTCTCGCCTTCCCAGGCGAAGACCGGGATGCCGGCGGCGGCGATCGCGGCCGCAGCGTGGTCCTGCGTGGAGAAGATGTTGCAGCTGGCCCAGCGGACCTCGGCGCCGAGGGCGACCAGGGTCTCGATCAGCACGGCGGTCTGCACCGTCATGTGGAGCGAGCCGGTGATCCGCGCCCCTTTCAGTGGCTGCTGCGCCGCGAACTCCTCGCGGGTCTGCATCAGGCCGGGCATCTCCACCTCGGCGAGGCCGATCTCCTTGCGCCCGAAGTCGGCGAGGCCGATGTCGGCGACTTTGTAGTTTGAAGTGGCGGTTGCCATCGATTCCCTTTCGTCTCTCGGTTCCGGCGAAGGATACGGAGATGGGACCGAAAGCTCAGGGTCGTCCGAGGGCGGCCTTGAGGCTCTCGATCGCCTCCACGGGGAGGGGATCGACACCGCGTGACTCGGCGAGTCGAACGGAGACGAGATCGCCAAGCATGACGGCCCAGAGCAGGCGGGAGACGCGGGTCTCGCCCCGCGTCTCGATCCGGACGACCTCGGCCCCCGCGGCCTCGATCGCCTCCGCGGTCAGCTCGAAGCGGCGACGCTCGCGCGGGTGCTGGTCGCAGTCCTCGAGCATCACGGCGGAGAGACGGGCACCGGTTGCGCTCGCCCCGGCCCAGCCGCAGAGCTCGTTGTGGTCGGCCTCCGGGAGCTCGGAGGAGAAGGCCGGGACCTTGGCGTTCTCGTTGACTTGGGCCTTCCAGCGGCGGGCGACAGGGGCGGTGAGGTCGGCGCCGTGGACGATCGGCAGCTTTCCCTCCAGGCGGGCGGCGATCTCGGCGGCGCGCGCCTGGAGATCGTCCACCTGTTCCTCGAGGAAGGCCACGGCAGCGTCGATCTCGGTGTGGATGCGGGGCGCGATGCCGGCAAGGGCGGCGACCTCGGCTGCGCAGACGAGCATGTAGGCGACCGCGGTCCTCGGGGCCGGCAGGATGCCCGGCAGGCCGATCACCGGCACGCCGGCGTCGCGAGCGTCCTCGACCAGCTCGCCGCCGGTGGCGGCGACGATCCGCCTGGCACCGAGCGCCTCGGCGGCCGCGAAGCATGCCAGCGTCTCCTCGGTGTCGCCCGAGTAGCTGGAGCAGAGGACGGTCCACTCCGGCGTCGCCCAGCTCGGCAGTTCGTAGGCGCGCACGGTCAGCAGGGGCTTGGTGAGGCGGTCGCCGAGCGCGGCGGCGGCGAGATCGGCGCCGATCGCCGAGCCGCCCATGCCGCAGACCATCACTCCAGCCGCCTCGGCGGGCTCGAGTCGCGCCGATTCGACCCGCCAGAGGGCGTCGCGCAGGTGGTCGGGGATGGCGAGAATGTCGTCGATCATGAGACGACTGGCCCCTTGACCACGTGTGTCATCCGGGTGTGGGGTCGAAGAACGGTCATTTAGGCGGAGACTCTCTCATTCCTGCCGATCACGGCGCCGTCGAGGGACGCGCCAGCCGGCACCTCGACGCCCTCCGAGAGGATCGAGCCGGAGATCCGCGCCCCCTCGCCGACCGCGCAACCGTCGAGCAGAACCGAGTCGCGCACCTCCGCGCCGGCCGCGACCCGGCAACCGGGGCCGATCACGGCGCGCGGCCCGACAGTCGCGCCGTCGGCGACCTGGACGCCCGAGGCAACCAGCAGGCCGGGCGCCGTCGGCCGCACCAATGTTTCCACGCGGCCCTCGAGGATGTCCCAGCTCGCCTGGAGGTAGCGCTCCGGGGTGCCAATGTCCATCCAGTAGCCGTCGAGCCGCAACCCGTGCAACCCCTCCCCGACCAGCCGCGGGAAGACGTCGCGCTCGATCGAGACGTTCTCGCCTGGTGGGATCAGCTCCAGCACCGAGCGCTCCAGCACGTACATCCCCCCGTTGACCTCGCCCGGGACCCGCTCGCCGGTCTTCTCCAGGAACTCCAGCACCGCCCCTTCCCCGCCGGTGCGGACGAGCCCGTAGGCGGATGAGTCCTCGACCGGGTGCAAACCGAGCGTCGCTTTCGCGGCACGCTCCTCGTGGGCGCGCAGCAGCGCGCTCAGGTCGAGGTCGGTCAGCACGTCGCCGTTGAGCGCCAGGAAGCGGTCGTCGAGATCGTCGCCGAGCTCGTCCGCAGCGAAGCGGATCGCCCCCGCCGTGCCGCGCGGCTCGGGCTCGGCGACGTAGCGAATCGTGACCCCCGCCCGGTCCTCCGCGCCGGAGAGCGCCTCGCGCAGCGCGTCGGGGAGGAAGCCGCAGGCGAGAACGACCTCCGTGACGCCGTGCCCGGCCAGCCACTCGATCATGTAGGCGAGGAAGGGGCGATCGACCAGGGTCAGCGCGGGCTTCGGCACCGCCTCGGTGAGCGGCCGCAGCCGCGTCCCTTCGCCACCCACTAGGACGATGGCTTGCATTGTGGGCCTTAGTCCGCCGTACCCGTAGGAACCGAGTCTTCGACGGCCCGGCCGATCCCCTCGTACTCGAAGCCCGTAGCTTTGAGCGTCTTGGCGTCGAGGAAGTTCCGCCCGTCAACCAACAACGGTCGCGACATCCGCTCCGCGGCGGCAGCCCAATCGAGTTCGGCAAACTCGCGCCACTCGGTGACGAGCACCGCGGCGTCGACCCCATCCAGCGCCTCCAGCGCCGACTCGCGGAACTCGACGCCATCGAGGAGGTCCTGTGCGGCGTCCGCGGCCACCGGGTCGTAGGCGACGACCTCCGCTCCCTCCCCCTGGAGCCGCGCCGCCAACACCAGGCTCGAAGCCTCGCGCATGTCGTCGGTGTCGGGCTTGAACGCCAGCCCCAGCAGCGCCACCCGCTTGCCGGCCAGCGATCCGAGGTGCTTCTGCAGCTTGCCCACCACTCGCCGCTTCTGCAGCTCGTTCACCTCGATCACCGCTCCCAGCAGCTGGAAGTGGTAGCCGCTGTTCCCGGCCAGCATCTTCAACGCGCTGACGTCCTTCGGAAAGCAGGAACCCCCGTAGCCGATGCCGGGGCGTAGGAAGGAGGGGCCGATGCGGGCGTCGAGGCCCATGCCGTGGGCGACCTCGCCGACATCGGCGCCGACCTCCTCGCAGACGTTGGCGATCTCGTTGACGAAGGAGATCTTGGTCGCGAGGAACGCGTTGGAGGCGAGCTTGATCATCTCGGCGCTGGCCACGTCGGTGCGGACGATCTCGCCGCCCAGCGGCTCGTAGAGGCGGGCCACCGCGTCGCCAGCCCCCTCGTCGCCGGGGTCGGCGCCGATCACGACCCGGTCGGGGTGCATGAAGTCCTCGACCGCCGAGCCCTCCTTGAGGAACTCCGGGCAGGAGACGTAGGAGAGCCCCGGCATGTCCCGCCGGATCGAGTGCCCCGTCCCCGCCGGCACGGTGCTCTTCATCACCAAGACGTGGTCGCCGTCCGCCCTGAGGTCCTCGACGACCGACCGGACCCGCGAGAGGTCGGCGTCGCCCGAGCGGGTCGGCGGCGTATCGACGCAGACGAAGAGCAGCCGTGCCGCGTCGAGCACCTCGTCCATCTCGGTGGTGAACGTGAGGCGCTCCGCGTTGCGCGCCAGCAGCTCGCCGAGCCCGGGCTCGTGGATCGTCGTCTCGCCCCGCGAGAGCGACTCCACCTTCTCGGGCAGGATGTCGCGCGCCACCACCCGGTGGCCGAGCTCGGCGAAGCAGGCCGCTGTGACCAGCCCGACCCAGCCCACGCCGATCACGCCGACCGTTGCCCTGTCTTCCGTCATCGCTTCGCTCTCCCCTTCCTCGGCTTTTCGTTGGGAACCATCACTTTCGCGGAACGTGCGATCCCGACCATCTGGTCGTTGGTCAGCACCTGTAGCAGGCTGTTCGAGACCCAGTAGGTGTTGTCGCCCCGGTGCCAGGCGATCATCTTGACCCGGTCGCCGTCGACGAAGATCTCGTACTCGCGGCCGTGAATCGTCTTGGTCAGGCTCGGGTTGCTGAGGATCGGCGGGTCGGACCAGCCCTGGACCCCCTGCACGCCGAAGTAGTGGATTCCGTCGGGCAGTTCAAGGGTGAGCACCATCCGGTAGGCCCCGTGGCGGTGGCCGTCGGTGTCCTTGAAGTGATAGACGCGGGGGTCCTGCACGTGGTAATAGGACGAGCTTTCGACGTAGGTCGCGCCCGAGGGCAACCTGGTCGGGTAGAAGACCGGGAAGCCGGAGCTGACCTCGCGGGCGACGGTCTTCGCCTCCAGCTCCCCCGCTTCGGCCGCGGGCACCAGACCGTCGCTGCCGGGCGGTTTCGGCGCCGCCAGGTGGGGCTTCGGCTTGCTCTTCCCGCCCTTCCTCTTCTTCGAGCCGCCACCGGACTCTTCGAGCGAGCCGCGCGGCCCACCGCTGGCTTCGATCCCGAGGAACTTGTTGACCGCTTCCTGGATCGCCGCCGGCGACGCGTAGACGTAGCTCGGCCCGAGTTCCGCCGGGAAGTGGACCTCCTTGATCGCCGCGTTGCGCGAGGCGATGAAGAGTTCCAGCACCCGCAGCATCGTTTCCGTGTCGCCGATGTCCGAGGTCGTGTACTTGGTGAAGATGTCGATCAGTTCGTTGCGGCCCAGCACCAGGTCCTCGATCGGCACCCGCTGGCGCGCGGCGCTTAGGAAGTCCTGCTGGCGGGCCGCCCGGACGAGGTCGGTGTCGGTGTGGCGGTAGCGCACGTACTGGAGCGCCTTCTTGCCGCAGAGGAGCTGGTACCCGGGCTGGACGTTGATTTCCGAATACTGTTCGGACGGCGGCACCCCGACGTTCGAGTGGTAGTAGCGGCGATCGACGTCGACGTAGACGCAGTCGATCGCGTCGACCGCGCGAACGAAGCCGAGGTAGTCGACGTTGACCACGTGGTTGATCGGCAGGCCGGTCAGTTCCTTGACCACCCGCAGGGTGAGCTTCGGCCCGCCGTAGGTATAGGCCGCGTTGAACTTTTCCGTCCCCACGCCCGGGATTTCGACTTTGAGGTCGCGCGGGATCGACATCAGCGCGATCGCGTTGCGGTCCGGGTCGAGGCGGAGCAGGAGCGTCGTGTCGGAGCGACCCGGGTCCCCGGGTTCGCTCGCCCGCTTGTCGGAGCCGATGATGAGGATGTTCTCCGGCTCGCCCCCCGTCGTTTGAGCGAGGAAGTTCTCGACCTTGTTCTGCAGGACGTTGTTGTGGGAGAGCGCGTCGGCGATGCTGCCGATGTAGAGGAGGACGCTGGTCGCGGTCGCGGCCCCGATCGCGACGACGATCACCAGCGAGCCGAGCGTGAAGCGCCACCAGTAGCGCTTTGCCTTCGGCGGCGGCTCGTGGTCGCCGGAGGGCGGCGGCTTGCCCGAGACCGTCTCAACCACAGCGGGTCATCCGTCCAGCGGGCCGGGAATCGAGCGCAGGAAGGTGTCGAGCGTCTGCCGGTAGGTCTCCAGCGAGGAGATCGAGACCCACTCCTCGGGGCCGTGGTGACCCTCTCCGGCCGGGCCGAACTCGACCGCCGGCACCCCCACACGCAGGAAGGAGACCGCGTCGGAGGCGCCGTCGCGGCCGACGCTCATCGGCTCGCCGTCGTGGTGCGCGCACGCCGCCTCGCGCAGCGCCCGCACGAACTCCAGGTCGCGGTCGACGACCGCCGGAGGGCGGCTGAACAGGGTCTCCGCCTCGGCGTCGGCAAGGCCGCGCACCTGGTCGAGAACCTCGGCCGGGTTCTGGTCGGGCAGGTAGCGGATGTCGACGTCGATCGCGCATCGGTCGGGCACCTTGTTGAGCGCGTCCCCGCCCCAGATCCGGCCGAGATTGATCGAGGGGCGGTCGAACAGCTCCGAGCTGTGCCGGGCGAACGGTAGCGACTCGATGCTGCGGAAAACGTCGAGCGCCTTCAGCACCGCGTTGTCGCCCAGCCACGGTGTCGCTCCGTGCGCGGCGGTGCCGCTCACCTCCAGCCGCAACGCCAGCACGCCCTTCGCCTCGACGCCGATGTGGAGGTCGGTCGGCTCGCCGGTGATCGCGAAGTCGCCGAGGAAGCCGCTGTCGACGAGGTGGTCGCTGCCGCGCTCTTTTTCCTCCTCGGACTCCTCGTCGCCGACGATCCCCAGCCGCACCCGCACCCGATCCTGGTCGCGCATCGCCGCCGCGGTGACCAGCATCGCCGCCAGCGCCCCCTTCATGTCGTAGGCGCCCCGCCCGTAGAGGCGGTCGCCCTCGACCCGCGGGTCGAACTGGCCCGGCCGGCCCGGCACCACGTCGAGGTGGCCGTGCAGGACGACGGTCGGCGCCTCCTCCGGCCCGACCTCGGCCCGCATCACCGGCAGCCCCCGTATCTCGTCGGTCGAGGCTTCTATCCCGCGTGCTTCCAGCCAGCCCTTGACGAAGCCGGCAGCCTCGAGGACCCCCTCGGGCTCGGACGTGTCGTAGCCGATCAGCTGCGTGGCCAGAGCGACCAGCTCGTTGCTCATGCTCGACTCCCTCCGCGGGGGATCCCTGCGCCCCCGATCGCCGCATCCGACATTGACCCCCCTAGGGGTGGGTGAATCTCGGATGCGCGTCGTGGCAGAGACGTCGGGTGCCCCTTTCCAGGGGGCTCAGGAACCACGCGGCGAAGCTCGGTAGACGATCTGCTGCGCAACGGCCTCCTGGAAAGGGGCACCCGACGTCTCTACCCCTCGGCGATCGCCAGAAAGGCCTCGGCGCGGGCGCGGTCTTTCTCGGCCCGAGCACGGGCGCCGCTGCCGTCCTGGGAGTCGGCGAGCCGCTGCTCGGCGTCGGCGAGCTGCTCTTTCAGCGTGGCGGCGTCGAGCTCGGCCGGTTCGATTGCCTCCTCGACCAGCAAGCACGCGTGGTTGCCGAACACCTGCAGCCAGCCGTGCGCCTGGGCATAGCGCTTTGTCTCGGTGTCGCTGACGTGCAGGCGCAGCTCGGTCGGCCGCAGCGCCGCCAGCAGCGGCGCGTGGTTGGCGAGGATGCCGATCTCGCCGACCGCGGTGCGGGTCGAGACCTGGCGCACCTCGCCGTTGAAGACCTCCCCCTCCGGGGTGAGGACCTCGACGTCGAAGCTGTGCTCGCCCGCCACTGCCGATCTCCTAGGCGGCCGCGGCCGCTCCAGCGTCAGCGGTCACCTGGTCGATGCCGCCCTTCATGTAGAAGGCGCCCTCGGGCAGCTCGTCGTGCTCGCCGTCGAGGATCTCGCGAAAGCCGCGCACCGTCTCGGCCACCGGCACGTACTCGCCGCTGCGGCCGGTGAACTGCTCCGCGACGAAGAACGGCTGCGAGAGGAAGCGCTCGATCTTGCGCGCCCGGGAGACAGTCTGCTTGTCCTCGTCGGAGAGCTCGTCGATGCCGAGGATGGCGATGATGTCCTGCAGCTCCTTGTAGCGCTGGAGCACCTCCTGCACCTCGGTCGCCGTGCGGTAGTGGTTCTCGCCGACGACGTCCGGCTTGAGGATCGTCGAGGTCGAGTCGAGCGGGTCGACCGCCGGGTAGATCCCCTTCTCGGAGATTGCCCGCGAGAGCACCGTGGTCGCGTTGAGGTGGGCGAACACGGAGGCGGGCGCCGGGTCGGTGAGGTCGTCGGCGGGGACGTAGATCGCCTGCACCGAGGTGACGGAGCCGCGCTCGGTCGAGGTGATCCGCTCCTGCAGTTCGCCCATCTCCGTCTCCAGCGTCGGCTGGTAGCCGACCGCCGAGGGCATGCGACCGAGCAGGGCCGAGACCTCGGAGCCGGCCTGGACGAAGCGGAAGATGTTGTCGATGAAGAGCAGCACGTCCTGCCCGCCGTGCTCGCGGTAGTACTCGGCCATCGTCAGGCCCGAGAGCGCCACCCGCAGCCGGGCGCCGGGCGGCTCGTTCATCTGGCCGAAGACCAGCATCGTCTTGTCGATGACGCCGGACTCCTTCATCTCGAGCCAGAGGTCGTTGCCCTCGCGCGAGCGCTCCCCCACCCCGCAGAAGGCCGAGAGGCCCTCGTGCTCCTCGGCGATGCTGCGGATCAGCTCCTGGATAAGCACGGTCTTGCCGACTCCGGCGCCGCCGAAGAGGCCGACCTTGCCGCCCTTCGCGTAGGGCGCCAGCAGGTCGATCACCTTGATCCCCGTCTCGAGGATCTCCTGGGTCGGGGCGAGGTTCTCGACACTGGGCGCCGGGCGGTGGATCGGCCAGCGCTCCTCGGTCTGCACCGGCTCTCCCTGGTCGATCGGCTCGCCGAGCAGGTTGAAGATGCGGCCCAGGGTCGCGTCGCCGACCGGGACCGTGATCGGGCCGCCGGTGTCGATCACCCTGTCGCCGCGCTGCAGCCCGTCGGTGGCGTCCATCGCCACCGTGCGCACGCGGTCGTCGCCGAGATGCTGCTGCACCTCGCAGACCAGCTCGGTCGCCTCGCGATCGCCGTCGCCCCCCATCTCGATCTTCACCGCCGAGTAGATCCCCGGCAGCTCGTCCGGGAAGACCGCGTCGACGACGACGCCGGTCACCTGCTCCACCCGTCCTACGTTCGCTCCGTTGTCGCTCTCAGCCATCTCTTCCTTTTCTCGTGAACACAGTCTCGCGCTTCACTCGCGGCGCGAAGAATCAGATATGCACGCTTGCTCGTTCCGCGCTCCTACCCGAGCGCCTCGGCGCCGGCGACTACCTCCAGGATCTCCTGCGTGATCTCCGCCTGGCGGGCCCGGTTCATCTCCAGGGTCAGGTCTTCCATCATCTGCTCCGCGTTCTCGGCAGCGCTGCGCATCGCGGTCATCCGCGCTCCCAGCTCGGAGGCGGCCGACTCGAGCAGCGCCCGGTAGACGGAGATGTTGACGTACTCGGGGATCAGTTGGGCGAGCAGCTCCTCGGCGTCGGGCTCGTAGTCCCAGACCGCCTGGCTGTGCGCCTTCTCGATCTCCGTCTCCTCGCCGCTCTCCTCCTCGGCCTCCATGCCCTCGCCGATCACGTCGGCCTGCTGCAGCGGCAGCAGCGTCTGCCGCCAGACGTGCTGGGTCAGCGGCGAGACGTAGCGGTTGTAGACCAGCTCGACCCGGTCGAGCTCCTCGTCGACGTAGCGCGCGGTCAGCTCCTCGCCGATCTCGCGCGCGTTGGCGAAGCCCGGCCGGTCGGTGAAGCCGACGTAGGAGGTGCGGGGGTCCTCTTTGCGGAAAGTCAGGGCGGAGACGCCCTTGTGCCCGACGGCGGAGAAGACCGCCTCGGCGCCCCGCTCGCGCAGCTCGCCCTTCAGCCGCATGCCGTCGCGGACGATGTTGGTGTTGAAGGCGCCGGCGAGGCCACGGTCTCCGGTGATCAGCACAACCCCAACCCGTTTCTCCTGCTCGCGCTCGACCTGCACCGGCACGCGCGGGATCCCGCCCGCCTGCTCGGCGGCGCGCCGGGTCAGCTTCCGCATCCCCTGCGCATACGGCCGCAGTTGCGCGATCCGCTGCTCGGCCCTTCTCAGCCTTGCGGCAGCGACCATCTCCATCGCCCGCGTGATCTTGTTGATGTTCTTG
>Ga0137371_10002554_pt1 | contig 14523 bp, 19 predicted proteins | sample SagtaG_7_FD_104919 | JGI IMG/M metagenome (GOLD analysis project Ga0137371, IMG submission 104919) | Vadose zone soil microbial communities from Sagehorn Ranch, Mendocino, California, USA - Sage1_R_40_16 metaG | ecosystem: Environmental > Terrestrial > Soil > Vadose zone | place: USA... | reverse complement strand
GCGCCGGTCGATGATCTTCTCGACCGCGAGGACCTCGTGGCCGGAGGCGATGACGAAGAAGGTCGAGCGGCCGCGCACCGACTCGTACTCCTCGTGGTTCATATTGACCGTCTGGGTGCACTCCTCGTTGCTGCACTCGCAGACGAACTGCATGGAGCCGTCCTGAAAACCCTCGGCGAGCTCGAGGAGGCGCTCGTTGACTTCGCGAAACAACGCCTGGTTGCGCGCCAGCCGTTCCAGAGAAACAGACATGGCCGTCCTTCCTGCTGCGGGGCGCCGGGCGGAGACCTCTGAAGCGCCGCCAGCAGCCAGGGCTGGAGAACGGCGGAGGAGACGGGAGACGCCAAGCGGGCGTCCGGCTTTGCTCATAGAGGGTATCACCGCGGCGCCCCCGTAGCATTCAAGAATGGCCGGCTGGATTCGCGTGGGCGTCTGTTCCTGGGCGGACGAGACGCTGACCAAGGTCTGGTATCCGAAGGGCGTCAAGTCCGGCGAGGACAGGCTGCGCTACTACGCCGAGCGCTTCGACGTCGTCGAGGCGAACTCGACCTACTACCGCCTGCCCGACCCGCAGATGGTCGAGAACTGGGCGGAGCGGACGCCGCCGGGCTTCACGATGCATGTGAAGGCGTTCGGCGTCATGACGCGGCATCCGGTCAAGGTCGACCAGCTCCCGACCGACCTCCGCGACGTCCCCACCGACGCGCGCGGCCGCGTCGATCGGCCGCCGGGCGAGTACCGGGCGGAGGTCTTCAAGCGGTTCCACGATGCTCTCGAGCCGCTGCGCTCGACCGGGAAGCTCGGTGGCATCCTGATGCAGTTCCCGTCCTACGTCGTCTACAAGCCGCAGTCGCTCGAGTACATCCAGTGGTCGCGGAAACAGCTCGGCGGCGACGAGATGCTGGTCGAGTTCCGCCACGCGAGCTGGCTCGCCGAGGAGAACCGCGCCGACACGCTTCGCTTCCTCGACGAGCACGCGATGACCTACGTCGCCGTCGACGCGCCGCAGACCGGCGGCAAGAACGTCCTTCCCACCGTCGTGGCGGCAACGAGCGAGACCGCCTACGTCCGCTTCCACGGCCGCAACGAGCAGACCTGGAACAAGCGGACCGGGAGCGCCGCCGAGCGCTTCGACTATCTCTACTCCGAAGCCGAGCTGCGCGAATGGGTGCCTCGGCTGCAGGAGCTCGGTAAGGAGACTCAGGCCGTCTACGCGATGTTCAACAACAACGGGCGCTCGGCGATGCCCTCGCCAGCGACGCCGGAGGCGACCGAGAACGAGCAGGATGGGCTCGTTGCGCAAGCCCCGACGAACGCGCAGATGCTGAAGCGGCTTTTGGGCCAGTAGGGCGCCCAGGGCTATCATCGGTCGAGGCCGGTCTCGACGAAAGGGGGCAGATGCCTAGGGCGAAGAGCGTGTCCGGGGCAGAGCTCGCCCTCGATCGGCCGCCCGGCCCGCAGCGTTTCGAGCGCGTGCTGACGCAGCTTCCCCAGGGCGTCGTCCTGGTCGATCCGAAGCTGGTGATCGAGTACGCGAATCCCGCGGCCAGGAAGCTCCTCGGTGTCGGCGCCCCCGGCGTTCCGCTGCCCGAGCCCTGGCCCGACTTCTCGCTCCGAGACCTGGCGGCAAGGCTCTTCGGCTCTCGTCCCCCGGTGGGAGGCACGCTCGTCAAGACCGAACAGCGTTTCCTCTGGATCGAGGGGCTCCCTCCCTCGACAGCCGAGAACGCGATCTTGATCGTCGAAGACGTCACCGAGCGCGAGCGAGCCCGCCGGAGCGAGCGGGAGTTCGTCGAGAACGCGGCCCACGAGCTGCGCACGCCGCTGGCGGCGATCGTCAGCGTCATGGACGTGCTGGAGAGCGGCGCCAAGGACATCCCGGAAGCGCGGGATCGCTTCCTCAAGCACATTCGCGTCCACAGCGAGCGACTGTCGCGGCTGGCGAGATCGCTGCTCGTACTCGCCCGGCTCCAGACCGGGGTCGAGCAGCCGCGGTTGACGGTCGTGCCGGTTCGGCCGCTCCTGGAGGAGATCGCCGGGCGGCTCGACCCCGATCGCGGCGTCAAAGTGGCGGTTCGCTCGTCCGGCGAGACCGGAGTGCTCGCCGACCGTGAGCTCCTGCATCGGGCGATCTCGAATGTGGCCGAGAATTCCGCCAAGCACACGCGGGCGGGCGAGATCGTGCTCGAGGCGCGCGAGAACGGGAACACGACCGTGCTCGAGATCCGCGACACGGGCACGGGAATGACCGACGAAGAACGAGCGCGGGCTTTCCAGCGCTTCTACCGCTCCTCGAACGGCACCGACGGCTTCGGCCTCGGCCTCGCGATCGCCCAAGAAGCCGTGCACGCGATCGGCGGCACGATCGAGCTCGAGTCGAAGGCGGGCGTCGGCACGCGGGTGCGATTGGCGCTGCCGCGCGCCAGGATCCTCGGCTGATGCGGGAGCGGATCCTGATCGTCGAGGACGAGCCGGCGATCGCTGAGGCCGTCGAGTACGCGCTCAAGGCCGAGGGGTTCGACGTGGAGGCTGTCGATGACGGCAACGCCGCGCTCGCGCAGGCGCGCGCACGAGCCTACGACCTGCTCGTGCTCGACCTGATGCTGCCCGGGCTTTCGGGCGTCGAGGTCTGCCGGCAGCTCCGAGACGAGAACCCGGTACCGATCCTGATGCTGACCGCGAAGGACGCCGAGGTCGACCGCGTGCTCGGCCTCGAGGTCGGCGCCGACGACTACGTGACGAAGCCCTTCTCGGTGCCCGAGCTCGTGGCGCGCGTGCGGGCGCTGCTGCGCCGGCGCGAGCTCGATACGCGCCAGGCGGTCGCGAAGCTCCGCGTCGGCGAGCTCGAGCTCGACCTCGCCAAGCACGAGGCGCGGCTCGACGGCGAGCACATCCCGTTGACGGCGTTCGAGCTGAAGCTGCTGGCGCTCCTCGCCGCCGAGCCCGAGCGGGTCTTCTCCCGAAGCGAAATCATGCGCCACCTCTGGGACAGCTCGTACGTCGGCGACGAGCGAGCCTGCGACCTGCACGTCTCGAACATCCGCCGCAAGATCGAGCGCGACCCGGCTCGGCCCGATCGGCTCGTGACGGTCCGCGGCAGCGGCTACAAGCTGCAGATTTTGTAGGCAAAAACTTACAAAAAGCATATGCGCTGCCTGCCGGCCGCTTCATACGCTCGCCGCGTGTGCCTGGACGAATTTCGCGCGGCGGTCGCGAGTCTCACACGCGACCTGGTGCTCGTCTCGGTGTCAGGCGAACTCGAAATCTACAACGCGGCGCAGCTTCAGGCTCGCATCGACGAAGCCGGCGCCGTGGGGGCGGACACGGTCCTCGTTGACCTGTCCGAAGTCAGCTTCGTCGACTCCACCGCGCTCGCTGCGCTCGTCCAGGAAACCAAGCGTCTGGAGGGCCGCGGCCACTCCCTCGTCCTCGTGACGAACGACCCGCGCACGCAGCGGGTCGTCGAGGTGACTGGCCTCAACCGGGTTCTTCGAACCTACGCGACCCTCCAGAACGCTCTCTCCGATCTCGTGCCCGCGCCGCAGTCGCTGACGGCCGCCGGACCATGACGGTCGCGAACGCGCAGCAGGCCGAATCCTTCCCGGGCCTCTGGCCGCAACTCGAAGACCTGCAGCCGCCGGGGCCGGAGGCGGCGTGACGGAATCGACGCAGACCGCGCCGGCGAAGGCGAGGGCGCCCGCGAAGCCGAGCCTGCTGTTTTTTCACTCGGCGTCGTCCGGTCGCTGCCGCCGCGTCGAGGGCTTCCTCGCGCAGGTGCTACAGAGGCGCTCGAACCACGACACCTTCAAGCTCCTGCATGTCGACGCCGACGCCGAGACCGAGCTCGTCGAGCGGTTCAAGATCGAGACGGTTCCGACACTCGTCGTCGTCGCCGACAAGCGGGCCCAAGCCTGGCTGCCGAACCCACAAGGCTGCCGCGACATCGAACGCTTTCTCGCCCCGTGGCTCCGTTGAGCCCGGGCTGACCCTTCGCGGCGGCGGATACCTCTCCCCCGTCGCCGTGTAGGGTCAGCCGCTCGGCACGCTCCGATAGCTGATCCTGCAGGGCCTTTGACTGTCGGTAGCGTCTAGCCCGGTGCTGCCCTGGTCAATCGATTTCGCCGGCCGTCTCGAGGAGCACTCGTTCGAGAGTGAGGCCCTCGAGGGGAACGCTCTCGGCGACCCGACCGTGCGGCCACTCTGGGTCTACGTGCCGCCAGGGTACGACGACGAGCCCGAGCGGCGTCACCCCTCGATCTACCTGATCCAGGGACTGACCGGCCAGCTCGACATGTGGCGCAACCGCGCGGCGTTTCGCAGGAACCCGCCCGAGCTGATGGACGAGCTCTTCGCCTCCGGCGAGGCGCCGCCCGCCGTCCTCGTCTGGGTCGACGCGTGGACGTCGCTCGGAGGCAGCCAATTCCTCGACTCGCCGGGCACCGGCCGCTATCACACCTACCTCTGCGACGAGATCGTCCCGTGGGTCGACGCGCACTACCGAACCCTCGCCGACCGCGACCACCGCGCGATCGCCGGCAAGTCGAGCGGGGGCTACGGGGCGATGGTGACGCCGATGCTGCGCCCCGACCTGTTCGGCGGCTTCGCGACGCACGCCGGCGACGCGCTCTTCGAAACCTGCTACCTCCCGGACTTCCGTGTCTCCGCCCGGGCCCTGCGCGACGACTACGACGGTTCCTTCGACCGCTTCTGGGAGGACTTCCGCTCTCGGCCGCCTTTCTCGAAGAAGGCCGATCACGCGCTCTTGAACGACTGGTGCATGGCAGCGTGCTACTCGGCCGACGACGACGGCACGATCCACCTCCCGTACGAGCCGCTGACGGGCCAGCTCAAGCCCGAGATCTGGGAGCGATGGCTCGCCTGGGACCCGGTGCGGATGGCGCCCCGCTACGGCGAGGCGCTCCGCTCCATGAAGGCGATCTACATCGACGCCGGCAACCGGGACGACGTCTATCTCGACCTGGGCGCCGAGGCCTTCCGCCGCCAGCTCGAGCAGCTCGGCATCGGCGACTACCGCTTCGAGCTCTTCGACGGCACGCACGCCGGCATCGAGTACCGCTACCCCTTCGCCGTGAAGTACCTGGCCGAGAAGCTCGCGCCGTGATCGTCGCGTCACCGCCGCCGCTCGTCTGCCTGGATCCCGGCCACGGCACGCCGCCGGCGATCGGGCGCCAGGCCGAGCCGATCGGGCCCGGCTCGGGGGTGTTGAAGATCAAGGACGGGGGCGGCACGTCCGGCGAGGCGGTCGTGAACCTCGCGATCGCCAAGAAGACGCGGACGCTGCTCCTGCGGCGCGGCTATCGCGTCGCGATGACGCGCACCGGCCCGGTTTTCAGCTACGGCAACGGCGGCAACATCGCGCGCGCTCAGTTCTGCAACCGCCAACACGCCGCGCTGATGCTGCGGATCCATGCCGACGGGGCGAAAGATCGCTCGCTACACGGCTTTGCGACGCTTTATCCCGCCTGGCACAAGGGTTGGACGGACGACATCTACACCCGCAGCCTGAAGGCGGCTCGGCTCGTGCAGACCGCAACCGTGCGTTCGACGGGCGCGGCCGACCGAGGGCTCGTCAAGCGCACCGACCTGACCGGCTTCAACTGGGCGAACGTGCCGGCGATTCTGGTCGAATGCGGCTTCATGTCGAACCCGACGGAGAGGCGACTGCTGCAGTCGAGTACCTACGAGTGGAAAGTCGCGCGCGGCCTGACGGCCGGCGCGGCCTCGTTCATTTCTCGCTAGGGCCCTTCATCTCGCGCACGGCCGCCTGACCCTGCTCGTGCAGGGTGGCCCGCTTCTCGGCCAACGAGTCCGTCGAGGGAACCTCCTGATCGCTCCGCGCCGGTTTCCCCTCAACTGGTCCGCTTTCGCGGACAGGCCGCTCCACGGCCGCTTCGTCCACGGGCGTCTCTCCCGACTCGAACTGCTCCCGTTCCTCGACCAGCGGCTTCGACTCGTCGAGCTTGCGCCGCAACTCGTCGGCGCGCGGGTCGGCGGCAGGCGACGGCCGACGCCGCAGCGCCCGGTACGCCACTCCGACGGCGCCGAGCGCGCCCGCAATCCAGGCGGCACGGTTTCTCATGAGCGCGATGCTACTCTTCCCCGGCTTCCTGCCTCGCCGTCGCGCCGTATCGCCCCGAAGCGGCGCCCGCAGGCGAGGCCGACTCAGACCGTGGGAAGGAGTGTTTCGGGACGATGATCGACTACGAGATCCTGCTCATGCTCGACCCCGAGCTGCCCGACGACCGCGAGAACGAGATCGTCCAGCGCGTGCGCGAGAACATCGAGCGCGCCGGCGGCAGCTGGGGCGGCCACGACGTGTGGGGCCGCCGCCGGCTCGCCTACGAGATCGATCACAAGGCCGAGGGCGTCTATCACCTGCTCACGTTCGACGCCGAGCCGGAGGCGCTGGCCGAGGTCTCCCGCGTGCTGAAGATCACCGACGGCGTCATGCGCCACCTCGCCGTCAGGCGTACGGCGGCGACAGGGCCGGAGCAGCCGCTAGAAACTAGCGTCGAGCACAGGCAGGATTCCGAAGACCAAGCAACACCCGTCGGGTGAGGAGGTTTTAGATGGCCGCCAACATCAACAGAGTCGTTCTCGTGGGCAATCTGACGAAGGATCCCGAGCTGCGGCACACGCCGAGCGGGACCGCCGTTTGCAGCCTGCGGCTCGCCGTGAACACGCGCCGCAAGGACAGCGCGACCGGCGAGTGGACCGAGAAGCCCAACTACTTCGACATCACCGTCTGGGGCAACCAGGGCGAGAGCTGCGCCCAGTACCTCGCCAAGGGGCGCCCAGTCGCGGTCGACGGGCGGCTCGAGTGGCGCGAATGGGACGCCCAGGACGGCACGAAGCGCCAGGCAGTCGAGATCATCGCCGACAGCGTCCAGTTTCTCGGTGGCCGCACCGACGGCGAGGGTGGCCAGCCGCAGTTCGTCCCCGCGGGCGCAGCCGCGCAGACCGAGAACGCCGACTTCGCTGCCGGCGCGGACGACGACATTCCCTTCTAATGGCGCAGCAGAAGGACAGGCAGCAGCAGCGCCGGCGCGGCGGTCCCTCCACCGGACCGATCCGGAAGAAGAACTGCTGGTTCTGCCGGATGAAGATCAAGGAGGTCGACTGGAAGGACCCGAACCAGCTTCGCCGCTACGTCTCGGAGAAGGGGAAGATCCGCTCGCGGCGGATCACCGGCGCCTGCCGGCGCCACCAGCGGCAGGTCGCGGTCGCGGTAAAGCGGGCGCGCGAGATGGCGCTCCTGCCGTACGTGGCCGAGGGCCGTGAAGAGCGCCCGGACGGCCGGCGGGACCGCGGCGACCGCGGCGACCGCGATCGGTAGTGCCAATGCAGGTCATCCTTCGAGAGGACATCGAGAAGGTCGGGCTCCGCGGCGAGGTCGTCGACGTGGCTGCGGGCTTCGCGCGCAACTACCTGCTGCCGCGGCGGCTGGCCGAGCCTGCCGTTCCGGGCCGGGTCGCCGAGCTCGAGAGGCTCGCCAGCAGCCGAGCCCAGCACGAGGCCCAAAGCTTCGAGCAGGCACAGGAGCTCGTTCAGAAGCTCGAAAGCACTGAGCTTCGCTTCGACGTCCAGGCCGGCGAGACGGGCACCCTCTTCGGCTCCGTCACCGCGACGGACATCGCCGACCGGGTGTGGGAGACGCAGCGGGTGCGGATCGACCGCCGCAAGCTCGAGCTCCCGGAATCGATCAAGCGAATCGGCCGCTATCAGGTTCCGGTCGAGCTCTTTGCGGACGTGACCGCGAAGCTCCGACTCGCGATCGTGCCGGAGGGCGGTGAGTTGCCGCCGGAAGAGGAGCTGCAAGCGCTGGATCAGATCGCGGCTCAGGAGGAAGCGGCTGCCGCGGCCGAAGCCGAAGAGGCCCGAGCCGCCGAGGCTGCCGCAACCGAGGCGGCCGTCGCCGAGGCAGAGGCGGAGGCGGAGGAGCAGGTCCCCGAGGACGCCTTCGATCGCGCCGTCGACTCGGCCGTCGAGACGCCCGGCGAAGCCCCGCCGGCGACACCTTCCTAGGAGGGCTTGGTGGAACGCCGCTCGTCGTCGGGGTGCGATAGTCGTTCCGAGGCAAGGACGCAGGGAGTGTCAATAGCAGGAAGCTATTGGCGCGACCGAGGACGCCGCCTCGGGGCGAGTAGCGCGGCCCGATGGCACAGTCTGCGTTTCGCCAAGCCCTCCTGATGCTCACCGTCATAGCGCTCGGCGGGAACGCGCTGATGCGACCCGGGGAGCGCGGGACCGCGGCCGAGCAGCGCGCGAACCTCCGTACGACCTGCGAAGCGCTTCGACCGCTGCTCGACGACAACGAGCTCGTCGTCACGCACGGAAACGGGCCGCAGGTGGGCAACGAGCTCGTTCGCCAGGAGCGGGCCGCCGACGAGGTGCCGCCGCTGCCGCTCTACCTCGCAGTCGCGCAGACGCAGGCGGAAATCGGCGCGCTGGTCGAGTCCGAGCTCGCGGCAGTTGCTGAGCGGCCGGTCGCCTGCCTGCTCACGCACGTTCGCGTCGACGAGGACGACCCCGCCTTCGAGCGGCCGACGAAGCCGGTCGGGCCGTTCTACTCGGAGGAGCAGGCGGCGCGGCTCGAGTCCGAGCGGGGCTGGGTGCTGACGGAGGACGCGGGGCGAGGCTGGCGGCGCGTCGTCCCCTCGCCGGAGCCGCTCGAGGTGGTCGAGCTGGAAGCCGTGCGCGCCCTGCTCGCCACAGGCACGATCGCGGTCGCCTGCGGCGGCGGCGGGATTCCGGTCTCGTCGCGAAACGGCCGCCTTTCCGGGCTCGACGCCGTGATCGACAAGGATCGGGCGTCCTCCTTGCTCGCGATTGCCCTCGGCGCCGAGCGGCTCGTGATCTTGACGGACGTCGATGCCGTCTACCGCGGCTGGGGCACCTCTGCACAGGAAGAGCTGCGCGTCCTCGACGCCCGCTCGGCCGAGAAGCTCTTACCCGACCTGGCACTCGGCTCGATGGGCCCGAAGCTCGAGGCGGCGCTCGCGTTCACCCGAACGACGGCACACGACGCACTGATCACCTCCGCCGCTTCGCTCGCCGAAACCCTGGCTGGGCGCGGCGGTACCCGGATCACGCCCTAGTAGGAGGGTTTGGCGAAATACGGTCTGTGCCGCCGGGGTGCGCCGAGCGGCATTCCGCCAAACCCCCCTAGCCGAATGGCGGAACCGTCCTAGCCCGAGGAGGGTGGCACACCTGGTCGCGGCCGGGACGAAATGGAGGCAAGGGGATTTATCACTCGAGAGAAAGGTCTCGCCGTGGTTGCAGTCGTTCTCGTCATCGTTGCAGCGATTTTGTTCGCCGGTCTCTGGTACGTCCGCGGACGCCGAGCCTAGGGGCCGGCGAAGCTCTAACGGTTTCCGCCCGGGCCGGACAGAGCGGCGGCCGGGCACATGGTTATCGTCGGCGCGTTGAGCCTGCGCGTCTCCGCATTCCGCGCCAGCGTCGTTTCAGCGTCGGCGCGTTTCGGGCCGCTTGAGCTCGCGGTCGCACTTGGCGCCGCCTTGAGTACCGTCGCTGGGACGATCGGAGCCGATGCTCGCTGGCTTCCGGCGCTCGGCCGGATCATCCTCGACCGAGGCAAGATCCCGGACAGCGTTCTTTACGCAAGCGCCCCATCGTCCGGTTGGCACAACGTCCCGGTGCTTGCCGAGCTGATCATGCGTGGTCTGACCAGCGCGGCCGGCGACCGCGGGCTGCTGCTCCTCCAGGTGATCGCGGTCGCCGCGGCTTTGGCGATCCTGGGTTGGGAGCTCCGCCGCGCCGGCGCGGAGGACCTCGGCGGAGCGCTCGTTCTGCTCGTCATCGTTGTCGGCGCTCTGCCGGTGCTTTTGATCGTGCGCTCACAGCTCTTCTCGCTGCTGCTGTTCCCGGTTCTCGTCACGGTGCTCGGGGCCGAGGCGCGCTCGCCGAGCCTACGGATTTGGCTGCTTGCTCCGCTGTTCGCTATCTGGTCGAACCTGCACGGGGCGGTGCTTGTCGGCCTCGCGGTCGCCGCAACGTACCTTGTGTTCGGGCGCGCGCGCCGGCAGCCTCTGCTGGCCGGCTCGGTGCTTGTTGCTTCGGCCGTCGCCGTCTGCATCACGCCGGCGCTTCAGAATACTCCCGGCTACTACGCCGGGCTCGTTCAAAACGAGGCCGCCAGGCGCGGCGAGGGGCTCTGGGCGCCGCTCTCGCTGACTTCCGGCTTCGACCTGCTGCTCCTGGCTGCAGCAATCGCCCTGCTCGTGCTCGCGATCCGAACCCGCCCTGCGCTTTGGGAGGCGATCGCCCTAGCGGGACTCGCGGTGCTCACGGTCAAGACGGCCCGCAGCGGTATCTGGCTCCTCTTCTTCGCGGCCGCTCCGGCGGCAAGAAGCCTCCACTTAGAACCCGGCCGGGAGCGACGGATTGCTGTTGTCGCGCTGCCGGTTGCGCTCGCGCTGGCAGTGTTCGGTTTGGTGCGTGGGCCGTCCCAATCGGGCGCGAGCAAGCCGCTACTCGACGAGGCGCTGCGCCGCGCCGGCGGGACGCCGATCCTGGCCGAAGCCATCCCAGCCGAGCAGGTCGCGCTGGCCGGTGGACGCGTCTGGATGACCAATCCACTCGATGCGTTCAGTCACCACAACCAACGCCTCTACCTCGACTGGCTCGCCGGCAGGCCGGCAGGCGACGCGGCCCTTCGCCACGCTGGCCGCGTTGTTCTCGTGATCCGCGGCGACGCCCCGGCAAGGCGCATTCAAAAGGCTCCGGCCTTTCGGCAGGTCGCGCGTGATGCCCACACGCTCCTCTACATCCGGCGCCGTTGACATCCTGGTTCCCGAGATCAGGCCGAAGGTCGGGCGAGCCCTCGACCTCCCGTCGTTGCGAGGCGGACGCCCTTGGCGCTAGGACCAGTGTCGTGGAGGCCCAAGCTTTCGCGATTCCTCGCGCGCTGAAAACAGAGCGCATCGGAGAGCGCGCCGCGCGAATCGCGTCACCCTGGACCGTTGCTGCGATTGTCGCCGCGTTCTACATGCTGCTGACGGTTCCCGGGTTGGCCTGGAACCCGTACCAGTTCGTCAACATCGGGCATCAGTACTACGAGAAGGGCACGTCGAGCAAGATCATCAGGGAGCACGCACGCCCACTTCACGGGAGCGATCGCAGCGCCAGGATCGGCTACGACGGGCAGTTCTACTACTTCCTCGCGGTCGACCCTGTGCACGGGAAGGACTACATGGACGCGCCCGGGGTCGTTTATTCGCGGATCGGCTATCCGATGACCGCGCGTGCCCTCAGCGGCGGAAACCCGACCCTGATCCCGTACATGATGGTGCTCGTCAACATCCTCGCGGCGGTCGGCGGAACGCTCGCGGTCGCATTCTTCTTGAGGCGTCATGGACTGCCTCCCGCATTGGCGCTGCTCTACGGCTGCTACCCCGGCCTCGCGCTCGCCGTGCTCAGAGACCTGACCGAGCCCTTGGCCTTCGGCCTCGCTGCCGCCGCACTCGTGGTCTTCGACTGGCACTCGAAACGGCGGCTCCTCGGCTCGGCCGCGCTTTTCGGATTGGCGATGCTGACGCGCGAGACGGTTGCGCTCTTTCCAGCAATCCTGGCGCTTGGCCTGCTGGTCGGCGCCGGAACGACGGCATCGAGTTGGCGCGAGCGGATCCGGTTCAGCAATCTCGTTCGCGCGAGCACATTCGCCGAGATCGTCTTTGCGCCGTTCTTTCTTTGGCGACACATCCTGACGATGGCGCTGCCTCACGCAACAATTCAGGAGACCTTTGCCGGCGGGGACCACCATGTCGTCAGCGGCGCGGCCGGCACTGCCGTGGCTGCACTCATGCCGTTCCACGCCATTGCGAATCAATGGCCGTGGACCGGCGAGGACGTCACGAACCTGCTGACGGTGTTACTGCCGGCGTTGGTCTGGTCGGCAATCGCAATCGTGCTGCTATGGCGCAAGATGACCGTCGGGCCGCTGTTCGTACTCGCAAACGTGGCCGTCTTCGTCGTCTTCGTCCCGACACCGATTGCGATCGACTACGGCTCGCTGGGTCGGGCTTCGATCGGAGTGCTCCTTGCGGCCCTGCTGACGCTTCCCCAGGCAACCGCAGTTCTGCAGGAGAAGGCAGGTCTGGTTCGGCGCAGTTTCATGCTTTGGTCGCTGCCCTTCTGGGTCGTGCTCGCGATTCTTCTCAACGCGCTCGGGCCGAAGTTCGTCTGGTAATTGGCTTTTTTCCGCCGAAGGGGTGGGCGACCCCAGCCTTTCGCGGGTGCATCTGGCTTCTTCGACCGCGTAAACCAATGAGCTACAAAGCAAAACCCTTCGAGGGGAGAAAGGAGAGCCGGAAATGATTCAGACTCTCGCAGCGAGGATTCAGCTGGCGAAGATGCAGGCCGAGGAAGGTCAGGCGCTCGTCGAGTACGCCCTGATCCTCGCGCTGATCTCAGTCGTCGCCATCGGTGTGCTCGAAATCATCGGCGTCAACGTCACCGGCGTCCTCGGACGCATCGGCAACGACCTGTAAGGGAGCGTGGGCAAGCGAGCCGGCGTCGGCGGCATAGCGGTCCGTCCCTCCGTAATCGCGACCGAAGCAGCAGACGGTCGCGAACGGGAGACGGCTCCGCTTCTGTCGGCGCCCTCGCGCTCCGGTCTCGGGCTGGCGGCTGCGAGGCTCTTTCTCGGCGTTCTTCCGCCGGCCCTGCTCGTTCTTCTCGTCGTCGCCCGCTACCTGACGGGCAAGAAGCTCGGCTTCGACTACAAGCCCCTCTGGGAAGCCTCGCGCCACGTGCTCGACGGCGCTTCTCCATATCCACGCCCTGAGGCTTGGGCGCTCCACGACGAGCAGCAGTTCGTCTACCCGCCGCTCGCCGCCTTCCTTTTCGCACCACTCGCCGCATTTCCGTTCGCAGTCGCGGCGCCGCTGCTCGCCGTTGTCGAGCTCGCCGCCACCGGGCTGACGCTGCGAGTCCTGGGCGTCCGAGACTGGCGCTGTTACGGGGTCGTACTGCTCTGGTATCCCGTACTTCAGAACTTCCTGCTCGGATCGATCACGAGCGTGCTCGCACTGGGGCTGGCGGTCGCGTGGCGCTATCGCGACTCTCGCCGCATCGCGCCGGTCGCGCTCGCCGCGCTGATCGCAGCCAAGATCTTTCTCTGGCCTATGCTCGTTTGGGTGGCGGCGTCACACCGATGGCTGACGGTCGTGCGAGCCCTCGGTCTGGCCGTCGCCGGGATCTTCCTGTCCTGGGCGGCGATCGGCTTCGCAGGGCTCGGTTCCTACATGAGGCTCTTGGAAGAGCTCTCCCGGCTCGAGCAATGGAAGAGCTATTCCGCGGTCGCCCTGGGGATGGCCCTGGGCCTGACGGGAGGCGAAGCGCGCGGCCTGGCACTCGCCGCGTGCGCGCTCGTCCTGGTGGCGATTGTCCTCGTGCAGCGCACAGGAGCCAAGGACGCCGACAGGCAAGCATTCGTCCTGGCGATCGCGGCGGCCTTCCTCTTCTCGCCGATCGTCTGGACCCATTACTTCGCATTGCTCGTCGTGCCGATAGCGATCACGAGACGGACGTTGAGTCCGATCTGGTTTGTGCCGCTCGCCATGTGGGCGAGCTACGGACAAAGCGACGGCCATCTCTGGCGCGTCGCCCTCGGCTTCTCTGTTTGTGCAGTTGTCCTTGCAGCAAGTCTGCGCCCGGCCTGGCGATTGCCTACCTTCGGTCGCCCGGTCGCGATGCCCGCTGCGCCTCTGAGCGCCGAGGCCGCCTACGCGGCTCACCGAAGGGGTGGGTAGCCCAAGCCTTTCGCGGGTGGGCAACGAGCCGCCGGAACCGGAGAATCACAGTGGGTGAGGGAGATTGCCGCCCTTGGTCTGGACGTGCGATGCGGGGCGAAAGGAGGGAAGGGAATGCTCGATTCGATGAAGACGTGGCTGGGCCGAGAGGAGGGTCAGGCGCTAGTCGAGTACGCCTTCATCCTCTCGCTGGTCGCCATCGTGACCTTCGGCGCGTTGTCGCTGATCGGAACGAACGTGATCGACATCCTCAGTGGCGCAGCGGGCAGCCTCTAACTTCGCGCGATGGGCCGGAAAACGCAGCGATGGACGATTTTGGACCCCGGGCGCCGCTTGGCCTCGGACGAGCGCGGCGTTGCACTGGTCGAGTTCGCTCTCGTCCTTCCGTTGATTCTCTTGCTCCTGCTTGGGATGATCGACTTCGGCAAGGCGTTCAACTACTGGAACGACGAGACTCACCTGGCCAACGAGGCGGTCCGCCAGGCTGTAGTGGACAACTGCCCATCGTGCGCCCCCGGCCAGAAGATCAACGATTGGATCAGGACCGAAGCCGACACTGGAGAACTGATGAACGGCGGCACTCAATCGATTTCGTCGCCCGGCCTGCGTGTCTGCATCTGGTTCCCGAACAACACCAACCCCGCCGATGACCCGGTTCGTGATCACGCTGCCGGCGACCCGGTCCAAGTCATCGTGCACGCTCAATACAACTGGCTTGCATACGTGATCG
>Ga0137371_10002551_pt1 | contig 14526 bp, 8 predicted proteins | sample SagtaG_7_FD_104919 | JGI IMG/M metagenome (GOLD analysis project Ga0137371, IMG submission 104919) | Vadose zone soil microbial communities from Sagehorn Ranch, Mendocino, California, USA - Sage1_R_40_16 metaG | ecosystem: Environmental > Terrestrial > Soil > Vadose zone | place: USA: California... | reverse complement strand
GAGGGAGTTGCTCAATTACGCTGCTTGCTCCGCTCTTGCGTGCGGCGCTCATGACTAGTTCCCTATACTCGATTTTGTCCACGCGCCCCACACCGATATTCTCATGCGCAGTCATGTAGTAGTTCACATAATCCTGGAAGATCACGCCAACCTGTTCACGCAATTCTTTTAAGTCGTATTCCTTGATATTGCGACCACCGATCAAGATCTCGCCCTCATCGGGGTCATATAGGCGTGTAAGCAGCTTTACGAGGGTTGTTTTTCCGGCGCCGTTACGCCCGACCAGGGCAACGGCTTCACCCGCATGTATGGTGAAACTCACATGTTTCAAGGCTGGCTGCGTCTCAGGGTTCTTTCCCGGATAGGTGAAACTGACATCGCGGAACTCTATCTCGAGCCCCTCAAGCTCTTTAGGAGGATCTACCGGTTGTGGATTCGGCGGCGACACAATCCTGGGCTCGTATTCGAGGAAATCGAATAGTGTATTCACATACAATGTATTCTCGTAGGTATTGGAGATACCATTGAGCAGTCCCTGGAAGTTCTGCCCCACCTGCACCGCAGTCTGGGTGTAGAGTGTCAGTCCGCCCAAAGTGATACGACCTGCTACGGCTTGTAGCGCCACATAGAGGTAAATGGCAGTGTTCGCCACAACCGTGAGACCTGCCCAGACAAAGTTGATATTGTAACGGCGCAGCAGCAGCTTTTTGTCCTGTTTGTACAGCTTGGTAGCAAGGTCCCAAAATTTGCCTATGAAAAAGTCGCCCAGGTTGAAGAGTTTTACTTCTTTATTGTATGTGTCAGTCGTCATCAAAGTAACGAAGTAGGCCATCAGGCGGCGCTCTGGCGATTGACGACGCATAAGCTGATAGCCTCTCCATCCATAGCGGGTGCTGGAGAAGAAGGCGGGTATAGGAACAATGAGCGCCACGATGGCAAGCCACCATGCCAGATGCGTTAACAGAAAGATCAGCGAGAACAGGGTTACCATGGTCCGGCCAAGGTCAAACGTTTGCGAGATCATCGACACAGGCTGATAGGTTGACTGGTTTGCAGCCTGCCGCATCTTATCATAAAACTCAGGATTCTCAAAAAAAGCCAGATCCAGCGTATTGGCTTTCTTCACAATTTCTAACTGCACGCGGTTCGATACCTGTTCCTGCAAGAGCTGCTGCACAATATTGCTCAGGTTACTAAGCAGACTGGACAACAGCGTGATCGCTAGTTGCAGGCCTATTGGCAACCAGATAGGAGCTGTGCTGTGTATGTTAATCGCTCTTACAACGCTATCAATCACAAGGGCGGTAATCAAGACACTGATGGCGGGTGTGAAACCTTGTGCAAGATTCAAAAGTCCTAAAAGCGTCGTTAGCGGTGCATTGGTCGACCAGACCAGGCTCAATACACGTGGCAGGCTCACAAACGCGCCTGGAACTTTCTTTATACTGAAGTTCTCATCCGCTCGTTGCCTCCAGCCTCCAAAAAATACTGTCTGTTGTTTCATAGGAAAGCTTGCTTCCTTCTCCGCTTCTATATGTCGCTACATGATGAAATGCGGTTCTCTCAAGAGACTACAATGATATTTCTTCAGCTTTCTCAAAGTTTACTCAAAAAGCAGGGATAATACATTGTCTCTATCGCCAGTTTTCAAATCAGGTGAAAGCATCAGGTATATACTGTCAATTTCTACAGGTAGGATCATTTCGAAAGTCACCGGGTTTGGAGTTAGTAACGAGCACTGTAACGTTTCCTGCAAGGTTATGGTATCATATAAAAACAAAAGAGGAGGTAAAGTTTAATGAACACTGAGTCAACTTCTTCAGGTGCAAGATACCAGCTTGCCCCTCAATCAGGCCTGGTCACAGCGCAAAACATATTTGAAGCTGTTGGGTCGGCTACGACCTTTACTGATAAGGGAGGCCTGATCTTTACCAGCGTCCAACTACAGCTCATCTTCTGGGGTAAACAGTGGGGAGGGGCCAGCACGCCATCGGCTCAAGACATCCAGGACGCTGTGGTGTCGATCATCATCGGACCATACATGTCGGCACTCTCTCAATATCGGAACATCGGAAACGCCACTTTGTCTGGAACGACGCTCGTCGCCATCTCCGATCCTCCAAATCCGTTCTCCAGCGATGACGTAGCAGACTTCATCCACGACTTGATCAAAGCAAAAACGCTACCAGAGCCCGAGACGAACTCACAGCTTCTTTATTGCGTCTTCATGCCTGCGGGGGTTCACTATAACCAACCGGGCATTATTGGCGAGCACTCTTTCTTTATCAACTTAGATTTCAATTTCTCGATTGACCTGGATGTGGGCCCGGTCTACTATGCATGGGTGACAAACGATGGAACACTCGATTATGTCACAAGCGTGTTCTCACATGAACTGGTGGAATCATGCACGGACCCTACTGGAAATGGTATTCAAGGCGCTCCTGGGATTTGCCCAGGTGATGGATGGTGCGAGATTGGCGACGTTTGTCAAGGCAACGATGCGGTGTTGAACGATGTCCTCGTGCAGTCGTACTGGTCGCAACAAGATGGCACCTGCATCGTCCCTTTCGCTTGAGTCTGCATCCTGGCCGATTGATACTATTCACACCACCGTCTTAATATACTGGCTCGCCCGGTGTGCCAACCCCATAATTGAGAGCATAGGGTTCACGCCAGATGCTCCTGGGAAAATGCTCCCGTCGCAGACGAAGAGACCTTGCACGCCGTACACTTCATGATTGCCATCAACTACTGCGTTCTTGCGATCGATGCCCATACGACAGGTGCCCATCTGGTGAGCAGTGAACATCATGATGCGATTGACGCCCATGCCATGTCGCTCTACCTGACGATCAAACTCATGGAACTGCTGCTCGCTAATTGTTCCTCCCTCTGGCCGATCCAGGCGCGTGCGTTTGGTGTGTAGTGTGACAATTGATGTTGCACCAGCGGCAAAATGGATACGTGCCGCCTGTCGTAAACCATGCATGAGGTGCTTGCGATCATAGACCGAGACAACGTAATCTATAACAGGTTCGCCATCACGGTCTATGGTAATGGTGCCTTCACCTTTGTCGCGCGTCAGTATGATAAATGTTGCAATGTTGGCGACCTGGAGCACCTGATCGCGGTATTCACGTGGAGCATACCAGGAGGTCGACGAACCAATAAGCCCGGGATGCGCAGGTGGCACCTCTAACTTGTAGCCGTAATTGCCATCAAGGTTGCCAACCTGGTTCGAATAGGCTGACTGCATCACGCCTTGCCAGCTATAGACCTTGTCAGGATAGATACCCGAGACGGACGTGACAGGATGCAGGTGCAGGTGGCGGCCAATGTGTGGATTGTCCAGGCCCGAGCGCAGCAGTATTGCAGGAGAATGGACCGCACCCGCCGCTACAATCACGGCTCTGGCACGCACCGTCACGCGATGGGTTTTGCCAGTCTCAGTATCGATTGCCGTGGCTTGCACGCCGGCGGCTCTGCCGTTTTCAATGAGTACCGTTTCAGCACTGCAACGCACAATGATACGTGCACCATGATCGTAAGCATCTTGTAAATAGGTCTTCAGGGTGGATTGCTTGCAGCCATAACGACAGCCAAAACCACAGAACCCACAACGCTGTTCACAGTCAATGGCATTGTTGCGCAGCACACCGGCGTGATAACCAAGCGATTTGCATCCATCAAACAATAATTGATTCTGCCTGTTATGCCAACCGGCGCTGGCTACGCTGATACGCTGCTCAACGGCCTCAAAACTGGCTTGCAAGTCCGCACCTGTGAGATCACTTATGCCTGAGTCCTGCGCCCATTCTTCCAGTATCTCGCCTGGTGTTCGGAAAGAGGTCATCCAGTTCACCACTGTGCCGCCACCGAGGGTACTTCCCGCCAGGACGACCACGCCAAGATCCTTTGTAGTGAGCGTTCCACGCTTCAAGTAGAGTTCTGGCGTTGCCTGCGCCTCAAGCAGGGTAAAGTTTGCTTCGTTATTATAGCCGCCCTTCTCCAGCACGACGACGCTTTTTCCGGCCATTGCAAGTTCACCAGCAACCACTCCGCCGCCAGCACCAGAGCCGATGATTACCGCATCGGCCTCCAGCGTAGTATCTTCAGTAATCCTGAGGGGCTTGAGTGGCTGAGGTGTGTCAGACGGAGGAGGTGCAGGCGCTGTGTAGTCAATCGCTGTCCAGTTCGGATTGACACCAGTGGCATCAGGGGCGGCAAAGAAGACAAAGCCCGCCAGGCGTTTGATAGATTGGTAGCCCTGTCGCAGTTGTCCTAAAGGGCTGTTCGCCATCGCGATCAGGTACTTTTCTCGTTTCTTTTGTGAGAGCGATTTGAATGGACGCGGACTGCCTCCGAGCATCAGGCCAGCAGCAGGGCTGGATAACAGGGCTAATAACCGGCGAAAGTCGGCCTTCGCCTGCACATTCTCATAAGAGAGCGTTTCAGCCACAAGGTACGCGACGTTCAAGTCGCGTGCAGACCGTCGATAATATGCGGCAACTATCTCAGAACTCCCGCCTGGGGGTTCAAGCGATGGAAGCAGCGTATCACAGACGGCTTCCAAAACACTAAATTCATCGGCAGTGAGCCAGCCTGCAATCAGGTTCTCTGTGGTTGTTTCGGGTTTCGAGGTAATAGCCATAGCAGACCCCTTTGATGGAATGAAGAAGACAAACATGGATTTGCAATAGTTGAAGTATAGCACATCCTCTAAAGGAGTAGCCCATTATACCCTGTCAAGCATCCGATCTCCCCCATAAATGTTGCGCATCTTGAAAGGAGCAGGTGTCGCTACCAGTTGCCAGGCTCACAATTTTCGCCCGTTATAAATAATTTCTCTGTTAGACACGCTTTTAACCTACATGCTATACTGCCATAAATGCTACATTTGTAATTTCATGCATGGAGACACAGCAAATGGCAATAAGTGAACATACTCCACAAGAAACCGCTGGGCTGAAAAGCACAAAAGAGAAGCTGGAAGAGTTGCATCGTTTGAAAGAAGCGGCAATGCTCGGCGGCGGCCCTAAGCGTATTGAGGCCCAGCATAAAAAAGGTAAACTAACGGCACGCGAACGGCTTGACCTCTTGCTAGACCCAGGGACATTCAATGAACTTGACATGCTGGTGACACATCGCTCCACCGACTTCGGGCTGGCAGAGCAGAAAATTCCGGGGGATGGCGTGGTCACTGGCTACGGCCAGGTCGATGGCCGCCTGGTGTATGTCTTCTCGCAGGATTTCACAGTTTTTGGCGGCTCACTTTCTGAGGCGCACTCCGAAAAGATCTGCAAAATTATGGATCTTGCAATGAAGAACGGCGCGCCGGTGATTGGCCTGAACGACTCCGGCGGCGCACGCATTCAGGAGGGTGTGGTAAGCCTCGGCGCATATGCCGATATTTTTCTACGCAACACGCTGGCTTCAGGCGTCGTACCACAGATTTCAGCTATCATGGGTCCCTGCGCGGGTGGCGCAGTCTACTCTCCAGCCATCACCGACTTTATTTTTATGGTGGAGCAGACCAGCTATATGTTTGTGACAGGACCAAACGTGCTCAAAACGGTTACACATGAGGATGTGACCTTTGAAGAACTGGGCGGCGCCATGGTTCACAATAGCACAAGTGGTGTGGCTCATTTTTCGTGTCCGAGCGAGCCTGATTGCATTCGCATGATTCGCCAACTGCTGAGCTTTATTCCATCGAACAACCTTGAAGATCCGCCAAGGGTTATGCCGGGCGACTCGCCTACACGTGCAGAGGAAGCGCTGAATGTAATAATCCCGGACAATCCGAACAAACCCTATGATATGAAGGCTGTTATCAAGTATATCGTGGATGATGGTGATTTCTTCGAGGTGCAGGAGTATTATGCAGCAAACATCATCGTGGGCTTTGCTCGCCTGAACGGTCGTTCCGTGGGTATTGTGGCGCAACAGCCACACACATTAGCTGGCGTTCTTGATATCAATTCGTCGGATAAGGGCGCACGCTTTGTACGCTTCTGCGACTGCTTCAATATTCCGATTATTTCGTTTGTGGATGTGCCTGGTTTTCTACCAGGAGTGAGTCAGGAGCATAATGGTATTATTCGCCACGGGGCAAAATTGCTCTTTGCTTACTGTGAGGCAACGGTGCCAAAGATCACGGTGATTACGCGCAAGGCTTATGGCGGCGCATATGACGTGATGAGTAGCAAACACGTGCGCGGCGATATCAATTATGCCTGGCCCACAGCAGAAATCGCGGTGATGGGTGCTGAAGGTGCGGTGAATATCCTGTTCAAGGATGAGATCGATGCCGCTGATGACCCAGAGCAGAAGCGTCAGGAGTTGATTGCTGAATATACCGAGAAGTTCAACAATCCTTATATCACTGCCGCTCGTGGTTATATTGACGAGGTAATTGAGCCACGCTATACGCGCACGAAGCTGATTACGGCGCTAGAGATGCTGAAGAATAAGCGAGATACGAACCCTCCGAAGAAGCATGGGAATATTCCGTTGTAACCAGAGCCTGATTACTATCCCTTGATGATGCCGGTCGCAAGTGGGCAGATGAGCAAAGTCCAGCCCTGTCATGCTTCGCTTCGCTCAGCATCTCTGGTAATCATCTCGGTCGCAAGTGGGCAGGTGAGCAAAGAGCAGCTCGCAGGTTGGCTAGCGAGATCGTGAGCTAATCTCTCTCCACCAGCTCTAATAACACTCCGCTCGTCCCTTTGGGATGAATAAAAATAGCCCGTCCTTCGGCGGCAATCCGCGGCTGCTTATCCAGTACGGGTGCGCCTTTTTCCTGCATTTCGGCAAGTGCAGCGTCTATATTGTCCACTTCCAGGCAGATGTGATGGAGGCCTTCGCCACGCTGCTCGAGGACCTTCGTCAAGCTGGAATCGGGTGTGGTTGGCTCAATCAATTCGATCTCGCTGTCGCCTGGTCCGCCCACGGGGAGGAAAGCAATGCGTACCTGTTCTGTGGGCACCTCTTTAATTTCGCTGGGTGTCATACCGAGTGTGTCACGATAAAAGGCCAGCGCTTGCTCGATGTTGCGCACGATGATGGCAACGTGGTCAATACGTTTGGGCATAGGTACCTCCTGGGAACAATGAGGCCGCACTAAACTTGTGCTGAGCTGGAGCGCTGAGGGCCAGCGAAGAGGCAGCGAAGTAGCAGCCTCTACTTGTGGGATATTGCAAGGTGCAAATCCGTTTGGCGGAGGATATGCGGAATCGTAGCAAAAAGGCCAACACCTAACTGAATGGCGTTCGTAAGCGTACCCATCGCCATTAGCGCTCCTATGCGTGTCTCTTCGTCATAGTTCAATGTATCCGCCATCTGGTCAAACTCTGCCTGGGTCAGTACTTCATAGGTCAAATCTGGCTTGACTAAGATGCTTAGATCGAGGTCAACATAGTAAAGATACTCAGGCTCAAAAGTGGCAGGTTGAATAATTGAGGCATAGGTATGTAATAAAGAACGCCCACTATAAAAAGCACTGAGCGTGTACCAGCGTTGGGGCCAGTACATTTGCAGGCAATTGTACCGTAGTGGGCGTGTGCCGGTTGACCAATGCATTGGTGTTCCTGCAGGTAGCCAGAGACGAACACAATCGTTGGATGTTTCTGCTATATTTTCATCGCTTAGTTTTGTTGTCGCGTCCAATTGATACCCACACCATGATCCACGTACTCCCTGATCATAACTACGACTCTCAACCTGATAATCTGGTTGCATAAATGCTCTCCCTTCCGTTAATCCCCATAGTACGCAAATTTACCGATGTCGTCAAGTGCAGAACAAATAGTCCCACATGCAACATGTTGTGTTGTACAATACATGAGAACGGCTTAAAGATGCACAGGAGTGCGTTAAACTTTTATACGATGGCCGTAGCCTCCTGATCAAGCGACCTAAAAAAGGCGGAGGGTAATGCGCTGCCCAAACTGTCAGACTATGAATCCACCAAATGCAAAGTTTTGTCTTGAATGTGGGAATCGCCTGGTTGTCTGCCCAAACTGTGGCACAATCAACCTGCCCATGGCAAAATTTTGCATCGAGTGCGGCACTGCTTTAACTCCCGCGCCAGCACCTGCAAGTGATAACCAGCCCGCACCAGCGCAACCTGCTAGAAGTGAGGGGATTCCTTCCTCATCAGAGCACGCTGGCGGCAGAAGCAGGCTGACACTACCAGAAGAAAGACGTATCGTTACCATCATGTTCGCTGACATCACTGGTTCGACGCCGCTTGCGGATAAGCTGGACCCCGAAGATTTGCGAGCTATCCTGGCCGGCTATTTTAACCTGATGGCCGAACAGATCCGAAGGCATGGTGGCACTGTCGAGAAATATATCGGTGATGCGGTAATGGCAGTTTTCGGGGCACCCATCGCCCACGAGGACGATCCTGATCGGGCAGTGCGAGCCGCGTTGGACATGCAGGCAGCTCTTGCTAGGTTTAATCAGAGACGGCTTGCACAAGACCCGCAAGCTGCACGCCTACAAATGCGCATAGGCATTAACACGGGTGAGGTCGCCGCTCCTGGCGCTCAATTCAGCAGGCAAGATTTCCTGATAACTGGAGACGCGGTAAACGTTGCTGCACGCCTGCAACAGGTTGCTATGCCCGATACGATTCTGGTGGGAGAACGAACATACCTGGCGGCTCGCAACGTCTTTGATTTTCGCCCGCTCGCCCCGCTTTCTCTGAAAGGTAAGCCAGAACCTATCCATGCCTGGGTCGTACAGGGCTTCCGACATGGGCACGATCAATCGCGCCCCTATGCTATCATCCAGCACCCACGTGGTATCGAAGGACTGGAAGCTCCACTAGTAGGACGCAATCTTGAACTTACCTTGATGCATGCAACTTATGCACGTGTTCAGGCTGAACGGCATTCCCACCTGATTACCTTGCTTGGCACACCGGGAATCGGCAAATCGCGCCTGGTGCGTGAATTTATCGCACGCGAACAAGAAGCGGCTAAATGTACGACATGCGATGATGGATTAAGCGCTCCAAAGGTCCTGCAAGGCCGCTGCCCCCCTTATGGAGAAGGAATTACCTACTGGCCACTGGTTGAGATACTACGCGCCTTGCTGAAGGCAGAAGAAGGAGAAAGCAGAGAAGCCTTAGAAAGGCGCCTGAATGAGTTTGTGCAGGATACACTTGCCAAAGCCAAAAGTAACGAGGATGCAACTGAGATTGCGAGGGCTCTCATTCGCAGCATAGGAAGCGAACCTGGAGGCAGTAGCAGCGAACTGAGTTACCCGGAGAGGCGTGAAATTCAACGGAGTACCCATAGCAAGAGCACGGATCAGGGTCGGCCACAGGGGCTGTTCTTGCGTGCCTGGCGCGTCTTCCTCGAGACACTGGCCGAACAGGAGCCTCTTATCCTGGTAATAGACGATCTCCAGTGGGCAGACGAGGCGCTGCTTGATCTGCTTGAATATTTAACGGACCGTATCACTGAGGCACCCATTCTTTTCCTTTGCCCTGCACGTCCAGACTTCTTTGAGAGACGACGTGATTGGGGTGGCGGACGGCTCAACTTTACGACGATTGTGCTCGATGCACTTACCAATGAGGAAAGCGTTGAACTTATAACTGGGCTACTTGAAACACATGAGTTTCCTGATGTGTTGTACCACACTATTCAGAATCGAACCGAGGGTAATCCTTTCTTTATTGAAGAAATTGTGCGTATGCTGATTGACCAGGGCATGCTGGTTAATCAAAATGGTTGCTGGCGCATCAGTGAACAGAATGAAGCCATTTTAAGCGAACTGGCCAGCCCGGCAACGCCGCCCGAAGATACTCTGATCGACCAGTATTATGTGCTTCCGCTTCCTCGAGTGCCCGATACCATTCAGGGAGTGCTCGCTGCGCGTATCGACCTGCTAAGCCAGGTTGAGAAGGAGGTGCTCCAATATGCTTCTATCATTGGTCGAACTTTCTGGTTAGCGGGTATTCTTGAACTCGCGACAGATCTTGATACAGGTACTGTTCTCAAGACGCTTGATGTATTGATACAGCGCGATTTTATCACTGAATCTGAGAAGCAGGCACGTGTTCCTGTCAGGCAGGACCGCGTGTTCAGCTTTAAGCATGTCTTGATTCGAGATGTAGCCTACAATAATATCCCACGCATCCGCCGCTCACAAAAACATGCGCAACTTGCTCTCTGGCTGGAAGAAACGGTTGCTGACAATACCGAAGTGTTTGCAGAATTGCTCGCTTATCATTACCAGCAAGCGCTTGCTACCTGGTCAGCAAGCTTGCTAGCAAATACTGCCAGCACAAGCGAAATAAGTAGCGATGCTTCCAGCTCCTCGAGGCTGCCTGCTAGCTTAACACGTCAGGAACTTAGCCGTCGTTCAATTACTTACTTGACAATGGCAGGGGACCAGGCATATCGTAGCTACTACACTATACGTGCCATTCAAGCATATACCGAGGCACTCGATCTGCTGCATGATTCTTATGCAGCTCCTCTCACCATAGCTAAGATGCATGAAAAACTGGGAGACGCCTATACACAACGCGCTAACGCTGACGAAGCATGGCATGAATATTCCCATGCGCTTCAACTCATGAAGGAAGACCCGCAAATAGATAGGGAAGAGTTGCTATCCATGTACATTCGCCTGGCGGAGCTATCGACCCGCTGGTTGGGTATGTTTAAGACACCGCCGGATATGCAGGAGATGCGTTCCTACATCGATGCTGGATTGAAACTTTTAGAGGGACAGCCTCTGAGTGGAGATCTGGCGTCTTTCCTTACATATCAGGCCAATTGGTACATTCGTCAAATGAAAACTGCAAGTAGGGAACAGAGAGCCGAACTTGCTGAGCAAGCTCTTCGTAGTGGACAGGAAGCGCTACGGATTGCGGAAGAAGTAAACGATACCAATGCTTTATGGATCACTTTAGATGCCCTGGGCTTCATCTACCATGCGCAACATAAGTATGATGAGGAACACAGAGTTGTGCACCGCCGCCAGGAACTGGCATCCATGGTAAGCAATAGAGAAGAACTACATGACCTGTACATTGCGCTAGGCTGGGCTCATGAACATATAGGTGACTATCCTACAGCAGCAATGTGGTTTGGCCATTCCTGGCGTATTGCTCAGACGATGGAGAGTCCATCGTTGTTGCTGGTTAGTTTGCTAGGACGTATGTATGTCTGGTACGAGTGGAATCGTTGGGGCGAGGTACGCGAGGTTGCCTATCACATCTTACAACTGGTTGAGGAATATCAACAGGATGAGCAGTGGCTTCTTGATGCTCTGGAGACGCTCGCAGACATTGCTTACCGGAAAGGTGAAACTGAGGAGAGCGATTCGCTACTCCGTCAGTACAGGCGATTGGCTGAACAGCGCGGCTTTGACTCTGAACTTTCGCGATCGATTTATCTTGCCCGTGAAGATTGGGTACGGGCCTGCACAGACTTCAAAGAGGCGCTTGAACGGACAGAGCCATTCCCTTCGCCAGCAGTGGTAGCTATCCTGGCTGAATTGTACGTGACAACAGGCGAAAATATAGAAGCCCAGCTGGATATGTGCCAGCGAGCCATTACTCTGGCTGAGCGGTGTGGGGCACGTAAGTTTCTGGCAGTTGCTCTACGCGCCCGTGGGCGGATGTTCCTGGAACAGCAGAATTGGGAGGCGGCTGAACGTGACCTGCAACAGGCTCTTAAGCAGTGCGAGATGCTGGATATTCCCTGGGAACAGGGACAAACCCTTTATTGCCTGGGGCTATTATACAGGCGTCGCGCAGGTGTGGTCAATCCCGATAATCCTGTTGAACACGATGTTGACCTCGGCCACGCTCGCTTTCACTTTGAGCAAGCCCTGGGCTTCTTCGAGTCTCTTAATGCCGTACATGATGCGGAACGGGCCCGTCTGGCACAGGATCGTCAGGCTCCAGTATAAGGCCACCGTTTAAACCTGCATATCCCATAAAGATGGCACATGCCACAACTTAGTGGAGTCCCATATGCCGCCAATATCGGGAGGTAGGACAGAGATATGTATTTGTGCCAGATTTGCTCTGGTCTCCTGGATACGCCTGCGCATGCTATCCATAGCGAGCCTTGGAGTGTTATTGGTGCGGCTCAAGTGCGATAACCAGAGCCAGCGCACGCTGTCTGTCCTCCACGTACGTAATACAGCTTCGGCTGCCTGGTCGTTGGAAAGGTGACCTCTAGGGCTCAAAATACGCTGTTTCAAAGCATAAGGGTAAGGACCACGCAGCAGGCGCTCACGGTCATGGTTCGATTCCAGGACGAGCAAGTCGGCATACTTCATCGCCTCTAGCATGGAGGATGTTATTTCTCCGCTATCGATAGCTATGCATACGCGGCATCCTCCCGCACTTAGAAGATAGCCACAAGGGGCGACTGCATCATGAGAGACTGCAAATGATACTACTTCAATATCGCCGATTACGCGGCGAGAACCAACAACAAGGTGGGTAGAGGTTTCGTTTAATAGATCGTCGACCGCGTCAATGTCGGGTTCTGGTTTTAAAGATATGGGTGTGCCGAACTCTGTGTGGAGAATGCCCGAAGTAAAGCTTTGTCCGATAGCTGCGAGTGTGCGAGAGTCAGCAATCACAGGAATGGCATAGTCTTTCATTAATGTAGGGATGCCAAGAATATGGTCAGCATGTTCGTGGGTAATCAATACCCCCTGAATTTGCGATAGAGAAATACCCGCTGAACGTAGGCGTTCATGCAATATCCTGGCTGTGAAACCTGCATCTACCAGTAACTTTGTACGTCCGTTCGGTCCTGCTTCGACCAGGAGCGCATTGCCGCTGCTTCCGCTGCCTAATGAAATTACTCGCATAACCTGCTCTCTAACAAAACTTGGGCATTCCCACCCAAGACTTTCTCAAGTGCGTCGTCACCCAGGCCGGATTCTGCGATATAGTCAATAGCGCGCTGCTGACGTAATAGACCATAGTCGCTGGCAAAGAGAATACGATTAGCTCCAACCAAATCCGCTACTATCGGAAAAATGTTCTGCCGGTACAGGTGTACGGCTGCAGCAGTATCATACCATACATTGGCCGTGATACGCTGTATCTCGGGCATAAGAGTGTAAAAAGGTAATCCTCCTCCCAGGTGAGCAGCCACAAATCGTACATCGGGAAAGGCGGTCAGAAATGTAACAATGTCCTGTAGAGAAACATCGCCTTTGCCTGGGTAACTATGTCCTATCGGTTCGCTACAATGCGAGAGTACCAGCAATTGATAGTGGCGCACAACTTCCATAACTGGTGTTAGCAGGGCAATATCGCTTAGTTTATAGCCCTGACCGTGAGGCATTAACTCACCAAGCCCGATCATACCAGCCTGGGCACAGCGTTCAAGTTCACGAACGGCCTGTGCACCAATAGTCGGCTGAAGCACCGCCATGCCATAAATACGACCTGGATAGCAACGCATTGCATCGATCACATAGCTATTCGTTTCTTCTATCAGACCGGGATCGGTCCAGCCAAAAGAGAAAGCAACCGAGGCATTGACTCCAGTTGCATCCATTTCCGCAATGAGGTCCTCAACGCTTGCCATACCAGCTCGCGGATTGCTATAGAGGTGTTTGAACCAGGGATCTCGCGCACAATACAGCTCACGATGATCGCGAATATCTGGCGGGAAGAGGTGCGTATGGAAGTCAATGAGCATGGCTGGCTACTCCTATGCAAATGTCCGATCTCGATAATACTTTCTCACTTATTCTAACCGATGAATAAGCGTATTGACAGTCCAAAAACAGAAAGGGCGCAATGAATTGCGCCCAAACGAAAAACATTATTACCTCAATTTTGCCGAAAGCAGCGGGGAAGCAGCAGGAGGGCAGGTCATGCCAGCACAGCGCTCACAAGCCGTTCGATCATTAGCCCCGCTTGGCTGCGGCTGTTACCAGCCGTGCACCTGCGGTCTAGCCACCAGGTCGTCTTCCTGGGATCTTCACGGCCACGGCTGGTGACCGTGGGAAGCCTCATTTTGGAGGCGGCTTCGCGCTTAGATGCTTTCAGCGCTTCTCCGTTCTGGACGTAGCTACCCAGCTCTGGCCCAGGCAGGCCAACTGGCTCACCAGCGGTCCAGCCAGCTCGGTCCTCTCGTACTGGAGCTGACTTCCCTCAAGCTTCCTGCATCCACGACGGATAGAGACCGAACTGTCTCACGACGTTCTGAACCCAGCTCGCGTGCCACTTTCATGGGCGAACAGCCCAACCCTTGGGACCGACTCCAGCCCCAGGATGTGACGAGCCGACATCGAGGTGCCAAACCTTGCCGTCGATGTGAACTCTTGGGCAAGATCAGCCTGTTATCCCCGGGGTAGCTTTTATCCGGTGCGCCACAGCCCTTCCACGCGGAACTGTGGGATCACTAAGCCCGACTTTCGTCCCTGCTCGGCACGTCCGCCTCGCAGTCAAGCTCCCTTGTGCCTTTGCACGCCGCAGGTGATGTCCATCCACCTTGAGGGAACCGTTGGGCGCCTCCG
>Ga0137371_10002547_pt1 | contig 14531 bp, 16 predicted proteins | sample SagtaG_7_FD_104919 | JGI IMG/M metagenome (GOLD analysis project Ga0137371, IMG submission 104919) | Vadose zone soil microbial communities from Sagehorn Ranch, Mendocino, California, USA - Sage1_R_40_16 metaG | ecosystem: Environmental > Terrestrial > Soil > Vadose zone | place: USA... | reverse complement strand
GGTCTCGGTATTGCCATCTTCGCACTGATTCCGTTTAACTTTTTCACTTCCCGGGTGTCTAACTTGGAGTTCGAATTGCAGACGGCGGCCACAAACCTGGAAGTGATGTTAGGAGCACAAACCGCTGCGCGCGAACTGGATTTCGCGGCGCAGGCCCCAGCTTCTGGGAAAGGCTCGTCGATTTAAAGGTATCCAATGTACGTAAAATCGCCAATTCCACGCAAAAAAGCGCGGATTGAGATTATCCCGTTGATCGACATCATGTTCTTTTTGCTCGCCAGCTTCATGATGGTGAGCTTGAGCCAGGTGCATATGAAAGGGATTAAAGTAAACCTGCCCTCGGGTGTTTCAGGTCAGACACAGACAAAGCGCGAGTACATTAGCGTTTCTGTTGATAAGGACGGCCATTACTTCTTCGATAAGGACGAAGTCGCTGACGAAGAACTGATGAATCGCCTGCGCAAGGTGCACGATTCAGCCCCTGAAGCAAAGGTGTTCGTTCGCGGCGATCGCGACTCGGTTCACCTCAACGTTACCCACGCGCTTGATATAATCCGCTCGGCTGGTTTTTATAAGATCTCGTTTGAAATTAGGAGCGAATCGCTCAAGGGAGTTCCGGGACCACCTCACTGATTGCTTATGGCAACATCGGAAGTAAAACCGCTAATTTACCGGCCACCGCCTCGATGGTATTTCTGGACCGCCCTTGGCGCCGCATTGGCGATCCACCTCACAGCGGTTGCAGTCTCTCAAAGACATGAGGCGCCTGCGGTAGAGCTTCCTCCACAGCCGCCGACTGTCGTCGAGGCAGTATTGGCGCCACCTGAGTCCACTCCTCCGCCAGAAGATATTCCGATCCCAGAGCCGCCTCCTCCTCCAGACATTAAGCCAGAGTTTGTCGAAGAAAGAACACCGCCACCGCGGCAACCAACGGCGCAAAAGTTTGCGCCAATCAAAGCCCCTGGGCCCATGTCGATGTCGCGAGCAAAAGCCCTCGCGTTATACGCGCCACGTCCACAGTACCCGTACGAGGCGCGTTCGCGGCACGTCACCGGCAGTGGAGTGATCGTCGCGGACGTTGACTCAGGCAGCGGCAACACTACCAGCGCTTCCGTCGCGCAAAGCACTGGAAGCCCCATACTGGATAACGCCGCCGTCAGCGCCTTTCGGCAGTGGCGATTTAGACCCGGGACAGTTTCCAAGGTCAGAATTCCCATCACTTTTACCATGACTGGGGCGTCGTACTAAATTCGACCAATATGAGAATAGCTTCGCCAGTTCCGCATAAACGAGCGCGTATCGAGATCATCCCTTTGATCGACATCATGTTCTTTCTGCTCGCCAGCTTTATGATGGTGAGCTTGAGCCAGGCTCACATGAAAGGCATTCGCGTGAATTTGCCGGCTGCGGTAGGGCCTCCGCCAAGCGGGGTGAAGGATTTTGTCTCCATAAAAGTGCTGGAGGGAAATGCTGTGTTCTTCGATAACCAGTACGTACCAGACGACCAAGTCCTGCCGCGCCTATTTCAGCTTCACAGGGCAAATCCGGACATCAAAATCTCGATCAGCGCCACGCCGATGGCAATCTACGGTGATGTCATCGGAGTCCTAGACAAGGTTCGGTCGGTTGGAATCACAAAGGTCGGCTATCAGATTAGAGCAGCTTCTGCCCCTGCGCCTGCAGGTGCTGCACCACCACCGCCCGGACCTTAGACTGTAAGAGCCGTTAGTCTTCTACGACGGATATCCCGATCACTTTTTACTGATCGCGGTGCGGCATTAAGAACGCGCGTAACTTTTTCAAGGCGCGAGCCCTGTGGCTTAATTGATTTTTTTCCGCAGGCCCAAGCTCGCCAAAAGTTTGTTGGAAACCCTTTGGAACAAAAATCGGGTCGTATCCGAATCCACGCGCCCCCCGTGGTCGATCAGCGATCTGTCCCTCAATAATTCCTTCAAACACTCCGAGAACCTCGCCGTTGCGCGCGAGCGCCAGCACGCAGCGAAATCGAGCACGACGCGCATCCTTGGCAGCGCCAGCTCGCGCAAGCTCCTCCAATAACCTGTCGATCTTTTCTCTGTTCGTCGCGTTCGTGCCGGCATAACGCGCCGAGTGCATTCCCGGCGCGCCGCCCAGAGCCTCGACCTCCAGCCCAGAATCGTCGGCAATCACCAGGCCTGGCAATTTTCTTGATACCGCGAGCGCTTTGAGCTTCGCGTTCTCTTCGAAAGACGTTCCACTTTCGATGATCTCGGAAATTTCCGGACATGCACGGAGATCGCGAACAGCGAAGTCTGATCCGAGAATTTGCTGGATCTCGCGCGTCTTGTGTACGTTGCGACTGGCCACGATCAATTGCATGCGCGTTTGACAGGATTCAGGATCAACCACTAATCAACACGAATGGATACGAATAACGGAAAGTTCTTTAGCAAAGAGACTGGCTCTGTGAATTCGTGTTATTTGTGTCCATTCGTGGTTAAGCAATGAGCGGGCGCCGCAAACCATATCCATTCGACCAACTCGAACCAAAATGGCAGGCCATCTGGGAGGAGCGGCAGGTTTTTCATGCGCCTAATCCCGGCGAGAAAGGTTTCGATCCGGCGAAGCCGAAATTTTACATCCTCGACATGTTTCCTTACCCGAGCGGGGCAGGGTTGCACGTTGGCCATCCCGAAGGTTACACCGCCACGGACATCGTTGCGCGCTACAAACGGATGCGCGGCTTCAACGTGTTGCATCCGATGGGCTGGGACGCGTTCGGTTTGCCAGCGGAGCAATACGCGGTCAAAAGCGGCCAACACCCCGCCGTCACCACACGCGAGAACGTGGCGAAATTCAAGAGCCAACTAAAGCGGATCGGTTTTTCCTACGATTGGCAACGGGAGATCAACACCACCGACCCGCGCTATTACAAATGGACGCAATGGATTTTTCTCCAAATCTACAATTCGTGGTTCAACCCAGAGACGAAAAGGGCTGAGCCGATTTCGACCTATCGTGGCACCGATCCGGACAGTGTCCGGCTCGCCTATGTGGCTGATGTCCCGGTCAACTGGTGCCCGGAGCTCGGCACAGTTTTGGCCAACGAAGAAGTCGTGGATGGAAAGAGTGAAGTTGGCGGGTTCCCGGTTGTTCGACGACCGATGCGACAATGGATGCTGCGGATTACCGCTTACGCCGAGCGTTTGATCGATGAGTTGGAAGGCCTCGATTGGCCGGAAGGAATCAAATTACTCCAACGAAATTGGATCGGGAAGAGCGAAGGCGCCGAGATCGATTTTAAGATCGACAACGACAAAAAGGTCCGCGTTTTCACGACGCGCCCCGACACGCTTTACGGCGGGACGTTCTTGGTGCTCGCACCGGAGCATTCACTTGTCGATCTGATCGTCACCGAAGAGCAGTGGCCGGCGGTGCGCGAATATCGAGAAAGGACCGCGCGCAAAAGCGATCTTGAACGGGCGGAGCTGTCGAAAGAAAAGACCGGCGTTTTTACCGGCGCCTACGCGATTAATCCAGCCACCGAACAGAAGATCCCGATCTGGATTGCCGATTATGTCCTGCTCGGTTACGGCACCGGCGCGATCGGTGGCGTGCCGGCGCATGACGAACGCGATTTGGAATTCGCGCGCAAATTTGATTTGCCGATTGTCGAAGTTGTCCAACCGCTGGGCGATGAGCAGGCACTCGGATTCGTCGGCGAAGGCATCGCAATCAATTCGCCGATTATTGATGGCCTAACGAGCGTCGAGGCGAAAAAGAAAATTACCGCCTGGCTGGAAGAGCGCGGGCAAGGCAAGCGCGCGGTCAATTACAAATTGCGCGATTGGCTTTTTTCGCGTCAGCGATATTGGGGTGAGCCGTTTCCGATTGTCTGGCAAGACGGAAAACATCGCTCATTAAGCGAAACCGAACTGCCGGTCATTCCACCGCCCCTGGAAGACTACAAACCCAGCGGCACGGGCGAACCTCCGCTGGCGAGAGCGAAGGAATGGATTCGATATTCTGAGAAAGCCGTACGCGAGACAAACACGATGCCGCAGTGGGCAGGCTCGTGCTGGTATTACCTGCGATTTTGCGATCCGCACAACGACAAACGGTTCGTTGGTGAAGAAGCGGAGCGGTACTGGATGGGTGGTGATAAGCCCGGTGGTGTTAATTTGTACGTCGGCGGCACCGAGCACGCTGTTTTGCACCTGCTGTATTCGCGTTTCTGGCACAAAGTCCTATTCGATCTTGGCTACGTCTCGAAGCCGGAACCATTTCAGCGCCTTGTGAACCAGGGAATTATCCTCGGCGAAGATAATCAGAAAATGTCGAAATCGCGCGGGAACATCGTGAATCCCGATGACGTCATCGACCAGCACGGCGCAGACGCATTTCGCTGCTATGAGATGTTTATGGGGCCGCTTGAGCAAATGAAACCGTGGAGCATGCGCGGTGTCGAAGGCGTAGCGCGTTTTCTGGCTCGCGTCTGGCGCCTCCTCATGAGTGAGAACCAGGCGGGCAAGTGGGAATTATCTGGGAAAATCAAAAATGTCGATCCGAACAAGGCGCAGCAGAAGGTGCTACATGCCACGATCAAGAAAGTCACTGAAGATATCGAATCGTTCTCGTTTAATACCGCGATATCACAAATGATGATTTTCGTGAATGCATTCACGAATGTCGAAATGGTCCCCGTCGTTGCGATTCGCACCTTCCTTATTTTGCTGAATCCGTTCGCGCCTCACATCGCTTCCGAGTTATGGGAAACTCTAAATGCGAAATTCGCTGACGCGCGCGGCGACATCACCGAACAGCCCTGGCCAGGCTATGACGAGCGGCTGCTCGCCGAGGATGAGGTTGAAATCGTCATTCAACTAAACGGGAAACTGCGCGATCGAATGAAGATGTCGGTCCTTGCAACAGACGAAGACCTGAAAACTGCCGCACTGTCGAGCCCGAAGATTCAAGATCGAATCGCCGGTAAGACGGTGCGCGATGTGATTGTGGTCCCGAGAAAGCTAGTCAATATCGTCGTATGAAGCAGATCTGGAAAGAGTTCAAAGAATTCGCTGTGAAAGGCAATGCTGTCGATCTCGCGGTCGGCGTGATTATCGGTGCGGCCTTCGGTTCGATCGTCAATTCATTGGTAAAAGACGTGGTCATGCCACCGATCAGCCTGCTCGCCGGCGGACTCGATTTCTCCAACAAGTTTGTGATTCTGCGAGCAGCAAAAGACGGATCGATGGCATTCAATACTCCCGCAGACGCCGCGAAGGCCGGAGCGATCACCTGGAATTACGGCAACTTCATTACGCTGTTGATCAACTTTCTCATTGTTGCAGGCGCAGTTTTTCTTCTGGTTCGAGCAATCAATCAACTCAGACGTCCAGCCGAAAAAGAACCCGACACGAAAGAGTGTCCGGCGTGCGCGATGAAGATCCCCGTTAAGGCGACTCGTTGTCCCCATTGCACGAGTGACCTCTCGCAGGCTGCCGCGCGTTAGGGTTCTAGCCAGCATCGTTGATGCCGGCCTGAAAGATCACGTTCTCGACAAGTCCCTGTGGATCAGCCGTTCTTGCCCTAGGGAATTTCTGTAAATTATTGCTTGCCCTTGGCTACTTGGGCTGCTATTGAGGGCGCGGTACTGCCCATCACGGTGCCTTAACCTTTGCCAATGTCGAAGTGCCTTAACCTTACACTTGCAGGGGCTGTAGCTTGCTTAATCGCGGGCTGTGCCACGCAGTCGAAACCGACTCTCACCACCGGGCGTCGCATACCGAACGTGCGCACTACTGCCTATACGCACAGCGAGGGAAGCGGGTGCCACAATGCGCTCGGCGAATATCTGTCCGGCCGGCACGTGATGAGCGCTGCGTCTGATTGGTCGCTCTTTCCCCTCGGCACCCGGTTCCGAATTGCCGATACGAACGAAGAATATGTTATCGACGATTACGGCATTGCGTTGATCGGCACCGACACCATTGACTTGTACAAGCCAAGCCGGCTTGAGATGAAACAGTGGGGCGTCCGCCACGTGGATATCGACATCTTGCAATGGGGCTCGGAGGAACAAAGCTTGAAAGTGCTCGCCCCGCGTTGCAAACACCGTTGCGTGCAGAAGATGGTCGCGAGTTTGCAGCAGAAAAAAACACAGGGAAAAAAGGAACTGCTCGCCAGCCTGGACTCCAAAAAGCCGCAACCAAAGAAGAAGACCTAGCGGCTTACGCTCGCTTTAACAGGTGGGTCAGGCACGCCGGAATTTCGGCGCATGAAAATTTTCGTTGTTGGCGGCGCTGGCTACATTGGGAGTGTTTGCGCCCAGCTGTTGCTGGATGAAGGCTACGAAGTTGCCATCTTCGATAATCTGAGTGAAGGCCATCGGCGCGCCGTCGATTCCCGGGCGAATTTCATCCGGGGTGAGCTGGCCGACCGCGCGCAAATCGAGGCTGCGCTTTCCCGCACGCGCCCGGATGCGGTAATGCACTTCGCAGCATACGCACTCGTGCCCGAGTCAATGCGCGATCCCTCGAAATATTTCCGCAACAACGTTTCCAACGGATTAAACCTGCTGGATGCGATGGTGGCAACGGGCGTTCAACGGATCATTTTTTCATCGACCTGCGCGATTTTCGGACCGCCCGAGCGGGTGCCGATCGACGAAACTGCGTCCGCGCGTCCGATCAGTCCATATGGCGAATCGAAACTGACTTTCGAAAAAATTCTGCGCTGGTACGACGAGATCCATGGATTGAAGTTCGTTTCATTGCGTTACTTCAATGCGGCCGGCGCCACGGAGCACTTCGGCGAAGATCATCGGCCGGAGACACATTTGATTCCCACCGTGCTGAAGGTCGCGCTCGGTCAAAGCCCGAATGTCGAAATTTACGGAACCGACTATGAGACGCCCGACGGCACATGTATTCGCGATTACATCCATATCGTCGATCTTGCACGCGCGCATATTCTGGCTCTTGCCGCATCCGCCAGCGGATTCTACAACCTCGGCACAGGCGGCGGCTCCAGTGTTCGCGAGATAATTGCGGCCTGTCGCAAAATTACCGGGCGAAAGATCGGCACGATTGAAAAGCCACGCAGACCTGGCGATCCGCCGCGGCTTATCGCTTCCTCGGAAAAAATCAAGAAGGAGCTTGCTTGGCGACCACAGTTACAGTCACTCGACGCGATCATCGAGAGTGCCTGGGCATGGCATCAGAAGTTTCCACACGGCTACGACGAGTAAAACTGAACGTTGGGCTGTCGCAGCAGGCGTTTCGGTTTACTAGCTATTTATCGCGGTGGCGACAGCTGCTTCGACCGATGCGATTTCCAGATCACTGAGCTTACCGCTTTGCGGGCTAAGAACTCGTACGTTGTTATTCCTGGGCGCCCACACATTGGGATCAGTCGAACCAAAAAGCAGAACGCAATTTGCGCCCGCGGCTGCTGCGAGGTGCGAGATTCCGCTGTCGTGCCCAATGAATATCGAGCGCTCAAGCACCGCGGCCAGATGGGGCAGCGGTAAATTCTTGGCGAAACGGACCTCTCGATTTTTCCACTCGCGTTCTAATGCCTCCGTCTCTGCTTTGTCCGCCTCTCCGGAAATGACGATAAGGGAAGGCAATTTCCGCGCCTGCCCACTTTTGTCTTCGGCGAGTGGAAAACCGTTTCTTGGCGAAAACAACGCGATCCAATTTTTCAGTGGCCAATTCTTTTCCGTGCTGCCGCTTCCCGGGTGAATGGCGAGAACCGGTTGCTGTAAATTCTGCAGAAACTCCCGGGCGCACTGTCGGTCTTCTAACGAGAGGAAAATTTTTTCAGTAAGATCGGAAACTCTGACTCCCAGCTCTTCGATCGGTCGCGCAAGCTGCCGCGCAGCATGGCCGGCGGTTTCGACGATCTTGGCCGGTCCGCAAAGCAGATTTTCAACGCCACAGCGGCGCAGGTTTTTTTCAAAGATCCGGTCCGGATCATACAGATAACTGATGATCGAATCGAAACTCGCGAAATAGTTTGCCAACTCCGCTGGCAATTCTGAATTCTTGGCGAAGAAGCTCGAGAGCGGCCCATATTCGATCGAGCGTACTGCTTGCGCGTAAAATCGGTCTTCCGCGAGCACCGCAATGTGCTTGTAACCGAGAATCTCGATCTGTGCATGCGGACAGGCGTCACGCAGCGCCTTGAGTGCCGGCAACGTAAGAATGAAATCGCCAATTGCGCCGCCGCGGATCACCAGAATCCGGTTCATACATCTACTGTAGTTACGGCCCTGTGGGCCGTCGGCTTATCATGCAAGCCTTGCGTTTATCGACCGGTCACAGGCCGGTGGCTACAGCGAAATGCCTGTTAGTATTGCGTAAACGCGAACTTGAAGATCACGCCGCCATATATCAACGCGATAGCACTCAGAAAGCGCCAGCGAAAAACACTCCGCGCGCTCCAGTTGATTTGATCGCGAAGAACGTAGGGGATCGCCACCCAAAACAGACCGGCAACAATTAGCAAATAAGCGAACACCGTTACCAGCAAGCGGCTGGTTTCGTAACGCAAGAAGGCCGCATCGAGCAGCGGCTCCGCCGCAAGCAAACAAAGAATTCCAAGGGCGCGTACCGCCAGAAATTCGTCGACGAAGCGCAGGACCAGTCCGTAACCAATTGGCAACGCAATGAGAAGCGGGCGCCGGAACGAAGAGAATTCGCCCATCTGGATCGTGGCGAGCAGCCAAAAGGTCCAAACGAGACAAACGGTGAGCAGAATAACGCCCGTAATGTAAGAGCGCGGAAAGCGCTGCACAACATTGGCGAAGTCCGGTTTTAGTAATCCGAGCAAGCCGATTAAAATGAGAAATGCGCCCGCTATGATTCCGGCGGTGTGCAAAGAGAGCTGGTAAATCACTGGTCGCGCAAATCCGGCACGGCGAATTCGTACCGCCGCGCGGGCGGGCGAATCTTGAACTGTCGATCTCGCGGACGCAACTTAAAAAGTGGCGCCAGCTTTTAGTATCGGCGAGCCGTACAGGCTGAACCCGTTGGCGCGCTCGATGCGGACATCGACAAGCTCTCCAACAAGTTCAGCATCGCCTTCACTTGTCCGCCGTAGCCTTGGCGAAGGCGGAAACACCACAATCTTGTTGGTGGGTGTTCGGCCCATTAGGCGGGCCGGATTTGTTTTGCTCGGTCCCTCGCAGAGAACTTCTACGCATTGCCCGACCAACCTCTCGCCAGCGCGTCGCGTTGATTCGTTGACAAGTCGGAGCAAATCCTGGTTGCGCGCTTCCTTGGTGCGCTCGTCGATTTGATCCGGCCTCTCCGCGGCCGGCGTACCGTGCCGCGGCGAATAGCGAAACACAAAGGCGTTATCAAACTGGATCTCCTCGACCAAATCGCGCGTCTGCTTGTAATCGTCTTCTGTCTCGCCCGGAAATCCAACGATAATGTCGGTGGTAATCGCAATGCCGTCGCGCGCCTGCCGAATTCGCCGGGCAAGATCGACGTATTTTTCTGCAGTGTATGCGCGGTGCATGGCTCTGAGAATTCTGTTGGAGCCAGATTGCAACGGCAGATGAACGTGCTCGGCGAGTTTCGGCAAACGGGAGATCGCGTCGATTAAGTCGTCGCGGAAACCGATCGGGTGGGGCGAAGTGAAACGCAATCGCTGGAGACCTTCGATCTCGTGAACGGCTTCGAGCAACTGCACGAACGGAGACTTATTGTCGATCTTCGGGAATTCGTGGCGGCCGTAAAGATTCACGATTTGTCCAAGTAGCGTGATTTCTTTGACGCCGCGCGAAGCGAGATCGCGCACTTCACTCACGATTTCGTCGATGGAACGGCTGCGCTCCGCGCCGCGCGTCTGCGGCACGATGCAGAATGTGCAGTGCATGTTGCATCCCTGCATGATCGAAACAAAGGCCGTCGCCTGCCGCGGCGCCACTTCCTGTTCCCGGATGGTTGCTTGTGAACCGGATTCTTCAGCGACGTCTACGATCGAAAACCGCAAATCGTCCATTCGGTTTTCCATTCGGCGTTGGAGGTTGGGCGTTGAGAGTTGAGCGTTTTCTGAGATCCGTTTTTTTTTCTTCGCCACCAGTTCCCCCACGTAATCCGCGACCCGATGAAATTTCTGCGTGCCGACCACAAGATCGACATGCGGCAACGCTTTCAGCAGCGACGCGCCGCGCGCCTGGGCCATGCAGCCGAGGAACCCGAACACAACGTGCGGCCGCTCTTTGGCCAATCGTCCCATCATCCCCATTTTCCCCAGCCCCTTCTCGTCAGCCACACCGCGCACGCTGCACGCGTTCAGGATCACAACGTCGGCCTCCGCCTCGTGCGCAACCCGCTCATAGCCGCGCGCCACGAGCGAATGCGCGACCTGTTCCGAGTCGCGCTCATTCATCTGGCAACCATAGGTCTTGATGAAAAATTTCGGCATGAAGGAGTGACAATAATACACGGCCACGCCGCCTTCGTCCAAGACACGAGACGAATTTCACGAATTCACACCAAGTTGACCCAGCATTACGAGGTTCGTGACAATTCGTGTAATTCGTGTCTTAAATCGCGGCATGGCGGAGATGAAAAACGAGCCTCCAGCAATCGGGATCATTGGCGGCAGCGGCCTGTATCAGATGGAGGAATTACGCGACGCGACTGAACACAAGATCGACACGCCGTTTGGATCGCCATCAGACACGCTTGTTGGCGGAAAATTAAGCGGTCGTCAGGTTTATTTTTTGCCGCGCCACGGTCGCGGGCACGGGATTCTGCCGCACGAAATAAATCATCGGGCCAACATCTACGCGCTCCGGTCGTTGAACGTTCGCTGGATCATCTCGGTGGCGGCAGTGGGCAGTTTGCAGGAAAAATATGCGCCGCGTGATTTGGTCCTACCGTCGCAGTTTTATGATCGCACCAGCCAACGCGCGACTCATACGTTTTTCGGCGAGGGCATCGCGGCGCACGTCGCATTCGCTGAGCCGATCAGCGCAAACCTACGCAATCTCTTGGCAGAATCAGCCAGGTCTCTCGGAATTTCGGTTCACAATGGTGGCATTTACGTGAACATGGATGGCCCCGCGTTTTCCACGCGCGCGGAATCGGAATTTAATCATCGCAATGGCTTTGACGTCATCGCGATGACGAATCTACCCGAGGCGAAACTCGCTCGCGAGGCAGAGATCGCATTCGCGACCATGGCCATGATAACCGATTACGATTGCTGGAAAGTGGAAGAGGAACCGGTGTCGGCGCAGACCGTTCTCAGCCATCTACTAGCGAATGCAGAGACGGCGAGGAAAGTGATTGTGAACGTGGTTCCGCAAATACCGACGGAGCCGAACTGGCCGGAACATTTCGCGCTAGATAGCGCGCTGGTCACAGATCGCAAGCTCTGGCCCTTAGCTACAGTCGAAAAGTTAAGACCGATCTTGGCGCGGTTTCTCGCTGAGACAAAAAATGACGAAGCACGAATGCCGAATGACGAAACAAATCCGAATGATTAAATGACGAAAGCCCGCATGCATTTCTTTTCGTCATTCGGATTTCGTCATTCCTTCGTCATTAGACATTCGGCATTCGTCATTTCGACTTCGTCATGTTCCTGATCGCTTCGCAGAGCGACCGGATGTGATCCTCTTGATGTGCAGCGGTGACCGTAATGCGCAAACGCGCTGAGCCTTTTGCCACCGTTGGGTAACGAATCGCCGGGACCAGAAATCCTTCGTTTTTAAGTGCAGCGGCCAAATCTAGCGCGGCTTGCTCATCGCCAACTATCAAGGGAAAAATCGCACTGCCGGAGTGTGCACTACGTGAGACGTAAGATGTGAGAGGTGAGAGGAGTTCGCGCATCAATCTGATTCTTTCCCAAAGCAGAACTCTTCGTTCCTCTCCTTCTGAAGATGAAAGAAAATTCACGGCAGCCAGGGCGGCAGCAACGATTGCGGGCGGCGGCGCAGTGGAATAAATGAAGCAGCGCGCACGATTGATCAGGCATTCGATCAGGTCGTGAGAGCCGCAGATGTAACCGCCACTGGTCCCGAGCGCCTTGCTGAGTGTGCCCATGTGGACGTCGACATCGTCACTCACGTTTTCCGCGGCAGCCAAACCACGCCCGTTCGGACCGATTACGCCCACCGCATGCGCTTCATCCAACATTAGAAGCGCGCCGTACTGTTTTTTTAGTTGAACCAGCTCGCGCAATGGCGCGCGATCGCCATCCATGGAAAAGACTGACTCAGTCAGGATGAGAACGCGCTTACCTGCATGTTCGCGCCGAGTCCATTCCAGATGATTCTCCAGTTTGCGCAGATTGTTGTGTGGAAAGATGCGCAGAATGGCGCCACTCAGCTTTGCACCGTCGATTAACGAGGCGTGGCAGAGTTTGTCGAGCAGGACAACATCAATCTTCGTAACCAGCGCCGGAATCGTGCCGAGTGCCGCGGCATATCCCGTATTGAAACAAAGCGCGGCGTCAGCCCCCTTCCATTCAGCCAGCGCGCGTTCCAAACGCACGTGCGGCGATTGCGTCCCGCTGATCAGCCGCGAAGCGCCTGCGCCAACGCCGAATTCGTTGATGGCGGCAGTTGCCGCTCCGCGCAGTCGAGGATCATTTGCAAGGCCGAGGTAATCGTTCGAGGAAAAGTTGATGAGGCGGCGACCGACAATTTGTATCTCCGGGCCTTGCGAACTGCTGATTTCAAAAAGATGTCGATCTAGCGCCGCCGCGCGAAGCGCCTTCAATTGTTCTGCGAAGAGATCCTTTATCACAAACGATTGAATTGGGACGCGAACCAATTGAGAATCACAAAATGAAGACGCGTTGCTTTGATCACATCGATTTACGGGTCAGGGATATGCAGGTGGCAAGAGAGTTCTACGGAAAATTTCTGCCGCAGCTGGGATTTGTTCACGAAAGCCCGGGCGAAGACTTCCATACTTTTTATGCTGCCGGTGGCGACAGGCCGTCGGAATTTTTCGGTTTTACACAGGATAGCAACCATCAACCGAACGGCACGCGCATTGCGTTTTGGGCAGATACACGCGAAGACGTGGATCGCCTGGCAAAGTTGGTGAGCGAAGCAGGCGGCAAGGTGCTTGAAGGGCCTGAAATCTGTGCCGATTACAGTCCCGGCTACTATGCCTTTTTCTTCGAGGACCCGGATGCGAACAAGCTGGAGATTTGCTGCCGGGAGAGTCCGATCATTGCGCAATGACCCAGGTTCGACGATGAGTTGAAGAATGAGTAAACCGGCGCACGAGCCTGCCATTCTGCAGGAGCCGCGTCGGCATCGCTATCTCAAGCTCATCGCGCTCTTCAAAATCGCCAAAGGCGCGCTGCTGCTTCTGGTTGCTGTTTCACTGCTTTTTCTGAATGCGCGGACTCGCTGGATGGATGCTCTGTCAAATTGGACTGCGGATCAAATCTTGCTGGAGCATAGCAAGACCGTCACCTATTTGCTCCACAGACTGCAGGCCGTCCTCGCTGGTGGGATACTGCGGGCAACCGGATTGTTGGCACTGGTTTATGCGGCAGTCCTTTTTACCGAAGGAATCGGTGTTTACATGCAGCAACGCTGGGCGGAGTTTTTCATGATTTTCGCGACAGCTGCACTGATTCCACTAGAAGTCCGTCATCTCTGGCATCGACCGGGTTTGGTGGGCGTGCTCATTCTGCTGGCGAACTGTTTCATTGTCTGGTTTTTGTATCGCGTCCTCAAGCGCGACAAGCCCAAAGCGCACGTCGCGCAGCCGCGCGAGTTGGTTGAGACTGTTTAGATAAATACTCCGTTTGTCAGCGCGAAGACGCTCAGCAGGGCAACGAGCGCCGATTACTTCTAGCGGGAAACCTGGCATCTGCGTCCATGCGAAGGCCAAAAATTGATGACAAATTGACTTTGCAGGGGGATTTCGGAAAGACCGATGCAATCTGCGTCGAGGTGCTGGATAATCCGGCCACGGAGGAGGAGGGCATTCTACTTAAGGTGATGACCCGCGGGCGATTCGAACAAGGCCAGCAAGTCTGGATCGTTGATCGCGACGGATCAAAAGTCGGCGCCGCCGTAGAAAACGTCTCTAAGCAAACCATCGATAGCGAAGTGACCCTATCGACCGTGTTACCGGCATAACCGTAGCCGCAGGGGCTGACCGCGGCGGCCAGAGTCAGCGACTCCGGTCACTGTTCGCTGCTTCCAGCGTAAGCTGGTAGATCGCACCTCCCGAACCCAGCGTCTGTTCCGTTACGTGCAGGCTTGCTTTCAGCACACCTTTTGACTGTGATTCCAGCGTGAGCGCCGCTGCTGATGACGTGACTTCACTGAGCGCGGCTGGTTCGGCGTCTGGTGGCGCGCCGATGTTTACCACCACACACTGGAGTGTGGTGCTGGAGGCACAAGGTGAATCACCAGCCGCACAGGAGGCGCTCGAAGATCTTTGCCGCACTTACTGGCGGCCTATTTGTGGCTTCGTCAGGCGACAGGGTACTAGACCAGAGGAGGCGAAAGAGCTCACCCAGGGGTTTTTCGCGCTGATTTTAGAGCGCAAAGATTT
>Ga0137371_10002541_pt1 | contig 14553 bp, 10 predicted proteins | sample SagtaG_7_FD_104919 | JGI IMG/M metagenome (GOLD analysis project Ga0137371, IMG submission 104919) | Vadose zone soil microbial communities from Sagehorn Ranch, Mendocino, California, USA - Sage1_R_40_16 metaG | ecosystem: Environmental > Terrestrial > Soil > Vadose zone | place: USA... | reverse complement strand
TGTTTTAGCATAATTAGCCTTTCATTTCTCATTTATCTAGTTCTTTTACGAAGAAGCGCAAGTGAGATGTTATTGCGCCCTCAGAAGCACAAGTTCCACCAGAGAGCGCACTGCGACTCCAGTAGCTCCCTTCTCCTGGTATGGCTTTTTAGCGTCGATAAAGTCGGTACCTGCTATGTCGAGGTGAGCCCATTGGGCATTTCCCACGAATTGCTCCAGGATTTTCGCTGCCTTCACCGCAGAAGCAGTACGCCCCCCGGTTTGTTTGATGTCCGCAACATCACTGTGGATGTCTTCTTCATACTCTTCATCCAGCGGCATAGGCCAGAATTTTTCACCTGCAATCTGTCCTGCTGCGATAATCTCGTTACTAAGCACCTGATCGTTGCAGAACATGCCTGACATTACCGAACCGAGTGCGATCACAATGCCCCCTGTGAGCGTTGCTACATCGATGATTGGAGATAGGCCCTCCTTTACAGCGTAGGACAACGCATCGGCCAGCACCAGGCGTCCTTCCGCGTCTGTATTCATAATCTCAATCGTTTTACCGTTCATGATGCGCAGGATATCGCCCGGCCGGTAGGCCGTCCCACTGGGCATATTCTCAGTTGCCGGCACCAGAGCAGTGACATTGATGGCTGGTTTTAATGCAGCAATGGCATGCATCGCTCCGATAACAGCCGCTGCTCCCGCCATATCACCTTTCATTTCATCCATGCGCTCAGCAGGTTTGAGAGAAATGCCACCGGTATCAAATGTGATGCCTTTGCCAACTAGCGCGATACCCTTTCCCGCACCTCGAGGAGAGCCACGATAGCGCAGAATGATGAATTTGGGTGGTTCTGCACTTCCCTGTGACACAGCCAGCAAGCCACCCATTCCTAATGCTTCCATCTCAGGCCGATCCAGTATCTCAAATTCCATGCCAAATTGCTTTGCCATAATGCTGGCACGATTAGCCAGTTCGGTTGGAGTCAGCACGTTGGGTGGCTCATTGACGAGATCACGAGCAAAGTTTGTGGCTTCAGCCAGAGCAATACCATGTTGTAATGCCTGTTTGAGCAGGGCATCGTTTTCATTACTCGCCAGGAGGCTGATCCTGGTAATACCTTGTCCGTTTCCGTTAACGCTAGAATGCTTGTACTTTTTAAAAGTATACAGGCCCAATAATGCTCCCTCTACTTCTGCCCGTACAGTCTCGTCAAGTCCAAGGTTAAACTCCTCTTGATCAAGCGCCAGGACGATCTGGTGCGCTCCTGTTTGCTGCAAATGGCGTGCAGCGATGGCGCTGGCACGACGAAATGTCTGTGTAGTCATCTTCTCCTGAGCGCCTAAACCCACAACCAGCACGCGTTTAGCGGGCAACTTACCCACCGGGTGAAGAGTCAGTAGCTCTCCCAGGTCACCTTTGAACTCTCCATTAGTGTAGATATCCTGAATAAGGCCCCCCAGCAGGCTATCTACTTCTCGCGCTGTGCCCGCTAACATAAGTTTTTTGGTTTGTTGGCCCGTCTTCATGTAGGCAGCACCTACAACCAGCGCATCGCACTGCACCTCTTCTAAGACTTGTTCAATGATGCGAATATCCATAACAATCAACCTTTCAGGCAATTACTCAGCAATGGTGATCCAAAAGAGATTGACCGGTCACCTCATAAGTATGACCGGCCTAATGATCACATCTATTAACACGTATCATAACAAATTCTCACAAAATGCGCTACTTTTTGCAGAAATGTACCAGCAATGTAGTTTTTTCTCGTGTTTATCCCTGTAGAAGTAATCTATCCACCACCTCTAACAGTTGGCGTGGCTTAAAGGGCTTGGTCAAATATTCATTGCAGCCGATTTGCATAGCCGCCTCGTTTTCATCGTTTAACGCGTAAGCGGTGACGGCCACAATTGGCACATTTACCAGGGCTGGACGTTCGCGAATCAACTGTGTCGTGCGATAGCCATCGAGCACTGGCATGGAGAGATCGGTTAGAATCAGGTCTACATGTTCGTGATCGAGTATGTTCAAGGCTTCCTGACCATTCGAGGCAGAAATGCAGCGATAGCCGCGAGTTGAGAGAACTCTCTCGATCAGTATGCGGTTCGAGACTTCATTTTCAATAATAAGAATAGTAGGTTGGCGAGTGCCAGGAGTTGTAACTGGCGGTACAGGTGTGTTCATATCCACAGCTTCCAATTCTTGTATCAATGTCGTTATACACTGCTCAATAATCGGCACCTTAAGATTGCGGTGTTGTCTATCCGACACGTACCCTGGAGGGAGAGGCTACAGGCAAAGTGAATGAGAAGATCGACCCCTGCCCAACGATGCTCTCCACAGTGACCTCCCCGCCTTGCAACTCGATTAGCTTCCTCGCAATGGTTAGACCCAATCCTGTTCCTCCAAACTGGCGCGTGGTACTGCCATCGGCCTGGCGAAATGCTTCAAAAATATAGTCAAGCGCGGCGGGTGATATGCCGATACCTGTATCACTGACCGAGATACGCAGCATGTCGTAGCGTTCGAGTAACTTACATCGAATGGTTACTCCACCTTCTTCTGTAAACTTTAAAGCGTTAGAGACCATATTAATGACGACCTGGCGTATGCGATGACTATCTGCAGTAACCATTGGCAACGAATCTTCCATTTCCAGCGTCAGGTATAAACCCTTATTGTTCGCTATTGGCTTCAGTTGGTTCACGACCTCCGTCAGACTCGACTCAAGTGCGAGTGGCTCAACCTTGATCTCCAGGCGATCAGCTTCGATCTTGGAGAGATCTAGCATATCGTCTACGAGGCGTGATAGGTCTTCGGCGCGGCGCACTATAAACTGAATATGTTCTTCCTGCTCAGCAGTAAGTTCTCCTTCAACGAACCCTTCTAATATTAACGCGCCATAACTGATAATACTGTGTAAAGGAGTACGTAATTCATGGGTAACAGTGGCAAGAAATTGTGATTTCAGATTATTCGCACGCTCAAGGGCAGCGTTTTTATCCTTTACCTCAGCAAAAAGGAGCGCATTTTGAATCGCCATAGCTGCCTGAATTGCTGCAGTGCTTAAGAGAAATGTATCACGTCGGCTTACCTGGTAGGGTCTATCACCATAGAACACAACCGCACCGATAGTTTGTTCTTGCAAAAGCAAAGGCACAGAGATGACCGAACGATAACCAGCCTCCAGTGCCATGCGCGACCAGGTTTCGCCACGTTCCTGATAGATCATGTGTATGTCTTCGCCATAGGCAATCTTCTGCTTCTGAATCGCCATACGTGCCAGGATCATATCAAGATCACGCAAGGCCGGGCGCGGAATTCGAGGACGACGCAACGAGGCTAGTTCTGTTTGAGAAGTGAGCTTAGGGGCACGGATAGCCGACCGTTTCCCACTCGATGGTGGAGCAGAGCGAGCGACTGGAGCTGTAATAGCAGCCATTTTTGAAGTCACTGCCATAGTGATATCTCCAGCAGGATCTGTATGTACGGTGACTGCCCCATATTGCTGTGATGAGCTGGAGGCTGGTAAATGTCCATTAGAAAGGTATGAATTCGACCATTGAGCCACCGCCCAGGGGGATTGCATTTCGCGGCCATACAAGAGCAATACTACGCCTTTTGCATGCATGATGTGTCCCAGGTGTGAGACGATCTCCCCAAGCAGATCCTCCAGGTTCAGTGTAGAGATCAGAACATCGCTCATCGCGAGCAAGTCACTCATTTGCTTTGTAATGACGTTGCTTTCGTTCTCACGCGTATTCAGAGACTCTGAGAGGAGATTGAACGAGCGGGCTAACATAGTCAACTCGTCAATTGTTGAGGCCGAAAGTTCTGTGTCAGCACTATCGGCGGCTACAAGGGCAGCAACACGCGATTGCAGCCGGCGTATGGGGCGGACGAAAAACGTCCGCGCAATAAGGGTATAGGCAGTCACACCAAGAGCAATAATAAAGATGCCCAGACCAATTAGAATCTGTACAGCTCGTTCAGTATGAACATTAGGATTATAAAGGGGTTCTATGTCCACAATCACCAACGGAGGTGAGCCATCTATTTGATCTTGAGCTTGTACGACATCGGACATCGTGAGGTAGTGTTCTGCTCCATCGATTAGATTGAGAGCGCGAGGTGTACAAAGGGCATCTCCCGATATATGTCGATCCAGGTTAGTAATATTGCGTGCAGTCGTGCCTAAGATGTGCTTCGATTCGCACAGCACCACATTCAATCCATCGCTATGTAGCTGATTAGAAGCGATCTCTACCAGGTCAGATGCAAAACCGTCATTGATATTCTGCGAAGCTAAAAGCACACCAATTTGCTTACCTGAACCATTTTTAATTTTAATAGGAACGGCGATGTCTACGTCTGCCATCTGTAGCGCCGAGACGGTTTCACCACCCAGGGCTTGTTTTATCAGTGGAATAGTACCAGAAAGGACTTTCGGGTAGTGGATACCTACTATTACCTTGCGATCCATAGTGATGATAGCAGCCGACGAGAGACCATACTGATTTACTGCGGATGCTAACTCACTGGATGCAGGTGCAGATAGTCTGGGGGAGGTTAGAGCAGCAATTATCTTAGTTTTAGCAGCTTCTGCAGTGAGGTTCCTTTTCAATGAAGCAACTTGTGTTCGGTATGCTTGCTTAACAAGTATGAGGTGTGAAGTAGCATCACTTTTTGCTTCGTGCTCAAACAAGGATTTCAACACATACCAGGAGGCAGCTGAAAAAAGGAGCATACAAAGCATAAGCGTTAATGCCGCGCTAATTATTAATTTTCCCCCCAGTGACCGGACAGTGAATCGCATTCAACCCCTTCTTAATGCCTAGAAAAAGTAAGGGGAGGACGGGGTGCCAGCTCGTCCTCCCCTTACCACGCGAATGCTGGAAGCAACGCGCGACTCTGAGAGGTGCGCGTACAAACCCCATGGGGAAAAGGTTGCACGAATAATCAGATGTACGCTACAAGCTTGCTCGTCGAGGTGGATCTGCTTGCCCACGAACATCCCGCCTTCCATCCCAGGCCTATGTATTATAACGTATGATCACCCTCTTTGTTATCAATTTTGGTATCAAATTTCTCAACAATTAGACATTCTATGACAGTTTTTTGAAGATTTTACAATTTTGCTCCTATCAGTATTCCATGCGAACAGAACAAATAGAGACCCGGCTAAGAACTTGGGCCGCTATTCATCAGGGAATCTCTGTCCACAAGACTGGGCCGCTGGCTCCCTGCTTATCCACTTGCAGAAAGGTGTTATGCTGCGAATCTACCAGGTAGATGCCCTGGTTTACATCGCGCAAGGCAACGACTAATTGATGCGGCGAGACGGCAGACCAGGCGAATGTTGAAGCTACTCCATTCAGTTTGAGGAAAAGTATTCGAGCACCTGCCTGTAAATTAACAATACCGATGTGTGATCCTGTACTATAAGCCAATTGTTGGCCATCAATAGACCAGGTCGGGACAGGATCATTGACAACCGCCCTGGCAATAAGCGAGTCAACGCCAGAATTTACGTTTACGATATGCAATGTACCCACGCCTGAAGAAAGCGCATCCAGGTAGTCAGCATGCGTACCCTCGGGCGACCATTGTGCAAAACTGACTTGTCTACCGGCAGTCAGGGGTACAAAACCAGAACCAGGTACAATATCGATACGCCATAAATCACCAGCGCGTCCTGAAACTGAAGTCACAACCAGCCAACTTCCCAACCCATTGTGACCATTGCGGCTATAGATCGCTTGAACGTAGTCACCTACCAGCAGTTGGTGCGGCGCAATCGCTTCACCTACACCTACACGGCGGACCCAAAGGCTGTGGACATGCCCTATTGTTCCAACACTCCAGGTAATAGCGGGTGCATCCAGGCTCGGTGACCAGTCCAGAGTTAGGACGGTCTCTGCTGTATTTGCCCGCGAAATTATCCCGTTGGTTATCGTCAATACGCCATGGTTCTGTGTATTATAGTCGAGAATACTGATCAACCCATTGTTCGTAAGCTCAAAGGCCAATCGTATACCATCAGGAGACCAGACAGGATGAGAAACGCTTCCTTTGCTAGAAAGTGGCACCACCTGCGTCGTAGCTGTCACAGTCGAGTATATATACAGTCGTGTTTGGCCACTGCCAGTGGGATCTGCAACAAATGCAAGCATACTCCCATCTTTTGACCAGGCAAGGCTATTCAGGATAGTCGCTCCGGTATCAGTATCCCAAACAGATGTGGGTTGCACACTTGTTTTGAGCAAAGGCTGCTTGATAATGTTATCCTGTTGCCCATCGCTGCGTATAGTATGGATGAGGGCATTCTGGAGATCAATGTAGGCAAGCATATCACCAGCTGCACGTCCGGCCTGTGCCGGGCTGATCACCCAGTTTGCTGCTACCGTTACATTGGCAGTAGTAAGGCGGTCGGCCTGTTTGCTGCTGCCGTCGGCGAGAACGCTCCAGAGGGTCCCATCACGCAGGAAAACAAAGCGCATACCGGCTGCTAGAGGTCCACTCTGCTGTGGACCAGCGGGTGGAGTAATTGCTCCATTACCCGCTGCTGTTTGAGTTTGATGTAGCCAGAAATTAAGTCCGAGCAGGCTTCCGACACCAATAGCCAGAATCACGACGGCAGCGATAGCCGGCAGCAACGCGTGCAATCTTCCCGAATTTCGGCGACGCTGGGCTGATTGTCGTTGCTGGGTTGCGGGCTTTACTGCTGAAGTTGGCAAGGTGCTACGGCCCCCGGGGAGGGCTATTAACTGTGGACGACCTGGCGTATCGCGTCGAGGGCTCTTCGCGGGGAGCTTAGGTACCGTCCATTCTTTTTGGGTCTCATTTATAATATCGAATGTACCTGTAAGCTCAAGAAATTCGGGTGAAGAAAAGATGCGGTTGCGCACGGACGGATCAGGACTGATACGGGGCAGATGCGAGAGTAAGGCATCGTTGCGACTGAATTCGGCCAGTAAGGCGCTGCATTTTGTACATGTTTGTAAGTGAGCAGCAACCTCTCGCCGTTCTCCAGTTGCGAGCGCATTGTCAAGGTAAGCGCTAAGTAGCTCCTCGACTTGCTCGCAGTTCATTTTGTGCCTCCTCCTTGTTCTAATGCCCTGTAATGTTCTCTAAAGGATTGACGCGCACGGGACAAGTACATCTTGACGCCACTCTCGGCGATATTCAGAGTGTGGGCAATCTCGCTATAAGAGAAGCCTTCCTGAGTATACAACAATAATGCTGCCCGGTACTGCTGAGGCATTCGACGGAGAGCTGCACGTACAAGTTCTGTTGTACCATAAATTTCTTGAGGGTCAGCACTTTCTACATCCGCTGGTTCGTGATCAAGGTCTTGCCAGGGAAGCCAGGCAATCAACTTGCGACGACGTAGCGCATCATAGGCTGTATTCGTTGCGATACGATACAGCCAGGCCGACAACTTCAGGTTTGCATCCATTTTCGGTAGCGCTCGAAACGCTTTCAAAAAGGTATCCTGTGTCAGGTCATCTGCCTGCTCGCGGTCCCCTACCAGATGATACACATAGTTATAGATGGGCGTTTTATATTCATCATAAATCTGGTCAAAGGACCAAGAGTTCTCCCTGGTTTCCGCCCTGGCCATGCACTACGTCCCTTCAACGGCTACAGCTATCGACTTGTCCGTTCCATCAAGCGATAGTAGCACATCTCCGGGCCACGCAGACTTCATATTAATGTTCCTGCGGGTGCGGAAAGGCTTTTCATCCTTCTGTGTAGTGGAACGGACAATCAACGCTTTCAGTAACATGATGATGCATGTAGTAATGATAACGGCGTTCGCGTAATTTATTGTTTATCATGTTAGCATATCCGCCAGAATCGCCGAAATCAGTAGCCGTTGAGTTAGTACTAATGGGGGAAATGACTCTGATGGGGGAAATGAATTTGAGTCCGGCGCATTTGCCCATAAACCCTTACTTATGGTACCATACACGAAGCAATCCAAGTGGAAATAAGGAGCACTACCTCTCTATGACGGACGAAAAGCACCTGCGTGAGATGCGAACTGTCTGGTGGCAGGAAGACGCCCAGGGCGAATCTGTGTGTATGATCGACCAGTCACTCCTACCGGGACAAGTCGTCTATCTCACGCTCACCCATGAGCAGCAGGTGGCAGAGGCAATTATAACGATGAAAGTGCGTGGCGCCCCGGCTATCGGCGTCACAGCAGCCTTTGGAATGGCGCTGGCCATTTACCGTCTACTGCGCGAACGTGGTGAAACACTGACAACCGGCGAGGCACAGGAGCACCTGCGGGTCGTTGGTGAGTTGTTTCTTCGCACCCGTCCCACGGCGGTAAATCTCCAGTGGGCAATTGAGCGTATGCTGCGCCGCACCAAGCGCGCTATCAGCAAGCAATACGCATTGTCACGCTTGGCCCAGGTCTTAAAGGACGAAGCCCAGGCGATTGCGGATGAGGACTTCGAAGCCTGTTTGAAAATGGGTCGCTATGGGGCAAATTTGATTGCAGATGGCGACATCCTGCTGACACATTGCAACGCTGGATCGCTGGCGACCGCGGGTTGGGGAACAGCTCTGGCACCGATGTACGTCGCGCATAGAACTGGCAAACACCTGCATGTTTACGTCGATGAGACACGACCCGTGCTGCAAGGAGCGCGTTTGACCGCCTGGGAGCTTCAGCAGGAAGGTATCCCTTTAACATTAATCACTGACAGTATGGCAGGCTATTTCATGCGGCATGGAGGCATCAAAGCTGTTTTTGTTGGTGCCGACAGGATCGCTGCCAATGGTGACGTAGCTAATAAGATCGGGACGTATAGTGTCGCGGTATTGGCACAAGCGCACTCTATCCCTTTCTATGTGGTAGCTCCGCGTTCCACGATTGATCTCACGCTTTCATCGGGCGAGCAAATTCCTATAGAGCAGCGTAACTCTGATGAAATCACAAACGTGCGAGGGACTTTGATTGCTCCTGCTGGCATAGATGCGGCAAATCCTGCTTTCGATGTCACACCCCACTCTTACGTGACCGCCATCATTACCGAGGCAGGTATAGCTCGACCACCATATAAAATGTCGTTAAGTGAGCTTTGTTTGGGCTATCATGATACTGAGAGGCAGGCTGATACTTGATGGACATGGGAATTGTGCAAGCTGTCACGGATCATGTGGAAACAGTGCTGGGCAAGGAAGGATTTCATTATATCAGTGCCGTAGTAGCGAATTGTAAGATGCTGACCGCAGAATTGGAGGGATGCGGGGAAGATATCAGCGCACTGGACATGGATGCCCTGGTTATCGCAGCCTATCTGCACAATATCTCTACCGTTAAGTATGGTTTTCCTGGCCATCATCTGAAATCAGCCGAGATGGCCGTGGAATTTTTGCACCAACTCGACGTGCCATCCGAGCACATCAGCAGGGTGGAGCAGATCATCCTGGCACATACCAAAGCCATTGTTCCTGATGAACGGGAATCGGTTCCCCTGGAGATACGAATTCTGTACGATGCCGATAAACTAGGCCGATTGAGCGGACTGGCAGTTGTCACATCATTGATCGAGTTTGGCGCTCGTTATCCCAATCGTGCCGTCAACGCTGAAATCCTGGCCGCTATCCTTCGGCATATCGAAGAGCGTTTTGTAGAATTATACCAATCTCTCAATACTGCTCCTGCCCGTGATATGGCCATAGAGAAATTCGGCAATACACTGGCTTTTCTTGATGGCGTCATCGAACACTTGAGTAATTCGACGCCCGTATAATGCATGTTTTTCTGAAAGGGAGGATGGAGGAGTGTCTATACTGGTTGTCGGCTCTGTGGCTTTCGACACAGTCGAGACCCCTTTTGCGAGGGCAGAGGAAACCCTTGGTGGCGCTGCATCATACTTTACAACAGCGGCTTCGCTGTATAGCCAGGTCAACCTGGTAGCTATAGTGGGAAGTGATTTTCCACGCGAGCATCTTGATTTCTGGCGTAAACGCCCGGTAAATCTAGCTGGTCTGCAGATTGTTGAGGGAAGTACATTTCGTTGGACCGCGCGCTACCACATGGATATGAATACGCGTGACACCCTGGATACCCAGCTAGGCGTCTATGCGGGCTTCCACCCCGTTATCCCTGAGGAGTATCTCTCCAGTAAATTGCTGTTCCTGGCTAATATCCAGCCAGAATTGCAGCTAGAAGTGCTGGAGCAGGTACACGGAGTACATCTCACGGTCCTCGATACGATGGAACTATGGATCGTGACTGCACGCCCGCAGTTGAGCGAAGTTATCAGGCGCGTTAACATGCTCTTGATGAGTGAAGAAGAGATCCGACAATATACCAATCGCTCCAGTATCGTCGCAGGTGTGCGCCAACTGCTGGATGTGGGATTACAGTATGTAGTGGTCAAACAGGGAAGCTATGGAGCGATGCTCTTTGGCGCTGATGGCACGTTCTTTAGCGCCCCGGCGTATCCGCTCGAAGAGGTCATCGACCCCACGGGCGCGGGTGATGCATTCGCAGGAGGATTGCTTGGCTATCTTTCTACCGTTGAACCGGAGCAGGATGGTAATTACAGCATTTATGAGATCAAGCGTGGCGTCGTACACGGAAATATCATTGGATCGTACGTGTGTGAAGACTTCAGTATTGGTCGCTTACGTACCTTGTCGATGGACGATGTTGCAGGACGTTATCAGAGCCTCGTTGAGTGTTCGCATTTTGATCCTAACTGGTATCCGAGATGAGCCTAAATACTCAAAAAGATAATCGGGAACGTTATGCATTTCGGTAATTTGTATCACTTGTATCACTTGTATCACTTGTAGCGGATGTATCAGTTGCGTCTGTTCCGAAGAGAATCACGATGAAAAGTGATACGATACCATTGTAACTAGTACAGACATGTTTTTTCGAAGAAAGGGAATACATTTTTAATGACAATTTCAATCAAAGGTGATGTCAAAGATATCTTGTTAGCCACACGCGGTAGAGACCGCATTGCGTGGGCTGCCAAGGAAATGCCGGTGCTGCGTCTTATTCGGGAGCGTTTTACGAAAGATCAACCCTTGAAGGGCATACGTATGTCGGGCTGCCTGCATATAACCACCGAAACCGCGAACCTTGCAATTACTTTGAAAGCCGGCGGCGCAGACCTGGTGCTCTGTGCCTCGAACCCGCTCTCAACCCAGGATGATGTAGCCGCTGCTCTGATTAGCGAGTATGGCATCCCAACTTACGCTATCAAGGGCGAGGATGAGCAAACGTATTACCGCCATATCAATGCTGTGCTCGACCATAAGCCCAATATGACGATGGATGACGGCTGCGACCTTGTTTCAACACTTCACACCTCACGCACCGAACTGATTCCCGTGATTATTGGCGGCATGGAAGAGACGACCACCGGCGTCATTCGCCTGCACAGCATGGAGAAGGATGGCGTGCTACGCTTCCCCGTACTGGCAGTCAATGAGTCGGACACCAAGCACATGTTCGACAATCGTTACGGTACGGGCCAGAGTTCGATAGATGCGATTATACGTTCGACCAATATTCTGCTGGCGGGACGTACTGTTGTGGTCTTTGGCTATGGCTGGTGTGGTCGCGGCGTCGCTTCGCGCGCGCATGGCTTGGGCGCGAATGTGATCGTAACCGAGGTCGATCCGACTCGTGCGCTCGAGGCGGTGATGGACGGGTATCGTGTGATGCCTGGCATTGAAGCCGCAGCAGTAGGTGACATTTTTATCACGGTCACTGGCAACGTCAATGTAATTGACCGCGAGCACCTGGAGCGTATGAAAAATGGTGCTCTGATTGCAAATTCTGGTCACTTTAACGACGAGATCAACATTCCAGAGCTGGAGAAGCTCGCCACCCAAAAGCGCCGCGTGCGTGACTTCGTAGATGAGTACACCTATGCTGATGGCCGCCAGGTTCATCTGCTGGCTGAGGGGCGCCTGGTCAATCTTTCTGCCGCGGAGGGACATCCCGCAAGCGTGATGGATATGAGCTTTGCCAACCAGGCCCTAGGTTCCGAGTACATGCTTACACACGCGAAAGAAATGAAACCTCGCGTTTACACGCTGCCTGCTGAACTCGATAAAGAGATTGCGCGCCTCAAACTCCACTCGATGGGTGTGCGCATTGATACGCTCACTTCAGTGCAGGAAAAATACCTGAATTCGTGGGAATCAGGTACCTAAGCGAGCAATTTTGTAGGAGCATGCTTTATCGCGCCACTATATATTGCTTGACAGGCGAGTTCTTTCCTGGATATACTCTTTGTAAGCGAGTAGCACCTGTATAACTAAAGATGCGCAGCGATATCTGCTCTCATCCAGAGAGGTGGAGGGAAACGGCCCGATGAAGCCCGGCAACCCACCTGCCGACATGCAGGAAAGGTGCCAATTCCGGCGGTATAAACCGCAAGATGAGGGGAATGAGCCATAACTCTAACACCCCTGAGTCTCAGGGGTTTTTTTGTATTCTATTTGACACTTGGGACGCAGGTTCTCAAGAAAGGAGATCAACTTTAACCAATGAGCAATTTTATGCGAAGTCCGAAATCGTTTTTCACAAGCGAGTCGGTTACTGAGGGGCATCCTGACAAATTATGCGACCAGATATCGGATGGTGTGCTTGATGCGATTTTAGCGCAAGACCATTCAGCACGTGTAGCATGCGAGACTGCCACAACAACAGGCCTAGTGCTTGTCGCAGGTGAAATTACGACGACGGCCTGGATCGACATGCCTGCGGTAGTGCGCAAGACCATCGAGCAGGTGGGGTATATCAGCGCGGATTACGGTTTCGACTACCGAACCTGTGGCGTGGTAACCTCGATTGGGAAACAATCGCCAGACATCGACCTGGGTGTCAGTCACTCATTGGAGACGAAAGGCGGTGTGGTACACCTGAGCAATGATGAGTTAGAGCGCATCGGTGCTGGCGACCAGGGTATGATGATCGGCTTCGCATGCAACGAAACTCCCGAATATATGCCAATGCCGATCAGCCTGGCGCACAAACTTACCCGCCAGCTCTCGCAAGTGCGCCGAAAATCCTGGGGTGGTGTTGGTCCGATGGCCTACCTGCGCCCTGATGGTAAGAGCCAGGTGACTGTAGAGTACGAATATGGTCGCCCTGTGCGCGTCGATACGATAGTCATCTCGACGCAGCACGCGGACTACATCGATCAGGAACAGGTTCGCCAGGATGTAATCGAACATATCATTAAACCTGTTATTCCAGCGCATTTGCTCGATAGCAACACAAAGTTTTTTGTGAACCCTACCGGGCGTTTCGTTACTGGTGGTCCAATGGGCGATGCCGGACTGACCGGACGTAAGATCATCGTAGATACCTATGGTGGCATGGCTCACCATGGAGGTGGCGCATTCAGCGGAAAAGATCCAACAAAGGTAGATCGTTCGGCCGCCTATGCGACACGCTATATCGCTAAAAATATTGTGGCTGCTGGTCTCGCAGACCGCCTGGAATTACAGGTTTCCTATGCAATCGGTGTGGCCCGTCCGCTATCGCTCTTTGTCGATACATTTGGTACGGGCAAAGTCTCCGATGAGGAGATCATCCGTTTGATTGATGAGCATTTCGATTTGCGCCCGGCAGGCATCATACAGGCGCTGAACCTGCGTCGTCCCATCTATCAACCCACCGCTGCGTTTGGCCACTTTGGTCGCACCGATATCGACGCGCCCTGGGAAGCCCTCGACAAGGTGCCTATGCTCCGCAAGGGCGTAGGTGCTAACGTTGAGATTAGCGAGCGTAGCTCCGGCATGGCACTTACTCAAGGTGAAATGTTGGATGGAAATTGAAGCTAATGAAAAGGCGGAAGGCCTGCTATTGCCAGGTCTTCCGCCTTTTCATTAGACTATTTGTTCGTCAATAAACTAATCAAAATATGTTATACTGAAACAAAATGGTGGTAAATATATTTATTTACCGCCATTGCCTCACAAACTTCATCGGCCAACTGTTAGTAGATACAGAAGGAGCATTGCATGGCTGATAGTTTCGGTATCCCCCAACTTTTGAACTACCTGACCGAAATGGGTCTGCGCGTCGCCAATGTAGATCAGCAGCAGGAGATTATCGAACTTGCCTTTCATGGAAACAATGGACAGTGGCGGATGATTGTAAACATTCAACAGAATGACGAGGCACGGAAATTGATGCTGATCGTTCCACACATCAGCTCAGTAACAACCAGGAAGCGCCTGGAATGTCTCGAAGCCCTGCTGGCAGTCAACTATCGTATCGCGATGGGAAAATTTGGACTCGACCTGGATGATGGAGAGGTGCGTTTGGAGGAGGCCGTGCCACTTGCTAATACAGGGATCACACAGGAACAGTTTCAGCTTGTCTTCAGAGCAATAATGCAAACAGTAGCAATGTACCATAGCCTGATTCCCCGTATCATCTATGGTAATCTTACAACTCAACAAGCCCTGGATGCGTGCGAGCAAGATTTTTTCCAGGAGTTTGAAGGTATGCAGCAAGCAGCAAACACTAGCGGGGAGACCCAGTTAACGGATGGACTAAG
>Ga0137371_10002540_pt1 | contig 14553 bp, 10 predicted proteins | sample SagtaG_7_FD_104919 | JGI IMG/M metagenome (GOLD analysis project Ga0137371, IMG submission 104919) | Vadose zone soil microbial communities from Sagehorn Ranch, Mendocino, California, USA - Sage1_R_40_16 metaG | ecosystem: Environmental > Terrestrial > Soil > Vadose zone | place: USA... | reverse complement strand
GGCATTCTTCACCGGGACGGCCGCCGAGGTCGTGCCCATCAGGGAGGTGGACGACCGGGTCCTCGGCGACCCGGGTCCGATTACCCGCCGGGTGCAGGAGGTCTTCGCCGCCGCCACCCGCGGGCAGGACGACCGCTACCGCGACTGGCTCGAACCAGTCTCGTAGCCGCCCAGCAACCTCCTGCGTCCCTCCAACTTCTTGAGTTGCGCCGGCGGCCAGCTACGTCCCGGCCGCCGGCACCCACTGCCACACGCCCGACCGGAGGGAAGCAAGCACGTGAAGCCAGCACACGACCGACCAGTACCAGGACCAGTACCAGTAGAGACCTACGACACCACCCTGCGGGACGGCTCCCAGCAGGTTGGCCTCAACTTCACCGTGGCCGACAAGCTGCGCGTCACCCAACTCCTCGACGACCTCGGCGTCGACATCATCGAGGGCGGCTGGCCCGGCTCCAACCACACCGACGCCGAGTACTTCCAGCGCATCGGCGACCTGCCCCTGCGCCACGCCACCCTGGCCGCGTTCGGCGCCACCCGCAGGCCGCGGATCGGCGTGGAGGACGACGACAACCTGCGCGCGCTCCTCGACGCCAAGGCACCGGTGCTCACCCTCGTCGGCAAGTCGTGGACCCTGCACGTCACTGAGGCGCTGCGCACCACCTATGAGGAGAACCTGGCGATGGTGCGCGAGTCGGTCGCCTACCTGACCGCCGCCGGGCGTCGCGTCGCCTTCGACGCCGAGCACTTCTTCGACGGGTACGCCGCCGACCCGGCCTACGCCCTCGCCGTCGCCGAGGCCGCCGCCAGCGCCGGCGCCGACACCGTGGTGCTGTGCGACACCAACGGCGGCACCCTGCCCGGCACCGTCGCCCAGGTGGTCGAGCACGTCGTCGGTGCCCTCCCCGGCGTGCGGGTCGGCGTCCACTTCCACAACGACGCCGCCTGCGCCGTCGCCAACACCCTGGTCGCCGTCGCCGCCGGCGCCCGCCACGTGCAGGGCGCCGCCAACGGCTACGGCGAGCGCTGCGGCAACGCCGACCTGTTCGCCGTGATCGCCGGCCTCGAATTGAAGGAGGGCGTGGCACTGCTGCCACCCGGCCGCCTCGCCGCCCTCACCACCACCGCCCACGCCGTCGCCGAGCTGGCCAACCTGACACCCGACCCACGCCAGCCCTACGTCGGCGCCACCGCCTTTGCCACAAAGGCCGGCCTGCACGCCTCCGCCATCGCACGGCGGCCCGACGCCTACTCCCACATCGACCCCGCCACCGTCGGCAACCGCGCCCGCGTGCTGGTCAGCGAGCTGGCCGGCCGCTCCAACGTCGTTGCCAAGGCGCGTGAGCTGGGCCTCGACCTGACCAGCAACGGCAAGGGTGACGGCGACAGCGACCGCGACGACCTCGGCGCTCGCGTCCTGGACCGGCTCAAGGAACTGGAGCACCGCGGCTACGCCTTCGAGGTCGCCGACGCCTCCTTCGAGCTCCTGGTCCGCCGCGAGGCCGGCACCTACATGCCGCCCTTCGCGCTGGAGGGCTACCGCGTCATGGTCGAACGCCGTCCGGACGGCAGCGACCTCGCCGAGGCAACCATCCGCCTGCGGATCGGCCGGGACCGCGTGGTTGCGGTGGGGGAGGGCGTTGGCCCCGTCCACGCACTCGACCAAGCCCTACGCCGCGCCCTCGCCGAGCACCACCCCGAGCTGGACCACGTCCACCTGGTCGACTTCAAGGTCCGCATCCTCGACGGCCGCGAAGGCACCAAGGCGGTCACCAGGGTGCTCATCACCTCTGCCGACCCGGCGGGGGAGTGGACCACCGTCGGCGTCTCCGACGACATCGTCACCGCCTCCTGGGAGGCGCTCGCCGACGGCATCCAGTTCGGCCTGCTCCGCGCCGCCGCGGCCGCGCCAGCGCCGGTCACGGCTCCGTAGCACAAGCGGTCGCGGGCCGGCCGTCCAGTCTGGCGCCCCACTGTAGCCGGATCGTTAGGAAAACGCGTTCTGCCAGATGTCCCTTTGGGTTAAGTTGCCTGGCAGACCGGTTTCCACATGGTTGATAGCTCCATGGCTCCAGCGGGGGGAGAGACTGAAACTGGCTGCAATAGAAGGTTCGTCGCTGCTATCCCTCACGGCGCGCTTTGCCGTTCGTTGCGCGTTCCTGGGTGCTGCCGCGTTCGTGATCATGCTGTTCGCTGCCACACGCAGCGAGGCCGCCGCCAACACCAGCGGCCCGCTGCCGCTCGCTCCGGCTCCGGTCTCCCGACCTCCTATGCCCGCCAGCCACAGCCACGCGTCAGCCGCCGCCCAGTCCCACGCCCACGGCTCCGCCCACGCCGGGGCGCTGCCCGCAGGCAAGGCCACCTTCTTCCCGCGTAGGGCTCCGGGCAAGCTCGTGCCTCCCGCCGACAGCACCGACACACCCACCACCCCGATCGCCGACCCGATCGCCGCGCAACCCGTCCTACCGCCGATCCCGGCCCCCGGCCCGGATCCGGTTGAGCCCGTCCACGGCGCGCCGCCCCTCGCAGGCGGCGGCGCCCCCGTCCCCTCACCGGACCCGGGCACGGGCACCCCAACCACGGGTGTCCCCATCCCCGAACCACCCGGCCCCGTCAGCCCTGCGCCGATCCCAGCCCCGGCACCGGCACCGGCCCCAGCACCGGCCCCAGCCAACGACACCACCGGTGCCGGCACCGCCGACCCCACGACCGGAACCGGAACCGACTCTGGGACCACGACCGACACGGCCGCCACCAGCGCCCCAGCGGCCACATCCACCGCAACCCCGGCCCAGACCCAAGGCACGCCAACCACCCCCTCAACCGAGGGGGGCCCCCCTGTTTCAACACTACCCAAAACGACCACCGGGCTGCCGGAGTTGTCCACAGCCCCGACAGCGCCCGGCTCCGCCCTCCAATGGCCGCAAGGACAGCTCTCCGCCGCAGGGAGCAGCACCCAGTCAGCCTCGCTCAGCAAGCAGATCAGGAAGGTCCTGAGCAAGGTCAAAGGCCTCGCGCGCCACCCCAAGCGGCTCCTCAAGCACTTCCCAGTCCCAGGATCCGCCCCGAGCCCGCTGCCCAGCCCGCTGCCGCCAGCCGGCCAGCTCGGCGGCTCCTCGATCGCGGCCGGCTCCGCCGGACACAAGGGCGTCACTCCTCTCGCGATCCTGGCAGCGGCCCTCCTGTTCGTGACGCTTCGGCCCCTCGCCCTGGCATCGTCCAGCCGCTCCGGCGGCCACGCCCGTTCCATCAAACCGCTTGTCGCACCCGGCTAGCCAAGCTTCCCGTCAAGTGGCTCCCGTACGCCCAACCCCACCAGGCACAGGCGTCGGACCTGCAAAAAACGTCACCATGGAGGAAGCAGCAGTGTCCCGCACCTTGAACCCAACCCAGACCGACCCCGCCAAGCCACGCCTCCCCAACGGCATCGGGCAGGCAACCCTCGGCACGGCCATCATCGGGCTGCATATCCTTGCCGCCGGCCAGATCTGGCGCCGCAAGCTGCTCCCGGTCATCAGCCCACCGGCACCAACCCGTCGGTCACGCACACCACGCATGCCCCTGCCAGCCGCAGCACCCACCCAGCCGCAGCAGCGCGGCCACCAGACGGTCACCTTCGCGCACGAACTCCGCCGCCGCCTCGCCGCGCTCCGCGTGCTCGGCGAAGCCATCGAAGTCCGCAACGCCGCCGACACCACCGACGGCACCGACGACGTCGACCGGCTCGTCCACATGCTTGTCCAGGAACTCCACGACCTCGAGCAGCTCGAATCCGTGATGCTCGACGGAGTACCCCACCACCGCGACGACACCCTCGACACTGTCGACGCCGTCCAAGTCGCCGAGGCCGCCGCCCAAACCGTCCGCCTCGCCACCGGCGGCGACGTCCACATCCAAGGCCCCGACCGGCCAATCCACCTCCGCACCAACCCCACCATGTTCCGTCAGGCCATCGAGAACCTCATCGAGAACGCCGTCAGCTGCGGCCTCGGCAAGCCCGTCGAGGTCATCGTCCGCACCGTCCGCCTCCGCCGCCCAGGCGGCGTCGAAGTCCTGGTCGCAGACCGCGGCCCCGGCCCCAACCGCCCACCCGCCAGCAGGCGCCCCGGCAACGGCCTCGGCCTCCCACTCGTCCGCAGGTTCGTCCACGAAAACGGCGGCCGCACCTGGGCCACCGACCGCACCGGCGGCGGCGCCATCTACGGCCTGTGGCTCCCCACCGAAACCAACCAGCTCCAACCCGCCCGCCGCGGGGCCTGACACCTCACAAGAACCACAAGCACAACCATCGGGGGATTTCATGCTTCACAACCACAGCACCATCCACACCACCGCCCCACCCAGCGCCTCGCGTGGCCCCACCCCAACCGGCAGCAGCAAAGCCACGCTCGAGCGACGCTGAGCGACACCCCGCCCCAGCCCTACCGAGGCGCGGTCGTCGAGGTCTCCTGCACGGCCCCGTGACCAGGCGCGGCTGCATCAGCGCAGCCCGCCGCGGATGCATGCGGTCCAATTGCGCGGATCCCACGATCCAGTGAAAATGCGGCTTGGGATCGTCCTTTCCAGTTCGCTGCTATGAGCACAGGCAGAAAGGGCACATGGAGGAGGGGCATGCCGCCCCGGATCGTTCCGGTGGTGCGGCGGGTACGACATTCGTGGGCCGCAGCAGGGACCTGACCGAGCTACGGACGGCGCTGGACGAAGCCGTCAACGGCCATGGCTCGCTGGTGCTGGTCGCCGGCGAGCCGGGCATCGGCAAGACCCGCTTGGCCGAGCGTTTGGCGCTGGAGGCGGCGCCGCTGGGTGCCGTGATGTTGTGGGGCCGAGGCTGGGAGGGCGGCGGCGCGCCGCCGTTCTGGCCCTGGATCCAGGTGATCCGCCAAGTGATCCGCCACACGATCCGCCAGGTGGTCCGCGCCGGGCACCGAGAAGCCGGGCACCGAGAAGCCGGGCACCGAGAACTCGAAGGGGACGCCCTGGTCGCGGCGTTCGGCGCTGACGGGCCGGACGCTGGCATCGCCTCCGTGGTCCGCATGATGCCGGAGCTGGCCGGACAGTTCCCGGAGCCGGCCGAACTCACCAAGCTCCCACCTGCTCAGGCCCGCTTCCAGCTCTTCGACGGGGTCGCGACGCTGCTTGCCCGGGCAAGCGAGAGCCGGCCACTGCTGCTGGTGCTCGATGACCTGCACTGGGCCGACGTGCCGTCGCTGCTGCTGCTGAAGTTCGTCGCACGAGAACTGCGCGGGATGCAGTTGCTGATGCTCGGCACCTACCGCGACGTCAACGGATCCCAGACGCACACCCTCGACGAACTGGCCGGCGAGCTAGGTGGCTCCTGCCACCGGATGGTGCTGCGTGGCCTGGCTCCCGACGAAGTGACCCGCCTGATCACGCTGACCACCGGCACCTCCCCGGCGCCGCAGCTTGCCGCCAGCGTGCGGGAGCGCACCGGCGGCAACCCCCTGTTCGTCCGCGAAGTCGCCCGGCTGCTGGCCGCCGGCGTCCCTGGGGCGGCCGTGCCCGAAGGCGTGCGGCCAGTCCTCGGCAGGCGCCTTGACCTGCTCTCCCCAGCATGTGCCAAGCTTCTCGCCGCAGCCGCGGTGGTCGGCCGCGACCTGCGCCTGGACCTGGTGGAAGCGCTCACCGACCAGTCCGCCGCGGAGGTGCTGGACCTGCTCGACGAGGCGGTCACGGCACGGCTGGTCGAGCAGGTAGCCGGCGTCCCGAGCCGCTGGCGGTTCGTACACGCACTGGTGCGCGAAGTGCTCTACGAACGGCTGTCGCCAGCGCGGCGGGTAGCCTTGCACCGGCGGGCCGGCGAGGCGATCGAGGGGCGTTTCAGCGGGGATCTAGAGCCACATCTCGCCGAGCTGGCCGACCATTTCCTGCGGGCCGGTCCCGCAGCGGGCGCCAAAGCCGTCGACTACGCCACCCGCGCCGGACGCCGCGCCACGGAGCTGCTGGCCTTCGAGGAGGCGACAGGGCATCTCCAGCGCGCCCTGGACGCGCTCGACCTCGCTCCAGAGGTCGCTGCGGCGGACCCGCCGCGGCGGTGCGAGCTGGAGCTGGCGCTCGCCGAAGCGCACATGGCCGTCGGTGAGGTGCCCGCGGCCCGCGCTGGCTTCGAACGCGCCGCCGCGCTCGCGCGACGCCATGGCAGCCCCGAACGGCTCGCCCACGCCGCGCTCGGCCTCGGCGCCGAAGACATCGTCTTCACCGTCGACGAACTCCAGATCCGCCTGCTCGAAGAGGCACGCACCTCCCTGGACGACGACAGCGCCCTGCATGCCCGGGTATCCGCCCGCCTGGCCAGGGCGCTGCTCTACACCTGGGAGGCAGACCGCCGCATCACCCTCTGCGACCAGGCGGCCGCCACGGCCCGCCGGATCGGCGACCCGGCCACGCTGGCCGCGGTGCTCTGCGACCGCCACACCGCCACCCTGGGGCTCGAAGGGGTGGCACGGCACCTCGTGACCACCACCACCGAGGTGGTCCAGCTCGCGGAGGCCGCCGGCGACAGGATCCTGGCGCTGCACGGCCGTTCGCTCCGCTGCGTTGACCTCCTGCAGATCGGCGACGGCGCGGCGCTGCGCGCCGAGACCGACGCCTACGAACGCGGTGCCCGAGCGCTGCGCCAGCCACACCTGCTCTGGCAGGCCCTGGCGTTGCGTGCCAACCTCGCCATCCTCGACGGCCGCTTCGACGAGGCCGAGCAACTTGTCGAGGAGTCCCTGGCCGTCGGCCGCCGCGCCAGCGACCCCGCCGCCATCACCACCCACGTGGCCTTCCACTGCGTGATCGGCATGGTCAAGGGGACCTTCGGCGAACTGGAAAGCCGCCTCCGCGAGATCGTGCGCCGCGCACCGGTCTTCGTCTTCCACCTGACAGTGACCCTCGCCGTGGCCCAAGCCGGCCGAACGGCCGAGGCACGCGCGGAGTTCGACCGTCTCGCCGCCGACCGCTTCGCCTCGCTACCCCGCGACAGCACCTACCTCATCTGCCTCGGCCTTGCCGCGCTGATCGCCTCCGGCCTCGGCGACACCGAGCGCGCCGCCATCCTCTACGGGCTGCTCCAGCCATACGACGGGCAGGTGATCCGGGCCAGCCGGGTCGGCGGCGGCTGCGCCTGGCCAGTCAGCCACCACCTCGGCCTGCTCGCCGCCACCATGGGCCGCTGGGACGACGCCGTCGCCCACCTCGCCGCCGCCATGCGGCTCGAGGACCGCCTCGGCGCGCTACCGTACCTAGCCACCACCCGCTACTACCACGCACTGGCGCTGCGTGGACGTGACCAGTCCGGCGACGAGGAACACACCGCCCAAGAGCTGGACAAGGCGCTGTCGCTGTGCCGACGCTTCGGGATCCGCCCGCTGTTCGCGTCCGGCACCACCACCACAGCGACGGGCGCACCCGACCAGGACGCCGAGCCTCCCGCTGCCCACAGCGTGGCGGTGCTGCGCCGCGAGGGGGAGTACTGGACAGTCGGCTGGCAAGGCAACGCCTTCCGGCTCCGCGACACCGTCGGGCTCGCCTACCTCGCCCGGCTCATCGCCACCCCAGGTCGCGAGCTCCACGCCCTCGACCTCGCCAGCCCAGGCCCCACCGGCGGCAGCGGTGGGCGAGGCCCGGACGAGGCGAACCTCGGGCCGCTCCTGGACGAACAGGCCAAACGCGCCTACCGGCAGCGCCTCCGCGACCTCGATGAGGAGCTGGCCGAGGCCGACAGCTGGCACGACCAGGACCGGGCCGCCCGCGCCCACGCCGAACGAGACACCCTGGCTCACCAACTCGCCGCCGCACTCGGCCTCGGCGGGCGCGACCGGAACCCAGCCAGCAGCGCCGAACGCGCCCGGGTCAGCGTCACCAAAGCCCTCCGCACCACCGTCCGCCGCATCGCCGAGCACGACCCCGCCCTCGGCGAGCACCTACAGCGCGGCCTCCACACCGGCACCTTCTGCGCCTACCACCCCGACCCCGACCACCAGGTCACCTGGCAACTCGCACAGAGAGCCGGTCAATCAGAAAAAACTTGACCAACCTCTTTAACCAACCAGTCAATCAGTGGTGTACATCGCCCCGTCGTGGGGTATCCACAACTCAGCATGCCTTGCCAAACGGAGGCGATGACGATGGGGCTCGGAATCAGCATCTTTCTACTGGTCATCGGCGCGATCCTGACCTTCGCGGTGACCGCGGACGTGTCCGGTCTCAACATCCACGCAGTGGGCGTCATCCTGATGGCCGCAGCCTTGCTCGGGCTGTTCCTCTCAACCTTCTCCTGGCGCAGCCTCACCCCATGGGTGCGCGTGCGCCGACGCATCGTCAACCCCGGGCCAGTGCTCGACGGCGACCAGATCATCGAGGAACGCCACATCCCCGCAGCACCCTTCGAGGGCGGCGAGATCATCGAGGAGCACATCCGACCCCGAGAATGAGCGCCGAGAATGAGCGCCGCCCAGGTCCAGGTACGCCTCGTATCCCGCAAACCCAGCCGCCCGGACGCCGCTTAGGACGTCAGCGCCAACGGATCAACAGAAACGCTAGTCTCCGCTACCAGCCTCAGGCGAAGCCCCCTCGTTCAAGACCTCGTACCCAGGACGCGGCTCCACCAGCACCACCGGAATCGTGCCCAACCGCCCCAGCCTGATACCCAAGCGAGGCCCGGTCAGCTCCCCGCCAGCACCCTGGCGAGCGGCACGCTGGAGATGGTGAAGGGCAGCACGGGCGGCAAGCTGGCGCTCCGGCGGTCGAACTGGCTGTCAACTATCAGCACGCGGCTGCGGGCCAGCGCGATGGTGGTCGGGTACATGAAGGTCGAGTCGGTGTACTCGGCCGTCACGCGCCCGCTGGCCAGGTCGCCATCCAGCGCCACCGTGTCGATCACCTGGAACGCGTTGCGGCTCACCAGCAGCTTCCGTCCCGCGAGCAGGATGCCATCGCCGGCCGTGAGGGGCCCGCCGGCCACTGAGATCTCGGCCACCCGCCGGGTCGAGACGGCGATTCGGAACAGCTGGCCGGTGTTGGACTGGACCACCACCAAGCGCCGTCCGTCCGCGCTTGGCCAGATGCCGTTGAGGTTGAAGCCCGCCTGGTAGACCACGGCCGTCCCGGTGAAGTCGATGAACGCTTCAGGGCTCGCGACGGTCGGGTCCGGCCGCCGCACCGCCGTGGCGGGGAGCCGCCAGAGCACCGGGTCGAGCGAGTCGGTGACATAGGCGTCGCCGCTTGGAGTGATGGCGATGTCGTTGAGGAAGGTCCCCTGACGCAGGCCGGTGTCGAAGTGCCGGACCAGGCGTCTGTTCGCGGTGTCGTACACCCAGGCCTGCCCGGTGGCGCCGCCGGCCACATACAGCCGACCGCTGCGGTCGACCTTCATGCCGATCGCGGTGCTACGCCCGTCGGCACCGCCCGGGAGAAACACCGCCAGCGACGGCCACCCCAAGCGCCCACGGAAGATGCCGGTCCTCCGGTCGACCGCGACCCCCTCCGGGAAGACGGCATCGCCAGGGATCGTATAGGTGAAGGTCTGGTGCTCTCCCGTCCTCGGCCCAGCCGCCGCCGGCAGGAACCCGCCGACCATCATGCTGAGCAGGGCTCCGACGCCTAGCAGGACGGCCGCGCGTCTCCAGATCGACATCCTCGCCTCCAGGATTCGTTGGACTCGACTCCAGGCACGGATCATGACGATCGTTGCATATTACATCCTGCATTGTCGAAATTGTCAGCCCGAAGCTCCATCTGCGCGAAGGAGTCAAACGCCCTCGCCGAGCTGCGATGGAGCTATCGCGGCTCAGCTCGACCCGTTTCCTTCAAGACCTCATGCCCAGGGCGCGGCTCCACCGGCACCACCGGGATCGTGCCCAGGCGTCCAGCCTGGTAGTCCTCGAACGCCTGCACCAACTCCTCGCGGGTGTTCATGACGAAGGGGCCATAGGCGGCCACCGGCTCGCGGATCGGCAGGCCGCCAAGCACCAGCACGTCGAGTTGGGGACTGCGGCTCTCCTGCCCGCGATCAGCAGCCACCGTCACCACGTCACCAGCCCCGAACACCGCGAGTTGGCCCATGCGCACCGGATGCCGCTTGATCCCGACCGACCCCGACCCAGCAAGCACGTACACCAGCGCGTTGAAGTCCGCCCGCCACGGCAGCCGCAACTGCGCGCCAGGTGCGAGAGTCCCATGCAGCAGCGCGATCGGAGTATGGGTGATGCCCGGCCCCTCGTGGCCGGCGACCTCACCCGCGATCACACGCAGCAGCGCGCCACCGTCCGATGAACTGAGCAGCGACACCGCACGCCCCCGAATGTCCTGGTAGCGCGGCGGACTCCACTTCAGCTTCGCCGGCAGGTTGACCCACAACTGAAAGCCGTGGAACAGGCCACCGCGCACGACGACTTCCTCCGGCGGTGCCTCAATGTGCAACACCCCAGAACCAGTCGTCTATTCTTTTTGTTAGAATCGTGAGCGGATGAAGGAGGCGGCGAAGATGGCGACGCGGGCAGCGGTCTACCGGCGGATGTCCCACGGCATGGACAACGAGGACTGGAAGGAGCGCCAGCTCGAAGACGGCCTCGCCATCGTGGAACGCATGGGCGGCACGGCGGCGCCGGAGGACGTCTACACTGATGTCGTCAGCGCCTCGCGGTTCGGCGGGAAGGAACGCCCCGACTACCTCCGACTGCTCAAAGGCATCGAGGCGCCAGACGGCCCCCGGATCGTGGTCTGCTGGATGGAGGACCGCGCGCATCGACAGATCCTGGAGCTTGCCGAGTTCATCGACATCTGCCGCAAGCACAACGTCCGGGTGGCCACGCCGAACGCCGAGTACAACCTCGATGACCCGGACCAGCTCACCATGTGGTACATCAAGGTGCGCTTCGCGGAGGCAGAGGTCGAGAAGATGTCGAAGCGAATGCGTCGGGAGCGCCTCCAGGCAGCTCAGAACGGGCTACCTGTACCGAAAGGCAAGCTTCGTCACTTCGGCTTTCCGAACTGGGTCAAAGATGCCGACGGCAAGATCGTTCCCGGAAACGCCGTGCCGGCGCGTCAAGTCGAAGAAGAGCGGGAACTGATCAGGGAGGCGGTTGCCCGCATCCTTGCAGGTGACAGCGTGCGAAGCATCGTCAACGACTGGAACGCGCGAGGGATCAAAACCACGAAGGGCAACGTCTGGCATCGGCACCCCTTCCGGTTCATGATCATGTCTCCGGCCATCACCGGCCTCCGGGAACATCGGCCCGTCCTCGACGATGGTCGTCGTACCAAGCGTGCTCAGGCCACCCTGTACCCCGCGCAATGGGGCCCCATCGTTCCCCGAGAAGACTGGGAAGCGGTCGTTAGGATTCTCGGGGACCCGGCTCGCTACCACGGTCGCGGGCGGGGCGTGTCGTATCTGCTGACTGGCATGATCTACTGCGGTGTCTGCGGAGGGCGCATGTATGCCCGACCCGGATACAGCAGCCAGGACCGCCCCGACACACCGGACAACCGGTACTACCAGTGCATCAGCAACGTGGTGCCACGGATGGCAAGGATGGTTCACCGCGTAGACGGCGAAGTGGAAAAGCGGTTCTTCCACCGACTCCGGGAATCGCGGCAGTTCGCCGATGCAACCAGTGCCGAGGAGGAAGACCCCACCCGCCCCCTCTACAACGAACTCGCGCGTCTTCAAGGCTTGCTCGATCGGCTGGAAGACAAGGTGGCTGACGAGCTGATCAGCCCGCCCACGGCCAAGCGCAAGCGAGCCGAATACGAGCAAGAGATGGACAAGTTGCGGGACCGGTTGGACACACTGACAGGCGAGCGGGTTCGTGTCCGCATCCCCGACAACCTCGAAGAGGTCTGGCCCGATCTTTCCCTCGACCGCCGCCGCGCCATCCTGGCGACCGAGGTCGAGTCTATTGTTGTCATGCCGCTGGGCAAGCACGGCAGCAAAGTATTCGATCCGAATGCGATCATCGTCCTCTGGCGGAAACGGAAGGCCGATCCGCCCGCGCTGACTTCGCAACCCTGGTGGCCGACCTGGAAGCGCGTCCGGCCCGCACCAAGGTAATGACCTTGGCGATCGTCACCGGATCATCAATCCCCACTGGGATACCTTGCTCCGCGCATTCCCGTTCGACGCGAGCGGCAATGTCGTCGTCCGGCACGGTAGGCGTTGCAACTTCCTGGCTTACATCCTCGGCTCGCGCCGTCCGCCTTTTGCCGAGGTGAGGAGCGCACCGACCTCTCGTACAGGAGAGCTCTTGGCCAGCGGGAGAGCGGTCAGCCAATCGCGTCTCCCAATTCGATGAGGCGGCGGCGGGGATGGGTCTGGCCAAGCGGCAGCCAGGCGTTCTCGGCCGGGCCACGGCCAAGCGCCGCGCAGGCGGTCGCCACCATGAAGCGGACCTCATGCCAGCGCGCCCCGGCCTGGAGGGCCGGGCGGGCGGCTGCCTCGCGGGCGGGGGTGGGCAACCAGAACAGCACCGGGGTTGCGATCTTGGAGACGATGGCCAGCTCGTGGTAGTCGTAGAGTTTGCCGGCGAGGCGGTCGAGCGGTTCGGTGGCGCGGTCGTATTCGATGAAGAAGTCGATCTCGCGGCCGTCCTCCCTCCAGCGGCCGTAGCCGTCGGGGCGCACGACGTGGCCCCAGTGGTCGTGGCACTTGCGCTCTGGCCACCAGGCCATCAGCGCCGCGCCCTGGGCGATCTGGAGGGGCTGGTCGCGCCGGTAGGGTGGGTCGAGGCGGCGCAGCTCGATGCCTTGTTCGGCGGCGAGCACGGCGGCGCCGGCGGGGCCGAGTACGTAGTGGTAGGGGGCGGTGCCTTCCCCGAGGCCGAGGCGGGGGCGGAAGCGGTCCAGGGCGCGCTCTTGGGCGAGCTGGCGCAGGCGGTGTTCGGCGCGGTCGTGGGAGTCGAAGAAGATGCCGGTGAGTTGGTGGGTGGTGAAGCAGCGGTGGTGGTGGACCAGGCGCAGGATCTCGCGGTCGCGGTCGGTGAGGCGGCTGGCGAGCCGCAGGAGCTGGTCGCCAACGGTCCCCAGCCGTCTCGGCGCTTGGGCGTGTGCCTGGTGAGGCCGCCGGGGTGTTGGCGGGACGGACGCCCGAGTCCGCGGGCGTCCGTCCCGCTTGCTGGGGGTGTTGGTGTGCTCGTTTATGGGTGACCTCCCCGCGTCCGTAAGGAGTCGCGGGCGCCGTGATCGCATGACAGCGCCGTTGTCCTGCGGGTTTGCTTGGGAGGGGCGCCGGTTCTTAATCCGGCGCCAGAACGGTTACCAGAACGGTTACCAGAACGGTTACCAGAACGGTCGGCCACCTGCCGTTGCCACCATTGCCACCAGGTGAGCCGGCAGGGCTGGAGTCGGGGGCGGGACACGGGTAGGCACCTCCGGGGTGATGGCGCACGTGCTTCCACCCCAAATATCCAAAGAGGTGCCGAAATTGAACATATCGATCTGGTCTCGGCAGCTGGCGTGGCCATGACGGTCACCTCCGAGCATAATTTCTTATCTGTCTTATCTGGCTTGCTCATAACATTTGGCTGAGGAACTTCCTCTCCTACCCTGGTAACCGCCCTCCGGGTCTCTTTTGCCGACATTCCGCAGGTCAGAGTGGGTGACAATCCGGTCACTCTTGCCCTACTGAACGGGGGTGCGGACGGCCGCCCGGCGCGACCCTCTATCCCATAACCGGGTTTGGGGGCCTGGTTTCGACATCCGAACTCCGATCCCCCGAGCATCGCCGCCTCTGTGGTCACGGCACTGTCACGCTGCTGTCAGCGCACGGTCAGGGGCACCGCGAACGCCATCACCCAGCTGTCACGCGACTGTCACGGCACCATCAGCGCACGGTCAGACCGCGCGACCCTCCATAGACAACCCGCCAGCGAGGCGGCCGGGATGCGACAGCCGCAGGGACAGGAGACCCGATCCCGGGGGCACGCCAGGGGCACATGAGGGGCACCGTGGGGGCACGGCAGGGGCACGAGAGGGGCAACAGCGAGGACAACGAGACGGCGCGCACAGCATCTGCGAGGAACACACCAGAGACAGATCAGAGACAAATCAGGAACAGCGCAGGTCAAGCCACCTACGAGACCGCGCTGGCGCATGGCCACCAGGACGCTATAATTCTTCGTTTTGAGGATTTCGGCTGTCTCTGACTGGTCGGGGTTGACCAGTCTCATGGCCACTCGGTAGCTAGCTCACCGACCAGTCCGGCGACCAATGCAGACTGGTCGAGGGCAAACACCTATCACCACAGGTCAGGGCATACGGCGCGGACTATTGCCCGGCAGTCAGTTCGGTACATACATCACCACCGTGGCACCGAACGCGGGCACGCGCGCGATTCAGCGCGAAGAAGTCGTTGCGAGGATCACGAGAAGGGGATGGGGTGGGTGCCGCAGGCGGGAGGTCTCCGCCGCGTGGGCCTCGACCGTGGGCGCCGCACCCCATCGCTTGGCGTTGGCGCGCGAGCGGCTACCGGGAATGGGAGTTGTCGACGTCCAGGTCGTCGGGGAACCGGAGCGGTGCGGGCTCGTCCTGGGTGGTGATGCGGGTGGCGAGGTGGGC
>Ga0137371_10002538_pt1 | contig 14556 bp, 13 predicted proteins | sample SagtaG_7_FD_104919 | JGI IMG/M metagenome (GOLD analysis project Ga0137371, IMG submission 104919) | Vadose zone soil microbial communities from Sagehorn Ranch, Mendocino, California, USA - Sage1_R_40_16 metaG | ecosystem: Environmental > Terrestrial > Soil > Vadose zone | place: USA... | reverse complement strand
GCGGTTCGCTCCACGCGCTCGAACGCCTCCTCCACCGTCGCCGGCGCCGGGTGCTCCTCCCAGTACTCCTTGGCGGTGGAATGGCGCGATCGCGGCCACACCATGGCGACGTAGGCACGCTCGCCCTGATGCAGCGTCTTGCTCGCGTGCGCGCCGGGACCCTCGAACCCCATCCGCAGGTCGGTGACGAGTCGGATGGGCACCTCGTTCTCGCCGCCGCTGGCGATGGCTTCGTTGTAGCCCTGTCCCGCGTACTCCCACTTCGCCTCGGTGGCGCCGTAGTCGAACACCGGCTGGCAGTCGAGGCTGAGCTCCACGCTGCCGACCACGCACCGAGCCGTGCGCAGGAGGATGTGCTCCGCCTCGTAGTCCGACGGCGGCCGGCGGTACGTCCCTGAGCGGCGCTGGCTGTGATACCAGGGCCCGATGCACATGGCGTCGCGGACGATCAGCCAGCCCGTGCGGGCCCGCCACGTGGTCTCGAGCACCAGGGTCCCCGGCAGGTAGCGCCGACCCGCGGGCACCTGGACGCCGGAAGGCCCGAAGCGGAAGCTGCCGGCCGCCCTGTCGAGCATTGCCGCGAACACGCTGGGGCTGTCGGCCCTCGGCACGCACATCCACTCGACACGCCCGGTGGGGGCGACCAGGCAGTTGACCTCGCAGTCGGATAGGAACGCGTATTCGGCGATGGGGGGAAACGGACTGGCGATCCGCTGCTGCTCGACGTGCTCGGCGATCTCGACGAACGAACCTGAGCCATCCCCATTGCGCCGGTCGCGCGCAGGGCGATCTTCGTCAATCGGCCGGGTGGCCTGACCCAGGTCGGACTCGCTCGACTTCTTGGCCACTTCTAACGAGAGGATATGCCGATGGCCCGCCGGATGCGCCCGAAAACGTCGTCCGGCGAACCCATCCCGTCAACCCGTTCCACCAGCACGCCCTGCCGGCCGTAGTGGTCGAGCACCGCCTCGGTCAGCTTGTGGTACTCGTGCATGCGCTCGGTGATCGCCTCGCGCGTGTCGTCCGCCCTCCCTTCGAGCTGGGCGCGGTGCAGCAGGCGCTCGACCAGCTCCTTCTCCGGCACCTCGAGCGCAACCACGACGTCGACCTCGTGGCCCTCGTCCGAGAGCATGGCGTCCAGCGCCTGGGCCTGGCGGACGGTGCGGGGAAAGCCGTCCAGCAGCACGCCCGCGCCGGCCTCCGCGTCCGGCAGCCGGGCGCGGACGATGTCGACGATCAGCCCGTCTGGGACCAGGTCGCCCGAGGCCATGATCCGGCCGGCCTCCCTTCCGATCGGCGACCCGCTGGCGACCTCCGCGCGCAGGATGTCTCCGGTCGAGAGGTGCTTGAGCCCGAACTCGCCCTCGATCTTGGTGGCCTGCGTCCCCTTGCCGCTTCCCGGCGGGCCGAAGATGATGCCGATCACCGTTCGCTCATACCCAACTGAATCTTCCGTCTACGGCGCCACCAGCTCCTAGAGTGTTCGGCAAGCAGCGCATGGATCGCAGGGTCGGGTCCCGTGGGTTTTCCCTCCTTGCTCAGCTGCATCCATCGCCTCGTCACCTCGACGTAGACGTCCGCCTCGGTCCACCCGGGAAGCTGCTCCAGGACGTGATGATTGCGGATCGCCTGGGCGATCGGGTGATAGACGTGGTCGTACCAGCTCGCCGCGGCCTCCTGGAGCGGGACATCGCGGTGCTGCTCCAGGGAGAGGAAGTAGCGGTGGCCGATGATGTGCTGCAGGATCTCGTCGTAGCGCCCGAGCCGGCTGCACTCCAGCCTGGCCTCAGGCCGCGTCCGGTGCAGCTGGGTCACGTCGAGGAACGCGGCGTACTCGGCGGCCTTCAACATCGCCTCGGTGTCGGTGTCGGGACTCAGGGGTGCGCGGGTCCGCACGTTGATCACGCGCGCGTTGATCATCGGACGGCTCAGGTTGCGCGCCACCGAGACGCGATGATGGCCGTCGATCACGTAGTAGTAATCGTCGACCTTGTAGACGTCGATCGGAGGCAGCTCGTCACCTTCCACCATCGCCTGGTAGATGCGCGTCCAGCGCTCGCGCATGCGCCGGTTGACGGGGAGAAAGATGGGGTCGAAGTCCGACGTCTTCGCGTCTGGCGCCGCCGAGCCGACGATCTTGTCGACCGGGATTTCCCGGACACCGCCGAACGCCCGTCCCTCAAGACCGGCTGCCCTTAGCGCCGGTTCGATCGAGCGGAGACGCTGCGCGCGCCCGGTGAGGATCGCGCCCAACGAACGCCGGAAGGCACGCGCGCGTGCAGAATCGAAGTCCTGAATGGCGCGGATGCGCTCTACGCCCAATCGACCGCGACCCGGGGAAGGTTGCTAGATCTAGAGAAGCGCCTGTTCGCTCTCGGCGTCGAAGAAGTGCAAGGTGCGGGTGTCCAGCCCTAGCTTGACCCGGTCACCCGGCGACACGTTCATCCTGGGGTCGACTCGAGCGGTGACCTGGTCGCCGCCTACGCTTCCGTAAAGGAACTGGTCGGACCCAAGCCGCTCGACGACGTCAACTTTCATCTCGAAGCTCGTACCGCCATCGGCCACGCGGTCGGTCACGGCCTCGGGCCGGAAGCCCAGCGTTCCCTTACCCGCCGCGAGCTGTTTGGGCAGCTTGACCTCGAACCCGGACGCCTTCGCCGAGCCGTTGCTGATCGAGGCCGGCACGAAGTTCATGGTCGGCGTGCCGATGAAGCCGGCGACGAAGAGGTTCGCGGGGTGGTCGTAGATCTCGCCCGGGGTACCTACCTGCTGCAGGATGCCGGCGTTCATGATCGCGATCCGGTCGCCCATCGTCATGGCTTCGACCTGGTCGTGGGTGACGTAGATGAACGTGGTCTGCAGGTCGCGGTGCAGCTTCTGCAGCTCGACGCGAGTCTGGCCTCGGAGCTTGGCGTCCAGGTTCGACAGCGGCTCGTCGAGCAAGAAGACCTTCGGGCTGCGCACGATGGCGCGACCTAGCGCCACACGCTGGCGCTGGCCGCCGGACAGCGCGCGCGGCTTGCGCTTCAGGAAGTTGTCGAGACCGAGGATGTGCGATGCGTTCTTGACGCGCTTGTCGATCTCCGCCTTCTTCATGTGCTGCATCTGCAGCGGGAAGGCCATGTTGTCGTACACAGTCATGTGCGGGTAGAGCGCGTACGACTGGAACACCATGGCGATGTCGCGGTCTTTCGCTGCGATGTTGTTCACGACGCGTTCGCCGATCAGGATCCGGCCCTCGCTGATCTGCTCGAGTCCCGCGAGCATGCGGAGCGCGGTCGACTTGCCACACCCGGACGGTCCGACAAGGACCATGAACTCCTTGTCTTTGATCTCGACGTTGAAGTCCTTGACGACCGTGATGTCCGAGGTGTAGCGCTTGACTACGTGGTCGTAAGTTACCGATGCCATATCACTAATCCCTCACATCCCAGGATGCCGCGTACACCCCTTCACCCAACAATTCTATTTACCTCCGCGTAATTGGCAAATCCGGGCTTGTGACCCGGGATGTCGAATTGCGAACAATGAGGCTCGTCGTGAGCGGCGCGGGCGACTCCACCGACCTGCCTTTCATGCGCTGAATCAGCAACCGCGCGGCCACGCGACCCTTCTCCACGATAGGCTGGCGCACCGTCGTCAATGGTGGACTTGTCCACGCCGACGCCGGAACGTCGTCGAAACCGACCACCGACAGATCCGCCGGCACATTCAGCCCGGCCTGCTTCGCCTCCACCACGACGCCGATCGCCGACATGTCGCTCATGGCGAGCACGCCGGTGGGACGCTGCCTGCCTTTGGGCAGCGACTCGTACGCCCGCGACCCCGCCACGACCGAGATGCCCGCGACGACGGTGTGAGGCTCGGGCGCGCCGGCCTCGTGAATCGCCGCCAGGTATCCGGCCAACCGGCGCGCAGCGGTGGGCGTGCTGTCGAGCTGGGAGCGCGCGGGCGGCAGGACGATGATCGCGAGCCGGCGGTGGCCCAACTCGAGCAGATGTCGAGCCGCTGCATGGGCGCCGCCCTCGTCGTCGACGTTGACCGCCGGATGCCGCGGTGAGCCTTCAGAGTCGACCAGCACCGTCGGGATCCCGATCCTGTCGAGCACCTCGAGGGCGCGATCGTCGGGGCTGAGGCCGAGGCTGATGAACCCGTCGACCGAGGCCTGGCGGATGGCGCCTTCCAGCGATCCGTCGAGGGGCGGGACCAGGAGCAGGGTCAGGTCGTGCTCCTCGCACAGCTCGCCGAGCCCCTGGATCAGCTCGCTCAGGAACGGGTTGGCGAAGACGGTCGAGAGACGCTGCGGGATGAGGACGCCGATCGTGCCGCTCCTTCGCGTCGACAGTGCTCGCGCCGCCGGATGCGGCGTGTACCCGAGGTCGTGGGCCACGCCCAGGACCCGGTCCAGCGTCGCCTGGCCCAGCCTCTCGGGGTTGTTGAAGGCGAAGGAGACGGCGGTCTTCGAGACGCCGGCCGCGCTGGCGACGTCAGCGATGGTGACCCGGGACACCCGGCGAGTCTCCAGTCATGGTCGTGGCGCTCCCCCACGGACTAACCAGGAAGGCACATGAACCGATTTAGTAAAGCGGTTTATGTTCGATCGTATGCCCTCCCGGGCAGGCTGTCAAGACTGAAGTTCGGGCCGGCCCAGGGGTGGAGCACCGTCCACCTCGAGCACATCGCCGCACGTCCACCTCCACCCGCATCACCTGCCGCGGACCTTGGGCGTCCGGGTGATCGGCGCGACCAAGGTCGGGTCCACCTTCGGCTCGCGGTCGAAGGTAAGCAGGCCGTTCTGCTCCTGCTCGACGTCCGTCAGCTGCGTATAGCAGAAACCCTCGACGGGCCCTGGCTCCATGAGGCCGGCGACGAGCCCGCGATAGACCTCGAGGAGCTGGCCGGCATCCCCCACCTGCGCGTAGCCCCAGCCGGCCGAGCCCGAGACCTGCAAGCCGCCGAACTCGGTGATCAGAACTGGCTCCCCGCGATACGCGTAGCCAGGGTCGTAAGGCGCATGGCCGCTGCCGGCGCCGTCGAGCGCCGTCTCCATCCCGCGGTAGCGCCGCGCGAAGTCGGCCGGTGTCGAGTAGTCGTGCAGGGTGCACAGGTCGGTGAGCGCGTGCTCCCATCCGTCGTTCGACACGACCGGTCGGGTGGAGTCGAGCTCGTGGGTGAGCTCGTAGAGCCGGACCAGGAAACGGGAGCGCACGGCCGCGTCGACGTGCTGCAGGCCGAAGCTCTCGTTGGCGGGGACCCACGCCACGACGGAGGGATGGCCGCGGTCGCGCCGCACGACGTCGGCCCATTCGGCCGCCAGCCTGCGCTCGGCCTCGGCGGTGTGCTCGTGGAAGCTGGGCATCTCGGTCCACACGAGGAACCCGAACACGTCCGCGTAGTAGAGCCAGATCGGGTCCTCGACCTTCTGGTGCTTCCTCGCGCCGTTGAAGCCGAGGGCCTTCGCCATCTCGATGTCACCGCGCAGCGCCTCTGCGCTGCCGGCGGTCAGCAGCCCGCCAGGAAAGTAGCCCTGGTCGAGCACGAGGCGCTGGACGAAGGGCTCACCGTTCAGCCAGAAGCGGCCGTCCTTGCACTCCACGCTGCGCAACCCGAAGTAGCTGCCGACGCGGTCGCTGACCTTGCCGTCCTGGTCGAGGAGCGTGGCGTCGACGAAGTAGAGCTTCGGCCAGCTCGGGCGCCACGGTGAGACCTGTTCGAGGGAGATGCGGCCTCGACCTGGCAGGCCCGACCACGTGCCGACGACCTCGCCCTCAAAGGACACCGTGACCGCGATGCGGCCCTGGCCGGCGACCTCGAGATCGACGGCACCCGCCTCGAGATCAGGCATCAGGCGCAGGGATTCGAGGTGTCGGGAAGGCAGAGGCTCGAGCCATACCGTCTGCCAGATCCCCGTGGTGGGCGTGTAGAAGATCCCTTCGGGCTTTTCGCCCCAGAACTGCTTGCCGCGAGGAGTGGACTTGTCGGCCAGCGGGTCTTCGGCGCGCACGACGACGACGTTGTCGCCTGACCGGACCACCTCTGAGATGTCGGCGCTGAAAGGCGTGTGACCGCCCTCGTGGCGCGCCACCTCGACGCCGTTCACCCAGACGGTGGCGCGATAGTCGACCGCCCCGAAATGGAGGGCGAGGCGGTCTGCCTCCGCCACGTCAAACCGGCGCCGGTACCAGACCACGTCGCCCGGCAGCCCGCCGATCCCGGACAGCTCCGACTCGGGACAGAAAGGGACGACGATGCGGCGGTCGAAGACCGGCCTCACCCCCGCGCCGAACTCCCACTCGCCGTTCAGGTTCACCCAATGCGAGCGCCTGAACGTGGGACGTGGGTACTCGGGTCTCGGTGTCATCGGCCCTCTTCAAACCGTTTAGGCGAACGTTCGCTGTCCCGCGCATAATAAACCGCAGCGTGTCGCTCCGGAGACCGACCAGGCATGTCTCGGTCAAGGACGTAGCCGCCCGCGCCGGCGTGAGCTTTCAGACCACCAGCAAGGTCCTGAACGGCGGCGGCACCGTCTCCCAAACCACGCGCGCCCGCATCCTTCAGGTCGCCAGCGACCTCGGCTACGTGCCGAACCTTCAGGCCCGCAGCCTTGTCATGCAGTGGACGCGGACGGTCGGCCTCGTCGCCAGCGACTTCAGCGACCACAACCTGAGCCGCTTCATCGTCGGCGCCGAGCAGGAGGCGCGCCGCCAGGGTTACGGCGTGCTCATGACGAGCATCGAGCCGGAGGGCTCCGGCACGGAGTACGCACTGCCGGCTTTGATGGAGAGGCGTGTCGATGGGATCCTGCTCGCCGCGCCGCAGATGGAGGAGGACCGCGCGGTCGCCCACGTCCTCGACAAGACACTTCCCGTGGTCAGCCTCCACCACGTCCCCGGGGGCGGTGTTTCCACGGTTGGCTCCGACCACGAGCTGACGGGCTTTCTCGCCACCGACCATCTGGTCGGGAAAGGGCACCGCGCGATCGCGACCATCACCGGAAGGCCGTCGCGGCGCGTGGCGCAGAGCCGTTTGCGCGGCTACCTTCGCGCGCTGGAGGGGGCGGGCCTTGCGTTCGACGATGCGCTGGTCGAGGACGGCAACTGGGAGATCGGAACCGCGAAGCAAGCAACCTTCGAGCTCCTGAAGCGGCGCCCGCGCCTGACCGCGATCTTCGCCCAGAACGACAACATGGCGATCGGCACGCTGAGCGCGCTTCGGGAGCAGGGGAAAGACGTGCCGAACGACTGCGCCGTGGTCGGTTGCGACGACATCGACATCGCCGCGTTCACGGCGCCGCCGCTGACCACCGTCCACGTGCCGTTCTACGAGACCGGCGCCCAGGCGATGCGTTTGCTCATCGAGATGATCACCACAGGGTCGAACGCGCCGCGCAATGTCATGCTCCCCGTGTACCTGGTGGCTCGCGAGTCGACCGGCGGCGCGTGAGCGCGCTGATCGAGGTCTGCCATCCCTCCGCATAGACAGGCGCTCCGTGGTGCTCGCTTACCAAAAGTTCGGCGACGGTTTGAAACGTCACGTCCGGATTCTCGTTGTAACCCGGATGAAACCTGGAATGGCTAACGCATCATTTCGCACAGTGAATCCGTTGCGATTGATGCAGGTCGGTCTCGGCCCGCACGGCCGGAACTGGGCCAGGCGGGTGATCCCGCACATCCCGGAGGTGGACCTGGTCGCCTACGTCGACACCGACACGCGCGCACTTGCCATCCTGCGCGAGGAGTCGAACGTGCCTGTGGAGCGCTGCTTCGAGTCGCTTGAGGACGCCATAGCCGTCACCAAGCCGGAGGCGCTGCTCAACACCACCGCCCTGCCCGGCCACGCCCCGATCATCCGAGCCGGGCTGGACGCGGGGCTCCACGTGCTGGTCGAGAAGCCGTTCGCCCCCAGCCTGGCGATCGCACAACAGCTCGTCGACGCCGCCGCGATGAGGAACCTCGTCCTCATGGTCAGCCAGAACTACCGATTCTTCCCGGCACCCCGGATGATCGCCCGGCTGGTCCGCGAGGAACAGCTCGGCGCGCTCCATGAGGTCTCCATCGACTTCCGGCGCTACTCGGCGGCCGGGCCGGGCGGCCGCGGCAGGCACCACCTCGAGGTGCAGCCACTCCTGGTCGACATGTCCATCCACCATTTCGACCTGACGCGCCTGATCCTTGGCCGCGAGCCTGAGCGGTTGTTCTGCGAGGCCTGGAACCCGGCTTGGACCTCGTTCAGCGGTCCGTCCGTGGCATTCGCGATGATCGACTTCGACGACGTCATGGTGAGCTACCGCGCAAGTTGGGTCAGCGCCGGACCGGTCACACCGTGGGCGGGCGAGTGGAGCATGGAGTTCGAGCACGGCGAGGTCGTGTGGACCAGCGCAGCGGACAGCGACGTCACGCAGGACCGGGTCGTCCTCCGGCCGCGCGCCGGCAGGGCGAGGACGTTAAAGTTGCCGGCCGTGCAGCGCACAGGTACGTCGGGCACCCTGACGGAGTTCGCCGATGCGATCCGGTCTGGCCGCGAGCCGGAGACGTCGGGCCGCAACAACATCGGCACCATCGCCCTGATGGCCGCGGCGGTGGAGTCGGCCACGCTACGACGGCCCGTGACGATTTTCGAGACGACCGGCGCGGCAGCAGCGATCTGAATGCCGACCCACCCTCTTCGGGTCACGATCTGGAACGAGTACGTCCACGAGCGTCGCGACGAATCGGTCCGGCGAATCTATCCCGACGGCATGCACCGGCCGATCGCCGATGCCCTGCGCCGCGAGCTCGGCGCGGGCGTCACCATCCGGATCGCAACGCTCGACGAGCCCGAGCACGGTCTGACCGAGGAGGCGCTGGCCGGCACCGACGTCCTGACATGGTGGGGCCATTCCGCCCACGACCGGGTTTCCGAGGAGGTCGTGGAGCGTGTGCATGCGCGAGTCCTCGACGGCATGGGCATCGTGGTCCTGCACTCGGGCCACCACAGCAAGATCTTCAGGCGATTGATGGGCACCACCTGCTCGCTTCGGTGGCGCTCCGACCCGGGCGGCGAGCGCGAGGTGGTCTGGACCGTCGCGCCGGGGCACCCGATCGCCGCGGGCGTGCCGCAGCCGATCGTGATCCCGCACCAGGAGATGTACGGAGAGTTTTTCGACATCCCGCAGCCAGATGAGCTCGTCTTCATCAGCACGTTCGAGGGTGGCGAGGTCTTTCGCGGTGGGTGCTGCTACCGCCGCGGAGCGGGGCGAGTGTTCTACTTCAGCCCCGGGGACCAGGAGTACCCGGTCTATCACCAGGCGGAGATTCAGAAGGTGATCGCCAACGCAGTCGCATGGTGCGCCGGCATCGCAGCGTCAAACGATCCGCCGGCGCGCCGCGAGGGCAACGCGCCCCGAGGCTGGTTCATCGAAGCCGGTTCGCCAGCGCAAACGCGCTGAGCATCGAGAGCGCCACCGCCGCCAGGACCACTGGCGCCCAGCTGACGCCAAACCCCGCGATCACGAGACCGATCAGCCCGGGACCGGCTGTGCCGCCGATCGCGGCGGCCGGAAAAAGCCAGGAGGTCGCCCGCGAGTCCCCGGGGCGGCGCTTGGCCAGCCACACGATCCCGGTCGGAAAGATCGGAGCGATGGCCAGGCCGCACACGATGTAGGCGACCGGCGCGATCCCCTGGATCGACGCAAGGAGCAGCGCCACCACCGCGACCGCCGATCCCGCAAGCACGATCGCAGGCTCCGGAACGGCCGGCGGTGCGAGCGTGATCAGGAGCCGGCCGGTGACGAGTGCGAGCCAGAAACCCGACGTGATGGTGGCGGCGTCCCGGTAGCTGAGGCCGAGCGAGTTCAGGTGTGAGGTCATCCAGCCGCCGGCGCCGTTCTCGACGCCGACGTAGAGCACGAAGGCGACGATGAAAATTCCGACCAGGAACCCCGGACGGCGCGGCAGCTCGGCCGCCACCGGCAGCCGGCCGGCGATTCCGGCGGCGGCGGGGATCAAGGCCAGCCACACCAGGGCGCCCACCAGGTAGAGCGCAGAGAAATGCTCTCGGGCGAAGGTCGCGACGAGTATGGGTCCGGCGACCGCTCCGGCGGAGTAGCAGCCGTTGAGCGCGTTGAGCAATGCGGTCCGCCGCGGGCTCTCGCTGTATGCGACCAGCTGGTTCAAGCCGAGGACGAGGACTCCGAACCCGAAGCCGACGACGAGCACGCCGGCCAGGAACAGCGGCCCGACAAAGGCGATCGCGATGACCACCAGGCCGGTGCTCACGATCGCGGTCGCGATCATCACGTTGAGGCGCGCGGAGAGCATCTCGAACGACCGCATCGCGATGAGCACGCCCGGCAGCGAGCCGGCGAAGTGCACGCTGATCGTCGCTCCCGCGACCGGCAGGCTGACGCCAAAGCGCCGCGTGAGCGGCTCGAGCAGCGGTCCATAGGCCGAGACGACCAGGCCCATGAGCAGGAACGTGGCGCCGATCGCGACGATCGACGTCCGGGTCAGGACCACGCGATGCGGGGGCATACTGGTGTTGATCAGCGACAAGGATCAGCGCATCGGCAGGAAATCGGGCTGGACCGCCGGCGACGAGCTGAACCCGCCCCCGGCGCGGGAAAGCACAGGCCCGGCGCTCGCGCCCTTCCTGAGGCATCGGCGGGGAGATCGGTGGTGGCCGGTAGGCCTGGGATTCCTGTACGTGCCGGGCATCATCGTCGTGATCACCGTCGAGGACTGGATGGGCATGTCGCAGTGGATCATCTGGATCTCGCTCGGCGTGTTCTTCGTCACCTTCGTCGCGTTCCTCCTGCTGGCGGACAGCCTGATGACCGGCGACTGACTCGGCCTACCGCTGCATCGCGAGCCGGTAGCGTGGCGATGCGATGGGTCCTTCGAGGAGCGGGTCTTCCGTCTCTCGCATCCAGGTCCAGAGCCGCTCGCTGAGCTCGCGCTCCAGCTCCTGCGCGCCGGCCGTACCGGCCAGGTTTCGCTCTTCGAGCGGGTCTTCCTCCAGGTCGTAGAGCTCGAAGAGACCTGGCCGGTCCCTGGAGTAGCGGCCGGGGTTGGCCCTAAAGACCGGCCCCTGCTGGATGTCGGCGGGCACCTCGACCGCGAAGCCGGTCTCGAAGTTGCGGATGAACTTGTGCCGATGGGTGCGGATGCAGCGCATCGGATCGTAGTAGCTGTGAAAAGTCTTCTCGGCGAAGACGACGTCGCGCGGCTCGAACAGAGACCGGCCCTGTGTCCCTTGAGGCGTTGACACACCAGCCGCCTCGAGCATCGTGGGCAGGACGTCGAGGTTGCTCGTGATGTCTCGTACGACCATCCCGCGACCGAGCTCGCCGCCGGGCCAGGACAGGATCAGACCCACCTCGAGCCCGGGATCGTAGAGCGTGCACTTGGCGCGCGGCATCGCCAGACCGTGGTCGGTCGTGAAAACGACGAGCGAACTCTCCGCGCGACCGGCCTCTTGGAGCGCGGCGATGACGCTGCCCACGGCGCTGTCCATCGCGGTGATGGCACGCTCCACCGCGGCGATCTCCTCGACGGCCTCAGGGCCGGCAGGCAGGTAGCCCGGCACGACGAGATCCGGCGGCGGGTCGCCGGCCGGCGGGTACGGGCGGTGAGTCTCGTCGAAGTTGATCTCGACGTAGAGACGGCGCTCGCGCGGCACAGAAGAGATCAGCTGTCCCAGCGCGCCGGCGGGATGAATGCCGGCAAAGCCGAGACGCTCCGGATGCTGGGTGACGTGCTGGCTGCCGAACAGGTGCGTGTCAAAGCCCGCCTGCGCGAAGGTCCTGGCCGCGTGAGGGACGCTCAACTCCCAGTCGAAGCCACGGTGGGCAAGCCCCATGACCCCGTTGCTGTGCGGGTAGCGCCCGGTCGCCAGCGTGGCCCGGCTGGGGCTGCACTGCGGGGCGGTCGCAAAGGCATTGTCGAACCTCACCCCGCCTGCAGCGAGCGCATCGAGGTTCGGGCTCACCACGCTCTGCACGCCGTAGCAGTGCAGGTGGCGCCCGATGTCATGCGTCGTCATCAGGACGATGTCATGCGCGACCGTCACGTGGCGATCTCCATCCCAGGTGGGCGTCCCGGGCTGTCGGCCCTCATGGCGCCGTTAAGCCCGGACACGGCAAAGCACCTGTCCTCTTTGAGGACGACCGTGTCGGCTACGCCGTCAGCCCTTGACCGATCCGCTCGTGATGCCCCGCACGAAGTACCGCTGCAGGAAGATGAACACCGCCAGCGGCAGGGCCATCTGGAGCACGGCGGCCGCGGTCAGGAACTGCCAGCCGCCGCCTAGCGACGTGACGAGCTGCGAGATCACGACCGTGAAAGGCCGGGCCGTGCTCGTGCCCAGGTAGGTCAGGGCGACCAGCAGGTCGTTCCAGACGCCGAGGAAGACGAAGATCGTGAGCGACGCGATGGCGGGGATGGTCATCGGGACGGCGATACGGAGGAACCGCACCGCATGGCCCGCGCCGTCCACCTCCGCGGACTCAAAGATCTCGCGCGGAAGCCCTCCCAGGTAGTTGCGCAGCAGGAAGACCTCGAACGGCAGGCCGTACCCGGAATGCGCCAGCCAGACGGCCATGATCGTGCCGTTGAGGTGGATGAGCTGGAAGAACTGAAGCACGGGGATCAGCGTCATCTGGATCGGCACGACCATCAGGCCGACGATGACGATGAAGAAGATGTCCTTGCCCGGGAACTTCATCCACGCGAACGCGTACGCGCCCATCGTCGCGATCGTCAGCTGGATCACGGTGGACGGGATCGTGATCAGGACGCTGCTGAGGATCGACGGTGTGACTCCCTCGAGGCTCAGCACCTGGTTGTAGCTCGCCAGGGTGAAGCCGTGCGGCGGGAACAGCGTGGTCCACCATCCGGACGTGCCCATGTCCGAGACCGAACGAAACGAGTTGATCATCATGCCGATCGTCGGCACGATCCAGATGGCGCAGAAGATGATGATCACCAGGTGCAGCGGCAGGCGCTGCAGGCGGTAGCCCAGGTTGTTAAGCGCGGCCACGCTTCCCGCAACCGCGGACTCGCGACGAGTTGTGACCTGCTCCGCGCTCATCGCTGCTCCTCCTGTTGCTGGAATCGACGTATGTTCACGATCAAGAGCGGCACGATCGCGATGAACAGGACGACGCCCACGGCTGCCGCGCGGCCGTAGTGGGCGTGCTGAAGCTGGCTGAACATCTGCGTCGCGATCACGTCGGTGTCGTATGCGCCGTTCGTCATCACGTAGACGATGTCGAACGTCTTCAGCGAATTGATCAGCATCGTGGTGCCGACGACGGTGATGGTCGGCCACAGCAGCGGGGTGACCACGAGGCGCACGATCTGAAACTCGTTGGCCCCATCGATCCTGGCCGCTTCGAGCACCTCGGAGCTGATCGCCTTGAGACTCGCCGAGATGATGACCATGCAGAAGCCGACCGCGGTCCAGATGCCGACGAAGATCAGCGCCGCGTTGTTGGTCGTCGAGTTGACCAGCCACGCCACCGGGTCACGGCCGAAGAGTCCGATCAGGGCGTTGAGCGTCCCTGTCTGGGGCGTGCCGGGAGGCTGATAGTCGAACATGAACTTCCAGATGATCGACGCCGCGACCGCGCTGATCGGCACCGGCAGGAAGATCGCGATCTTGGCCAGCGACTCATAGCGGACGCGGTCGAGAAGGATGGCGATGATGAGGCCGAGAAAGACCGCGAAGAACGTGTAGAAGACCAGCCAGAGCAGGCTGTTCCGCAGCGACGTGAGGGTGTCGGGGAACGTGAAGAAATACTTGTAGTTGGCCAGCCCGATCCAATCCGTGTCTTCACTGTTCCGGAAGCTGATGACGACGGTTCGAAGCAGCGGGTAGACCATGAAGATCGTGGCGAAGCCGACTGCCGGAAGCGCCCAGAAGTACGGACGGATCCAGGACTGAACCGAGTCGGACAGCCTCTCGATGACCTGCTCGCCGACGATGATGTAGCCCAGCAGGGCCAGAGGCACGCCGACCACCGCGATCACGGAGGTTATGACCTGATCAATGCCCACGCCGCCTACCTCCTTCTTAGAGGAAAAGCGGCCGGGGCGGAAACACTCCGCCCCGACCGATCAAAGTCGAACGGACTAACTACTGGTGTACGCGGCTGCCTGCACCTGGTCGAGATGCGCGAGCTCTTTGTCCAGGCTCCCCGGGTCACGGGTCACGTTGAGGAGCGACTGCCAGAACGCTTTCTGCATGTCCGAGGGCATGAAGTCGCCGGCAGTGACGAGCAGGTTCTTGGCGCCCTTGGCGATGTCGGCTGCGCGCTGGAAGATCGGGTCTTTGTAGGTCAGGTCTTTGATCGCGCCGAGGGTTCCGCCATCGTTCGCCCAGATCTGCTGGGCGTCCTTGGTCGCCATGTACTGCATGAGCTTGCGGGCGGCCGGGGTGTCGTTGTACATCGCGAAGTTGTCGTAGAAGCCGTTCACGTTGCCGTCGTACTGCGACTTGCCCATGCTCGGGTGGGCGAAGAAGTCGAAGTCGGTGCCGGCGGTCACGCCCTTGTTCTGGTGGAAGAAGTTGGCGATG
>Ga0137371_10002529_pt1 | contig 14573 bp, 14 predicted proteins | sample SagtaG_7_FD_104919 | JGI IMG/M metagenome (GOLD analysis project Ga0137371, IMG submission 104919) | Vadose zone soil microbial communities from Sagehorn Ranch, Mendocino, California, USA - Sage1_R_40_16 metaG | ecosystem: Environmental > Terrestrial > Soil > Vadose zone | place: USA... | reverse complement strand
TGGCCCGCGACGACGGGCAGCAGCATCCCGGCATCCTGCACATGTACATCCACCTGATGGAAATGTCGGCCCGGCCGCAGGATGCGCTATGGGCGGGCGACCTGCTGCGTGACCTTGTCCCTGACGCCGGTCATCTCCGGCATATGCCGACGCATCTCGACGTGCTCTGCGGGGACTACCGGCAGGTGGTGACGTCCAACACCGCCGCGATAGCCGCCGACGAGAGGTTCGTCGCGCGCGAGGGCGCGACGAACCTCTACACCGTGTACCGGGCGCACAACTATCACTTCAAGATCTACGGCGCGATGTTCCTCGGCCAGGCGCGGATCGCCCTGGCGACAGCGGACCTGCTCGCGGCGGCCATCCCGGCGCAACTGCTCCGGGTAGCGGTCCCGCCGATGGCGGACTGGCTGGAGGGATTCGTGCCGATGAAGATGCACGCCCTGATCAGATTCGGTCGCTGGCAGGACATTATCGACGCGCCGCTGCCGGGCGATCAGGAGCTGTACTGCGTGACGACGGCGATGATGCACTACGCGAAGGGCGTCGCTTGCGCGGCGACCGGGCGGGTCCCCGACGCGGAGGCACACCGCGGGCGGTTCGCTGACGCCGTCCAGCGGGTGCCCGCGTCACGCACCGTCTTCAACAACACCTGCCGCGACATCCTCCGGGTAGCGGCGGCCATGCTGGACGGCGAGCTCGAGTACCGCAAGGAGAACTACCAGGAGGCGTTCGCCCAGCTGCGGCACGCCATCGAGCTGGACGACGGGCTCGCCTACGACGAGCCGTGGGCCTGGATGCAGCCGGCCAGGCACGCCTACGGCGCACTGCTGCTCGAGCAGGGCCGGGTCGAGGAAGCAGAGGCGGTGTACCGGGCCGATCTTGGCCTTGATGGCACCCTGGCCAGGGCCTGCCAGCATCCGGGCAACGTGTGGAGCCTGCACGGCTACCACGAGTGCCTGCGGCGGCTAGGCAAGCACGAGCTGGCCGGAATCATCGAGCAGCAGCTCGAGATCGCCGGCGCGCGCGCTGACGTACCGATCAGGTCATCCTGCTACTGCCGGCTGGCTCCCGCCGCGGGCGGCTGAGCGCCCGCCCGGCGCAGGCCAGGCGGCGGCATCCCGCGATCAGGCAGCGCCGACCCGGGCAGACGGCCGGCCTGGTGCCCCGGCGGGGCGGCACTCGACGACGAACCGGCCGGAGGGCTGCTGGCCGGCTGCGGTCACTTCCAGGCCGGCCTGGCCGGCCAGGCCGGCGAAGTCCGCCAGGCTGCGATCCTTGCCTCCCACCAAGACCATCATCAGCAATGCCGGGGCCGCCTGGCCGTCCTCGCCTGGCGAGATGCCGCCCAGGACCACGACGCGGCCAGCAGGCCGGGCCGCGGCCGCGCACCTGGTCAGGATCGCTGTCGCCTCGCGGTCAGGCCAGTCGGCCAGCACGTTCTTCAGCAGGTACAGGTCGGCTCCGGCAGGCAGCGGGTCGAAGAAGCTCTGCCCGGCGGCGGTGACCCGCTCCGCGACGCCTGCCGACCGGAACACCTCGCCCGACCTCGCCACCTGGCCCGGCAGGTCGAGCAGCGTGCCGCGAATGCCCGGCCGGGCGCGGAGGATCTCAGCCAGCATCGCGCCGGTCCCCCCGCCCACGTCGACCACCCAGCGCACCTGCGCCCAGTCATCGCTCACCAGCACCGCCGGGTCTGGCCTGCCATGGCCGGCCACGCCCATCAGCTCGTCGAAGCTCGCCGCGATGCCAGGATGGGCATCCAGGTCAGCCCAGAACGGCCGGCCGAAGACCTGCTGGTAGGCAGGCTCGCCGGTGCGCACCGCGCCGAGCAGGCTGCCCCAGGCTTGCGCCATCCGGCCGCCGATGCCATCCAGGTCATAGCCGGGCAACGGGCCCCGGAGACCCTCGGCGGCCTCGTTGAGCCCGAACGTCCCCGGCGCGACCTGCTCGAAGACGCCCTTGCTCACCAGGTGCCTGAGCACCCTGTCCAGGGAGCCGGCATCACAGCCGGCCCGCGCCGCGAGGTCAGTCACGTCGGCGGCGCCCGCGGCGATGAGATCGGCGATGCGCAGGGTCGCCACCACGTGAACGCACCAGGGCGTGCAGAGGTCTGCGAGCGCGGCGAGGTCAGCCGTCTGCCGGTCGGTCACGGCCGTCACCCCATCGACGCTGAGAGCTGACCATCGGTCAGCTTATCCAGGCCGAGCGAGCCATCACGTTCGCGGCGACCTGGACGGCCACCTCCCTGACCGGGCCGCCGAGCAGCGCCGACGCGTGCCGAAGCTGGTCCTGCCGGACAGGATCTGGGTCGCTTTTCGCGGCCTCGCCGAACGCGGCTGCGAGCCGGTCGATGAGGTTCGCCGGCGCGGGCCACTGGCCGACCTCCTCGCGGGCCGCGGGGGTCACCTTGAGGACGTACCAGAAGCGGGGATCTCCCCCCGTCTCGGTTTTGCGGAAGTCGACGTAGGTCGGGTCCATCGCATCGAGCGAGCGGGCCACGTCGGATAGCGCCAGGCCGGTCCGCTCGGCGATGTCGCTGACCGTGACCATGTAGCTGTCCTCGAGCAGCGCCACGGCCGCAGTCAGCACCGGCAACTCCCGCGCGGCCCACGTGTCTTTCACTGCGTCCCCTGCCTCACCGTTTCCGCCCATGCTCGCCTGACCAGCGCTGTTGCCGCCTTGTCGATCCGCGGGATGCATCCCCCTTGCCGCATGTCCCGGTCAGTCGCACAGCTCCTAGTCTCGCCCGGACCAGCCTCGGCTGCACCACTAAGCGCTTATTTGCGCACGATACCTCCTGGTCGGCAGGCAGCCACGGGAGCGGCCCGGGGGCGCTTGCTGAGCGCTCAGCCAGCCGGGTAGCGGCGGAAGCTGACGGCGTACTCGCAGCCGGCCTTGCTTCCGGTAGCAGCGGCCGATGCCCGCAGGAACTTGTCGGGATCGAAATCGCCGCCGAGGCCGTCGAGGTAGGCGCGGTGCGCGCGCAGCGAGGTGATGCCCGCCTCGATCGTGGCGGTGACGTCCGTGAAATGAGTGGGCCTGCCGCTGAAGCCGACGTAGATCTGACGGATGCCGGTCCACGCCGGACCCGCTTCGGGAAACACCCATCCGTTGGCGGCGTCGCGGCACGCGTCCAGGACCGCCATTCCGATGGCCCGGTGATCGCTGTGATTGACCGGCCCGTCGTCAGCCCAGGTCAGCTCGAAGCTCATCGTGATGACCACTTCCGGCCGCAGCCTGCGGACGCCATAGCCAGGTCGCGGCGGAGCGGCACGCCGTACTCGACCATGCCGTCGGCGTGATCAAGGAACCCGACCTCGCTGACCCCCACAGCCGCGGCGCCGCGGCGCCGGATGATGCCCCTTGGCCGACGGCGGAGCCGGAGAGATCGGGCCGGTCCTGCTCGTCACCGGCCGCCCGGTCCTGATTCTCATTGGCCAAGGTCGCTCTCCTCGCGCCTCACGGGGGGAGAATGGCGCGCCCGTACGAACGGGAAACGCTGCACAACGCCGAGCCTAGGCCAGACGGTGACCGGCGGCACGCCAGCTAAAAGTATTGCGTCAGGGGGCGACACCACATGCGTGCCATCGTCATCACCAGGCCCCTCCGGACCCTATGTGCGGTGAATCGCCCAGACCGGGCCACGGATAGCTGCTCGCGGCCGTCACGGCGGCAGGCGCAGGGCACTGGCCTGCCATGGGCGCCAGGGCCTAGCGCCGTCGCCTGACCGCGGCGGGCGGGCGGCGGATCCGGGCGGCGGATCCGGGCAGCGGATCCGGCCCCCGGGTGCGACGGCGCCGGATGCTCGGCCAGACTAGGGGACATGAGCGACCAGATGAACTCTGAACGGGAACAGCAGGGCAGGGTGGTCGTGGTCGGCCCCGACGGTACGGCCGTCGAGACTGACGGCGCCCAGCAGGGCACCGAGCGCCCGGTTACCGAGATGGTTGAGCAGCCGGCCAAGGTGATGCGGATCGGCAGCATGATCCGCCAGCTCCTGGAAGAGGTCAGGGCTGCGCCGCTGGACGAGAAGAGCAGGGCCCGGCTGAAGCAGATCCACCAGAGCTCGATTAAGGAACTCGAAGACGGCCTGGCTCCGGAGCTGATCGAGGAGCTTGACCGGCTGTCGCTGCCGTTTACCGAGGGGGATGTGCCGAGCGAGGCTGAGCTGCGAGTCGCGCAGGCGCAGCTGGTCGGCTGGCTGGAGGGCCTGTTCCACGGGATCCAGACCACCTTGTTCGCCCAGCAGATGGCGGCCAGGGCACAGCTGGAGCAGATGCGCAGGGCGCTGCCGCCCGGCGTCTCGCCCGGCATGCCGCCAGGCATGGCGCCCGGACAGGACGACCAGCAGCCCCGCGGCTCCGGTCCCTACCTGTAGCGGCGGACCATCACCCGGCCGGTTGCCGTTCATGATCACGGAAGATCATGCTGCCTCCGGCACGGGAATCATCGGATGATGAAACGGGATGGCACGCGTTACCGCAGTCGGCCGAGCCAGGCCACCGCGGCGGCGAAGTCCGCGTCAGCGGTTCCTGGCCGCACCATGGTCCGGCCGCCGTCCCCTCGCGGGTAGCTGCCGAGGAACCGTACGTCACTGCAGACCCTCCGCAGGCCCATCAGCGCCTCACCGACCCGCGCCTCCGCCACGTGGCCCTCGCAGTCGATGGAGAAGCAGTACCTGCCGAGCCCCTCGCCGGTCGGGCGCGACTCGATGCGGGTCAGGTTGACCCACCGCACGGCGAACTGGCTGAGGATTTCCATCAGCGCGCCCGGATGGTCATCGGCGAGGAACGCGACGACCGACGTCCGGTCCGCCTCGGTCGGCGCGGGCGGCGGCCCGGGCAGGCTGACGGCGACGAACCTGGTCACTGCCCCGGCCCGGTCATGAACGTCATGGGCGAGCACCGCCAGGCCGTACACCCCGGCGGCGAACTCGCCGGCCAGCGCGGCGTCGATCTGGCCCTCGGCTGCCTGCCGCGCCGCCTCGGCATTTGACGAGGCCGGCCGCCACTCGGCGTCGGGCAGCTGCGCTGCCAGCCATTGCCTGCATTGCGCCTGCGCCTGCGGGTGCCCGCTCAGCACCTTGATGTCCGCGAGCTGGGTGCCCGGCCTGGCCAGCAGCGCGAAGGTCACCGGGAGCAGGACTTCGGCGCGGATGATCAGGTCCTGCCCGGTGGCGAGCTCGTCCAGCGTCGCGGTCACCGCTCCCTCCACCGAGTTCTCGATCGGCACCACGCCGCGCCGCGCCGCGCCGGTCCGGACCGCGTCCAGGGTGGCCTGGATGGTGGCGCACGGCAGCGCCTCCGTGGGCTCCCCGGCGTCGAGCACGCGGAGCGCGGCCTCGGTGAACGTGCCGGCGGGACCGAGGTAGGCAGTGCGATCCGACATGCCCCTCATGATGGCAGGCCGGAGATGCTGGCACGCGCGGTGCCCGCAGAGTCACCCTCAGCCGACCCTCGGAGCACCGTTTGCCGCCATGGCCACAACATCATCACGAGTGCCACGATAACGGCGAGCAGGACCACCGGGGTGATCCCGGTCCTGACCACGGTGCGCAGCCAGCCAAGCCCGGCCGGCATGACGATCCCCCGGGCGGGCAGGTAGCCGAAGGCGAGCGCCGAGGTGCGGGCGAGCAGCAGCCAGTCCAGCCGTGACCACGGCAGCAGCGCCAGCAGCGCCCAGCCGAGGCCGTCATACCAGGGCAGCACGTACGGCCAGGCGAGTAGCCAGGCGAACGCGATGGCAAACACCGCGGCCGCGGGCAGCGCGGCCGGCAGGAAATCGGGCCCGGCGGCAGCCGGCCCGGCCGCCGCGGCGTTGCCTCCGGCCGCGCCCGGCACGGCACGGTCCGCCGCGGCCGGGAAGGCACTGGGCCCGGCGGCGGGATCGAGCACGCGGACCGATCGGATCAGGAGCACAAGCAGTGCGACTGCCAGCACGATCGCCGCGGTCTTGACCACGTCCTCGGCGACTGGCTCGCCGGTGGCGAGCCGGAGCACGGAGCGGACCGCCCGCCACGGCGAGCCGATGGAGACGTAGCTGCCGGCCCGCAGCGCGGGGCGGAGCGATCCGGGTCCCCACACGGCGACCGAGGCTCCGGCGGTCAGGCCGAATCCGGCCGCCAGGCCGCCGAGCAGCGGTACCGGCCCCCGCCAGCGGGGCCGATCGCCGGCCGCCGCCTGCTGCTGAGGTGAGTGCTGCCAGCGCCAGGCGAGCACGCAGGCGATGGCCAGCCCCGCTCCGGCCAGCGCCATCGCTATCTTGACCGCGAACCCGAGGCCGATCAGGGCGCCGGCCCCGGCGGCGGCCAGCGCGCGGCGGGCTGGGCTGGCTGGGACGGCCCCGTTAATAATCCTGAAGGCGAAAATCGCCAGGGCCGCGATGCAGCACACGATTGCCTGGCTGTCCACGTGCGCGCCGGCCACAAGCACCTGTAGCAGCAGCGGGTTGGCCGTCCACAGCAGCGCGGCGCGCAGTTGCCTGGCCCGGTCGCCGCGGGCTAGCCGGTGCAGCAGCAGCCCGGTCACCGCGAACGCCACCGCGTTCAGCAGCGAGAGCACGAACACGGTGAGGCGAACCGACGTACCGCCGACCAGCGAGGCCAGCGCCTGGCCGCCGGTGGCCAGGCTGCCGTAGTCTGACGGGCTCGTCCGCCAGTCCTGGACGGCCCGCGCGACCGGGTCGCCGAGCCGGGCCAGGGCCGCAGGGGTCGTGAGGTAGGGATTGTGCCCCGTCGTCACCATCCGCCCATAGGCCGCGTAGCTGAGATGATCAGAGGAGCCGATCGGCGGCACCAGCGCCAGTGCCGCCGCCAGGATGATTCCCGCCGCCAGCACGAACCGCGGCGAGACCGACCAGCCCCGGCGGGCCGCGCGCATGGTCAGGGCCAGGCCGGTGGTCCCGGCTGCGAGCGCGGCAGCCGTCATGGCGACCATCAGGTAGGGCGACGGGCGGACGGCAATGAACCACGGCGGCTGGCCTGCCCGGCCGGGCAGCGCGGGCTCCATGACCGACGGGCCGCACACCGCCACCGCAAACGTCAGGGCGATGCTGACCGCGCTGGCCGCGAGCCCTAGCCGTCCGGTGCGCTGCAGGCGCGCCCGCCGGTCGCCGCGGCCACCGGGGCCTGCGGCCCGGGCCGTCATCCCCTCGTCGGGCGCGCCGCCCGCAAGCCGGCCTGCCGGGCGGCGAGCGCCCGCGCGACATCGGCCAGCTGGCGGGCCCGGTGCCATTGCGAGCGCCAGTCTGTGCCGGTCGCCCGGTGCGCGAGCGGGACCTCCACCTCGGTGATCCGCAGGCCCCTGCGGAGCAGGTCGATGGTGAGCCCGGTCTCGGCTCCCCAGCCGGACGCGAGCGGCCGGGCCGCCTCGAAGGCAGCCCTGGTCAGGCAGCGCTGACCGTTCAGCGGCTGGGCCGGCCGCCAGCCGGTGGCACGCTCGATGCCGGAGCCGGACAGACCGACGACGAGACCGTGCCCGCCGCGGCGGACCTGGTTGCTGAACACCGCGATCGTCATGTCCGCCTGGCCGGACCGGACCGGCTCGGCCAGCGGGGCCGCGTCGGCGGCGGTCTCCGCCAGGTCAGCGTCGAGAAACAGCAGATGCCGCGGACGGGCCAGGCTGCCGTTGGCGCTCCCGGCCCGACCGGCGGTGCCGGTGCCGACGGTGCCGACCTGGCCTGCGCCGCTGGCGCCGTTGGCTTCGCCAGCCTCCAGCAGCCGGATCGCCTCCGCCCCGGTTTCCATCGCCGCCGCCTTGCCCCGGTTGCGGGAATGCCGCATCACGGCGGCTCCCGCGCGCTCAGCCGCAGCAGCGGTGCCGTCGTCGGAACCGTCGTCGACCACGACCACGATGTCCACCCCGGGCAGGGCTGCGGCCGCGGTCACGGTCGCGCCAATCCGGTCGGACTCGTTCCTGGCGGGGATGACCACGGCAATGTCACCGGCGGGCTGCATGGCAGCGATCCTAGTGCGGCCGCCCGGCCGCGGCGGCCTGCGGCCGGATGGCGGCCGGGCGTCGGCTCGGCGTGGCGCAGCGGCTACGAGCCGGCCATCGTGGCAGTGTCGTCGAGCACGGTGAAGACGGTCTCCAGCCCGGTTAGCTGCAAGACCTTCCTGACCGCGGGGCGTGGCCCGGCGAGCTGGAGGTCGCCGCCGCCCTCCCGGGCGCGGCGGTGCGCGGCAAGCAGCACGTTCATGCCGGTGGAATCGCAGAACTCCACCTGGGACATGTCGACGACGATCATGGCTGGCCCCGGGCCGGCCAGCACGGTGGCAAGTTCACCGTGCAGCCGCGGTGCAGTGTAGAGGTCGATCTCACCCGCTACCGACATAACGGTGTGATCACCCTGAGACCGGCACGAGACCTTAAGTTCCACGTGCCGCACCTTACCGCCCCGCGGGCGCTGCCGACTAGATGGCTACGCAGAGCACGTGCCAATCAGCTTCCAGTGAGCGGCTCGGTGCGCGAAGCTTGACCAGGACCTGACGCAAGAAGGAGCCGGAGCTTCCCTGATGCACTCTCGACCAGATCAGCAGGACAAGCAGCGAGAGCGCCAGGCCGCGCCCCGCCGCGCGCCCCAGCCGTCACGGCCGTCACGGCAGCAGCGGGCGGCGGCGGGACCCGCGAGCGTGCTGGCCGCGAGCCGGGAGCGGCTGGCTCCCGCCGGGGCCGTCGTGCCGCCAGATCTGCCGGACCGGCCGGAATGTCCCGAGCCCGGTGCCGGACGACTGCGGGAGCACCTGGCGGCGGTCCGGCTGCATGCCGAGGCGGCCGCCTCCTGGCTGGAGACGAGCAGTCACTATGCCCGGCTCGTCAACCGTGACGGGGTCGTGCCGGTGACGGCCCGGTTCAGCGCGCATGACCTCGCCTTCCTCGCCGAGGCCCGCGAGGAGGTGCTCGGCTTCGCCGAACTCGGGCTGCGCCTGATCGAGCTGCACCAGCCGCTGGATGCCGGCGGGGTCAGCAGCGATACTTCGGCGCCCGTCCAGCGGTGCCGGAGCTGCATGTGGCGCTGGCCTTGCCCGACATTCCGGACCCTCGCGGAGATCCTGGACGGCCCCGGGCCCGGGTAGCCGGGCGGCGCCGGACGGTCGCCTTAGGCAGCCGCCTTATGCAGCCGTGTTATGCAGGGCGCCAGTCTGGTCGTACCTTGGTGGTATGGGACGGATAATTCTCCTGATCATCGCGGCCCTCGTGGTGGTCATGATCGTGACGTGGGTCGTCCACGCGCTGATGTTCTTCTTCTGGATCGCCCTGATCGCCGTGGCCGGCGTCAGCCTCTTGCGGCTTGGCCGGTGGTCGTCGTCGCGGCGATCGCGCAGCTAGCCGGCGGACTCCGGACCGGCATACCGGCCGGGGCGCGGCCAACCGCGGGTCAGCCCGCCGGGGCCAGCTCGGGGTGCCTTGCCCCGGGCAGTCCGGCGGCGGCCAGCGGCGGCACGGCGGCCAGGCCCGCCGGTACCGGGCCGGCTAGCCCGGCCTGGCCGGCCGTCGCCATCGGCCGGGATGGCCCGGCGGCAGCCTCCGCGTCCGGCTCGCCAACCGGGTCCCGGCCGACCGGGCAGGCCATGCAGCGCGGGCCACCGCGGCCGCTGCCGAGTTCGCTGCCGGGGACCCGGATCACCTCGATTCCCGCTGCCTCAAGCCTGGCGTTGGTCTCCACGTTGCGCTCATGACAGATCGCGACCCGGCGGTCGATAGCGAGCGCGTTGGCACCGTCGTCCCATTGTTCTCTCGGCGCCGTGAGCGGGTCGAGGCCGGTGCCGATGACCTTCAGCTGCTCGATGCCCATCGCCTGCGCCGCCGCCTCAAGGAAGGGCTGCGGCCGCGTTACCCGCAGCCCGTCCTGCCCGGGCGTGATGGTGTGCGCGGTCAGCGTGAAGGCGAGGCCTGGGTACATGACCACGGTGTCCACGTCGACGACGGTGCACACGGTGTCCAGGTGCACCGCCGCCATGGCCTGCCCGATCGGCACGGCAAGCACCGTGTGCGCGAGGCCCGCGTTGAATACGTGCCGCGCCAGCCGCTCCAGTCCGGCCGGAGTTGTCCGGCCGCCTACCCCCACGGCGAGCACGCCCGCCGCGAGCAGCACGACATCGCCGCCCTCGACCTGCTCAAGCCGCGGGCTGTACAGCCTTTTGGTGCCAGCGAACCTGGGGTGATGACGGTAGATCACCTGGACGAGCGAGGACTCGCGGCGCCGGGCCGGGGCGGCCATGCTGCTGACCGCGGCCCGGTCGCCGATCCAGACACTCGAGTCCCGGCAGAACAGCAGGTTGGGCAGCGGGTCGATGACGAAGTCGTGCCGGTCAAGCAGCTCGAACACGACGCCCCGGCCGATCCTGAGCTCGGCCGGGGTCAGCCCGGCGATCAGGACCTGGGTGAGCGCCTCCGGGTCAAGGCCGTCGAGATGGCCGCGGATCTGGTCGGCTAGCTCATCGCCGAGCCTGGCGCCGAGCGCGCACCCGATCGCCTCGTCCCTGGCCGCCTGGTACTCCAGGGCGTCCTGCAGCAGCTCCGTGATGTACAGCACCTCGACGCCGTGCGCACGCAGCGCAGCGGCGAGAGCGTCATGTTCCTGCTGGGCACGGTCCACCCAGGGCAGCGTGTCGAAGAGCAGCCAGTCCCGCCGTCGCGGCGTGATTCTCTTGAGTTCCAGCCCTGGCCGGTGTAGCAGCGCCGACCGTAGCCGCCCGACCTCGCTGTCCGCGCCGTGCGTGTGGCTCACTATTCCCCCGGCAAATCCCTGCCGCGCCCCCGCGCGGCAGCCCCCTGCATGGGAGTATCACCACTTCCCCCGCTGATTACGCATGTCAGCTGGTCATTGCCGGAATAGCCGGCCGCACTCCCGCGCCGCGATGACACGACGGCGGCCCCGCATGGTCACTGGGTACAAGCCGCCTGGTCGATCCGGTGCGGACATTGCGCTGGCAGGACGGCCCAGACCGTAGTTCGCTGGCTTTCCGCCCGGACCCCCCAGCGATCCGACAGGTGATCGACGATGCCCAGCCCGCGGCCGCCGAGCGAGGACCCAGGCAGCGGCTCGGCGCGCGGCTGAGTCGGCCCGCCGCCGTCGCTCACCGCGATCTCGACCGACCTGGCGTGCAGGATCCAGGCGACCTGCAGCCACCGGCCATGCAGCGGGCGGGCGTGCAGGATCGCGTTGCTGAGGAGCTCACTCACTATCAGGGCCGCGTCCCCGACGGCGGTCTCGAAGATCCCCGCGGCAACGAGGTCCGCGGTGATGCGCCGACGGGCGACGGCTACGCTGGCAGGATCGTACGGCAGGAGCACCACGCTCGACTCCCTCACCTCCCTGAGCACCGCCCCGATGCCAGTACGCGAAGAAACAACTCGCCCGCTAGCGAGAAATGCCCAGCCCGGACGCTGCGGAAACTCCCCGCGTACACCTTCAGTCTCGGCAGTTGACCCGGCGGTGGTGGCCGGCCGCGGCGGCAGGCCAGGAACGGCCGACGACGGCCGGCGACGCGGATACGAAGAGCAATTCACAGTCCTGCCGGAGCCTTCGCCGCCGCCCGGGCCGCGGCCGCCGGGGGTACTGTTTCCCCGCCAGAGGGAGCATCTCGATGATTGCCGGGACCGGACGATCCGCCGGGGAGACGCTGGGCAGGGTGAGCTGATGGATCGAGCAGGCCGTAACCGGGGCGACCAGCCGGTGCCCGCCGCGGCCGGAACGCTGGCCGCGGCCGGGCGCGGTTCCGCCGCCGATGACAGCGGCCAGGGTGCGGGCGGCGGCAAGGCTCCCGGCGATGACAGCGGCCCAGGTTCCGGTGCGAGCGGCGGTACGGGATCCGGTGCCGCCGCGGCGGCGGTGACCAGCCCAGGCGGGTGGCGGCGGGTGCTTGCGGCGCGCCCGGTGTCCGGGCACCTGGCGCTGCTGGCGTGCTACCTGGCCGCGGGCATCGCGCTGACCTGGCCGCGGGCGACCTATCTCTTCCGTGGCCAGCTGCCAGAGAGCAGGGACGTGGCCAGCTACGTGTGGGACCTGTGGTGGGTGCCGCATCAGCTCGTGCACCTGGGCAACCCCTGGTTCACCAGCCATATGGCCGCGCCGGTGGGGATCCAGCTGGGCTTCGACACCACCATGCCGCTGGCCGGGCTCATCATGTCCCCGGTCACGCTGGTCTTCGGTCCGTCGGCCTCGTTCAACCTGCTGACGATCCTGATGCCGGGCCTGCTGTGCTACGTGATGTACCGGGCAGCGCGGCTGTGGCTGCGCTCCCAGCCGGGGGCGATCGCAGCGGGCGCGTTCTTCGGCCTGTCCTCGATGCTCGCGGAGCAGGACTGGGCGCATCTCAATATCGTGGCCGGCACCCTGTTCCTGCCCATGACGGTCGAGGCAGCGGTCCGGCTGCGCCGTCGTCCCGGCCGCCGCCAGGCCGTCATCCTGGGACTAGTACTAGGCGCATGTCTCCTGGTCAACCAGGAGTCCGCCGTCATGGCCGTGATCCTGGCCGCGCTGCTGCTCATCCCGTGGCTGGCCCGCCACCCGGGCCGGGACCGGCTGGTGCCGCTCGCCATCGGCGGCGCGATCGCCCTCGTTTTGGCCAGCCCGCAGCTCATCGCGATGGCCCAGCAGGCCAGGTCCGGCGGCACCGTCGTCGACCCCCACCTGCTCGCCGTCACCAGCAAGAAGTACGGCGTGGGGCTCGGTGACCTGTTCGCGCCGGCCCAGCGGGTCGGCTACTACGGCCTGCACCAGCTGGCGGCCGCGTCCGCATCGTCCCCGCTGAAGGGCCCGACCGCCGAGGCCATGCCGATGTTCGGCCTGCTGCTCGCCGTCCTCGCGGTGCTCGGGCTGGCTGTTTCCTGGCGGCGGCGCAGCGCTTGGCTGCTGGCCGCGCTGTGGCTGGGCTGCGCGTGGCTCGCGCTCGGCGCGTCGCTGCACATCGTCAAGGTCCAGCACGTGCCGTTCCAGCAGACCTGGAACGGTGTGCTGGTCTCGCCGGTGATGCCCTACACCTGGCTGATGCGGCTGCCGGTGCTGTCCGCGTTCAGGGAGGCGGACCGGTTCGCCATTCTCGGCCTGGTCGGCGCCGCGTTGCTGGCCGGCGCCGCGGTGGACTGGCTCCGCTACCACGCCAGGCCGCTGATCGTCGTGGTAGCCGCGCTCGGCGTGCTGGAGGCGGGCTATTCGGCCGGCCCGCCGAGCAGCGGGATCATGCCCACCGCGCTGCCCGCCCTGGACCGGCCCATCGCCGCCGACCATTCCGGCTCGATCGTGCTGGACGTGCCCTTCGGGCTGCGCGGCGGGATACCGCAATACGGGAAGCAGATGGCCCCGCCCGCGCTGGTCATCGCGACCGCTGACGGTCACCCGCGGTCGATCTCGTACACCTCCTGGGTGCCGTCCACGACGGCGAACGGGATCCTCGCGCACCCGTTCTACGAGCAGCTGATGCGCGCCCAGTCCTCGATTCCGCTCGCGCCGCGGCGGAACGCGGCAGGAAACCAGGTGACGCCGGCCGAGCTCGCCGCGGCCAGGGCCGACCTGCGCGGGCTCGGCATCGGCTGGGCACTCGTCTGGACCCGGCACCCGAACCCGCAGGTGGACAGCTACCTAAGGGCGGCCGGCTTCCGGTTCGACTACCGCGTCGACGGCGCTATCGTGTTCCAGTTCGCCGGCCGCTGACCGGCGGTCAGGCCCGGGCCCGGCAGGGCCGGCCGATGTCTGCTACCGCATGGATGGGACTCTGGTGTCCCGTCTTACCGCAGTGGAGTCCCATCGACGTCATTGACATCCGCCGGAGCGGGTTTCGCCGCGCTGAGGATGCCTTCTGCGGCGAGGCCGCGGACCAGCCCGCGCAGGCCAGCGGACAGGCCGGCCCGCTCATCGGCCGACAGGGAGCCGAGGATGCGAGCCTGCCTCGACTGCCACGCCTGCCACACCCGCGCGGCGATGACGCTGCCCTCCTGCGTCAGGTACAGCCGGACGTAGCGCTGGTTGCCCTCGTCCCGGCCGCGCCGGATCCAGCCCTTGCGCTCCAGCCCGGCCGCGAGCCTGCTCACCGTGCTCTTCTCCAGGCCAAGCAGGCTGCCAAGCTCGCCCTGGGCGATCCCGCGCGCCGCGACAAGCTCGATGAGCGCGCGCGCCTCGGAAGCGGAAACCGCCGGCCTGCCGCTCGCGGCATCGCCCGGATAGCCGCCGTTGCCTGCCTCGTCCGGCATAGCCTGGGACCCGGCAGGCCCGGTACCGTCGGGCGGGCCGTCCGGCCCCCGGCCGGGCGCGACCGCCGGGCTCACCAGCCGGAGCAGCTGTGCGAGCAGCCGCTCAAGCTCGGTATCGTTCAGTGGGTCATTCACAACAACTGTTGTATAGCACAACCAGACAAGGGTACAGTCGCGACGTGACAGTTGCTCCGTACAACTCATGGTCATGGCCCGCGCGCACGCGGCTGGCCTCCGGCTGCGCACGCATTCGGCCCGCCCTCGGCTGGGTCCTTCGCCGCGGCAGGCAGCCGTCCCTGGCGGGCGAGGCCGCGCGCCGGGCTGCCGACGCCGGAATTCTCTCGTGAGCGACGACAGCCGCAACGACAGGCGCCTGAGTGC
>Ga0137371_10002528_pt1 | contig 14578 bp, 10 predicted proteins | sample SagtaG_7_FD_104919 | JGI IMG/M metagenome (GOLD analysis project Ga0137371, IMG submission 104919) | Vadose zone soil microbial communities from Sagehorn Ranch, Mendocino, California, USA - Sage1_R_40_16 metaG | ecosystem: Environmental > Terrestrial > Soil > Vadose zone | place: USA... | reverse complement strand
GCTCCTCCATGCGCTTCTGTTCGGTCGTGTCCACCAGCAAGCCCTGGGACACGCGGCGGCCACTCGCCGTCTCGTCGGCCATGCCGTACGCCTCGTCGCGCACCCAGATCGTGGAGCCATCGCGCGCGATCATGCGGTATTCGGCACGGAGCGGCCGTCCGCTCCGCCAATGCTCGTGATATGCGGCGAGCGCACCGTCGCGATCGTCGGGGTGGATCAGGCTGGGCCACAGCTCTGGGTCCCCGATCAGCTCGTCCGGCCTGTAGCCGAGCATGACTTCGATCTGTGGACTCATGTAGCCCAGCCGGCCTCCGTCCGTCACGCCATCGTCGGCGACGTCGATGTACACCGCAGCCGGAACGTGCTCGACCAGGACGCGGTAACGAGAATCGGCCTGCGCTCGCTCGCCCAGGGCGATCTCGACGGCGGCGCGTGCCTTGCGGGAGTCGTCCAGCAGGCGCCCGCGCTCGTGCACGAGGATGGTTTGGGACAGGCCGGCCAGGGCCAGGACGGCCAGGGCACCGAGATCCACGGCGCCGATCCCCGACGAGGTCATGTGGCCAAGCACGATCACGAGCGAGCTGGACAGCAGGGCCACGAGCGGCAGTCCCGTGAGCACGGCGGCGCCCACGTCGCGCGATCGCGGATTCTCGGCAGGATCGAGCGGCAGGCTCGAGGACGGGAAGCTGAACGCTCCGCGCGCGGGAACTTCAACCGGTTGGGCAGGGCTGCTCACCCTCGGACCGTACGGCACAAATGCCTGTGGGGCCACCACCGGATGGCACCATTCAGGGCCATGGCCGATGACGTACTAGTACCGGTCGCTGCTCGATCTCACGGAAGGCACGACCGCAAAGATCGGCGGCGACGCCGGCTCTCCTGGAGCCCCTCAGGCAACCTGCAGGCCGACCTCGAACGTCGTCGAATAGCCCGCTCGGGCATCGCCGGCGAGTTGCAGCAACAGCTGGCTGCCGCCGTTACCGAAGATGCCGTCCCCGTCGTTCCTGAGCGTTCGCTGGCCTTTCTGGGCGTATGGAGCCGTGGCATGCACCTGGTCGGTCACAGCGTCGTCGAAGAAGAGCTGCGAGGTGAACTCGAGACCGCTGGCGGCGCCCGCATCGGACCGAATCTTGAAATGAATGTGAACCGTGCGGCCCTGGTACCAGCCGGGATAGATCGTCGTGAAGCTGGCGAGGCCCTTCGCGTCGGTGACCTGGTACCCGCGCAGGAACTTCTTGCCCTTCGTCTGGAATCCCGGATCGCTCACGTCCGAGTAGACCCCGAGCGCGTCGCAATGCCAGACGTCGACCAGCGCCCCGGCGAATGCCGTGCAGGCGCTCCCGTTGACCCGCGCCACGCTGAATGCAAGCTGGAGGGGCAGGCCTGCGCTGACGGTGCCATCGCCCGGGTCGGATCGGATGTCCGACCGGTTGAGCTTCTCGTCGACGAAGTACGGGCCTTCGGTCTCGGCCGGGCGAACGATGCAGGACGGGAGGCTCGCTGCCGCCGCCGCGGAGGCGGATGCCGCCGTGGAAGCCGACGCCGCGGACGACGCGGAGGCAGCTGAGCCCGCGGACGCCGACGGAGAGGACGAAGCAGCAAGCGAGCCCGTGCCCGGCGCGCAGGCCGCCAGAAGTGAGGCGGTTCCGGCCGCGCCGAACAGCATCAGCACCTCTCGCCGGGTGAGGATCCGTCCGACCGGAAGGTCGTCCTGGTCGATATCCATGCTCGAAGGCCTCCACTTGGGCACGGCGAGGCACCGGCCGATCTTAGGCGCCGGCTGTCACGCCCGACAGGTCGTACAACGTCCCGCCGCTTCCGCCGTAGTCGACGGCGGTCCCGACGGAGGTCACCCATTGGTCGATCGCGGAGGTCGAGTTGACGCCCGGACCGCCAAAGCCACCTCCGCCGCCGATCAGGACGTAGCGGAGTTGGCCGGAGGCGACGAGTGACTGGAGCTGGGCGAGGCTCGGCGCCGGGTCGCTCCCCGAGAAGCCTCCCATGGCCATGACGGGCTGCCCGCTGGCAAGCTCGATCGAGCCGGCCTGCATGGCCGAAGTGGTCGCCACGATCCACGTAGCGTTGCCGCGATTGGACAAGAGGTAGGTGACCAGGGCCGAATTCGATCCGGCGTCAACGCCGGCGAGACGCGCCGCGGGAGCGCCGGCCGGGCGCACGCCCCCGGCGAAACCTCCAGGGCCGCCAGGCGCGCCTTGGCCGCCACCTGAGGCAGCCGGACCGGCCGCCGGGTCGCCGCCCGAATAGGCCGTCGTGACCGTGTCGAAGGCATAGGCGGCCGGGCCTGCCAGCAGGATCACGAGCCCGAGGGCGGCCGCCAGAAGCTGCGTCCGATGGGCCTGCACGCTGACGGGAATGGCCAGCACGATGGCAACGAGGACGCCCACCACGGCAACGGCGGGGCCCAGCCCGGGCACGAAGTCGGGCGTGCGGTCGAGGAGCTGCCAGGCCCACACGGCCGTGAGCGCGATAGTTCCCCCGAGGACGACGCCACCGAACCTCGCCCTCCCGCGCAGGGCCCACAGCTCCACCGCTCCGGCGCCGACGAGCGCGGCGATTGCCGGAGCCATGGCGACCGCGTAATAGCTGTGAATGATTCCGGACATGAAGCTGAACACGATTAGGTGCGTGGCGAGCCAGAGGCCCCACAGCAGGTAGCCGGCGCGACGCACATCGGTCCGCGGGGCGCGGCCGCGGAGGAGCAGGCCGCTCACGAGCGCGACGAACGCGAACGGGATCAGCCAGCTGATCTGGCCACCGAACTGGCTGTTGAACATCCGCAGCAGGCCGGGGACCCCGCCGAAGCCCCCACCACCGCCACCACCGCCACCGCCGCCTGGAGGTCCACCGGAGCCTCCAAAGATGCGGCCAAGTCCGTCATAGCCGAGGAGCAGCTGCACGGCCGAGTTGTTGGTGCTGCCGCCGATGTACGGCCGCGCGCCCGCAGGAATCAATTCCACGGCGAGGACCCACCACCCGCTGCTGATCAGCACCGTGAGCGCCGCGACGAGGAGACCGGCGACCCTGCGTCGCAGGCTGCCCGCGGCGGCGATCGCGTAGGTGGTCGCGAAAGCCGGCAGGACGAGGTAGGCCTGGAGGTACTTGGTGTTGAAGGCGAGGCCGACGAACGTCGCTGCGAGGATGACCCAGCGCAGCCGGCCCGCCTCGAGAGCCTTCAGGAAGGCACCAGCGCCCAGGACCAGGAGGAGCGTGAGGAGCGCGTCAGGATTGTTGTACCGGAAGATCAGTACGGCGGCAGGAGTGAGAGCCATGGCCGCCCCCGCGATCACAGCTGCGACGGGACCGAACGAATGGCGGACCAGTACGAACAGCAGGGCGACTGTCGCCACCCCGGCCAGCGCCTCCGGAAGGAGGATGCTCCAGGAACTGAGTCCGAAGATCCGAACCGACAGCCCCATGAGCATGGTCCCGAGCGGCGGCTTGTCCACCGTTATGAAGTTCGCGGCATCGAACGACCCGAAGAACCACGCCGACCAGCTCTGCGAGGCGGCGAGGGCCGCGGCCGAGTAGTAGGTGTTGGCGAATCCGCTGACGGTCAGGTTGATGAGATAAACGACTGCCGCGAGCGCGATTACGCCGAGCTGCGCCGGGAGGACCCAGGTCGGCTCGTCGGCTCGAGCGCGACGCAGGCCCGTGATCCTTGGCAGGGCGCGCACGCGCTCGAGGGGAGTGGCCCGGCGGGGGCTGGTGATGCTGGTCACGAGACGGTCCTTTGCAGCTGTGCGGGGGCTGGGCGCGGGTGCCGACCGCAGACGAGCACCCATCGGAGGACTTGGAAGCGCGCGAGGGTTGCGACGCCGTTGGCGGCGGTCAGGGCGGCGAGCTCGACCAACCGGCCGGAGGCAGGGGCGACGGCTCCGAGCAACGCGACCGAGGCGCTGGTGACGGACAGTGCCAACCCGAGTGCCACGAGGCCGGCGAGATGGTGGCGGCCGAGGGACTCCCGGCCACGGACACCGAAGGTCAAACGGCGATTGGCCGCCGTGTTGCCGACCGCTGTGACGATCAGGGCGATGGCGTTGGCCGCGACAGCGGTCGTAGCCGTTCGCAGCAGCGAGTAGATCGCGAGGTAGGCGAGCGTGCTCACGACGCCGATCGCGGCGAATCTGCGTGCCTGGGACGCCGCGGACGGCCCCCCGGCGTCGTGCCGCGTCAGGCCGGGAATGACGACGCGAGTTCGAGTCCACATCAGGCGCCAGATCCCGCGAAGATCCGCAAGCGCAGTGGCCCGAATGTCCACCCGCGAGTCGGGGTCGTCGACCCAGTCGACCGGCACCTCGTGGATTCGCAGGCCGGCCCGTTGCGCCAGGACGAGCAGCTCCGTGTCGAAGAACCACGCGTCGTCTATGACCAGGGGCAGCAGCCGGCGGGCGACGTCGAAGCGGATCGCCTTGAAGCCGCATTGCGCGTCCCGAAAGCGGGTCCCGAGCAGCGTCCGGAGCAGTGTGTTGTAGCAGCGCGAGATGACTTCGCGCTTGAGCCCGCGGGTCACTGAAGAGCCGGGGGCGAGCCGGCTACCGATCGCGACCTCGCTGTGGCCGGACAGCAGCGGCGCGACGAGCGGGAGCAGGGCGTCGAGGTCTGTCGAAAGGTCGACGTCCGTGTAGGCGAGGATCGCTGCGTCGCTGGCCGACCAGGCTGCGCGCAGCGCTCGACCCCGGCCCTTCTCATCCAGGTGGATCGCCCGGACGCCCTCGAGCTCTGCCTCGAGTCGCTGAGCGATCCACCACGTCGAGTCGGTGCTCGCGTTGTCGGCAATCGTGATCCGGGCCGCCAGCGGAAATCGGGTGTCGAGGTAGCGCCGGAAGCGGCGAATGCTTGCCGCCAGCTGCTCCTCTTCGTTGAAGACCGGGACGACGACATCCACGACCGGACGGTGGCGCCCGACCCGCTCGATGCCGGTACGCCGGCTACCACAGCTGGGAGCAGGCCCATTGGCCCGATCCATCGGCCCCGGGAGCATGTCTGAAGGTTCGCTTCGTACTGCCATGACGGCAGTTTCGAGGGCTGTCCCTTTCGGGACGGTTACGCCCGGCCGCTTGGCTCCGTGGTCGGCTCGCCGGTCGCCTCGGTCGGCGCAGCCTTCGGCGTGTTCGGCGTCGCCTTCGGCGCAGCCGCCTTCGGCGCGGCGGCCTTCGGGGCGGCGGCCTTCGGCGCGGCGGCCTCTCGCGGGCCGCTGAACGCGCGCGCCCAGCTGACCGACATGCTCGCGCCGCCGGCCGGAGAGGCACCGATCTTCCAACGGCCGTTCGTGGCCCGCACGATCGCATCCGCGATGGCGAGTCCAAGCCCGGCTCCGCTCTGCGAATCGGTCGCTCTGTGGAATCGATCGAAGATACGGGTCCGCTCGTCGACCGGTATGCCCGGCCCCGCGTCGTCGACCGTGAGCTGGATCCGACCGCCGTCGCCCGCCACCGTCACCGCGACAGTGCCACCATCGGGCGAGTACTTGCAGGCGTTGTCTAGCAGCACTCCGAGAAGGCGGTCGAGCCATTCTGGCGGCGCGGAGATGACCGTGCTTTCGCTGGGCCCGGCGACAGCCAGGTTCAGGTGGCGCGTCTCGGCAATCGCGCCAAAGCGGTCGACGGTCTGAGCGGCAAGCACGGCAAGATCGACGGGTTCGGTGTCTGGCCGGGCGTCGGTTGTGTCGAAGCGTGCGAGCCACAGGAGATCGTCGACCAGCCGGTGCATCCGCTTCGACTCGTGGTCGACCCGCTGGAAGGCTGTTCGATACCAGCTTTCGGAGCGATCCTGGGCCAGCGCCAGGCTGGCGTTGGCCTCGATCACCGAGAGCGGCGTGCGCAGCTCGTGCGAGGCATCCGCGGTGAACTCCAGCTGGCGGCGTCGAGCCTGCTCGATCGGAGTTGCAACGCGTCGGCCGATGGCAAGGGCGCCGAGGAAGACGATCGCGAGGAGAACGGGCCCGATCACCGCTTCCGCGAGGATGAGGGTCGACTGCGTTCGGCCGATGTCGGAGATCTCCTGACCGACGACGACGTGGTCGTCGCCGATGTCGGCACCCGCAACACGTACCGGAAAGCCGTTGATCGTGACCGTGGTCGGGGTCGTGACGTCGAGGACGTCAGGGGGCAGCGTGGCGTTGACCTGCGTGGACACACTTCCATCCGGTTGAACCTGCCAGAAGAGGAGCGGTGCCGCGTAGGGGCGATCGCCTGGGCCCTGAGGCATCCCTCCCGGCCCATGAGGCGCGCCTGGGTGAGACGCGAACGTGAGCGAGCTCGTCAGGCGTTCGTCGACCTGGTGCGTGAGGTTGTTCGTGACGATCCATACGGCGGCGACGGCCACGGCCAGGTAGGTCGCAGCGACGAGCGCCGTGGCGGTGAGCGCGACCCGGGTCGAGAGCCGGCGGACTTCGTTGGGCCGTGCCACCGCGGTCATGCCTCCTCCAGGCGGTAGCCGGCGCCTCGGACCGTGACGATCCGGACGCCTGCGCTGGGCAGCTTGGCGCGGAGGCGGCTGAGCTGGACGTCGATGGCGTTGGACCCGAGAGGGTCTGTCTCGTCCGCCCAGGCATGCTCGGCGATCGCTTTCCGATCGACCACCGCCGGCGAGCGTCTCATCAGCAGCTCCAGGATGAGGTATTCGGTCGAGGTCAGCTTGAGCGGCCGCCCCGCTACCGAGACGACCCGGGTAGTCGGATCCAGGGCAACCTCCCCCTTTTCCAGCACCGGGCCATCCACCCCGCGCGGCCGGCGCTGGAGGGCTCGCACGCGAGCGAGCAGCTCGCCGAAGTCGAACGGCTTCACGAGATAGTCGTCGGCGCCGGTATCCAACCCGCGGATCCTGTCGGAGGGTGCATCCCGCGCGGTCAGCATCAGGAGCGCCGTCGGCCGCCGGTGCCGGCGGGCCCACGCAACGACGTCGATGCCCTCGGCGCCGGGCATCCGCCAGTCGATGATGGCCACGTCGTACTCGTACCACTTGAACTGGTCGATGGCGTCGTCGCCGCGTTCCACCGCGTCCACGTGATAGCCGTTGTCCTGCAGCCCGAGCACGATGACGTCGCGCAGTCCCGGGTCGTCCTCCGCGACGAGAATGCGCATGAGGTCAGTGTGCGCCCCGAGCCGGGACTGCGCGGAGGGGTATCGGCGCCGGCGCCGGCGCCGACTCCGGAACGGCCTGGAGCCTGAAGGCCAGCACGGGACAAACCTTGATCGCGCGGCGCGCATGCTCGAGCAGCCCGTCGGGCACAGTTCCGGGCCTCACGATGGGATAGCCCCAGTCGTCGAGCTCGATCATCTCGGGGAGCAATTCGGCACACATTCCGTAGCCGTCGCAGCGGATTCGGTCGACCTGGATCGACACGGACGATCTCGAAGTCATGCCTACGCCGCTTTCTCGCCGAATTCGGGACGCGAGCACCGGCCGAGAGAGGCGTGGCGGACGAATTCCTCGCCGAAGACGCTCAGAGCGCTCGCAAGGAGGCCAACGGCTCCGTCCGGGTGACGACAGGCGCCTCGCCCGGCCAGCTGGCCTGCCCAGCGCTCGATCCGGGCGAGGTCGTCGGTATCGGCTGCCCCGTCGCCGATGCGCCGGGTGACGTCGGCGATGGCGCGCAAGCCGAACACGCACGGTCCGCATTGGGCGGCACTCTGGCCGGCCATGTAGTCCATGATCCGCGCGGTCGTCTTCACGCCGCAGGCGTCCGCCGCCAGGAACGAGACGACGCCGCAACCAAATGCCCGCCTTGACGCTTTGAGGGCGATGGGGTCGAGCGCCAGATCCCAGGCCTCGTCAATGGCCGCCCAGCCGCCGAAATAACCGCCCAGCAGGACGCCGTGCGTGTCGGCGCGCGCCTTGCCGCCAAGGTCCGCCAGCGCTGCGACCGTCGTTCCCAGCTCGATCTCGTGGACACCCGGGCGGTCGACTCCGGTCAGGGTGACGAGCGCGGTGCCGCGGGTCTCAGCGCGACCAGCGGCGCGAAACCAGTCGGCGCCAAACCGGGCGATAAGGGCCGCGTGTCCCAGGCTCTCGACGTTTTGAACCAGGGTTGGCCGCCCGCCGATCCCCCGCTCGAACGGCCGTGGCGGAGTAACCGTTGGTCGCGCGTCGGCCTCAGTTACGAAATGGACCGCCGCGGACTCTTCGCCGGCGACGTAGCGATCCGGGGCTACAACCAATCGGGTGGGTATCGCCGGGGGGCTCGGCGCGGTTGCGGATCGTTCGCCGATCGCTCGCTCGAGCGATCGGCGAGCCGCGGTATGCGCCGCGCCGACGTATACCACGATCTCCTCGGCCCCGACGGCGCCCGCCGCGAGCAGTGCACCGTCGAGCACGAGGTGGGGCCGGAGTGCCATCAGCACGCGGTCCTTTGCGCTGAGCGGCTCGCCTTCGGCCCCATTTACCAGCACTGTCGCCCGCCCGCCAGATCGCTCCGCGACGGTGCGCCACTTGCGACCGACGGGAAAACTGGCCCCGCCCCGACCGAGAAGGCCACTGGCCTCGAGCGTCGCGATCACCTCCCGGCTTGCCGCCCGAGGGGGCAGCTGGCCAAGCCGTGCAACGTGGCTCGTGAGCGTTTCCGCACCGGATAGCGCCGGCGGCCCATCGAGGAGTCGCCGCTGATGGACGGGCCGCTGCAGGTCAGGCACGTCGAGGCTCCCGGCCGGCGCCCGCCCCCGCCGCGATCCGGCTCAGTTCACCTCGATTGGAGCGGCCCGCCGCGACGCGCCAGGTAAGCGAGAGTGCGACGGCAGCCAGGCAGCTGGCCGCGATCGTCATCATCCAGGGCGCCGAGGCGTCGCTGCCGGAACCGATGCCGTGCAGGACCGCCAGCGGCCAGGCGCCGTACGACAGCCAATGGAACGCCCGCCACGCAGCCTGGCCGATTCGGGGCCGCAAGAGGCTCGACACCAGGATCGCGGCGAGCAGGTCGACGGAGATGACCCCCAGCCCGACCCAGAGCGGCCGATAGCTCGAGGCGAACGGAACGACCGCGGCGACGACGCCCAGCGAGGTGAACGGGTCGGCGATCGCCGTGACGATGTGGACCCCGAGGAATACGACGGACAGGAGCGCAAGGCTCCGATGCAGCTCGACGCTCAGGAAGCGCGGCCAGGACGGGCTCTGCCAGCGGACGACTGCCAGGATGCCGAGACAGACGACCGCCGTGAATAGCAGCAGTGAAACGGTTCCGGCGCCTCGCGTTGCGAACCACAGGATCTGATCGCTCATGTGCGGCAGTCTCCCGGGATGATGCTTTCGATCGGGTTACGGCAGCACACCGGCCGGCACACACGCGGACGAGGAGGTCGGCCAACCGCCGATCAGGTGGATGTCGCCGTTCGTGGAGACCAGCCGGGCTGGAAGGCCGAGCCCGGTCAGCGAGTCCGGGGCGAGCGAGCCGGCCAGGATGGCTGCGGTGGCTGCGATGTTGGCGTCGACGCAATTCCCGGCCACGACCGACACAGTCCGCCACGGACTCTCGGCGGGCAGGCCGGTCCGCGGATCGACCAGGTGGTGGAGGGCTGAGTCGCCACGACGCCAGCGTCGAACGGTCGTGCTCGAGGTCGCCAGCGCGCCACCGTGCAGGGCGATCGCTTCGCCCTCGCTGCCCGGATCCGCATTGCTATCTTCGGCCACGAGGACGCGCCAGCCGTCCTGTGGCGGGTATCCTGCCGTCGCAATGTCGCCGCCGATACCGACCAGCACGCTGCCCCCACCGATTGACTCCTGCGCGGCGTCGGCCGCGAGGTCGCTCGCCAGCGCTTTTCCGCTCGAGCCGAGGTCGAGCTCCACGCCCGACGGCAATCGAACGGTCCGGGAGCGGGCATCGAACTGGACCGCCTGCCAGCCCGGGATCGGCTGGAGACGAAGCTCGAGCGGCTTGGTGAGGTCGGCCAGCCGGTCGAAGTCGCGGTCGTATCCGATGAGGCGCATCGCCCCTCCGACTGTCGGGTCGGCCAGCCCACCACTGAGCCTGGCTCCTCGCAGGGCCTCTTCGATCGCCCGCGCAAGTAAGGGGCTCACCTCCACCGGTCGACCGGGGCGGGCGTTCAGGAGGCTGAGCTCGCTGTCCGGCCGGAAGCGGCTGTACGTTCGGTCGACCTCGTCGACCACGACCGACACCGCCTCGCGAGCCCGCCTGAGGTCGCCACCTTCGACGAGGAGGTGGACGCTCGTACCGAGAGCGCGCCAGGTCGCCGCGCGCACGATGACTACGACCCTCCGGTCGTGACCTGCGCGGGCCTGGCCGTGGCGGTCGGAGTTTGGGAGGCGGCCTGAAGGCTCGACCCGCTCGACGTTGACGCACTGGGGGTCGCCGTGGCGGTAGAACTGGTGTCAGGAGAGGTGGTCGTGGTCGGGCTCGAGTTGTCGGCGACCGTGCCACCCGTCGTCGATGCCTTACCTGCATAGGTGAGGGCGGCGACGGAGCCGAAACCGACCATTCCGAGGGCGCCGGCCAGGGCCGTTCCCAGGGTCAGCGTGCGAAGCCGTCGGAGGGCCATGGTTCGATCGATCGGTGTTCGCGGGGCTGCACTTTTCATGCCTAAGAGCCTGCCCGCTTCAACCTTTCGACTCGATTACCCGGTTCGCCGGGACCGTTGGCGCTCGATCTTGCGGAATGCTGATCAGCGGACTGCGACAGCGCGCGGGATGCCTCGGGCTAGGCCGCGGTCCTCTGGGACGAGAACCTCCGGCGAGCGCGGACTGCCTTCTCGATGTGCGCGTCCGTGTTCCGATCGACCATGCGCAGGCCTGACTCGAGGTCCGTCACCTGGCCCGCCTGCCACTCCGCGGAGAAGATCGCCAGAAGATCCTGGTACGCCGAGCCTACGACCGTAATGGGTGTCGACCCGGATCGTGGGTGCGCGAAGATCTCCAGGAAAATGGCGAACCGCTCGTCCGGCACGAGCTCCGGGGAGCGCAATGAGGACTTGGTCGAAGGAACGTTGCGCAATCCATTTGACAGCTTGGCCAGCGCGCGGTCGTCGGTCGCCAGGTACCTCACGAGCTTCCAGCTCTCCTCGAGGTAGCCCGCGCCCGTCGGGATGCCGATCACGCTGCCGTTGATGTAGCCCGAGCCGTACAGGTCCGGAGCCGCATCGTCGACCGGGTAGGGCGCGGTGCCGTAATCGAGATGAGGCGCCTCCGTCGCGAGGAAGGCGACCCGCCACTCGCCGTCGATGTTCATCGCCAGCTTGCCCATCTGGAATGCGTTGGCCGGCGTGAACTCCTGGCCGACGTCGGCCACGAAGCGAACCAGGTCTTCGTAGCCGTACCAGTCGATGAGCTCCTTCTGCCAGCGCAACAATCTCGCCCACGCCGGATCGGCAGCCAGCGCAGATCTGCCTGCCGAATCGCTCCAACGGGCTCCGAACATGTGTCCGAAGATCGGCAGCGAGTTCTCGTAGAAGTCGATCAGTGGGTTGAAGCCGACGACACGGAGCGAGCCGTCGGGATTGCGACGGGTGAGCCGTTTGGCATAGTCGGTCAGCTCGGAGATCGTCCTGGGTGGCCGGTCCAGGCCCTCGTCGGCGAAGAGCTTCTTGTTGAAGTACAGCCCGTACGTGTCGGCCAGCATCGGTAGAGCCCACTGCTTGCCGTCGAGGCGCGTGTAAGCCTGCGTAGCTTCGGTCAGAAGGTTGAGATCGATCCCGTCGCGCTCCATGTAGGCCCGCAGGTCAACGAAGCCGCCCGAGGAGGAGTAGGTCCCGAAGTTGTCGGACTCGACGGAGCAGACGACGTTCGGGCCGTCGCTGCTCTTGAGTGCCGCGATGATCCGGGCGTCCGAGATGCTCCCAACCACGTGCACGCGAAGGCCCGGATTGGCATCCTCGAAGTCCGCCACCACGTCCTTGATGACGTCCAGCTCGTGGCCCGAGTGGCCGACCCATAGGTTGATGGTTGTGTGTCCCACCACGTAGGCGGTCGCCTCCAACGCGTCCATCGCTCGGCCGAAGTAGAAGCCCTGTGCCTGGTCGCAACCCATCCGGCTCAGTCGCCTCGCCTGCGCCTCGAGCTCCACGCCTTCGGCGACGGTCTTTACTTTCAGCCCGTGAGCGAGGCGAATGATGGCCCGCACCAACGCCTGGCCGTCGGCGCCGCTCGTGATCGCTGCGATGAAGCTCTTGTCGATCTTGACCATGTCGACAGGGAAGCGCCGCAGGTAGCTGAGCGACGAGTAGCCCGTACCAAAGTCGTCGATCGCGATCCCGACCCCCAGGCCTTTGAGCTGGCGGAGGCGGCGAACCGTCTCCTCGGTCTCATGGGCCATCACACTTTCGGTGATCTCCAGTACCAGCAGCTCGGGCGGCAGCCCGCTGTCCTCGAGCGCAAGGCTGACCGCGGCCACCAGGCTCGTGTCCTGCAGCTGGACGCCCGACAGGTTGACCGTGACGACAAGAGGCGGCCGGACGCCGCGGGCACGCTGCCAGGCGCGTGCCTGCTTGCACGCTTCGCGAAGCACCCATTCGCCGAGGGGGATGATCAGGCCGGTCGACTCCGCCAGCGGGATGAAGTCGTCCGGCTGGATGAGGCCGCGCTCCGGATGGGCCCAGCGAACGAGCGCCTCCATCCCGGTGACCGTGGCTCCCGGTAGGTCGACTGTCGGTTGGTAGTGAACGACGAACTCTCCGCGCTCGACCGCGCCGCGGATGTCGACGCCAAGCTGGAGACGCTCGGCCGCCGCGTCGTACATCGCCGGCTCGAAAACCCGGAAGCGACCCTTGCCGGAACCCTTGGCGCTGTACATGGCGATGTCCGCCGCACGCAGCATGGCCGTGGCGGTTGGGAGCGCGGGTGAGCTCAGGGCGATTCCCACGGTCGCCCCGATGCGAACGGGCCGGTCACTGAGCTCGAAGGGCCGATTCAGCGCGGCAAGGGCACGTGTTGCGATGCTGACGGCCTGGTCCTCGTCGACGTCGTCGAGCAGCAACGCGAACTCGTCCCCGCCGAATCGGGCAGCCGTGTCCCCTGGGCGCACGGCCTCCGCGAGCCTCGCGCCGACCTGCCCGATGAGGATGTCCCCCTCCACGTGCCCGAGGGAGTCGTTGACTGTCTTGAAATCGTCGAGGTCCAGGAAGAGGACGGCGGCACCTCGCGCGTGATAACGGCGCCGTCCAAGGGCGTTTTCGAGGAGGTCGATGAACAGGGCACGATTCGCGAGACCCGTGAGCGAATCGTGGAATGCCTGCCTCGTCAGCTGCTCCTCGAGTGCCTTCCATTTCGTGACGTCATGCAGAGCCAGCAGCAGGGTGCGGTCCTCCTCTCCGCCGACGCGCACGCCGACAGCCTCCACCGTCAGCCATCGGCCGTCCCGGTGGCGTACACGGCACTCGGTGCGAGCGCCCGACGGCAGCTCCGTCGCGCTCAACATCGCGAGGATCGAGGCCACATCGGGCGGGGACACGATGTGGTCGATGCCCACGTTCACCAGCGTCTCGGGGGTGTAGCCCAGGGCGGACGTCAGCGATGGGCTCACCGAGCGAATGGTTCCGCTGTCGTCGAGCACGATCGTGGGATCGGACGCGTTCGCCACGAGCGAGTCGAAGGTGCTTGGCAGACCGACATGGTCGAGCAGACCCGCTGGACGTCGGGCGACATCCGACGCACTCGGCCGCGACCAGGCAACCAGGGCGACCAGCATGGACCCGACGGCCAGCCCCTCGAGGGCGCCACGTTCGGTCGTGCCCGATCCGGGAAGGACGACGGCCGCGATCCCGCCACAGATACCGACGAGGAGCAACACGAAGATGAGCGCCGTCTCGAGCCGCACCGGGAGGCGCGTCAGGGGCTGAGGCGCAAGAGACCGTGGCAATGCCTTTTTGGAGCTCTGCATCCGTCGCGGGTCTGCTCGTCTACATGGGGCATCCACCGCGTTGGGGCCCACATCGGGGGCAGCGTCCGCTTCGGCTGTCCGCACAGCCATCACCCCGAAGTACCGGGGTCCGCCGTGCTCGGAAAGGGTGGTGCGTACGCTGGATCACGGTGCTAGGGTTCGAATCGTTGCAGGGAGCGCTCCGGAGCCGACTCATGGCCAAGAAGGCAAATCCCGCGGCTCGCGAGGTTTCGAGGAAGCGGTCTGCGAAGGACGGCGCCCAACCCGGGGTCGAGGGCGCTCGGCGTCGCCTGGACGGCGCCCCGCCCCGCGCGCGCCATTCCGTCCGTATGACCCGCCCAGTGGCGACCAACCCCGAATCGACCGTCACCGCCGACGTTGTGGAACAGCGGCTGCTCAGGAACAAGGCCTACCTCGCCGAACTGAGCCGGCTGCAGGTCGAGCTCGTCAAGCTCCAGGAATGGATTCGCCACGCCGGATTGCGGGTCGTGGTCGTCTTCGAGGGCCGCGACGCCGCCGGCAAGGGCGGCGTGATCAAGACGATCACCCAGAGTCTCAACCCGCGCATCTGCCGCGTCGTCGCACTGGCGGCCCCGACCGAACGCGAGAAGACCCAGTGGTACTTCCAACGCTACGTCGCCCACCTGCCGGCGGCCGGCGAGATGGTCCTCTTTGACCGAAGCTGGTACAACCGGGCCGGTGTCGAGCGGGTGATGGGCTTCTGCACGGACGAGGAGT
>Ga0137371_10002527_pt1 | contig 14578 bp, 15 predicted proteins | sample SagtaG_7_FD_104919 | JGI IMG/M metagenome (GOLD analysis project Ga0137371, IMG submission 104919) | Vadose zone soil microbial communities from Sagehorn Ranch, Mendocino, California, USA - Sage1_R_40_16 metaG | ecosystem: Environmental > Terrestrial > Soil > Vadose zone | place: USA... | reverse complement strand
TGCTCACGCGGCGGCTCGAGCGCGCCGCGGCCCTGCTTCGCACCACCGACCGGTCGGTAGCCGACGTGTGCTTCTCGGTCGGCCTCCAGAGCGTCGGCTCGTTCACGACCAGCTTCACCCGCAGCTACGGCATGTCGCCGACCGCCTACCGCGCGCGGTTCCCGCCGGCCTCGCAACACGCGCAGATCCCGACGTGCGTCCTACGCGTCTACGGGCGGCCGCAACACCGCACGTTTCGAGAAGACAGCGGCTCGGGTCGCGCCTAGCATCGGCCGCGACCTAGTTCGTCGACTCAGGAGGACCCGGTGATCAGAATCGCCAACGCACAACTGTGGGTGCACGACCAGGACGAGGCGCTCGCCTTCTACACCGAGAAGGTCGGCATGGAGGTGCGCGCCGACGTGACCGTGCCCGAGATGGGCAACTTCCGCTGGGTGACCGTCGGCCCGGCGGGGCAGACCGACGTCTCGATCGTGCTGATGGCCATTCCCGGCCCGCCGGTGATGGATGCCGAGACGGGCGAGCAGGTCAGAAGCCTGATGGCTAAGGGCTTCGCGGGCACGATCTTCCTCACCACGGACGACGTCCACGCCTCTTACGAGGAGCTGAAGGGACGCGGCGTCGATTTCTCCGAGCAGCCGGAGGACCGCCCCTACGGGATCGACTCCGCCTTCCGCGATCCCTCGGGCAACAGCATCAGGCTCACGCAGGTTCGCGAGCTGGCGGCGCTCTAGCCGATTCGTTTCGCGGTCCGGTGCCGGCTCCGGCCGGCTCCGGACCAGTTTCCGTCCGCGCCCGGAGACCGACTGGCTGAGGACGTTTGCCGACTCCGAAATCCTCGGCGTCTCCCGCACTCCCCAGTCGATAGCTCAGTCTCTATTAGCCGATTGTGTATCGCCGTACGACCTGCTTTTAGGCACTTTCTCAGTGTGGAGGCTTCGTCCGTCCGAGCGAGCGGGCTGAATGTCCGTGCTGTGCGAGCCGCGTCTTTCAGCCCCTCTACGGTCCTTTTCGTACGTCTTGCAGTCGTCGCCTATGCAGCCCTCGCTTCGGCTGCGGCGGTTTTCGACTACGCCGGTTTTCGCAGCGCGCGCTTCGACCTCGGCAACGCTGTCCAGGCGATCTGGAGCACGAATCACGGCCGTCTTCTGGAAACAACGGGCGTCCGAGGAGACCAGATCTCTCGGCTCGGCGTTCACGTCGAGCCGTTGTTGGTGCTCTTTGCTCCTCTGTGGCTGATCTGGTCGAGCCCCGTGCTGCTGCTGGTAGCACAGGCTGCGGTGGTCAGCGCCGGGGCGCTGCCGGTCTTCTGGCTTGCCCGGAAGCATCTGGGCTCCGAGCGCGCGGCGGCTTATTTGGCTGTCGCTTATCTCCTGTACCCAGCCACTCAGTGGACGGCGCTCGATCCAAACACCGGCTTCCACGCCGTCAGCCTGGCCTTGCCCCTGCTTCTGTACTCGATCTGGTGGCTCGACGAAGAGCGCTGGCTCCGCTTCGTCGCCGTCGCCGTCCTGGCCGCTGCCTCGAAGGAGGAGCTGCCGCTTGTGGTCGGCTGCCTCGGGATCTGGTACGGCCTCTCGCGGCGGCGACCGATCGTCGGTTCTGCGATCTTCGCCACCGGGGTTGCCGCAACAGCAGTTGATTTCCTCTACGTGATTCCCCACTTCAGTCCCAACGGAGCGAATCCCTTCGCCGGTCGCTACGCGGCTCTCGGCACCACGCCGGGAGAGATTCTCGAGGGCGCGATCTTTCACCCGCTCAAGGCGGCAGAAATCATCCTGACGACCCACAAGCTCGCGTACCTGGCTCTGCTCGTCGTCCCGCTGCTCGGCCTCTGCTTCCGGGCGCCGCTGCTGCTGCTCGCCACCGTACCGGCGCTGGCGATCAACCTGCTCTCCTCGTCACCGGACCAGACGTCGATTCAAACCCATTACTCGGCGGCGACGGCGGCGGTGCTCTTCGGGGCGGCGATCTTCGGCGCCGCGCGTACGACGATCGACCGACGGCGGCTCTCACTCGCCGTCTTGGCGTCAGTCGCGGCCACAGCTCTGATCTCGCCGCTCTGGGTAGCCGTGCCCGTTGCCCGTAAGGCCATCGCGGATTCACCGCTTGTCCGCGCCGAGCGCCACGCGGTCGGGCTGGTCCCCAACGGCGCGGCCGTGAGCGCATCCAATGCCCTCGGCGCACACCTCTCCGCTCGGAGGCGGACCCTGCTGTTCCCGGTGATCCACCAGGCGAACTGGATTGTTGTTGACACAGCCGACACCGAAGGCGCGCCGTCATTCCACATCGCGGTGCAGCGGCTCCTCCGCGCGGGGAGCTTCGCGAAGGTGTACGAGTCGAACGGCGTCGTCGTCATGCGCCGCGTCGGCACCGCCACGCGGTGAGAGCTGCCTTCTTGTCACACATATAACATGCGAGCGCGTTCTATTCCCCGCTGAGAAGGGAGTCCCGATGAGTGCACCGGCAGGCCAGTCCCCCGGCCCTTCGTCAGCTCTTGATTGGGAGGAGCTCGCCGGCCTCGATCGGATCGCATCCGCCTATGCGATCGGCGACCACAGCGTCGTCGTCGAGAAGACCGATGGGCGGGAGATCCGCATCACCGCCTGGTATGACCGGGCTCAGAACCGGTACGTCTCCGAGTACGAGCGGCGAAGCGTCGTCAAGAGCGGAGGCCATGACCTCCGTGTCTGGGCGCAGACGCCCGCCTACAGGCGCTGCGCGGCCGACGACGCGGCGAGCTGCCTCGAAGCAGCCGTTCTCGAGGTCGACCGGATCAACATTTACTGACGCGCGTTTAGGTATTCAGGAAGGTCGAATCGCAGCGATGCGCGCGGTCCAGCTGCCGCGTGGAGCATCAACGACGACGACGTCTCCTTCGCGATGTCCGAGCAGAGCGCCGCCGAGCGGCGACTCGGGGGAAATCGCGCTGCTTCCGCCGACACTCGAGATCTCGACCTCCATGCGGTTGCCCTGCTCGTCTTCGATCTCCACCGTCGATCCGACGCCTACCTTGTCGGGCTCGAGCTCTGACTCTTCGACGAGCACCGAGTGATCGAGGCGCGAGCGCAACGTCCGGATGCGCGCTTCCAGCAAGCCCTGTTCATCCTTGGCGGCGTGGTATTCGAAGTTCTCCGACAGGTCACCGTGCTCACGCGCCGTCTTGATCGCCTCAATCGCGGCTGTCCGCTTCGGGCCTTCCAGCTCCGCAAGCTCGGCGGCCAGCGCGTGACGCTGACTCGCGGTGAGACGGTCGATTCTCGGCTCGCTCATGCTCTGACAGCATAGGGCCGCCTTCTTCGGAAAAGCGATCTAGGCGGCGAGGGGCGTCGAACGGTTTCCGACACTTGATGCTGTCAAGGGAAGCGTGTATCGACTTTGGAACAACTGCCGCCGCGGCCGACCTGCGCGGCCGCGGCTCGACCAGGGTCTCAGTCGTACCAGGCGACGGGCCAGACGGAGGCTGACAGCGTCGGCGGGAAGTGTGCAGCGCCGGGGAGTGCAGCTTGTCCGACAAGGATCGAAGCGAGCTGCTCCAGGATTCCGGGTTCGACCGTTTCAGGAGGGCAAAAGGCGAGTTGCTCGGCTGCGGTCGCAAGCGCTTGCTCGGGGGCGCCCGGAGGCGACGTGATCGCGAGGGTGCCGAGGCTTGGCTCCACGGCAACAAGGACGGCACCGAACCGCTCTTCCCACGAACGGATGACCGCTGAGATCTCCGCTCCATCGACCTCGACCGCGAGGCCGCCAATCAGGGCGATGCAATCGGCCGGCCTATTGCAGGGCACAACCATCAGGCGCGCCGCGACGCTGTCCAGTTCCGCCAGCTGGAACGGGTCGCGAGCCGCGGCGGGATCGACCAGCGAACCCGCGGCGAGGCCGGGAAAGCGCGGGCCGACGGGCTCAACCAAGCCGGCTGGGTGCGCGGCGAGCCGATCCCATCCGCGGCGCAATACCGACTCGACGTCGATGACGTCGACTCGGTCCGGTTCGATCGGCTGGTCGAGGTACGCCGCCGGATCTTCGTCCCAGGGCCACAGAAGCGGCCAGAGCCCAGTCTCCGCGAACGCACGCGCGATCGTGGCGGCCGCGTCCCCGGCGGCCTCGAGCGGCTCGTCGCAGATCCAGTACGACGGGCGCGAGTCTGGCGCGCGGCGGCCCGGCGGCAGGCGGACTCCGGCAATTGTCGGGCGCCGGGCGCCGGGGACATCTCCGCTGCGCTTCGCGAAGAATGGGATCGGGCTCGCTGGCGGCTCTGCAGTCCGGCGAGGTCGGCGTGGGGTAACGCGCCGGTAGAACGGCAGCTCGCTCAAAGTGGCATGGCCGCTGGCGAGCATCTCCTCGTAGCGGGCGTGGCGCTCTTCGTCGGTCCGCGCCTCGTTGGTCGCCAGAGCCTGCCGCCAGTAGTCGCGCTGCTCCGGCGAGAGCCGGTAGAGGAGTTCGACCCCTTCGGTAATCCAGCGCAGCCGAACTGTTTCCTGTTCTGCGAGTGCGGTTAATAGTCGACTCTCCTCGCTCTGGGGCGCCAGGTTGAGGTAGCGGTGAGCCGAGAGGGCGCCGGTGATGTCACCTGGGACGCTTACTCGCAGCTCGACCACGTCCCAGGGTGCGTCGCGCCGCGGTGCCGAGACGGTGGCCTGGAACAACGAGTCGGGGTGAGAGCGCTCGCGCGAACCTTCATCGCCGCGGACGAGCGCTTCTGCCGCCTCGAGCCATCTCGCTTCGAAGTCAGGGTTCCGATGGGCGAAGCCCGTGTGGACTTCCCTAAGGGCGAGGTCGACTCGCTGCGGCGACGTCACGTCGATTCGAACGCCGGCCACGTCCTCGACAAGCTCGATCGTCAATCGCCGCGCCACGTCTCGTTCTTCGTCCAAAAGCCAATCAAGCCTTCGGTGCAGGGTCCGCTAAGGCCCTCGGGCTTCTCCAAGCACGTGCGGCCGGCGAGATGCCTTGCGACGTCTCGAACCCTGCGCCGGAGGCGAACCGTGTCCGACACTTGGTGTTGTCAAGGGAAACGTGTGTCGACTTTGGAACAACTGCCGCCGCGGCCGACCTGCGCGGCCGCGGCTCGACCAGGCTTGCCGTTAGAAGGTGATCCTTCGGAAGTCGTCATGCTCGCGCGGAGCGCGAGCGGACTTGCGAAGGGAGTGGAGCGTACCGGGATCGAACCGGTGACCTCCGGCTTGCAAAGCCGGCGCTCTCCCAGCTGAGCTAACGCCCCGTTCGGTCTCAGTGTAGAAACAGAACCGGCGGCTTGCGGCCGCCGGGTTCTGTGAGGGGAGAGGAGGCAGGGATTAAGCAGCGCGAGTCAAGCGCTCTTCGTGGCGCGCTCGCTTGATGATCTCGTCGCGGTCGCCGAAGCGGAGGTGGGCTCGGAGCATCCGCTCCTCGTCCCAGAGACGCTGGATGCGGTCCTCGAGCTCCTTGACCTCAGCTACGACGTCGGAATCGTGGCCGGTCGAAAGCACGTGCCAGAGCTCGGCGCGGCGCTCCGTCGCGCGGTCGATCTCGGCCTTGATCTGAGGAAGTGTCTTCATGCTCCTTGAAAACGACCGTGTCGGATTCGTCATTCCACAACGGAGAGAGCAGGAAGATGAGCACGACGAGGAGTCCGACAACGCCCGCCGCGACTGCCAGCCACGTCAGTAGCGTGTCCACTGGTTGACCGCAGGTCGTAAGGGGCGTCGCTGCGCTACGAGCCCGACCGTCAGCGCGCCGAAGGCGAAGCCGCCGATGTGCGCGAAGAAGGCGACGCCCCCGCCCGCCTCCGGGTGAAGGACCGCGAAGCCGCCCTCCCAGAGCTGCAAGAGGAGCCAGACCCCGAGGAAGAGGAAGGCGGGAATCTGGCGCCAGAAGAAGATGAACACGAAGAAGAAGAGCGTTAGGACGCTCGCGTTGGGAAGCAGCACGAGGTACGCCCCGAGCACGCCGGCGATCGCGCCGCTCGCGCCGATGTTCGGGATGCTCGAGCCGGCCGGGTCGGAGAACTGCAAGGTGACGAAAGTCTGCGCGAACGACGCCGCCAGCCCTGCCGCCAAGTACCAGAGGAAGAAGCGCACGCGACCCAGCGAGTCCTCGACGTTGTTGCCGAAGATCCAGAGAAAGAGCATGTTCCCGCCGATGTGCAGCCAGCTCCCGTGCATGAACATCGAGGTAAGGAGCCCGTCGTACCACGAAAGGTGGTCCGGGGGCACGAGCTGCGGTTCGCACGGCCCTGCGAGCGTGCACGGGTAGTAGCCGTAGTGCATCACTTCCTTGTCGACGCCCGTTTTCCACTCCCAGATCCAGACGACCACGTTGACCGCGATCAAAGCGACCGTCACGATCGGGAAGCTCCGCGTCGGAACGTTGTCCTTGAGCGGGATCACGCGAGCCGGGAGGCTACGGGATCAGGAGATGACGAGCGCCATCAGCGCCTTCTGGGCGTGGAGGCGGTTCTCGGCCTCGTCCCAGACGGCCGACTGCGGCCCGTAGAGCACGTCCTCGGCGATCTCCTCGCCGTAGTGCGCCGGTAGGCAGTGGAGGACGATCGCGCTGCTGCCAGAGACGTCGAGCAGTTCCTGGTCGATGCCGAAGCCGGCCAGGTCTCGGAGCCGCCGCTCGCGCTCCTCCTCTTGGCCCATGCTCGTCCAGACGTCCGTGTAGAGAACGTCGGCGCCTGCCGCCGCCTCGCGCGGGTCTGCCAGCAGCTCGACCGTCGCACCGCTTTCTGCGGCGGCCTCGCGCGCGACCTCGACAGCCTCGCTCGACGGCTCGTAGCCGCTCGGCGTCGCCGCGCGGAAGTTCATGCCGAGCTTCGCTGCAGCGACCATCAGCGAGGCGCAGACGTTGTTGCCGTCGCCGAGGTAGGTCACGGTGACGCCCTCGAGCCGGCCGAGCCGCTCGCGGATGGTCAGGACATCCGCGAGCGCCTGGCACGGATGCGAGCTGTCGGTCAGCCCGTTGATGACCGGGATCGAGGCGTGCCGAGCGAGCTCCTCGACGTCCGCCTGCGCGAAGGTGCGGATCATGATCGCGTCGAGGTACCGCGAGAGCACCATCGCCGTGTCCTTGAGCGTCTCGCCGCGGCCGAGCTGGAGGTCGCCGGCCGAGAGGTAGAGCCCGGAGCCGCCGAGCTGAGCGATGCCCACCTCGAAGGAGACGCGTGTCCGCGTCGAGGGTTTTTGAAAGATCATCCCGAGCGTCCGGCCGGGGAGGAGGTGGTGCGGCTCGCGCCGCTTCTGCTGCTCCTTGAGCTCGTCGGCGAGGTCGAGGACACGCTCGAGCTCGCTTGCGGACCAGTCCGCAACGCGCGTGAAATCGCGTCCTCGTAGCTCCGCCGATGCCGTAACCAAGCGGCTTCGATGCTACTCGATGCAGCCTTGACAGATAAACGCTCAGGTTTTATACTCGGCAGAGAGTCATAGCAACACGGATCCGAAAGGAGGGACAGATGGCGACTCTGGTTCGCTGGGAGCCGTTACGCGAGATCGCGACGCTCCAGAACGAAATGAGCCGGCTCATGAACTCGGTCATGAGCGGCAACGGCGAGACCTCGACCCGGACCTGGGTGCCGGCCGTCGACGTCTGGGAGAAAGACGACGAGCTCGTCTATGCGTTCGATCTTCCCGGCATCCCTGAAGAGAAGATCTACGTCGAGTACGAGGACGGCGCGCTGCTCGTCTCCGGTGAGCGCGAGCGTACGCAGGAAGCCTCGGAGGAGAACTTCTACCGCTTCGAGCGGCGTTTCGGCAGCTTCTCCCGCACCGTCGGTCTGCCGCAGGGCGTGACCGAAGATTCGATCAGCGCCGACTACCACGACGGCGTGCTTGAGGTGCACGTTAGGAAGCCCGAGCAGCCGAAGCCGCGCCGGATCGAGATCGGCTCCGGTGACAAGAAGACGATCGAGGGTACGGCCAAGCCGAAGTAGCCTCTCCCGTCTCTCTATGGCGAAGGCGGCCCGCGTGGCCGCCTTCGCCGTTCTAGCCCGGCCCGAACTGAGCGCGGGCGTCCTCGCCGAGGGTGTCGCGGAGACGCGCCAAGCCGGTGAACATGCGGCTCTTGATCGTGCCCAGCGGCTGGCCGAGGCGCTCGGCGAGCTCCGACTGCGTGTAGCCCCCGTAGTAGGCAAGCTCGATTGCTTCTCGCTGCTCCGCCGGGAGCTGGTGCAGCGCCTCGCGGATCGTCTGCCGCCGGGTCGCGAGTTCCGCTTCGTCGGCCGCCTCGGCACCCGCGAACTCGTTTTCGGGCTGCAGGGGCTCGGTGCGCCGGCGCTCCTCGCGGCGGACGAGATCGACCGCGCGGCGGTGGACGAGCGTCAGCAGCCATGTGCTCGGCTTCGACCGCTCGGCGGTGAACCTGCCGGCGGCTCGCCAGACGCCGAGGAAGGCCTCTTGCACTGCGTCCTGCGCCAGCGCGTCGTCCCGGAGGATCCGGAACGCAAGACCGTAGGCCAGCCGGCCGAAGCGGCGGTAGAGCTCGGCGAGCGCCTGGTCGTCTGCGCGCGCGATCAGCGCCAGCACCGCCTCGTCCGACAGATGCGCAAGCTCACGTGCGGTCTGCGACCGCTCGCGACGCCGCCCGCGCAGCGAGATCACGCCTCCCTCTCCCCGGTCGCTCATGAAGTGCTCGCGACCCAGAAGCTCGACAGCATCACGTGAAGGGGCACTAGCTCGTCTTCACGTCGGCGTGCAACAAGATCGCGCCCGTCGGGGCGGAGACGCCGCCGGCTTTCTCGCGTGTGACCGCGACCGTCGCCTGCATCGGCACCGGCTTCGTCAGCCGTAGATATCTCCGGCCCGCGCCGCCCCGGAAAAGCCCGGCAGGCTGGACGCGCCTACCGGCGATCACCCACGCTTCGTAGGTCTTGCCGGGACCGGCCGGCTCGAGGTTGTCGACCGCGAGGACCGCCTTCCGCGTCGGCGCGACGCAGACTCTGGCGCTCGCGCCCTCGGCAGCAGTTATCTTGCAGTCGGAGAGGATCGAGAGGATCGCCTCCTGCGACTTGTTGCTCGACCTCTGCTTGTCGAGTGAATTCGAAAGGTGCGCGACCCAGATCCCGAGCACGATCGCGGCGGCCGCGCTGGCAAGGCTCACGGCTGCGGCGGGGATCACCCAGCGCCGCGGCAGTGGAACGACGTTCGGGCGCTCGGCCCGAGCCGACTCGAGGATCCGGCGCTCCAAGGTCTCGGGCACGGGTGGCAGGTCGACGTCGTAGGCGAGCGCCCCGGCGGTCTCGCGGAACGAGGCCACGTCCGCGCGGCAGCGCTCGCAGCCGGCGAGATGCGCTTCGTAGGCCTTGAGCTCGTCACCGTCGAGCGCGTCGAGCGCATAGGCGGCCGAGAGCTCGTGCAGCGAACCGTCGTCCATTCGGTTTCGCGTCAGGGATACCACAGGACTCTCAGAAGTAGTACGGCGCGAGGCTGAGGGCCGCTAGCGCGTACCAGACGCCGAAGGCGAGGCTGGTGCAGCCGAGCACTGGAGCGAGGCGCCCGAGCGAGGTGCGCATCGGGGAGGAAGCGAGCGTCAACCCCCAGCCCGTCGAGAGCGCTGCCATCGAGAGCGCGGTGCAGATGGCGAAGAGCCCAAGCGCGACGACTGCGATGCCGCGGTCGTGGATCGACGCCAGCAGCAGCACGCCGACGCCGGCGCTGCCGCCCATCCCGTGCACCAGGCCGATCCCGAACGCCTGCAGCGGCGAGCGGGTGCGGAAGCGTCGGCGGGCGCCGTGGGCGTGGGCGCCGCCGTGGTCGTGATGCAGGTGGAAGAGCCCGCGGCGCCAGCGGAAAAGCAGCCAGAGCGCGAGCAGCGCGATCATCACGCCCACGCTTGTCTCGGCGGCCGCCTGCACCCCCGCCGGGAGGTACGCCTTGAAGACGACGATCGGCAGCCCGAAGGCGAACAGGCTCGTCGCGTGGCCGAGTCCCCAGGCGAGTCCGAGGCGAGCTGCCGTCCGGGCGGCACGGTCGCGACCGGTTGCGATCAGCGTCGTCACCGCGGCCAGGTGGTCGGGATCCGTGGCGTGGCGAACGCCGAGCACGACCGCGATCACGACCACGAGCCCGAGCGTCGCTCCATCGGAGAAGTGCGCGAGCCAGGTATCGAGGCCGAGCATGTTCAGCTGACCTTGGGGAGCGCGCGTGCAGTCATCCCGACGCCCGCCGCGAGGATGACGAGCGCGCTGGCGGCGGGCAGCAACCGGACGAGCCGCCCTTCGAAGCTCGCCCGTTTGAAGATCTGCTTCGCGAAGACGGCGACCAGGCCGATGCCGGTGATGCTCAGCGCCAGCCCGGCACTGAAGGCGACGATCAGCAGCATCCCGAAGGCGACGCGGTGCAGTGAGATCGCCGCAAGGAGGACGACGAGCGCCGACGGGCAGGGCAGCAGGCCGCCGGAGATCCCGACAGCGATCAGCGAGCCGCGGCTCGGACCTGTCTCAGGACCAGGTCCCGAGACATGGCCATGGTGGTCGTGGCCAGCGGTGTGGGGATGCCGGTGCCGGAAGCGGCTACGGAAGACCATGGCGCCGATCGCGACGACGAGCACTCCGGAGGCGAGGTTCAGCCAGGGGTAGAGCTGCTCGGGGACGATGAACTGCGAGAGCGCGAGCGTGACCAGGCCCAGCGCGAAGACGCCGATGGTGTGGGTCGCGGTCACGATCCCGCCCAGCGCCGCGGCGTGCCAGGGCGTGCCGCGCCGGCCGACGAGGTAGGCGGCCACGATCGTCTTCCCGTGACCCGGCGAAAGCGCGTGGGCCATGCCCCAGAAGAACGCGGCGGCGAGCGAGGCGAGGATCACGAGTGCGCTCAGGTGCTCGCGGCCGATCAGCGAGCTGAAGCCCGAGTCGGCGATCCGGTCGGGCGCCTGCAGCTCCCGGCCCGTTGCCAGCTTCGGCGGTGGCCCGCCGGCCGGCTGCAGCTCGCCCGTCACAGAGGTGACGTCGAGTGGGCTCTGGAGCAGGTTCTTCGGGTAGGCGCGCAGCTCGTCGCTCTCGCTGCGCGTCGTGCCGCCGACGACGATCTCCTTCCAGCCGATCCGGCCTTCGTAGTTCCTGTCGGCGTACGCGAGCTTCGCCGTGCGGTCGAGCCGCGGCCCGCGCAGGAGGAGCTCGAGCCGCGTGGTGTGCAAGCCGCCCGCGCCCTCCGGATGGGCAAGCGCCGTCGCGACCGGCGCCAGCGTCACCCGCCGGCCGTCCAGTTGCAGCTCGGCGCCCGCCGCGATCCGCCTCGCGTAGGCGCGGGCGTCGATTCGCCCCGCCTGGTAGGTCGGGATCTCGGCCATGTCGAGCACATAGAAGACGTACGCACGGTGCTCGGCGGCTTCGATCCGGCTGAAGCGGTTGATCGTGAAGTTGCCGAGCGGGTGCGCGGCAGCAGCAGCCGGCGCAAGCAGCGCAGCCGCGATCACGGCCAGGACTGCGAGCCGTTTCATCGCAGCTCCAGTCTTGCGACCGGCGCCCAAAGAATCGAGAACTGCGGGTTCAGCCGCAGAGCCCGACGAAGCCACGCGCGCTTTGCGGCCGCGCGGCCGAGGCAGCCCTCGATCATCCCGCGGTGGAAGAACTTGAGCGCATCGAACGTCCCGAGCCTAAGGGCGCGCTGCGAATAGCGCAGCCCCTCACCGCAGTGCCCGGTCCGCTCGAGCGCCCAAGCCAGGACGTCGTCGCCGTCGATCGACGGCCGCTCCCGCTGTGCTAGGCGTGCGAGAGCAAGGGAGGCTTCGACCCTGATCCCGTGATCGACGTCGAAGAGCGCGGCTTCTAGATCGGTCTTGACGCCGTTCGCGACGAGCAGACGCTGGATGACGCCGATCAGCTCGTATTGCTTCTGCGCCAACTGCCGGTGGCCGGTCGCGCCGTAGAGATCGCCGAGTGTCGCGACGTATTGCGGCAGCGGGATCCGGTTGACGGCCTGCTGTTCGAAACCGAAGGCCGATCGGTAATGGCCGAGTCCCGCCTCGGCTCGCGCGAGGGCGTCGAGTGCGTAGGCGTAATCGGGAAAGATCCAAAGCGCTTGCCGGTCCTCGGTGGCGGCCGCCGCGAACTTGCCGACCGACAGGTAGATCAGGCCGAGCTGGACGTGCGTCCAGGCGCCGGCTTCTCCCTGCCCCTCGGCGGCGTCGACAGCGAGCTTCATTGCCCTGATCGCCCCGGGAACGTCGCCGAGCAGTTGGCGCGCGTGGGCGATCCGGGCATACGAGGAAAGGCCGGGTTGGATGCTCGCCATCGCGTCGAAGGTCTTGAAGGCCGCCGGATAGCGGCCGAGCTCGACAAGTGCATCCCCGATGACGCCGTAGTTGCGAGCGGTCGTCGGCGAGATTGTGTGAGCCCGGCGTCCGAGCATGAGCGCCTCGCCGAAGCGGTGGCGGGAGAGTGCGAGCGAGCCGAGGCCGCTCGTCGCGACGAGGTCGCGGGGGGCGAGGGCGAGCGCCCGGTGCAGGGCTTCGCCGGACTTCGTGTAGTAGGACGGGTCGCCCGTCTCGCGGGCACGCTGCTGATACGCGAGCCCGAGTGAGTCGAGCGACGTGACGTCGTTCGCGTTGCCGCGGAGCGTTGCCTGGAGCCGGGCAACCAGGGCGGAGGTGTCGCCGGCCGCGGCCTGCACGGCGGCGCTCCCCGGCGCGGCCTGCGCGACCGCCGTCCGGCTCGCCGACGTGGAATCGTGCAGGACTCCGCCGAGCGTGAGGGCGACGGCCGTCAGCCCCGCCGCTGCCGCTCCGAAAATCAGTCGCTGTCGTCTCACGTGTTCTCCTTTAGCCGGGGACGGGAGGGGCCTGCCGGCTGGTCAGACCCCTCTGTCCGTGGCACTAGGGGACCTCGTAGCCCTGGTGCGGTGTTGCGACGTACGGGAACGTGCCGGAGAAGGACACGTCGTTCGAGTCGACGCCGTCACCGAGGAGGTTGTTCGGCGACTTGTTCGGCAGCCCGAAGGCAGCGTTGAGGAACGGGCCGTAGCCCTGGGCGAAGACGCGCAGATCGATGTCGATCACGTCGTCGCCGAGGCGGCGGCCGTTCGGGTAGCCGCAGAGGTCAGCGTCGAGAACCGCGAGCCGGTCCGGCGGGGCCGGGCTGGCCGTGCCTCCCGGGCAGGCGCCGTTGGCTCCGGGCGTGATGGCCGTGTTCAGCCGCAGCAGGTCGGCCTGCGTCGAGCCGGTCTTGTTCAGCCCGTCGACGCCGGTCAGCAGGATCGCGTCGAGGTCAGTGCGGCCCGTCTCGTCGATCTTCTGCAGGGCTCCGCCCGCATGGCCATTCGAAGGACCTGCCGGCGGCAGCATCCCGTAGAGCAGGTTCTCGAGGCGCGAGACCTCAGGCGACGAGTAGTAGTGCTCGAACTGCGAGTCGTCCGCAGGATCGGAGCGGTTCCAGTAGTCCTTGTCGCCCAGCGGGATCACGACCTCGTTGATCAGCGGATTGCCAAGCCGCGACACCTGGACCCACGGCCCGCGGCTCTTCGTTGTGCCGTTCTCGTCGAGGATCCTCGCCTTCTGGCGGCTTGCACTGGCGTAGATCCCAATGGTCGGGCTCGAGAACGAGACAAGCTGGCTCGTCGGGACCTGGATCTCGATCGAGTGGACGTTTTCGTTCTTGAGCGCGTCTCTCCCGGGCGTGGCCGCGAGCGGGAGCAGGTGAAACGGATTGAAGGGACGCAGTCCGGCCAGATCGAAGATCGAGCCGAGGTCGACGAAGAACGGGTCGTCACGTTGCCCGGCGAAGACCTTGATCCCGCCCGGTAGCGTCGTGACCGCGGCCGCCGCGAGGCTGTTGTAGTTCGGTGTCGAGCGCGGCCCGACGTTGTCGGGCGGCGTCGGGATGTTCGTCCCGAGCACCTCGCCCTTGCCCGCCGCCTTGCCGTTCTGGTTGTAATGGACCCGTGTGACGCTGTAGGTCTGCGGCCGGTTCCAGTTCGGGTCGCTGAGCGAGGTGATCGGACCCGTGTTGTAGAGGAAAGTGTCCGGGTTCCGCGTCGTGGTGGTGAACCGGAACTGGTAGCCCACATCGGGTCGGCCGTCCCGGTCGTTGTCGACCTTGATTTCGTAGAGGACGCTGTCGTCGAAGCTGTAGAAGTTCGGCCCGCTGGCCGGAGCTTCGAGCGGGATGTAGTTCGCGATCATCGTGACCGTGTTCGTGTTCTCAGGGCTGACGAACGCGTACAGGTCGGTGTTGTCCGCCCGTGGGTCCTGGCTGATCAGCGGCGCCTCGGCGTGGCTGGATGCGAAGGCACTCCCCGGCCCGCTAGCGCGGGTCAAGATCAGAAGTAGAGCTAGTGCGATGACTCCAAGAGCCACCGCGACCATGGTCGGCTTGCGGACGGTCGTAAGAGATGGGTGCATGAAGGTCGTTCCTTCCTCCCCCCAGGGATCGACTGCGTTTGATCGTCCGCCTGATTCGCCCGAGCGGCGCAGTCGGTTCGGCTCCGCTGTCTCCGGCCGCGGCGATCCGCCTTTAAAGACGGATCTGGCTTCTAGGAGGGTTTGGCGGAATACCGCTCGTCGCCGGGGTGCGATGCTCGTTCCCTGGGGAGGACGCAGGGAGCGTCCATATCCGTAGATATGGGCGCGACTGCGATACCAGGGCGGAGCCGGTGGCGAGCAGCGCGGCCCGGCG
>Ga0137371_10002523_pt1 | contig 14594 bp, 13 predicted proteins | sample SagtaG_7_FD_104919 | JGI IMG/M metagenome (GOLD analysis project Ga0137371, IMG submission 104919) | Vadose zone soil microbial communities from Sagehorn Ranch, Mendocino, California, USA - Sage1_R_40_16 metaG | ecosystem: Environmental > Terrestrial > Soil > Vadose zone | place: USA... | reverse complement strand
AGAGTCGATCTCCATATTTTACACCGGGTTCTCCGGTTCCCACTGCTCAGAGTAGCTAGCTTTGAGTGCCTCTCTCATTACCATCATACATCAACCCACAAGCTGTTGGGTGTATTTTACACCAAGAACGATATAACCAAAAACCGCTATATCCTGACCGTTCATTGCAACAAAAATAGTAGACTTTGCTCCTGGCATCTGTCGTACATTTCTCTGATCTGGAAGCCATCTGGCAGCGTGATGGTATATCGCTCATTGTATAGGCGTGGGAAGATTTCTGTTCGCATCGTTCCCTCTGGGAAGAACACTATATAATGATCTGCATATTCGACAACTCCGCAACCGTGTTCCCTCATCGTTGTTTTGGCTTCATCAATCATAGAAGGCGTTTTAAGTTGACACAGTGAAATGGGAGGTGTAATGCTCTGGGAGACGTCTGTATCTTGTTCGTCTCTTTCCATGACGTCATTGTAGGTCTCGACTGTGATATTTGATGCCTGCTCCTCACCAACAAGTGTAGTGAGCTTTTCCTGGCATTTTCCGATAGCATCGTACTTGTGAGAAATGAATGTATGCTTGGCAACTGTGGCAAAGCCGTTCATTGCCAACTTCATTGCTGTGGTCTCTAGTTCAATCTGCTGGCGTATGCGTGCTACCTCGCTATTCATGTTGCTCTCCTTTCGTGCTGGGCCTCTAACTGTAACTACGTAGTTATAACTATATAATTACAAGTACAGTTCTGTCAATGCGTACTTTCTGCTACAATCCAGCCAGCAAAAGATGGGAGCTACCGTGAAACTACGTCTACGAGTGAAGGAAATTGCCGAGCAAAAGAGGATGAGTATGGGCAAGCTGGAGCGACTTGCCGATTTGTCGCACCCAACGGTAAGAGATATCTTCCGCGATCCATATAAAGAAGTGACGACGACGACCCTTACGAAGCTTGCTGTTGCGCTTGGCGTCTCCGTCTCTGCTCTCTTTGAAGAGGTAGCCGACGATAGAACTGATTAAGCTGGGCTGTTCTATATGAACATGCGTTTGAGCAAATCATTCTGGGGAGAAGATTGGAGAAGGAACATGGTAAGTGCATCCACAACACTGAGTAGTAGACAGGCAAAGTAGAACTACTGAATTGGGCGATGCAACCAACATCAACTATAAACATCGCGCCAGATTGATGAAGTCTCTTTCCAAACATTGTCAAAGCAGGTCCTATTGGTAAGGAGTTGAGGGATGCCTGGATGTGGATCCCAATAGGCATCAACCGAAGCGCAAAGGAGAGAGAAGGTGAGAACGTTCGAGATTTCGCATAGGGACAAGGTACGGCAAGGATGGGAAGGAGAGCTCCCAGGGAAAAGCGGGCGGCCACAAGCGCCCCTACCCCACTCCACAACCGCCCCCGCCCCTACGCGAGAGGTCGAACATTTCGTTAGGTTGATTCCTATTGGGTGCTTGGATGTAAATCCCGGCAGGAGCAGACCCGCTTACTGTTATGGTGCCGTTCGCATACTCTGTTCATCCTTAAGAAGCCAGGAGCAGCTCTGGATTGCGGCACTGCTCTTGTGCAAGCATCAGTTCAAGGGCGACATCGTTCAGGCATGATGTTTGTGCCTGCAATTCTCCTACGTAGTTCTCAAGAGCGAGCAGTTCTTTGAGTGTCTCTTGATAGTCGACGGTAGTAGGATGATTTATCGTAAGCCAGGTTTCATTACGAAGGATCTGCTTTTGAAGCGCAGTGATGAGCTTTTCAACACGTCGCTTTTCTTGTAAGACACTGCTCAGTTCATTCTCTATTTCCACCAGGTCGTTCGACATCGTTCTTCCTCTTTTCTCCTTCATGCCCTCATGGCTGAAGCCACGTAGACTCTACCGCGCCATTCTTTTCGACCTGATGAAATGTGGAAGGAATTGCGTCAGCACTATTTTCTTTTTAATGGGTTCCATCAGCCTTTCTTGTTGTTCTATGTATTCACATGCTCCCCTGGTTGTAGTGGCCTGAATTGGGTGCCGTCGTTGATGAAGACTAGTTGTTGATCTTGGATATGGACGATGAGGTCGGGTTTGCCGTCGCCGTTGACGTCACGGACTTCGCCGGTGACGGGGGTGAGGTCTTGGCCGTCGCCGAAGAGGACGGGGCCGGAGTAGATGCGGGCATGGGTTGAATCACCGCCGGGTAGCTCGATGATTTGTATGTGTCGGTTGAGATTGATAAGGATAAAGTGGGTGGGATTGGCTGGACTGTCGTTATGACCTACCACCGCGTCAAACTGGAAGGTGCGGGGACGCCCGTATTGCATGTCGTCCTGGTGAACTTTCCACCAGGAGGCGAAGGACGTCAGGCTCATAGCGAGGACGGCCATAACAGCCATACCGATAATAAGAGCAGGTAAAGATAAGGGTAGGCGTTTAGCGTTGGGCTTGTCGATAGACGCAGGAGCATTACTCTTACCCTTCTGTGCTGTGTGCGTGCTTGTGCCAGAAGAACCGCTTCGAGGAGTACTGGTCGTGCTGGCAGAAGGATCGGCAGACTGAGAGCGACGACGTTGAATGACATTTCCGGGCAGGTCGTCATTATGGGTATCGTGTTCGATGGGCTGATTATATCTACGTGCGCTACTGGGAAGACGTGTCTCATACAGGTCATCTTCATCGCTGACGTCCTGTTCAATTTGTCTAGATTGTCGCTTTGTCTGCGCTTCTTCCATGACCGTACCCTCCTTTCAGGAACATATGTTCTATACTTTTCATATCATACATTGAAAATATGCTCTAGTCAAGGGTTTTTAGAACAAATGTTTTACTAGTGAGATTGTCTTAATGTGATTTATGGAGTATCAAACTAATGAAGTTCGGGCTTTTGCACCCTTGACAAGAGCAACACTTCTCTGGTATGCTTACTATCAAGATGGAAGTACCCTACAATTCAATAGACATAATGAGATTTGCTCTCATCCAGAGAGGTGGAGGGACACGGCCCGATGAAACCCAGCAACCCTGCTGCATAGGCGCGGGAAGGGTGCTAATTCCAGCGGAGTAGACCGCAAGATGAGGGGAATAAGCAACGATGCTAGCCCCTGAATATAGGGGTTTTTTTGTTGTCTAATATCTTGCACTTTCGTCGAACAAAAGTGAATAGAAGCATTGAAGAGGACAAGTAAACGTCACGGACGACTACAGAGAGTTGGCGATGATGAGAAGCCAATGTCGTTCTACGTTGAAATGCCCCTCGGAGTGGCAGGTCGAACATTCGCTTGAATGAGTAGACTGAGCCGGTAGGCCCCGTTATAGGCTAGAGTGTGCAGAGCACTCATTAAGTTTGACGTTGTGAGACGTCAAAAAAAGCAGGGTGGTACCGCGAAGCCTGTTCCTCGCCCCTGTAGGGGGAGAGGATTTTTTTTGTTCATTTTTCAGGCATGAAAATGTTTCTTTCTGAAGAAAGGGTGGCAGTAATGGCCGATAACGAAGAGAAGATGAGCAGTCTTATCGAATTGGGACCTGGTGTAGGGAGCAAGGTAGAGAAGATCAAGCTTGAGAGCCAGCACTTGCGAGGCCAGCTAGCCGAGGAACTGGAGCAGGATACCCCCAATTTTTCTGAACCACAGGTACAGCTCCTCAAGTTTGCTGGCGTTTACCAGCAAGAGAATCGTGATGCACGACAAGTACGCAGGACGACTGGTGCGGAGAAAAGCTACCAGTTCATGATACGCTCACGCATTCCGGGTGGGGCGTTGACTGCTGAGCAATACCTGGTCCACGATGATCTGGCGACGCGCTATGCCAATGAAACATTGCGGATCACCACACGCCAGTCATTTCAATTGCATGGTGTTCTCAAAGGGAATCTGCACGAGACGATTCATAGCATTAACGAGGCTCTCCTCTCCACGCTGGCTGCTTGCGGTGATGTGAACCGCAATGTTATGGGGTGTCCGGCTCCCACGGCCAGTCGCGCCCAGGCAAAAATAGAAGAGGTTGCACACCGGATTGCCATGCACCTTGCTCCCCGCACTAAGGCCTACTATGACATCTGGGTTGATGGGGAGCATGTCAGTACAGTCGAAGATCCACAAGAAGTTGAACCGATTTATGGCCCAACCTATCTACCACGCAAATTTAAAATAGGCATTGCCTATCCGGGTGATAACTGCGTTGATATCTATACCCAGGATATTGGTTTGGTGGCCTTCCTTGAGGGCGAAGAACTGGCGGGCTTTACCGTCCTCATCGGGGGCGGTATGGGTATGACCCATGGGAAAAAAGAGACCTTTCCCCGCTTAGGGACACCACTTTGCGATGTGACCGTCGAAGAGGCTCTTCCGGTTGTAGAGACAATTGTCACGGTCCAGCGTGATTATGGCGACCGCCAGAATCGTAAACATGCGCGAATGAAGTACGTCGTAGAGGAGCGTGGTATTGCATGGTTCCGTGCTGAGGTAGAACAGCGGCTGGGTCATACATTGCAGGATCCGCGTCCTGTTATTATACATGATGTTGAAGATCATCTTGGCTGGCACCGTCAGGGTGATGGTCGTTGGTTCCTGGGACTGCATGTGGAAAACGGGCGAATTAAAGACACGCCAACGCTGCGTATGAGGGCAGGTCTGCGCCAGGCGATCACACAATTTCGTCCCAACGTGCGCCTGACTGGACAGCAGAATATCCTCTTGATAGATCTAGATGAGGCACAGCGCAAACCACTTGAAGATCTGTTGAGCGAATATGGTATTTCCACCGATCCGGCGGCAGCAGGGGCCTATCGTTTTGCTATGGCTTGCCCTGCCTTGCCGACCTGTGGGTTGTCACTTGCCGAAGCTGAGCGTGCTCTTCCCGCAGTGATGCAACAGATAGAGGCAGACCTTCATGCGCTGGGGCTGGCCAATGTGCCGCTCAGTGTACGAATGACGGGCTGCCCGAATGGTTGTGCAAGGCCATATATGGGTGATATCGGCATTGTCGGGCGTACAAAGGATGTCTACAACGTCTACATTGGTGGTGACTGGGCTAACACTCGTCTGAACACCCTGTATGCTCCCTCTGTGCGCATCAATGATCTGGTGTCAACGATCTACCCACTCCTGGTTTTGTGGAGAGATGGACGCTTACCCGAAGAAACCTTCGGCGATTTCTGTCACCGTATCGGCATTGAGCAGCTACGCACCCAGGTGGAAGAGCAAGTCGCGGTGAAAGCGGGGGACAGGTAAGGAAAGAAAAGAGAGACTATGCCAAATTATTATCCTCTGATGCTCGATGTACGTGGTAGGCGGGCGATCGTGATTGGCGGAGATCGCGTAGCAGCAGAGAAGGCAACGGCACTCTCCGCGAGTGGTGCGCATGTGAGCGTGCTGAGCCAGGAGTTTTGTACTGAACTGCTAGCCCTGGCCGAGCAGAAGCAGGTTACACTGTGGCATAAAGCCTATGCGCCCGGCGATCTAGCTGGTGCGTTTGTGGTGATTGCGGCAACAAACGACCCGCAGCTTATTCAAGCTATCTGGGCTGAGACGCAAGAGCGCGGACAACTGGTCAACATCGTGGATGTTCCTGAATATTGCTCATTCATTTTGCCTTCAGTACTACGGCGCGAACAGCTGACTATTGCCGTTTCCACTGAAGGGGCCAGTCCCAGCCTTGCTAAGCGCATTCGCCAGAGTCTGGAAGAACTCTTTCCGCCAGCCTATGGTACGTATATTCGCTTAGCGGCCCTGGTGCGGGCGTATCTACGCAAAAACGGCATTTCATATGATCAGCGTGATGAATTCTTCAGCGACTTCTTCGCCTCGGACGTACTGGGGCGACTTGAGCAGGGAGATACAGAGCAGGCGGCAGTGATCACGGCAGCATTGCTACTAAAATATGGCATCGACATTCCGGCAGATGTGCTTGAAGCGGCCCTTGAAGAGGAGAAAGCGTATGTCAATCGTTCTGCGTACACAAGTGGGAGCGGGAAGTGAAGGTAGCGGAGCATGTCCCGATCATGGACTTGTTGATGCTCTGCCACCAGGGCATGAGCCGTCGGCGTGCGGTAAAGTCTTCCTGGTCGGGGCTGGTCCTGGGGATGCGGAATTGATTACGCTCAAAGGGCTACGTAGTCTACGTAAGGCCGACGTGGTTGTCTATGATCGCTTGATCGGCCCGGAGCTACTTGATGAAGTTCCGTCTCAGGCTGAGCGCGTGTTTGTGGGCAAAGCATCGGGGCGGCACACTATAAAACAAGAGGAGATTAATGCTCTGCTCATCAAGCATGCCCGGCAAGGGCGTGTAGTGGTGCGCCTGAAAGGTGGCGATCCTTTTGTCTTCGGACGTGGGGGAGAAGAGGCACTGGCCCTGGCTCAGGCAGGCATTCCGTTTGAAATTGTGCCTGGTATAAGTTCGGCCATTGCTGTCCCTGCTTATGCTGGCATCCCTGTGACCCAGCGTGGTCTGGCCTCTTCCGTCACGATTGTCACGGGGCATGAGCAGGCGGGCTGTGGTTCTTATGACGTGAATTGGGAGGCACTGGCTACAGTGGGTGGTACGCTGGTCATCCTGATGGGAGTAGAGACGCTTCCAAAGATTACTCAGCGGCTGCTCAATGCTGGACTTCACCCCGATACACCGGCAGCGGTGATCCAGCAGGGGACAGTTCCTCAACAACGGGTGGTGACGGATACGCTGGTGAGCATCGCAGAGCGTGCTCGCACAGCTAAAATCGGGTCACCAGCTGTGACAGTTATCGGTGGAGTTGTCGCTCTGAGCGAGCTACTCACGTGGTTTGAGACACTTACCCCTCAGCTTGCAGGATGCTGAAGCGGATTTTGTGCAAGAAAGGTTTCAAAGGTTTCAAGGAATGAAATTACTACTGAGTTGTATTTCAACAAAACATTCAGTGTTGAAACAGCATTGGACTGAATCGAGTCAGCAGACGCAGTGTCCTCTGACTGTTCTAGGCAGTTTTCAGAAGCCGCAGCAAGACCTGGGGGGCTTGTTGTGCTTAATCGGCGATATGGGAAGCTCGCAAAAGACGCTGAAACTGAAAATGGCGGCTGGTATGGTCGCTTCCGATAAGGGTGTCTTTGTCACTTCTTTTGATAGTATTCACGAGGTCGACGCCAGCCTAGGTATTATACACCAGAATGTCGTGAGTTCACCTCTTTTCAATGCCTTGCATTCCATCTCCCGCACTCGTCGGGGCTATCTGGTGGCGAGTACAGGCTTAGACCTTTTGCTGGAATTCAACCGCAAGGGGGAGATCCTCTGGAACTGGTGGGCCACCGATCATGGTTTTGAGTTAACGCCTACGGGTCAGCAGCGGGTGATAGATAAAGCGGCAGATCATCACAAGATTCAGTATGGCACGCTGAGTCAGACCACGCACATTAATTCGGCGGTAGAGTTGCCTGACGGCAGATTCCTGGCAACCCTCTTTCATCAAGGGATGGTTATTGCGATTGATCGTGAAACTGGCGAGTGGCAATCTGTATTGGAGGGTTTGGATCATCCTCACTCAGTGCGTGTGGTGGACGAGGATCACTTTAGCGTCGCGGATACAGTGCATGGCAGAGCTTTGTTGGTGAAGATCAACAAAGATGGAGGGCATATCGAGGAAGAAATAGAGACGGGTACAAGCTGGTTGCAAGATTGCCGCTATGATGACGAGCACAATTGCTGGGTGCTTGTTGACGGCAAAAATTCACGCGTGATCCTGCGCCGTGGACGTTCAGGGAACAAGTCGTTGGCCCAGTTCGATTTGGATCCAGAATGGCGTTTGTATGAAGCGTATGTGGTGTGAGGCTTGTGAAGATGAATTTGGAGGTAGGTGAAGCGATAAGGGTGCGCGTACGATTTTTGCACGAATTTAAGAGGTATAGTAGAGGCGATATTTGACGCCAGTCCATCTCTTTTTAACTTGCTTGCTTGCTTGTTTGCTGACTGGCGTCATAAATGCCGCCTCTACATCTCTCCCCAAAAAAGACCTCCTGGCCCTCTGAAAAAATCTTATATTCATCACACGGGAAGGTTTTTTCCTCCTTGTGTTCGCGCTTCCATCCCTCTGACTTCTGGAATGTCGAGCAGAGAACTACTTCCCATTCTGTTATACCAACAAGGAGATTAGCTAGATATTGACTTTCTACGCGAAAGTGTGTTAGTATGGAATTATGTATACGGTTTCACAGTTTGCGAAGAGAGTTGGCGTCTCGGTCAAGACGTTGCAAAAATGGGATCGCATCGGTGTGTTGCCCGCCCACCGGACGGTCACGAATCGACGTTACTACACCGATGAGGAATTGGCACGTGCCTTGCGTCTGCCGCGTGTGAGCAAGGAGCGGCGCACGATAGGATACTGCCGAGTTTCCAGCCAAGCGCAAAAGCCCGATTTACTCAATCAGCGCCGGGTGCTTGAACAGTGGTGTGAGCAGCAGCAAATCAACGTTGATGAGTGGATCATGGAGGTTGGTGGTGGCCTCAACTTTGAGCGCAAGCATTTTCTGCGCCTCGTGGACTCCGTCATTGACGGGCAAGTTGAGCGGGTGGTTCTGGCGCATCAAGATCGACTCGCCCGCTTTGGCTACAAGTTGCTGGTTCACCTGTGCCGCACCCATCAGTGTGAACTGCTGGTGATGAACACTGAAGAACTGAGTCCTGAACAAGAACTGGTGCAAGATTTAATCACCATCACCCATTGCTTTTCCAGTCGGTTGTACGGTCTGCGAAACTACCGCAAGGCGTTAGAGAAAGCCATCAAAGATGATCAAAGCGCACAAAATCCGGCTGCACCCGACGCCTGAGCAAGCCAATTCCTTTGCTCGCGCTGCTGGCACAGCACGCTTCACTTTCAACTGGGCACTAGCTGAGTGGAAGCGACAGTACGAGGCTGGAGAAAAACCGAGTGCGCTCGCGCTCAAAAAGCAGTTCAACGCGATTCGCAAGGAGCAGTTTCCCTGGTCGTACGAAGTGACCAAGTGCGCGATCGAAGGCGCGTTCAGGGATGTGGCCGCTGCCTTCAAGAACTTCTTTGGGGGGCGCAAAGCAGGCCGCAAAACGGGATACCCACGTTTCAAAAGCAAGAAAAAATCACGCCAATCGTTCTATCTGGCCAACGATAAATTCACCGTGGGCGATCATTGGATCGACGTTCCCAAACTCGGGCGCGTGAATATGGCAGAGAAGCTGCGTTTTTCTGGCAAAATTCTCTCGGCACGCATCAGTAAAAGGGCGGACTGGTGGTTTGTGTCGATCACGGTTGAAATGCCCGAGGCAATGCCGGAAAATCACTGTCCACCTGTTGGGATCGATGTCGGTCTGAATCGACTGGCAACGCTTTCCGATGGCACCCGGTACGAGAACCAAAGACCGCTGCGCCATCTCTTAAAGAAGCTGCGCCGATTGAACAAGGAACTGGCTCGACGTACCAAAGGCGGCAAGAACTGGCAGAAGACGAAGAGCAAGCTGGCCCGGCTGCATTATCGTATCGCCTGTGTGCGTCATGATCTCTTGCACAAACTCACCACCGAAGTCGCCAAGACCGCCAGTTTGGTTGGTGTAGAGGATTTGCACGTCAAGGGGTTGGTGCGCAATCGCGCGCTCTCCCTTTCCTTCTCTGATGCCGCGCTTGGGAAACTGCTGGACTTGCTGGAAAGCAAAGTTCCACGCGCTGGAGGGGTGCTCGTCAAAGTTGATCGCTTCTTTCCCTCCAGCCAGTTGTGTCACCGGTGCGACTGGCGTTGGGAAGACATCACGCTTGCTGACCGCCTGTTCATTTGCCAGAACCCCGCTTGCCAAAACATGTGCGACAGGGATGTGAATGCCGCCATCAACATTTTGAACGAAGCCCTTCGCCTCGTCGGGCTGAGAGACGAGGTGGTGCCAATAGTGGCGACGGCGGCAACGAAATCGCATGGGGACTTGGAGTAATACCAAAAAGTCGCAAGCTTTGAGGCACCTGGTGATGAGCCAGGAACAACTAATCGCGTACAAAGATGTATTTCCGCGTACAAGAAAGGTAGCAGAAACAGACATGCTTTCTTTGAAAACACGCTTGCGGCTACCCCGACCAGGACGGCTGGTGACACTGCGTGCCACAGTGCGCTTGCTGTATACCTGCCATCCTCGTGCCTTTGTGACGAGCAGCATTGCCTCGCTCTTCGAGCCGCTCTATTTCCCCGCCCTGCTCCTGCTCTTGCATCAGCTTTTGCAAGAGATCATCGGATCTGGCGGCACCGTACACTTTACCCCAACGGTGGCCTTCGTTGGGTTTGGCTTGGTCGTCCTCACCCTTGTACAACGCCTGGGGATCATCCTACGGGATAGCTCCTCCACGATCCTGCGTCAGCAGGCCTGGGTGGTGATTAGCAAGCGCATCATGCACAAGCTGCCAGCCGTTCCTTATCCGCTCTTCGAGAACAATGCCTTTCAAGCTCGCTATGGCCTGGTGATCCGCGAGGCCTCACAACGCTCCATCACCCTGGTGGATTCGCTGCTCTCCACTGCACCCATCTTTGTGGGGATGGTCGGGCTGGCCTTGACGCTCTTTGCCATCGCGCCCCTGCTGGTGCTGGCAATGGTGGCGATCGCCATCCCGGCCACGCTCATCGAACGCCGGTTTAGCGGGGCCATGTACGAGTTACAGGAACACAACGCGCCCAACCAGCTGCGCATGGAAGCTCTCACCAACATGCAGGTAGATGCCTCCTGGCAGCGTGATGTGCGGGTCTATGCAAGCGACATCATTGCTCGCGAACATGCCTGGCTCTCCGAGATCTATCTCGCGAGTCTGAAGCGTCTGACAGCACGCTTTGCCGGGCTGCGCACGCTGGCCGCTCTGGTGCAGGGTCTTGGGATCGGACTGGCACTGGTGGCCCTCTTCGTGCTCATCAGCCGTGGACAGATCAGCTTGCCGAGTCTCGCCGTGATCATTCCCGGACTGACCTTGCTCGGAGGTATGATCCAGTCGGTGATCTACTCTGCGCGGTCCTTGATCGAGTCGCTCAATTACGCTGGCACCCTTTTCGACTTTCTCGCACAGTCTTTTGATGGCGAGCAGGCCGCGATTCTATCAGCAGGCATACAGGTGAAGTCTGGGCAGCGGCTCTCGGCCATTCACCTGCGCGAGGTCAGCTATACTTACTCGGAAAACCAGAAAACGGCACTGATTGACGTCTCGTGCGACTTCACTCCGGGCCTCACCGCCATTGTGGGCACCAACGGAGCGGGCAAGAGTACACTCGTTAAGCTGCTTACGGGACTCGTTCCTCCGACAACGGGTACGCTGCACGCGACGCTGGCGACAGGCGAGGAGGTGCCTCTCTCAGCGTGTGCGAAGGCCGTGCTCTTCCAGGACCCCTCGCACTTCCACTTCAGCATTCGACAGAATGTGACGATGCAGAGCGAGCGCACTCCGGGGGAGGAGCAGGGCATTGCTGAGGCGTTGCGGCTGGCCGGTCTCTCTGCGGTGGTGGATGCCTTGCCTGATGGCATCGACACGGTAGTGGGAGCTGGATTCGGCGGGGTCACCGATCTGTCTGGTGGACAGTGGCAACGGTTGGCACTAGCCCGGTTGCTCTATCACGACTCACCACTGCTCATTCTTGATGAACCAACAGCGAGCCTGGACCCGGTTGGCGAGCGGCAGATTTTCGACCTGCTTGCCACATTCGCTAAAGAGAAAATTATCCTGTTCACCACGCACCGCTATGATACGATCCGCAAGGCGGATACTATTGTGGTCCTGGTGGATGGGCGTGTGGCCGAGATGGGTACACATGATGAACTCAGCCGGATTGCAGGCGAATTCTGGTCGCTCTACCTGAAACATGGCTCGCCAGCTGGCACGTGAGTGTTCCCTCATCTCTCATCAGCAAGGTTGCGGATAAACGAGGTTTTGCGTCAAAATTGCTTTTAGGCGAAGATCGGATCAGACCTGGCCTATCAACGTGGTCCCGACGTTCTCCACAAAGGCCACCACTTCTGAGGCGCTCGCCTGAGGTACAGGAACTCTTGCATTTCTGCATAGCTCAACCATTCCGGAGCGTGTTAATCACTTGCGCTAGAATGCGTATGCCCGCATCAATATCATTGGGGGTGGCGCAACTGTAAGCAAGGCGCAGGTGGTGTGTACCATCGGCGGGCTTGACGAAGAAACCTGGGCCTGCCGCCAGGGCTACTCCTTGTTGGAGGGCGAGACGTTTGACGTCTTTGCTCAAGACGTTGTGTGGTAAACTGAGCCAGAGGAAGAAGCCCCCAGCTGGAGATGTCCATTTCACATCGGTGGGCATGTACTGGTGCAGAGCAGCCAGGGCTACGTCACGGCGCATTTTGTAGAGGGAGCGCAATTGTGTGATGTGTTTCTCCCAGGAGCCGCTGCGGCAGTACTCGGCCACGATGTTTGCTACAAAAGGGTTCGCGCCACCTCCCATTTGCATTGTGCCACAGTTGATACAGCGCTGGATGGCATCTTCAGAGCCAAGCAGCCATCCTAGACGTAAGCCCGGTGCAAGCGTTTTGGAGAAACTGCCAATGCTCAATACGTTGTTGCCGTTCGCCAGTGCATAGAAGCTGGGAGGTACGGTGCCTTCGAAAGGGAGGTCGCGATAGACATCGTCCTCTATGATCAGGAAGCCATAGTGCTGAGCTAGCTTGATAATCTCGCTACGCCGTGTTTCAGGTAAGGTGCTGCCTGTCGGATTATGAAAATTTGGGATAGTGTAGAGGAAGCTGGGGAATGTGCCGTTTGCGTGTAGCTGTACCACTTGTTTTTCTAATTCGCTGGGAATGAGGCCATCTTCGTCCATGGGAATTGAACACAACTCGATCTGCTGATCGCGAAAAATGTGTATCGCATCCACGTAGGTCGGTGCTTCAACCAGTATCGTTCCCTTTGGTCGGGCATACAGCCGGGCGAGCATGTCTACGGCATGGGTCGAGCCTGCCACGACCATGAGGTTAGCGGGCGAAATGGCCAGTCCCTGTTCGCGATTAATTTTTTCGACGAGAACGTCGATCAGGCTTTGTGTTCCCTGCTCTGGCCCATACTGAAGTGTTCTATAGGCTTGAGGAGAGCTTATAACGTGTTGCATGGCCTCGCGTAGCTCAGGTGTCATAAGTGTGGCTGGGTCTGGATGACCAAGTGTCAACGAGATCGTGTTCTCTATCATGCCTTGAGGCAAATCATTGGAGATCATGTACTCTAACCTTAATAGCCACGTGCTTTCTCCACGAGATTGAAGAGAGGTTGGCCCTGCAAGTAGCGGCGCAGATTTTCCTCAAAGACCATAGCTGCCCGTTCATCATAGTGTGAGCTAAGTCCACTGATGTGAGGAGTGATGATGACGTTGGGAAGCTTCCATAACGGGCTGTCGGCGGGAAGTGGCTCTGTGTGTACAACATCAAGTGCGGCTCCGGCAATCTGCTTTTCTGCCAGGGCATGGATTAAAGCATCTTCGTCGCACACATCGCCACGGGCAATATTGATGAGGAAGGAGGTGGGTTTCATGGCCTGAAATGCTGCCTGATTAAAGAGATGATGTGTCTGCTCTGTGAGCGGCACGCCTATCATCACGACATCGCACTCGTGGAGCATCGTGTGCAGTTGCTCGAAGGTATAGTAGCGTTCCGGTATGCTTCCATCGGGGTCGCCGACACCAGGGAGAATGAAGCCGGTATCACGATGATCGCTACTACGCTGCATTGCCAGGATGCGCATTCCGAAAATACGAGCGAGCCGTGCCACCTCGCGTCCGATGCTGCCATAGCCCACAATGCCCAGAGTCTTACCACGCAACTCTTCAGGCTTGAACTCAGCAGAACGTTCAAGGTGTCGCCAGCGTGCTTGCTGCTGCCAGCTTAGCAGTAATGGGAGACGATGAAACCACGCCAGCATCACGGTCAGCACATATTCCCCAATCGACACAGCATGAATACCACTCACGGTGGTGAAGCTTACAGAAGTTTGTTGGTAAAGGGGATGATGCAGTACAAGATCTGCTCCCGCCGAGTAGAGTTGCACCCAGCGCAGATGCGGTGCCTGTTCAGGAAGAGGCAGATATTGGCTAAAGGTATATGCCACTTCGACATCTTGCCAGGCTGAATCTGGAAGTGGTTGATTATGGCGAACGGGATGTAAGGTGATGTGCAAGTCCGGCGAGAGACGCTGTAAGCGTTCTAGCCATTGCTCTTGAAAATGTGCCGCGATAAGAACATTTACTGCCATCTGTTGTTGCCTTTCAACATGAGGAATAGAAGTATGGGTTTGTTTCCTGTCCCTTACTTGTCATTAATGTACCATTATCCAGTAAGTAGGGCAATGCATAGCTAACCCGATGTGCAAGTTTTTTGCCACCGCTCTGAATAGCGTTCATGCTACTTGGGACTTTCTTCATGAGATATGTTACAATGTAGCCAATGCTTGTTGAAGATCGAAAAAAGGAACGTTAAGACTAGTATCAGAAGCAGAAAGAGCAACCATGAAGACACTACGCTGGACTTTACATGACCTGGAATTATTGCCAGAAGACGGTAGTCGATACGAGATTATTGATGGAGAGTTGTACGTGGCAAAACAACCGGATTGGGAACATCAATTAGTTTGCTTTCAGTTGGCTTCCCTACTTCAAGCCTGGAGT
>Ga0137371_10002520_pt1 | contig 14595 bp, 13 predicted proteins | sample SagtaG_7_FD_104919 | JGI IMG/M metagenome (GOLD analysis project Ga0137371, IMG submission 104919) | Vadose zone soil microbial communities from Sagehorn Ranch, Mendocino, California, USA - Sage1_R_40_16 metaG | ecosystem: Environmental > Terrestrial > Soil > Vadose zone | place: USA... | reverse complement strand
GCCCGCCCCCGCCGACGTGGCCGCCCCCGCCGACGTGGCCGCCCCCGCCGCCGTGCCCGCCCCCGCCGACGGGCCCGCCCCCGCCGACGTGCCCGCCCCCGCCGCCCATGCCGATCGCGTGCGCAACGCCACCTGGCAGTGAGAGCGTCAGGAGCGTCGCGAGGCCGAGAGCCGCGGAGGAGGCCAGTGGTCCGCGAATCGCCGCGAGCTTCACGGAGCAAGTCTGGTCGCGGTGTAGCCGCGGGTCAAGGGCGTCCCCGTCACCAGCTCCCCCCGACGGCCTCGCCGGCTGGACAAGGCCAAGGGACTGGCGCAGACCCGTGCCACGGCCCGGGACGCGCACCACCTACCGTCCGTCGTCCGAACGCGGGTGATCCCACCGCCGGGCAGCGGCACGGCCGGCCCTGCCGGAGCGCTACCGGGCGATGGCGGAGGAGTAGGCGGTCAATCCGCGTCGCCGCCGCGGCCGGTGAGCCGCTCGATCTCGACCGTGATGCCGGCGATCACGCCGTAGTCGGCGGCCGCGCCGGCGAGGCCGACGGGGACGGCGACCAGCAGCTCGAGGTGCCTGCGGGGCTTCCAAACGAGCTCGGGGACCGCATAGTAGGCCGTCTTGCTCTCCTCCGTCTCCCCCGCCCCTTCGAAGGTGAGGAACCACTCGCGCCATGGATAGAGGAGCGCGACGTCGTACTCGAACTCGTCCTCCGCCTCCGCCCTCCCGCCGATCCCGCTCCGCCGCCAGGAGAAGCTCAGCTGGCCGTTCACGTGGCCGAGCCATTGGCTGAGCGTGAAGTTCGGCTCGAGGGAGACTCGACCGGCGCCGAGCTCCTTCCGATGGGAGCCGGTCGGGAGATCGACGGTGAGCCCGACATCGAGCGCGAGAGGGCGGGTGCGGAAGTCGAGGACGGCGTAGCGGAGCCCGAGCTCGAGATCCTCGAGGCCGTTCACCGAGGGCTCGCCCGCGGCATCGCGCAGGCCGTACGGGAGCCCGACGATCGCCTGCAGGCGGTCGGTTACGCCGTACTCGAGGTCCGCACGGACGGTCGTGCTCCGCTCGTGCGGAAGACGGAGATGACGCGCCGAGAGCGAGGTCTGGAACTCGTCCTCGCCCTGGACGTCGATCGAGCGGGTGATCGCGAGCTCCTCCGGGAGGACCGGCATCCGTTCCGCACCGCGCGCCGGCGGCGCGAGCAGCAGAGCAAGGCCGACGACGCGAGCTGCGATCGCGGCCGGTCCCGCGGCGATCATCGCGCCGCCGGCACGGTCCTGCGGCGCGGGCGGATGCCGCCGCTCACGAAGCCGCCGCCTGGACGACCCGTGCCACGACCGCGATCAGCTCGTCGCCGTCGATCGGCTTCGGGACGTGCATCTGAAAGCCGGCCGACAGCGCCTTCCGCCGGTCCTCGAGGCGCGCGTAGGCCGTCAGCGCGACCGCGGCGATCGCGCGGCCATGCTGCGCCTCCTGCACGCGGATGCTGCGGATGAGCGCGTAGCCGTCCTCGCCGGGCATGCCGATGTCGGACAGGAGGACGTCCGGCCACCACGTCTCGATCTCGGCGAGCGCCGCGGCGGCCGACCGGCACGTCCGCACCTCGGCGCCGGCCTCCCTCAGGACCGCTTCGAGGACGTCGCACGTGTCCGGCTCGTCGTCGACCACCAGGACGCGGAGGCCGCCGAGCGGGGCGAGCTCCCCGCCCGCGGGTGTTTCCGCAGCCACTTCGTGCGTGCGCTCGGGCCCGCTCGCGTCGTGGGGGGCGACCCTGAACGGCATCCGCACCCTCAAGGTGGTACCCATCCCCTCGCCCGCGCTCTCGGCCTCGACGGTACCGCCGTGGAGCTCGACGAGGTGGCGGACGATCGCGAGGCCGAGGCCCAGGCCGCCGAGCGCCCGCGTGCTCGAAGGGTCGGCCTGCCGGAAGCGTTCGAAGAGGTAGGGGAGGAACTCGGGCGCGATGCCCCTGCCCGTGTCGCGAACGGTCAGCTCGAGGTGGGAGTCCACGCACTCCAGCCTGACGTCGACGCGCCCGCCCTCGGGCGTGAACTTGATCGCGTTGGAGACGAGGTTCCACACCACCTGCTGCAGCCGTTCCGGATCTCCCCAGATCAGCTCGATCCGCGGATCGAGGCTGGTCACGACCCGGATGTTCTTGGCCGCGGCCGCCGGCCGCATGGCCTCGATCGCCGCCTCGATCGCGGAGGCGAGGCGCATCGGCCGGATGTCGAGGCGCAGCTTCCCGCCGATGATGCGCGAGACCTCGAGGAGGTCGTCGACCAGCCGGGCCTGCGCCCTCGCACTGCGCTCGATCGCCTCGAGCGCTCGTGCGGTGCGGGCGGGATCGAGCCTGCGGCGCCGCAGCTGACTGACCCAGGCGAGGATCGGGGTGAGCGGGGTGCGGAGCTCGTGGGACACGGTGGCGAGGAACTCGTCCTTCAAGCGGCTGGTCTCCTGGGCCTCCCGGTACAGCCGCGCGTACTCGATCCCGAGCCCGATCCGGTCGGCGACGATCTGGAGCAGCTGCGCGTCCTGTCGATCGAACTGCCGGGGCTGGAGCGTGCCCACGTGGAGGACGCCGATCACGCTGCCCTCGAAGAGGATCGGCACGCCGAGGAGCGAGCGCACTCCCTTCTGCCGCAGGATCGGGTTCAGCATCTGGGCGTGGTCGATGTCCGCGATGAAGATGGGCCGCTTCTCCGCCGCCACGCGCCCGGCGAAGCCACTCCCGAGCGGGATCCGCACACCGGCCGCGACCTCCTCCTCCAGACCCTTGGCCACCCGCGCCACCAGGTCCCCGCCGTTCAGCAGCAGAATGGCGGCCGTGTCGGCCCTGAGGATCGAGCGCACGCGGACGAGGAGCTCGTTCAGCAGCTCATCGAGCGGCAGCCGTGCGAGCGCGGTGTCGGTGACGGCTTCGAGCCGGCGAACGACTTCTTCGGACGCCTTGGATCCGGGCCGCAAGGTTTTCGTATCTTCCGAGGGACGACGAGAAGGGAGGTTCGCGCTTCTCTAGTCGATCCGATCACGGCCCACAAGGCCCTCGCTCGAACGTCGTTGTGCTCCGCGAGGACGTCATGCCCCTCCAGCACGCGGCGGTGGTAGTCGTCGCAGTCGAGGGCGGGGAAGCCGTGCGACGACGCTACTTGCCCGAGCGCACGAGGGCGTCGACGTCCTTTGCGGAGAGCGTAGACCCGCATCGAGCTCCCACGGTATAGCCGCGCGGCGAGGTTCCGATGAGGCTCGTCGTCGAGGTCGCCGTACTGCTCCTGGCTCTCGGGGGCGTCGTGAACGGTCATCAGGTGACGACCGCCTTCCATGCGCGAGCTGCGCACCGGATCAGCGCCGATCCCTTCGCCGGCCTCTCGGGCGCGGAGGCGGACACGGAGGCCGAGCCCGACGTCGCGGTCGACCCGAACGACCCCGACATCGTCGTGGCGGTCTTTCAGCAGGAGCGCTTCGACCAATCGGGCGGCTGCGTCGTTCCCGGTTTCGCGACCTCTCGGGACGGTGGCCTCACGTGGATCGCGGGCAGCCTGCCGGGGTTGACCGTTGCTACGAACGGCCCGTTCGATCGAGCCTCCGATCCGGCGGTCGCCATCGGCGCGGACGGCGCCGTCTACGCGCAGACGCTCCCCTTCGACGTTCGCGACTGCCGCCGCGCCCTGGCCGTCCAACGCTCGGACGACCACGGCCTCAGCTTCGATGCGCCCGTCCTCGTGCAGGACGACTCCTCCTGCGCGGTCTTCAACGACAAGAGCTGGATCGCCGTGGACACCTTCCCCGCCAGCCCGCACTACGGGCGGGTGTACAGCGTGTGGGACCGCATCGACTCCGCCGGGCAGCCGATCTCGCTGCGCTCCTCCGACGACCGGGGCCAGACCTGGAGCGCGCGCGTCGCGGTGTCCAGCCCCTTCTTCCCCGGGGGCATCGGGGTGATCCCCCTCGTCCAGCCGAACGGCGACCTCACCCTCGTCTACTCGCCGGTCGGTACGGCGACGGCCGAAGAAGTCGCGCAGACCTCGCACGACGGCGGCCTCACCTTCGCGCCGCCCGTCACGATCGAGAGCTTCGAGGGCAGCGACCCGGCGGGCATGCGGACGGGCGCCGGGCTGCCCGCGGCCGCGCTCGACCCGGTGACCGGCCGGCTGTACGTCGTCTGGCAGGATGGTCGCTTCCGCTCCGACGGGCTCAACGACATCGTGATGAGCATCTCGACGGACGGGGGAGCGAGCTGGGGGCCACTCGGCCTGGTGAATGCGATCGCGCCACGCAAACCCCGCGACCGCTTCACGCCGGGGGTCGCTGCGTACGGCGGGGCGGTCCTCGTCGTGTACGGCGCACTGAAGGATGTCGGCCCGCGGGTGGCCATGCGCTATGTCGCCTCGGTGGACGGTGGCGTCACCTTCGGCCGGGAGCGCCGGCTCGGTCGCGTGGGAGACCTGACCTATGCCGCCACCTCTGGCGGCCGCCGATTCCTCGGCGACTACATCGGCGTGGCGGCCTCCGCGAGCACGGCGCACGCCGTCTGGTGCCTCCCGTCCCGCCCCCGCCTCGGCGCGCCCGGAGCGCTCCACCAGGTCGCGTGGAGCGCGACCTTCACGCGCAAGTGATTGGGGCGTTCCTTGACGCGGCGGGTACGTGCGCCGGGGGTTGCTCCGTCCCCCCCATCCCCGTATGGGACGCGGGAGCAGCGTGCAGAGTGAGCGGGGATTCCGGGGGGGACGGGCGGAGGCGCGGCGCGCCTGCGCGGAAGCACTCCTCTGCTTCGTGGTCGCGAACATCGCCCTCATGGGCGCCGACGCCTACGGCTACATTCTGGCCGCCGGCGGGGCCCCGTGGTCGTCGGCGTGGCTGTTCGCGCACCTGGCGCTCCTGGCGCAGCTCTCCGGCGCGGGCCTGCTGGTCGGGCTCGTCCTCCTGCTCCTCTGCCGGCTCTGGAACGGGTATCGCTGGGTGGCGCTCCTCGCACCGCTCGCAGCGACGGTCATGAACGTCTTCGTGTACCTCGACCGCAGCGTCTTCGCCTTCTATCGCTTCCACCTGGGCGGGCTCGACCTGCACGCCATCGCCATGCCGGGCGGCCTCGCGGCGCTGCGCGTCGAGCCCTCGGACCCGCGCGTGTTCGCGGCCGGGGCCGGGCTGCTCTTCGTCGGGGAGCTCCTCGCCTTCCGCGTGCTCTGGGCGCGCGCGGCGCGGCGGGCGCCCGCCCTCGCGCCCGTGCGACGCCGCTGGGTGGCCTTCGCGGGGATCACCATCGCGCTCGCGGCGACGGACCACGTGCTCTACGCGGCCTGCGACCTGGCCGACGCGCGCGACGTGATGCGCGGGGCGCGCCTGGTCCCCTTCTACCAGCCCTTCACGCTCGAGCGCTTCGCCCATCGCCACGAGTCGGCCAGGACGGTGTGGGACGCAACGCGCGGCACCGGGCTGCCGCACTACCCGCGCGCCGCGCTCCGGCTCGCAGGCGCCGGATGGCGCCCGAACATCGTCTGGATCGTGCTCGACAGCTGGCGCGGCGACGCCCTCACGCCAGGGAACACGCCGCGCATCTGGGACCTCGGTGAGCGGTCGCAGGTGTTCCTCGACCACCTGAGCGGCGGCAACTCGACCCAGTTCGGTACCTTCAGCATGTTCTACGGGCTCTACGCCGCCGCCGAGCCGAGCTTCGCGGCCGAGCGGCGCGGCCCCGTCCTCTTCGCCGCTCTCAAGGACCTCGGGTACCGATTCGAGGTGCTCTCCTCGCTCTCGCTGGCGGTCTCGAACTTCCGCCGCACGGTCTTCGTCGACATGCAGGACGCGATCGCCGACGACCTGCCTGGCCCGCGCGCCCGGGACAAGGACCGGCAGATCACGGAGCGCTTCGAGGCGTTCCTCGCTGCGCGGACGGACGAGCGGCCGTTCTTCACCGTCGCCCTCATGCAGTCCACCCACTCGGGCTACGACTTCGACGAGGCGACGGCGGCGTATCGGCCGTACGCTGCCTGGGTCGGCTTTCGCGGGCTGGGCGAGGGCGAGCGCCGGCTGCGCGTCTACAACCGCTATCGGAACGCGGTGCACTACGCGGACAGCCTGGTCGGCACGATGCTCGACGCACTCGTGCGCCGCGGCCTCCTCGACGACACCATCGTGCTCGTGACCAGCGACCACGGCGAGGAGTTCAACGAGCACGGGTACTGGGGACACAACGGCGCCTTCACCCCGGAGCAGGTGCACGTGCCGCTCGTCCTCCACCTGCCGGGGATACCCGCGGGTCGCCACGCCGGACTCACCAGTCACCACGATCTTCCGGCGACCCTGCTCGGCCTCCTCGGCGTGACGAACCCGCCCTCGGACTACGCCCTCGGACGGTCGCTGCTCGCCGGGGACGGCGATCCGTATGCCATCGCATGCGGGGCCGAGGAATGCGCGCTGATCGACCAGGTGGAGACGGTGACCTTCGGCATCGGCGCGCACCACCCCGCCGGCATCCGGGTGCTCGACGAGGACTACCGTCCGATCCATGCCTCCGAGCCGGGGCTCGAGAAGCGTTCGCTGCAGCTGCTCGCGCTCCTCGCGCGCGAGAGCGCGTTCCTCAAATGACGGGACGCGGAGCCGTGCGCCACCGAGCCCACGGTCGGGCGCTCCTCTGGCTCGTCCTCGCCAACGTCGCGCTCATGCTGGCGGACGCGACCGGGTATCTCTCGGCGGCCGGCCCGGCGGGCGCGCTCGGCTGGGCCTTCGTTGCGGTCGCCATGGTCGCGCAGATCGCGACCGCGAACCTGCTCGTCGTCCTGCCGCTGCTCGTCGTCTCGCAGCTCGGGCGCGGCGACGTGCTCGCCGGCCTCCTGGCGCCGCTCGTCCTCACGTGCCTCCAGCTCCTCGTCTACATCGACCGGAAGATCTTCGCGCTCTTCCGCTTCCACCTGAACGGCCTGGTCGTGAACACGCTCACCACGCCGGGCGGCTGGGACTCGATGCACGTGCGGCAGGCCGAGCTGGTGCTCTGGATCGCCCTCGCGCTGGCGCTCCTCGCGGTGGAGTACGCCGCCTACGCCGGGCTCGTGCGTCGCTTCCTGGCCGCGGAGCCGGTGCGGAGCAGCCGCCGGGGCTGGCTCGTCCTCGTGACGGCCGTCGCCGCGCTCGGCGTGGCCGAGCGCGTCACCTACGCGCTCAGCGACATCGCCGACGCCGAGGACGTGACGCGGAGCGCGCGGCTCGTACCCCTCTACCAGCCCTTCACCGTGCGGCACCTGGTCCGCCGCTACACGCGCATCCCGCTCGACGATCGGCCGGCGGTCGCGCACGTGAGCGGGACGCGCGCGCTCCGCTACCCGCGGGCGCCGCTCCGCTTCGCCGCGCCCGCGCGGCGCCCGAACATCGTCTGGATCGTGCTCGACAGCTGGCGCGCCGACACCTTCACGCCCGAGAACACACCCGAGCTGTGGCGCCTCGGGCTGCGCTCCCAGGTCTTCCTCCACCACGTGAGCGGCGGCAACTCGACACGCAACGGCATCTTCACTATGTTCTACGGGCTCCACGGCTCGTACTGGCAGAGCGTGCTCGCCGAACGAAGCGGGCCGGTGCTGTTCGCGCGTCTCAAGGAGCTCGGCTACCGGCTGCGCATCCTCTCGAGCTCGTCGCTCACCTTCCCGGAGTTCCGTCGTACGGTGTTCGTCGACCTCGCGCCCGACATCCGCGACGCGTTCAGCGGCGCCAGCGCGGACGTGAAGGACCGCCAGCTCGTCGAGGCGCTCGACGCGTTCTCGGCCGAGGCAGGACCCGACCAGCCGTTCTTCGCCTTCCTCTTCCTCGACTCGCCGCACGCCCCCTACCACTTCACGCCGGAGTTCACGCCCTTTCGGCCCTTCGCGAAGACGGTCAGCTACCGCGCGGTCGATGACCGGCAGGGCCGTGCGCTCATCTGCAACCGCTATCGGGACGCCGTCTTCTACGCGGACCACCTGGTCGGCGAGGCGGTCGAGCGCCTCGAGCAACACGGCCTCCTCGAGCGGACGATCGTGCTCGTCACCGGCGACCACGGCGAGGAGTGCTACGAGCATGGCTACTGGGGACACAACGGCGCCTTCACGCCCGAGCAGATCCGCGTGCCCCTCGTCCTCTACGTGCCCTGGCTCGCGCCCGCGCGGCACGAGCGGCTGACCGGCCACCAGGACCTGCCGGCCACCTTCCTCGAGATGCTCGGGGTCGAGAACCCACCCGCGGACTACGGCTCCGGCCGCTCGCTCCTCCGCGACGAGGCGGATCCGTACGAGGTGAGCTGCGGCTGGGACGAGTGCGCGCTGGTCGACGCGGGCGGCGAGCTGGTGTTCGGCACGCAGGCGTACAAGGCGGCGGGCATCGACGTCCTCGATCCCGACTACCGCGCGGTGGCGGACCGCAAGGAGGCGCTCGCCGCGCGCGCGCAGGAGATCGTCGCGCTGATGTCGGAGATGAGCGCCTTCCTCCGCTGAGCGGCCGTTGCCTCGGTGGGTGGCCAGCTGCTGCGGCGCCTTCGGAGCGGCCGAAGGTTGGCCCCGAGCCGCGTCAGTCCGTGCCTTGCTCGCCGAGGAGCTGGCGCATCTGGGCGTGGAGCTCCTTCATGCCGGGCTTGGACCGCGGGTCGGATATGGCAACCTCCCCGCACACCTCCATGCATCATTCGGCGCCACGCAGGCAGGCCGAAGCGTGCGGGTCCCGTCCTAAGGTCTCTGCGCTTCCTGGCCGATACAGCGGTTCAGGAGGTCGTGGAGCCCAGTGCCCATCGTGGAGAAGGACCCGTGGCGCGCGCAGTACTTCGTCGGCATCGCCTGCCCGGAGGACGTCGTCATTCCGACGGACGACCAGGATGCCTACCGGCTCCATCCGGCGCATCGCTGGATCTACAACAAGCTCCTGATCTGCGAGACGCAGGGAATCGAGCACGGCCCGCACGGGATCGCGCCGTCTCGCTTCCCGGTGTTCAGCAAGCCCATCTACAATCTCCGGGGCATGGGGGTCGGCGGGAAGATCATCCGGACGCGAGCGCAGTACGATCGGGAGCAGGAGCCCGGACACCTCTGGATGCCGGTCCTCGGCGGCGCGCACGTGAGCAGCGACGTGGCGGTCGTGGACGGCGAGCCCGTCTGGTGGCGGCACTCGACCGGTTTGGCGCTCGGCGACGGGACCTTCGACTACTGGACCGTGCAGGCCGAGCCGCTGCCGGCGCTCGAGGCGTACGGTGGCGAGTGGCTCCGCCGCCACCTCCCCGGATACTCGGGGTTCGTGAACCTCGAGACGATCGGCGGGACGATCATCGAGGCCCACCTCCGGTTCGCGGATCAGTGGGTCGATCTCTACGGGGCGGGCTGGGTGGAGAGCCTCGTCGAGCTCTACGCGCACGGTCGCTGGGGCTTTCCCGACTCGGCGCGGCAGGTGGGCTACAGCGTGGTCCTCTTCGGGAAGCACGGGGTGCGCTGGGCGGTCGATCCCGCCGAGGTGGACGGGCTCCGGCACGTCGGTGCTGTGTCGAGCATCCAGATCACGTTCCACACCGACCAGCCCCCCGACGCCCACGCCATGCCGCCGGGAGGGTTCCGGCTCGCGATCGTGAACTGCTGGGATCTCGCGGTGGGGGTGCTCGTGCGCGAGCGGCTGACGAGGATGTTCCGCGCGACGGACGTCGGCGATGCGGCCGTGAGCGCGCGGTGAAGGTCGTCACCGCGTTCCCGCGCCCGGTCAGGCGCATCGAGCACTGCTGGATCCCCCTGCCCGACGGGTGCCGGCTCGCGGCGCGCGTCTGGCTCCCGGAGGACGCCGGGACGTCGCCCGTGCCCGCCATCGTCGAGTACATCCCGTACCGCAAGCGCGACTTCACGCGCGCACGCGACGAGCCGATGCACCACTACTTCGCGGGCCACGGCTACGCCGCCGTGCGCGTCGACGTGCGCGGCGCGGGCGAATCAGACGGCGTTCTGCTCGACGAGTACTCGGAGCAGGAGATCGGCGACGGCGTCGGGGTGATCGACTGGATCGCCTCGCAGCCGTGGTGCACCGGCGCGGTCGGGATGATCGGCAAGTCCTGGGGCGGCTTCAACGTCCTGCAGATCGCCGCCCGGCGCCCGCCCGCGTTGCAGGCGGTCATCACGGTCTGCGGGTCCGACGACCGCTACGCCGACGACGCCCACTACATGGGCGGCTGCCTGCTGAACGAGAACCTCACCTGGGGGTCCGTGCTGCTCGCCTCGAGCGCGCTCCCCCCGGACCCGGCGCTGGTGGGGGAGCGCTGGCGCGCGCTGTGGCTCGCGCGCCTCGACCACGCCGTGCTCTTCCCCGAGGTCTGGCTTCGCCATCAGCGGCGCGATGCCTACTGGCGGCATACCGACCTCGAGCGAATCACCTGCGCCGTCTACGCCGTCGGTGGGTGGGCGGACGCGTACACGAATGCGATCCCCCGGCTCCTCGCGGGGCTCACCGCGCCGCGGAAGGGTCTGATCGGGCCCTGGGCTCACGTCTATCCGCACACCGGCGCCCCGGGGCCGGCGATCGGCTTCCTCCAGGAGGCGCTCCGCTGGTGGGACAGATGGCTCAAGGGGATCGACACGGGCGTGCTCGACGAGCCACTCTGCCGGATCTGGATGCAGGAGAGCGCCGATGGCGCCGGCCGATGGGTGGCGGAAGCGACCTGGCCGTCGCCGCGCATCACGCCGAAGCGCCATGCGCTCGCTCCGGGTCGGCTCGAGGAGGCGCGCGGTCCGGAGCTCCCGGTCGAGTGGCGGTCGCCGCCGTCGGTGGGGCTCGCCGCCGGCGACTGGTGCTCCTTCGGCGGCGAGGACGACGCTCCCACCGACCAGCGCGACGACGATGCCGGATCGCTCACCTTCGACTCGGCGCCCCTCGGCGAGCGCCTCGAGATTCTCGGAGCCCCCGTTGCCGTCCTGGAGCTGGCCGTCGACCGGCCCCAGGCCTTCCTCGCCGTCCGCCTGAACGAGATTCTCCCCGACGGCTCCTCGGTCCGCGTGACCTACGGCGTCCTCAATCTCACGCACCGCGCGAGCCACGAGCATCCCGAGGCGATCGAGCCGGGGCGGCGATACGGGGTGCGGGTGGCGCTCAACCACATCGCCCACGCGTTCGCTGCCGGGAGTCGGCTTCGCCTGGCGCTCTCGACCGCGTACTGGCCGGTCGTGTGGCCGTCACCCCAGCCGGTGACGTTGACCCTGTTCACCGGCGCAAGCGGCCTCGAGCTGCCGGTGCGAGCGCCGGATCCCGGGGACGATCGGTTGCGGCCCTTCGAGGAGCCCGAAGGCGCGCCTCCGGCCTCGTACGTCGAGCTGCGCCCGAGGCGCGTCGAACGGACGGTCGAGCGTGACGGCGCGGCGGGGGAGATCGTCTACGCGGTCGTCACCGAGGGAGCCGAGTTCGGGGCCGGGGGGCAGGGCCGGATCGAGGAGATCGACCTGGAGCTGGAGCAGTCGAGCGTCAGGCGCTACCGGATCCAGGAGCGCGACCCGCTGACGGCCCGGGCCGAGGTCGTGCACCGCATGGGGCTCCGGCGAGGGACCTGGGCGGTGACGGTCGAGAGCCACGCGTGGTTCTCCGCGACGCGGGAGGCCTTCGAGTTGCGCGCGCGGCTCGAGGCCTTCGAAGGCGACACGCTCCTCCGCTCGCGCACCTGGGACTGCCGCGTCGCGCGCGACGGGGTGTAGACGAATCCGGTCGATGCGGTCGCCCTGAGCGACCACGGCTCACGACACGGCGTCGAACAGCACCCCGAGCCACTCCAGCGCCTTGCTCCCGAGGGCGAGCCCGAGCAGGAGACCGATCACGGTGCCGGTGCCGAAGACAGCCATCGTGCCGGCCGTGGAGGCATGCGGCCACCACAGAAGGGCCACCATGCCGACGGTTGAGCCGAGGACGCTGCCGACGAGACCGTCGCGCAGCCGTTGAGTCTCCATGTGGTAGCCTTCTCTCTGCCCGGCACGTCGCTCGCTGCGTGGCAGCAAGCATGCGTCGCCGACGGCACCTGGATCATCGTTCTGTCGCCGAGGGACGGAGCGTTGAACGCTGGGCTTCAGCCTCACGCTGCCCCTCGCGCAGCTCCCTCCAGAAACGGGCGCGCGCCTCGGCCCGAGGGCTGCTTTCGGCAGGCTGCTCTCCCCTGCCGTCTCGTCGCCAGTACCATCTCCAACAGCGGGCAATCGCCCGACGCAGAGGCTTCTGCATCCTAGTTCACCTGAACGAACTCAGAAGGCCGCCAGCCGGCGTCGTGGCAGGCGGCACAGGTCGGGAACACGGTCTTTCGGCCGGCGCGGTAGCCGACGAGCCCCCACGTTTCGCGCCGGACATCCTCATCGAGTGGATGCGCATGCCCGATCTCCGTCGGGATGGATTTGCCGCAGTTGGCGCAGACGGTGCGGAGCGTCTGATTTCCTTCGGCTCGGCAAGCGCTGCCTTTAATTGGCATGACGAGCGTCCCGATCTCTTCGCACCACGTGGAGCTGAACCGGGAGACGCGCCCGCGCGATGGATGGCGCCGGGGATCGGATCGCTGCCCCGCGGAGATCGATCAGGTGCCGGTCGCGAGCGACCCAGCGTCGGATGAACAGCGTGCCGCGATCACCCGTGCACCAGAGCTTGCCGCTGATGTGCCCGCGCGGGAGCCAGACGCTCCTGTCCCCGATCTGGCAGAGCAGGGCTGGAGCCGTTGACCTGATGACACGGACGTCCTGAAACGCCACGAGGCCCTCGGCGTCGTCCGTGGCCATGGCACGCTCCCTTCCGGAGTCCGCGCCGAGCACACGTGGGTAGGGAGCGGGGCCCCTGCACAGGTCGCGCTGCGGGGCTCTGAACGGGCTCATGCGGAGCGTATCGGACTCCTGCTGACGGCACAAGTGCGTGTGCAGGAGAGGCGTGACCGAAGCGCTGACTGTCACGCTAGGAAATTTGACAGAAGGCGTGATGAGGAGTAGGGTGTGTTGGTTAAGCGTGCCGGGTGGTCTCAACGACCCGCGGCCGCTAGTCTCAGTCCGAGACCGCCTCGCGCTCAAAGGCCTCCGCGCGGTTGGCGTCTGTTCAGGCCGCAATCAAGGAGGCACGATGCCGTTTTCGCAGTCGTTTCGCCGTCCCTCGCCCTCGCCCGCCCGCGCCCGCGGTCCCGTTCTCGCGGTGGGCCGGCGGGTCTACGTGGCTCGTTCGGAAGACGGCCCGGCTGGCGTGCCGTTGACGGACTATGCCGGTGCGAATGCGCTGGCGACCCTCGCCGACGGCAACGAAGTCGAGATCCTCGCCTGGCGCCCAGGCGGACATGGGACCCGCTACCGCGTTCGTTCCACGCCGGATGGCCTTGAAGGCTGGCTCGGGGTCGGCAACCTGCGGAGCGCACGGTCTGCCGTCTCGCCGACACCCACCGCGTCCGCTGCGCCGGCTGCGGGTTCCGCGCTGCCGCGCGCGAAGCAATCCGAAGCTTCCGGGCGTCGGTTCGGCCAGCGCGCGCACTGAGGAAGGTGGGATCAGCGCAATGGGTGGACGGGTCCCTGCCGTACTGGGGAGATCGGGCATGGAGCTGTTCGTGGAACCCTCGGTTCGAGCCCTGATCGCCGATCAGCTGGGCGTCGGCGTCGAAGAGCTCGTCCCCGGGGTCTCTCTGCGTGACGATCTGGCCGCCGATTCGCTCGATCTCGTCGAGCTGACGATGGCGCTGGAGGCGGAGTTCGGGATCGTGGTGCCCGAGCGCATCCTCGATCAGGTGCGCACCTACGGCGACCTCGTCCAGGCCACCGGACTCCTCATCCGCGCGCGCCGCGCGGCCGAGGGGCGAGCAGCGGAGCCGCCGCTGCGGATGTGGACACGCGTCGTGCCCCCCGCGGGCAAGTCGGGCGGCAGCCTCGAGCGGGCGGGCTGGCTCACTCCGTACACGGCCGAGACGATCGCCGAGGATGCCGTGCGGGCGGGCCACGGGGCGCAGCTCGAAGTGACGGTCGCGGCGAGCGCCGACGACATCGAGCTGGCCCGCGTGCAGCATCACTTCGCGTGGCTCGGTGAGCACGACGTGTGGGTGACCGTCCGGCGCAAGGATCGGGCGGTGGCGCCGTCCGCCTCACCCATCGCGTGCTCGTGATGCCCAGTACAGCGCGCTCTGCGAGATGCCCATTGCGGCGACGGTCGGCGCGTCCACCACGCTTAGTTGCCAGCACATGACGAGCGTGCCGCCGCCCGTCTCCGGCGATACCTACGCCTCGGGCTGCCCGCCGATCACGCCGGACGTCCAGCGCACTCTGACGCTCGTCGCCCGCTGAGGCGGCGCGTCCGAGCGGAGCGACTCACCTGGACGCCGGCGACGGCGCCCCCGCGGCTTCCCGAAACCGCCGCTCCCGCAGGCGGTGAAACCACAGGCTGAAGCGGTCCAGGTAGAGGTACACGACGGGGGTGGTGTAGAGGGTGAGGAGCTGGCTCAGGAGGAGCCCGCCGACGATGGTGATGCCGAGGGGGCGGCGCAGCTCGGCGCCCACGCCCACGCCGACGGCGAGCGGGAGGCCGCCCAGCAGGGCCGCCATGGTGGTCATCATGATGGGGCGGAAGCGCAGCAGGCAGGCCTCGTAGATCGCCGCCTCCGGGGGCTTCCCCTCCGTCCGCTCCGCCTCGAG
>Ga0137371_10002516_pt1 | contig 14600 bp, 8 predicted proteins | sample SagtaG_7_FD_104919 | JGI IMG/M metagenome (GOLD analysis project Ga0137371, IMG submission 104919) | Vadose zone soil microbial communities from Sagehorn Ranch, Mendocino, California, USA - Sage1_R_40_16 metaG | ecosystem: Environmental > Terrestrial > Soil > Vadose zone | place: USA: California... | reverse complement strand
TTGGCTCTATAGAAATTATTCCGGCTGCTCCTTTTGATTTTGACTCTACGTTCCATAAACCAGATCACTTTACTTCTGGGGACAATTATTGGGAGCCGGGAGTGAGGTGGCAAACATGGTATTGGCAAGGAAGTCAGCTTGGATTGAAGTTTGTTAATGCTGGCTCAACCGAACAGCCGGAGATTATAGTAGAGATTTTTTATCAGGATGCATTAGAAGATCGATTTATCAAGTCATTAATTGATGAGATTAGATATAGATATAACCTGGACTTAGACTTGTCTGATTTCTATGCGGAATTGGGGAACGATCAGGTACTAGGCCCAATTATAAAGAGATGGAAGGGCATGAGGCCAGGGCATCCAAACTCACTTTACGAGTATTTAATAATTGGTATAGTCTTGCAAAACGCTACTGTCAGGCGCTCTATCCAGATGTTTCAAGTACTTCTGGAGAATTATGGAAAGATGCTTGAATTTGATGAAAAGCGATTATGGTGTTTTTGGGAGCCTGGAGGCTTGCAGAATGTTACAGAGAATGAGCTGAGAGCTTTAAAAGTAGGATATAGAGCCAGGGCAATTAAAAAAATTGATGACCAGTTTGCACGAGATGTTATTGATGAGTGTGAATTGAGGAAAAAAGATAGAGAAACGCAGAGGAAAGAACTTTTGAAGTTGTATGGCGTTGGCCCTGCAACAGTCTGGTATCTTCTTTTTGATGTTTTTCATCAATTGGACTTCTTTGATCATATCTCTCCGTGGGAACAGAAGATTTATTCAAAGCTTTTCTTTGATCAAGATCCCGAAAAGCCTGTCCCGGTTCAGCAGCTATTAAAATACTTTGAAAAGTATGGGGAGTATAAGCAGTTAGCCGTCCATTACATTTGGGAAGATCTGTGGTGGAAAAGCAAACATGAAAGCATCCCCTGGTTAGAAAAGCTAATTCGGGTTTAATAGTCCCTGAAAAACTTGAGCTGGGGAACTGTTTCTTGAGAGGAATAGATAGCACTTCTTATTTTGTACTACAATACAGTGAACTGGATACCCAGCAATGGAATCCAGGCAATACTAGAATTTACAAACACCTCTCGAGAGAGAACTACCTATTAACTTGGAGGTATTTCATGCTTGACCTGACCAGTCCAAAAGATGCTCATGTAGATCAGCGCCTGCGCAAGGATCCGATCATCTGGCTCAGCACTGTGCGACCAGATGGACGTCCACATCTTGTGCCTGTCTGGTTTTTCTGGGATGGGAAGACGATCCTGATTTTTAGCCAGCCTAGTGCTCAGAAACTGCGCAATCTACAGCATAATCCAAACGTCATGCTCGCTCTGGAAGCGGCAAAACAGGGTGACGATATAGTGCTGATCGAGGGGAGGGCTGAGCTACTCGGTCGATCTGGGCAGACAATGAACATGCCCGAATTTGCCAAAAAGTATGATGCGCTGATTAAAAGTATGAACTCGAACCCTGACGAGTTGGCTGAAAGTTACTCAGAAGGGATTCGAATTACTCCTACCAGGTTTATCAACTGGGATGGATAAAAGCCTTTCTACATCGTACTGACTGGGTCAATATCGACCTCCCAGCCAGAAGGAGTATCGATCACCAGTAGCAGTGGATGTAAATCAGGCCCACGCGCAATCATCTGCCAGCGATATTTCCCGCGTATGCGCTCCATCACTGCTGGTGCGGGACCAACAATGTCAGTTTGTACCAGGCCAAGGCGATCAATCCATTGATCCAAGGTTTCACGAAGCAGCAGCGCCTCGTTCTGGGCGCGATGACGGTTTTCATGACTATAGGTAAACTTGACGAACTGGCGAAATGGCGGATAGCCATAGCGCCGCCTTGCCTCGATCTCAGCGGCATAAAATTCGTGGTAATCATGTCGTGAGGCCGCCTCAATACAAAAATGCTGCGGGTTGAACGTTTGAAGAATCACTTTACCAGTCTCTTCACCACGCCCGGCACGGCCAGCTACCTGGGTCAATAATGTGAAAGCTCGTTCAGAGGCCGAAAAATCGGGCAGCATCAAGGCAATATCAGCCGAAATGACCCCCACCAGCGTTACTCCTGGTAGGTCAAGGCCTTTCGCGATCATCTGCGTACCCACCAGTATATCGGCTTCGCGATTGGCGAAACGGTCAAGCAGTTGCTCGTGAGTGCGTCGATGTCTGGCCGTGTCACGGTCCCAGCGCAGCAGTCGTGCTGATGGAAAATGGCGGGCAATGGTATCTTCCACCTTCTCTGTCCCCAGACCAAAGTAGCGTATGCCGGGGCTGTTACACTGCGGGCAGAAGTGTAGTACTCTACTTTGCCCGTTGCAGTAGTGGCAGAGTAAGAGGCGCTCGGTTGAGTGATATGTAAGCGGTATATCGCAGCGGTCACACATGGCTACAAATCCGCACTCGCGGCAGAGTACGCAGCTTGCCGCGCCTCGCCGGTTCAGGTAGAGAATAGCCTGCTGTCCTCTATTCAAGACCTGCTCAAGCTCACTCTGCAAGCGGCGACTGAGAATACTGGTATTGCCTGCATGCAGTTCGTCGCGCAGGTCAATCACCTCGACGGGTGGGAGGCTCGCTCCGATACGATTGTGTAGCTCGACCAGTTGATACTCGCCGCGTTCGATATGGAGGAATGACTCTATCGAGGGCGTGGCGCTGCCGAGGACTACCGGAATATGCAGTATCTGCGCCAGAATAATAGCCGCGTCCCGGGCATGATAGGTTGGTCTCCGCTCATCTTGCTTATAGGCTGGCTCATGCTCCTCATCAAGTATGATAATGCCCAGGTCTGGCAGCGGTGAGAAGAGTGCAGAACGGGACCCGATCACCACATCGACTTCCCCTGCACGAATACGACGCCACTCGTCATAACGTTCTCCATCAGTGAGAGCGCTGTGGATAATGGCAACCCGCTTTGGAAAACGTCCGGCGAAACGAAAGATAGCCTGTGCAGTAAGGGCAATCTCCGGTACAAGCACAATGCCACGTTTGCCCTGTGCGAGGAGCGCTGCCAGCGCCTGGAGGTAGACCTCGGTTTTGCCACTGCCCGTGATGCCGTGGAGGAGGATGGGAATCTTATGTTCACCGTCGTCTGGATGAGGGATGCCGATATCAGGGCGAGCGTTGACAGGGGGACGGTTGATAGGGCGAGCGTTGACAGGGCGACCGCGAGGGTCGCCCCTACCATGATCCGATGGGGACGAGGCTTGCCCCTGCACTGCATGCTCATATCCCCTTAATATCGCTGCCAATGCTTTCTGCTGATCGGGTGTTAATGGCAGAGGTGTAGTGGCTGGAATAACGCGACCCAATAGGGGGTCGCGCTGTACTTCGATCTCTTCGATGGCAATAATGTTTTCGTGTACCAACTTCTTCAGCTGCGTAGGGGATAATCCGCTGGCCTTGCAGAGCGTCCCCGTTGTCCAGTATGAACCTGTGCTGGACCCAGCCCTCTCATGTTGTAGCAGGTCGATTGCGGCCAGGCGACGCTGCGCTAATAATCCACGGCGATTCTGGGGCGTGAGCGTGAAGGCATCAGAGGAGCCAGGAATAGCCCAGGGATCAGGCAGATTTTTCTGTGGGCGCCGTCTCACATTATCAGCGGCCACCGGTATGCTCCCTGGCTCGGGCAGGTATTGCTGCAATTGGGCTTTCATTTGCTGTTGCCACGCCTCCAAGGTACCTTTCTGAGCAATTAGTCGCACAATACGCTTGTGGCGGGTGTGAGTACGCGCTGCATGCAGTGTAGCTTCACGCTCGATAACTCCACTCGCCAGCGCCTCCTCTATTATTTCTTTTGCCAGCTTCGGTCCCAGCATCTCTTTCAAGCGCGCAATGTCTAGCTCGCCCTCTGCCAGTAGTAAGCCGAAGAGAGCATGGGGACGTGTTAACGCCGGCTGGTCCCGTGCGCTGTTTGTTGTTACGTCTTCGTTTTTTATCAGGTGTAACACTACTTTTGACCGTTGCATGAGGCCGGGGGGCAGCATCATTAAGGCGACATGCGCCAGGGGTGTTATATAATATTCAGCCATCCATTCGGCCAGCGCTCGCTGGTGAGGCAGTAGGGCCGGTTCGAGATCAAGGATGGTGGAGATGGGGCGTAGGTCGATAGGGTGAGCGTTGACAAGGCTATCGTTGGGAGGGCGACTGTTGCCAGGGCGACCGCGAGGGTCGCCCCTACCATGATCGGATGAGTGCTCGTCCTCCGTGTATGGTAGGGGCAGGACTTGCCCCTGCCCCTGCTCTGTATCCCACTGCCCTGCTATTTGCTGATCCTCTACCCACACATTCCATACAATTCCTTCGACGAGGCGATCACTATAGGGGACAGCGACCAGTTGTCCGGTGCGTAGCTCAGCCTGGAGTTCGGGTGGGGCTATGTATGTGAGCAAAGGTTGCTCAATGTTCCAACTGTTAGCTGCGGTTAGCACATCGGCAAGTACCTGCACTAGCGCCTCCCAAACTCGCGTTCCAGGGCGGACAGGCTGAAATGGATCATGGTTGGGCGACCATGACAGCAGCTATACGGGGCGTTGGTTTGCGCCAGTTGCTCGATCATCTCGCGCATCTCGCTGACGGTCAGGAAATAGCTGGCTTTGATTGCAGCTTTACAGGCAACATTTGCCAGCGCATGCTCTTCCCACGTTTCAGGATGTCCAGGATTTTCTGGTGCAGTCAGCTCTGACAGCAGATCATGCAATGAACGGGCATTCATTTGCTTGACAAGTACGTTAGGGACTGCTCTTACCTGAAGCGCATTGTCTTCGAGTACTTCCAGGGCAAAGCCTATAAGCTCTAACTGTTGCAAGTGGTCTTCAATCGCTCCCAACTCGGTGGGTGAGAGTTCAAGTTTTATTGGTGTGAGCAGCAGTTGCGAAAGCGGGGTACGCGCCTGCAACGCCGCCACCATCCGCTCCAGTAATATACGCTCGTGCGCTGCATGCTGGTCGATCAAGTACATTCCACCTGGTCCCTCTGTGACAATGTAGCTCTGGGAGAGTTGACCCACGACGCGCAATGGTGGGAGCTTGGCACCCGCCCCCCTGGCACCCACAAGGGGCGCCATTACATTTGCAGGTGGCGGTGCAGGGTTTGCATCATCTATTGCTCCATCGTCCACGCGCACATGGCTCTGCCACAGCCTTGACAGCAATGATGGTTTTGTGCCTGTTTCTTCTTCGGTGACAGTGAGCCAGGGATTATCTTGTGGAAATGTAGGCGGCTCTTCATTGTCGGGTGGCGCGATAAGTCTGGTCCCTACGGAATCGTCTTCGGTTTCCTCCATGTCTAAATCAATAGATTTGGGGTAAGATGCCACATTTGATGTAGGGGTGCGATTTATCGCGCCCTGATCCGGCACGCCGAAATCTTCGTCACCCTCGATATCCGAGGAAGGTGTCTGAGTCAGCGATGTAGGAGCGTTATTAGCTTGTGTACCGGGCGCGACTGGCGCGATAAATCGGGCCCCTACACTCTCATTTCCCCAGTTGGGTATCTCTGCTCCCTCCAGGATTGCGCTGCGAACGGCTCGCAGGATTGCTGCGTACACACGCCTCTCTTTGAGGAAACGAATCTCGGTCTTGGCGGGGTGCACGTTCACATCGATCTGTGTAGGGTCAACTGCAATATTGACGACCGCAATGGGATGTCGCCCGGCAAGTAACAACGAGTGATATGCCTCTTCAACGGCATAACTGAGCATGCGACTGAGTACCCAGCGGCGATTCACAAAGAATGACATATATTGCCGGCTACTCTTGTAACAGGTAGGACGACTGATATAGCCGCTAACAACAGGCCTTTCAGGATCATCATCATTACCATCGAGGCTGCTTATAGCTACCATCTGTTCCGCGACCTGCAAGCCATAGATCTCGATCAGCACGCTGGAGAGTTGCCCATCTCCGGATGTCGTGAAAATCTGCCGGCCTTCGCTGTAGACGCTGAAGCGGATTTCAGGATAGGCCAGCGCGTACTGTTCAAGCAGGTGCAGGCAGTGGCTCACCTCGGTATGGCGGCTCTTCAGGAACTTCAACCGGGCAGGTACTGCGCCGAACAGGTTACGCACGGTGAGGGTAGTACCCTCGGGAGAAGCCGCTGTAGTAAGTTCAGAGATCTGGCCATTGAAAGCGCTAGCCTGTGCACCCTGAGAAGTGTCGCGATGATGGCTGAGCAGCGTGACTTCAGCGACTGCGGCAATACTGGCTAGGGCTTCACCGCGAAAGCCGAGCGAGCGGATATGTTCCAGGTCATCGATAGTGGCTACTTTGCTGGTAGCGTGCCTGGACAGTGCCAATTGGAGTTCGTCTGCCGGGATGCCGGTGCCGTTATCGGTGACGCGGATAAGCTGCAGTCCGCCATTCATAAGATCGACGCGAATCTGCGTAGCTCCTGCGTCGATGCTATTCTCGATCAGTTCTTTGACGACGGAGGCGGGTCGCTCTACGACTTCTCCTGCAGCAATCTTGGCGGCGACATCGGGCGCGAGTTGACGTATTGGCATAGTGAATACTCCAGACGATGGGTAGGTAAAAATGCTTCTCTCTATATTTTAAGAACGAGTGTTCATAGGAGATTATAACATAGCGGAGGATGAGGTAAGTTCGATCTCTTCTTCCCTACGGAACCTTCTTATCGAAAATAGGGTGATTACCTGATGTCATATGGACGATCTTTTTTGCTATAGTATGCTATATCACCTTGAAACAAGAAATCACCCGAAGGAAAAGAGAGCATTGATGCAGCCCTTTGCACCAGAAATAGTATCTATCGCTGAGACTTGCCTTGGCGGTCTTCGAGGTCGCTCAGCCCTCTTAATCGGGCCTGAGGAGCAATGTCAGTCCTACAAGTTGCTATTGCAACAGGCAGGGATGAAGTACATCTACCAGGAAGAGACGTATTATCAAGTATCTGATATATTGCCTCATGTGCAGCTACTTATGAATCTGCCTGCTTCCTCAAGTTCTTTATATACAATTCCATTAATTACGGCGTCAGCTATAGCGAGGGGATGCATTGGGCGTCGCACTCCGCTGCTTATCTTTGACCTCGCTGAATCCCCCTCGATTGAGGAACTGGTTGGTCTATTGCCTACCGTTTGCCTCTATACTCCAGAAGACCTGCGGCAGATTTTGTCCAGGAGCCAGGTGCAAGTTTCATAGAGCGATGATACAATATAGAGGGTTTGTACGTCTTTTATCAAAATAGGGCGTCATATAATCAAGAAAGTTTGCTGACCCTATGGAAGTCATTAAAATATCTCCCCGTGGCTACTGCTATGGTGTGGTTGATGCATTACAAATAGTTCGCCAGGTAGCGAAAGATCCCACCCTTCCGCGGCCAATCTATGTTATTGGGCAGATCGTACATAACCGGCATGCGATTGAAGAGCTTACTAATCTGGGCGCGATCACACTCGATGGCCCAGATCGAGCAAGTATCCTGGAGCAAGTCACCGAAGGAACGGTTATTTTCACTGCCCACGGGGTTTCCCCCTTTGTAAAAAGCAAAGCGCGAGAACGCGGTTTGAATTGGATAGATGCTACCTGCCCCGACGTAGCTGTCATGTATAACCTCGTACGTGATTTAGCAGCGGCAGGTTACTACATCCTCTATATTGGAAAGAAAGGCCATCCTGAACCCGAAGGCGTGCTTGGTGAGGTGCCAGGTTATATTAGTCTGATAGAGGATGAAGCCGATGTCGATGCACTGAGGCTAACGACAGAGCAGGAGCAAAAATTAGCCGTCTCTACCCAGACGACGCTTTCACAGTGGGACACCCGACGAGTCATCGAGTATATTAAAGCAAAATATCCCCATGTGGAAGTACACATCGATATCTGTGCTGCAACTCAGAGCCGCCAGGAGGCCGTGGTAGCGCAGGCAAAAGGGGCAGATTTGACAGTGGTCGTTGGAGACCCACGCAGCAATAACACGAATCGTCTTGTGCAGGTATCAGAGGAACTGGCAGGCGTTCCGGCTGTACGTATCGAGGACGTGTCTCAACTAAATACCGGGTGGCTAAAAGGAAAAAAGCGGGTAGCTGTTACTGCTGGAGCCTCGACACCCAGCCAGTTGACACGAGAGGTCATCCGCTTCCTTGAACAATATCAGCCGGACCCTTTCACTTAACTCAAAATGTTACCAAAGACTGCCTTGCTTCATCACAGCAGGTGGGTAAGAATAGCCACGCTGCTCAGTCCTATTGGATATCTTGTATAAGTTGGAGCACAGCACTTCGACTGAGTTTGGTTTCGCCACCAGCAAGAGCATTGAGCGTGGCGTAGGCCAAAGCAAGCGGGATTTTGATAAGGTACGCGAAAGGACCAGGCGGGAGCGTCCTTGCATACGCATCGGCGAGAGAGAGATTGTGGTGTGCGTATTGCTGCATCTGCTTCTGAGTCCAACCGACTGGGAAAAAATCCAGGCCTCGTGCCAGATCGTCGGCACGATTGCGCAGCATATTGACGGCTTGCAGGCCCCGGCCAAACTGGATCGCACGGGTGCGATCCAGTTGTGCCCCATCGAACCAGGCCCAGAGATCACAGAGCAGCAACCCGACTGCGCCCGCTACTCCAAATGTATAGCGATCAAGATCAGCTTCTGTCTGAATCTTCCAGCCGTTGGCAACCCAGTCAGCCATACGCGCTGCCATGGCAGCGGTCGCATCCCAAATGCGCGGTGCAATGGACTGCGGCGCGTAGCAAGCCCATTCACCGATACGAATTGTCACTGCTGGCAGTACACTTTGCTGTGCTCTAAATGCTGCTGAGAAGTCGTCAAGCGCGAAGGTGTCCACTGATGTCTGTGCCTGCATTATCTGGCTGATGGTTCGCAGGTGCCTCACCTTGCTGAGTGTATCCAATTGAGGATGATCTTCAATTTCGTCAATGGCGCGCATGCAGAGATAGCCTGACGCCACTGCCTCTTGCAGTCCTGAGGGCAAACGACTAATCGGAATGAAGAAAGTCCGACTTGTCTTTTCCAGGGTATCTAGTACATCCCGATGTGAAGCCATCTTTTGATTCCTACTTGGTTTATACTCTACAACAAGATATGGGCAGCACTATCATCCAGGTTTGTTGTTTTTCTATAGAGATTACTCAGATTATCAGCAGTATACCATAGTATGTGCTTCCACTAACAGGACTATTCCCCATGCCAACGTATACTACGGGAAATAGCTGCATCGCCTGTATCGATAGTATCCCTACTGCGGTCCTATCAGTGTATGACGAATCAGCATTAAGTGAGTCAGGGGGCCAAGTCCTCCTGGTACGGGCGTTAGAAATGAAGCCACCTCTTTAACGCTTTCGAAATCTACGTCTCCGACCACTTTTCCATCAATCGGATTGATTCCTGCGTCCAGGACAACTGCGCCGGGTTTAACCATGCTGGCGGTAATAGCGGCTGGTCGCCCTACACTCACAACGAGGATATCGGCGCTCCTGGTAATACTCGTAAGGTCCTGGGTATAGGAGTGACAGATTGTCACCGTTGCATCATGGCGCATCAACACAAGAGCAACGGGCTTACCTCCAATATTGCTGCGCCCTACGACCACGGCGTTGCGGCTGGCGATTGGAATACCAGCATCTTGTAAGACTGTAAGGATGACATCGGCGGTAGAAGGGATGAAGCTAGGAAAGCCAAGCAACAGGTTTCCTGCATTATGGGGCCCAAGTCCATCTACATCCTTCTCAGGGCGTAAAACCTCAGTGACTACCTGCTGGCGTATGTGGGATGGGAGTGGTAGCAGGAGTAGGACGCCATCGGTATTCGCATCATTGCTCAATGTAGCAACCTCAGCACGTAGCTCTTCCTCTTCAATTTCGAAGGGGTATGCTAGCGTCGCACAGCCCAAACCGATCGTGCGACAGGCACGCACCAGTTGTCTGCTGTAGACCTCGGCGGCTTGATCGTGCCCCACTATGATTTGAGCCAGGCGAGCAGAACGATTGTGCTGCTTGCGAAACTGCGCAGCCTCGCTTTGCAATTCGGCAGTCATGCGTGCGACGAGTGGCTTGCTGTCAAAAATGGTTGCTGGCATAGCTACTAAACTCCAGGCCTTCTTCTGCGCTCATGATATCACATATTCTTTCACTGATTAGAGGACAGGATTGGTAAATACAATGCAAATGCGCTACAATGCCTTCTGAATCAGGTAGTAATTTTTGTGTATGGCGCGTGGGATAATGTTCCCCATTCATAGCCCTTCGGTACCATCTACACCAAAAAGAAAGGATTTTTATGGCTGGTGATTGTTCATTTGATATAGTATCGCAGTTTGATGGGCAGGAACTTGTCAATGCTCTCGATCAGACAAGGCGGGAAGTGTCGACCCGCTATGACTTGAAGGACACAAAGACGGAGATTGTTCATAGCAAGGATACTATAACGATTGTCACTGATAGTTCGCTGACACTCAAAAACGTGCGTGACATTCTTGAAACCAAAGCGGTACGTCGCGGTTTGTCGCTAAAAATCTTTAAGCCGGGCAAAGAAGAGAGCGCTTCTGGTGGCAGAATTCGTCAGGTCATCCAGTTACAACAGGGTCTCTCGCAAGAATTGGCAAAGGAGATCAGCAAGCATATTCGCGATCCTTATCCCAAGGTTCGGCCGCAAATCCAGGGAGATGCCATACGGGTAATGGCGAAGAGCCGCGATGAATTGCAAGCGGTGATTGCGCTACTCAAACAAAAGGATTATCCAGTGGCCTTGCAGTACATCAATTATAGAGGATAGATAGGGACCCGATTTATCGGGTCCCTACAGGCCGCTCCATCACTGGAAAATCCAGCCTCAGGTCCCTAGAAATAAAGTACTTTAGTACCAAAATGTGAATCCGGTATCTCAAAAATCCCAAAATTGTAGTAACCTAGTTTTAACTAAAGTACCCTATTATAGGTTTTATGAACGAAGTCTCTACACGTTTCTAAATCTGAGGAAGTAACGTTTCATGCCTGGGAACAGACAAGTATTCAGCACTGCAATGAATGCAGCAGATAGATTTCGTTGGGATAGCCAGTGGACGGAGGCGGCAAAGGAGTACCAACGAGCATTAGCAGAGTTCCCGGATGACGCGGCTGCACGTGGTGGGCTAGGTTTTTGCTACATGCAGACGAAGCAGTGGCAACAGGCGCTCACTGAGTATGAACATATACTCAAGCGAGATCCTAGCAATGTAATCGCCTTGAGTAAGACCGCTGAGCTATACGTTATCTTGAACAGACGAGACGATGCATACAAGGCCTATATGCACCTTGCGGAATTATATTCGCAAGCTGGTCAAGGGGCTCGAGCGGAAGCGGCATGGCAAAAAGCCGTACAGTTGTCTCCTGCTAATCCTGAGCCTCATGAGCGTCTTGCAGCTTACTATCTTAGTAAAAAAGATTTTGCGTTGATGGTACAGGAGCGTTTGGCCGCGGCTCAGGGGTATCTACTACGCGATGATAGTGCGGCGGCGTCTGCGCAGTGTGAAGAGGTGCTGCGTATCGATGCCACTAATGATCAGGCACAACATTTGCTCTCCCAGCTGAGAGGTCAAATGCGGCTTTCCGGGCCGCTCTCGAAGGGAGCAGATACGGCTTATTCCTCGCCAGCAACTATAGGGACAGATAGTTCAACTACGGAGAGTCTGTCTTCTGGCCCTTTAGCTGGGGCAGAGAATGCTGCGGCTGATGTGATTTCTTTAAGCAACACAAGCGGAGGTAATACTGGCATCATGGGTAATATGGGCACCGCGGGCAATTTTGGCGGAGCGGGCAATCCTGGGCAGGCTCTTGCTGGAACAGGCATGAGCGGCGGGGGAATGGAATCCGCTCCTCGTAAACGAATAACAGCCAGCCAGGTCACAGGTGTACTGAGGCAGGCTCAAACCTTTCAAACTCAGGGTCGTTTCGCTGATGCTATCGACCTTTGTGAACAAATCCTTGAAAGCGGTTTTGATCGGCCCGATGCCCGCTACTTTTTGGGTTGGCTCTATCAAGAGCAGAGACGCTGGGATGAGGCGATACACCAGTTCCAAACATTGTTGAATGACCCCGATTATGCGCTTTCATGCTACTATGCGCTAGGGCAGTGTTATAGGGCCAAAGGTGACTTACGAACTGCAACGATGCATTTCGATGAGGCCGTTGATCGTGTGAATCTGGATGCCTTAACCATCGAAGAATCCGATCAATTGGTGCAGCTCTGCCAGGAAGCGGCTGAAGCGCATCGTCTGCTGGGCGAACAGGAACAGGCGTTGACGGTCTACAATGCGCTGCTTGGCTTCCTACGAAGCAGGGGATGGAATGATAAAGTTGCCCAGGTTGAGTTTATGCTCAAGCAGGCACAGAATACGCCGCTTCCTCCCCGTCCTATGTCGACTCCTCTACCTGCCCCAGCACCTCAGCAAAAGGAGAATTCAACCCGGATTTTGCCGCCTGAGCAAATGATGGAGGTACAGCAGCCGCCAGTGTCGCCAATGACATCTAGTTCTCTAGGAGAGTTGCCAGATTGGTTGACAGGCATTCTAAATGATGTAGATAAGACTCAGATTATGAATAAGCAGGTCCCGCCGCCGGCTCCTGTACCGCCTGTCGAGCAGCCAGTATCGTCCAATCTGACAACATCGACGTCATGGCTAACGGAAGGCGTGAAGCCTGGCAATACCACACGTGACTTGCCGGAGGATGAGCAAGCAGTGGCGTCCGTACAACCGCGTGTTGCTCCTGCTGAAGCTGCGCCAATAGAGCAACCGTCTGCTCCAGTACCGTCAGTCCAGGGTGCTCCGGCAGGAGAGCCGGCTGTACTATCTACGACTCCAGGAACGCCTGCTGGTATAGATGAGACGGGTCCACTATCCGAGACTTCAACTGATAAAGAATCAGCTCCCACTGCCGAAGACCTGTTGAGCCAGATAGCCGGTTCTGCAGGGAAAGAAGGGGTATTACAACGGGTAAGTGAGTCTGTACTGGCTAGCACTGCTACTCTGCCGGAGAACATTCGCTTGCAGGTTATACAGGCCATGCAAGATATCCAGCACTATATCGATCATGGCTTGCTGACACCTGCTACTGAAGAGTGTTTGCGCGTCATCGATCTGGCTCCGCAATACCTCGATATTCACCAGGTTTTGTGCGAGATTTACATTCGTCAGGGCAAAATCGATCAGGCCATAACCAAATATGCTATCCTGATCGATACGTATATGGCTAATGGTCGCATAGATGACGCTATTGCAACGTATCGGCGCATATTGCAATTGGAACCCAACAACCTGACTTATCGGGTACGCCTTATAAACTTACTTGCTACACACGGGAGCAAAGAAGATTTGCTGCGTGAGCGAAGCCTGGCGGCAGAGTCATACCTGCGCCTCGGCTACATGGATCGCGCCCTGACAGAACTTGAGCAAGCATTGCAGGAAAGCCCAACAAGTGTAACGACTCGCTTGAACTACGCCCTGGCCTTACAGAAATTGGGCCGTTCTCAGCAAGCAGTGGCGGAGTATCAACGGGTACTACAAGTGAACCCCCGTAATATTACGGCGCTGGTGCGCTGGCATATTGCAATGATTACGGGGATTGGTGTTGCTCGCGCTACAACCCTGGAGGTATTAACCCGTATCCGCTGGCAATTACGTGGCGAAGGACAGAAGAACTACGAAGCAGTGGTGCGAGAGTATAACCAGGCAGCGGAAACCTATCCAAATAATTTCGATATTCGCTTCGCGCTTGGCCAGATACACCAGCATGCCGGTTACTTTGACAAGGCCCTTGATGCCTACCAGTTCGCAATACGGGATAGTTCTTATGAGGTGATGGCCCGTGTTAGTTCTGCGTACTGTTTGATAGTCCAGGGCAAACCCGAAGCAGCGATTCAACAGCTCGAACAGGCGCTGCACAGCGTTCAAAGCGATCCACGAGCTGCTATCGATCCTGCTGTCTGGGCGGCGCGACCACGCGAAGAGGGCGAGGAGCACCAGGCGCCGGAAGTGGAGATCTCGCTGTTACTGGCGAAGGCTTACGGACATACCGGAAAACAGGAGCAGATGCAGGCTATCTTGCGCCAGGTGAAGCAGATGACGCCTCATCGAGACGAGGTTTCTTCTGCTCTAGCGGAAATATCTGCCCGCCAGGGTGATCTCGAAAGTGCTCTACAAGAGTATGCCGACCTGGTACGATTCTACCGTGATAAGCGCCAGGTAGATAATGCCCTGAGTGTCCTGAAAGAAATGGTGCGCCTGACACCGCAAGACCCACGTGCCCATGCTGAGTTAGGTGACATCTATGTGAGTCGTGGCTTGTTGGAAGAAGGCATTGTGGAGATGCGTATGGTAGTGGATATCTACCTGCGCCAGAACCAGCTCGACAAGGCTGCAGAGGCTTTGCGGCGTATCGGCAATATCAATGCTGAGATAGGCAATGAGGAAGATGCGTTCATGAATTTGCGTCGCGCTGTCGAGCTTAAACCCGACGATATGGATCTCTTGCGTGAAGCGGTTGCTTACTGCTGGCGAATAGGTCGGGTGAAAGAGGCGACGCAGTATCAATCGATCATTGCTCGCCATTACTTTGAGACAAACCAGGTCAAAGAATCCGTCGCT
>Ga0137371_10002513_pt1 | contig 14605 bp, 7 predicted proteins | sample SagtaG_7_FD_104919 | JGI IMG/M metagenome (GOLD analysis project Ga0137371, IMG submission 104919) | Vadose zone soil microbial communities from Sagehorn Ranch, Mendocino, California, USA - Sage1_R_40_16 metaG | ecosystem: Environmental > Terrestrial > Soil > Vadose zone | place: USA: California... | reverse complement strand
CTTGAAATCATTTGTCGCCGCTGAAAAATTTCTGTCACGCACTTCTATCGAACCGAGGTCTTCCAGCATCGGACAATTGCGCGCGCTGGTCGCGGTTTTCGCAGCCAGCGCGCGAAATTCAGCGGCGGGACGCGCAGCGTTTTTCACTGCAAACTCGTGATATGTTTTCCAGGCGCTCGTGTTTTTCGCGGACTGAGCTTGCGCATCGATTTGCAGCCACGATGCGTATGGCCGGTAAAGCGGATCGCCGACCATCACCGACATCCAGGAAAGCGCCGGGATCGACATGTAAGCGCTCTCGGCAAAGGTGAAGCCATGCAGCAACCGATTGTTGAAGATATCGAGGTGCGAAGTGAGTTGCAGGTACGGTTCGTAAACGTTGCCCAGACTCGCGTCCGCGCCTTTGGAAACAAGCGGACCGACCCAGTTCGCATTCTCCTCGCGTAGTGTGCTCGCGCTAAATGAATGGATGTGAACCGCGATCGCTCCCGCCACAAAACGAAAATCCGGGCGCGCGAACGGACCTGCCACAGTGCCCGCATACCAACCGTAATAGAGAGCGCAATCGGTCGTCGGATAAACATCAGGAAAAAGTGCGGGCGTATCCTCGTACACGACCGGAATCCCGACTTTGTGAAGCTGTCCGACAATCTCAGCGAGCCATTCGTCGCCGGCGGTCAAACCAGCGACATTCTTGTTTGCAGCATCGACGTACGCGCGCCCCCAAAGTCCGGTCTTCTCCGTTGCTATTGCATCGGCGATCAGGGCCCGCACTGTTGCGGCCGCTGGCGCGTCGAGTCGGCAAACGAGCAACAATGTCGGATCGTTGAAATCGCTGATCGCACGGAAGCTTCGGAAATATGGATTCTGAGTCGCGCCGGAAATTTGACGCGAATGAAGAGCGAGCACAGCCAGCTCAGAATCAACTGAGGCTTCGTTGCGGCTTCCCATCGGGACCGGTCGCGGCTGATCTCCGGGATAGGCCGGAATCGAGCGAATTTTAAGCGGAATCCCTTTGATCGCCGCCACAAAATGAATGGCGCTCGCTGTGACAACGGGCGATTGCTTTCCCGATTCACTCAACGTCCACCAGTGACGTTGTTTGAAGATTTCACGAAGCGGATCAGCAATGGTCGTATCGTACTCTTCGCGGCTGATTTCTTCTTCGGTCGAACAGGTGAGTCCGATAACATGATCTGGCGCGATGCCGCGCTTTTCGGCGTAAAATTTCGCAAGTTCAACCGAATCGGCGACGGCTTTGTTGTAAAGAACAATGGTCGATTGCGCCAGTGGTTGCTCGGCGGCGGGAGCATTGATCGAGAGCACCCAGCCTGCGCATAAAGCTACGGCGAGGCGGGCGAGCAAGAGAAGACCAAAATATTTCATCTAGAAACTGATCTTCAGGCCGTCGTAAGCGATATGCGCGCCAGCGGGCAACCGCGATTCCGCCGATTGCGGAAGCTCGTGGGCAATGTGCGTGAAATAAGTCGCCTCTGCTCGCACGCGCGAAGCGACTTCCAAGGCTTGCCCAACACTCAAATGCGTCGGATGTGGTTTGTCGCGAAGCGCATCAATGATTAGCGCTTTCACTTGTGAAATTTGCTCCACGATTTCGTCCGGTACGGCGCTGCAATCGCTTAGGTAGGCGACAAGTCTTTGATCTGCGCGCGAGAAAAGATAGCCGTTCACGATCGAGTCGCCATGCGGCACCGGCAATGGAGTGATCAACGTCTCGCCTAGTTTGAACGGCCCATCAATAATGTGCGGCTCGGGCTTGAGATAATATGGAACCGGATTGCTGGTGTTGAACGCGAACCGAAACACGCGCTCCAGATCTCGCATCGTTTCGGGCGATGCATAAACCGGCATGGAGCCGCGTGCGTGAGAAAATCGCCGCAAATCGTCAAAGCCCATGATGTGATCGGTGTGCGAATGCGTGAAGACGACCGCATCAACACGCCGAATATCCTCGCGCAGCGCCTGTGTCCTGAAATCTGTGCCAGTATCCACGACCCACGAACATTCCGGTGTTTCGATATAGATCGAGGAGCGCAGCCTTTGGTCGCGCGGATCGGGCGACCGGCAAACATTGCAATCGCAGCCAATCATCGGCACACCCTGCGACGTTCCGGTGCCAAGGAAGGTCAACCTGAGTTGAGAGTTGAGAGTTGAGAGTTGAGTTGGCAAGCTGTGACTCTCAGCTCTCAACTAATAACTCTCAACCTCCCCAATGCCTGCCGTTCTCACTTTGCTGCGAATCAAGAATCTCGCGCTCGTGGAAGAACTCGAGTGGCAACTCGGGCCGGGGTTCGTTGCTATCACCGGAGAAACCGGCGCGGGCAAATCGATCATCATCGGTGGGCTGCAACTGTTGCTCGGCGAGCGCGCCGACAAATCGCTCATTCGCACTGGGGCCGATCTGTGCACTGTCGAAGCAATTTTCAGTGGTGAGGATCTGCAAAAACTAAACCCACAACTTGTCGAAGCCGGAGTCGAACAGTGCGAGAACGATCTCATCATCAAACGAAGTTTCTCGGCTAGCGCCGGCACGCGCCAGTTCATCAACGGTTCGCCAACTACCTTGTCGATTTTGAAAAATCTTGGAGACGACCTTGTCGATCTTCACGGGCCGCACGATCACCAATCTTTGCTTTCGCCCGAAACACAATTGGGATTGCTCGATTCGTTCGCATGTGCTCGGGAGCAACTCGACGAATACCGGCAGTACTACCGGCAATTGCAGACGTTGCTCGGGGAACACGAAGCTCTCAATACCGCAGAAACGGCGCGCGAACGGGAACTCGATCTCCTTCGCCACCAGACGAACGAAATTAAGTCGGCAAATCTGGTCGCTGGAGAAGAAGAAGAAATTGAGAAGCGCTACAAACTGGCCAGCAACAGCAAACGGCTGATTGAGCTGGCCAACGCGGTCGCGAACAAACTTTCCGAAGCAGACGATTCCGTTCTCTCTCAGCTCGCGGAAACCCAGCGCCTATTGCGGGAATTGGAAAAGATCGACAATTCCCTCGCGCAATTTTCATCGGCGCATGCTGCCAGCGTGGTCGAGCTTTGCGAAATCGCGCGGGGGCTTTCCAGTTATGCCGAAAAGCTCGATCTCGATCCCCAGCAGCTCGCCGCGCTCGAGCAACGCGTGTCGCTCTTTGAAACTTTAAAGCGTAAATATGGCGGCTCGATCGCGGACGTGATCGCGTTCGGCAAGCACGCAGCCGAGCGGATGCAGAAAATTGAAGGGCGGGATGCCGAACTGGAGCGGCTGGCAAAAGAAATCGAGAAGGTCCGCAGACAAATAAACCGCGCTGGCGAATCGCTCCGCAAATTGCGAGTGAAGGCTGCACCGGAACTTTCCGAGACCATCCGGCGCAACTTGCGCGATCTTGGGTTCCGCCAATCGGACTTTGAAGCAAAGGTCGATGCACTCGACGAACCGCGTCCGAATGGATTCGATTCGGTGGAATTACTTTTTTCGCCGAATCCAGGCGAACCGTTAAAGCCGCTTCGCGCCATCGCATCGAGCGGCGAAATTTCGCGCCTGATGCTGGCGATCAAATCTGGGCTGGCGGCGCATGACGCGATTCCCCTGCTCGTGTTCGACGAGATCGACACAAACGTAGGCGGCGAAATTGCGCATGCGGTCGGCGCAAAAATGCAGACACTGGGCCGCGATCATCAGGTAATTTGCATCACGCATCTGCCGCAGGTTGCCGCGACTGCTTTTTCACACTTCGTTGTGACAAAGGAAATCGCCGGCGGCAGGACCTATTCCCAATTGCGCGAGGTCAGTGGGAAAGGACGTCAGGAAGAAATCGCGCGGATGCTCGGTGGCAAAAGCGAATCTGCGATGAAGCTTGCGGCAACGCTGTTGAAGAAACGGGGCTAACTACCACGGAGGACACGAAGAGCACGAAGGTTACAGAACGAAACGTATGATGCCGTTTTGCAGCTTTGTGACGCAACTCCATCTGAAACGGGATGCGCGCGTGCGAGAGCTCACAAGCTAGGCACCGCCGGCGGTCGATTCGAGCAAGCCCGGTCCGAGATTGCGATGAACTTCGATCGCGCATCCGATCACGTTTCGGGACGACTCATCAAATTCCATCTTCGTGTTCTTTGTGATCTTCGTAGTGGTGAAGAATCCACCCGATTTATTTCTTTACGGGCCCGAGCGGGAGCACGGTTCCGCCGAATAATTCATTGAGCACTTGTGCGAGCCCGGCGTAGATCGCGGAGAAGCCGCAGAGGATTCCCTCGTAGCCGGTGAAATGTTTGAAGCCGACACTCGCGCCCGTGTAATCGCCGATGGCAAGCATGAAGAAAAGAATCGTAAGCGTGGCAAACACGACTTGTAACGCGCGGTTGAGCTGCAACGTGCCGATAAACATGACGGCGGTGAACAATCCCCACATGGCAAGGTATGCAGCCATCGCCGTGTCATTCGAGGGCGCGCCCCATCCTAATTTTGCCAGAAGAACCAGCGCGACCAACGAGAGCCAGAACAGCCCGTAGGAAAGGAACGCGGTAGTAGCGAACGTGTTCCCTTTCCTCCATTCCATGATACCGGCGACAATTTGCGCAGCCCCGCCGTAGCAAATTCCCATCGCCAGGATCATGCTATTGAGTTCATAGAAGCCAGCGTTGTGCAGATTCAGCAATACGGTAGTCATGCCGAAGCCAAGCAGCCCAAGCGGAGCGGGATTTCCTGTCGTATCTTTGATTTGAGTGACGGATTCGTTCATCGCGCAGCCAGTCTGCCGAAAGGAAGATCGACAACGCAACAATAATATCGGCTAGCCGCAGCAAGCGGCCCCGGCTACAACAGTACGCGTGCTAAATTACATCTGGCTTGCGCTGGTTTTGCTTGCTGTAGCAATCGGCGGCTGGAACGACCGGTTTAAAGATGTGACTGGAGGCGCACTCGATGGCGCGAAAACCGCCGTCACGATTGCGTTGGCGCTGATCGGGATCATGGCGTTGTGGCTCGGCGTGATGCGTTTGGCCGAGCGCGCGGGACTGGTGCAGAAGATCGCGCACGGTTTGCGACCCATCATGCGCCGCCTTTTTCCCGACGTTCCGCCTGAACATCCAGCGATGGGTTGCATGGTAATGAACATGTCGGCCAACATGCTCGGCTTAGGCAACGCGGCTACGCCGCTTGGCTTGCGCGCAATGCGCGATCTGGAGTCGCTGAATTCGCGGCCGGGCGTCGCGACAAACGCGATGTGTACGTTCCTGGCAATCAACACCAGCTCTGTGCAATTGATTCCTGCGACCGCGATCGCAATCCTTGTCGCGTCCGGATCGACAAGACCGACAGCGATTGTTGGAACGGCGCTGCTCGCAACGTTATGCGCGGCAAGCGTCGCGATCATCTCAGTCAAACTTTTGGAAAAATTGCCGATCTTTCGGATTTCGCCGTGCGATCAAACGACGAAACTCGAGCGGGATTTTGAGAAAGCGGAAATTAAAGAAAAGGCCGGGATTAGCGATCCAGGCTACAGTGTCCCGCAAGAACCGCCGAGGCGATTGTCGATCTTGGGTTGGATCGCTCTGGCTGGACTTGTTCTTTTCTTCCTCGCTCTTTTTGTCCGGATGGTGGCGCCAAATTTGTTTGGTATTGCAATGGCGCCAGAAGCGACGACGCAGAATGTTTTTGTCCGCAGCGTGAATGCACTGTCGATCCTGGCGATCCCGTTTCTGCTTAGCTTCTTCCCGCTCTATGCAGCGGCGCGCGGCGTAAAAGTCTATGACGAGTTTGTCGAGGGTGCGAAAGAAGGCTTCGGCGTGATTCTGAAGATCATTCCGTTCTTGGTAACCATGCTGGTTGCAATCGGGATGTTTAAAGGCGCCGGCGGCATCGATTTGTTGAGTCGCCTGCTTTCACCAATCCTGACGCCACTGCAATTTCCAACTGACCTCCTCCCACTTGCCCTGATGCGACCGTTGAGCGGGAGCGCGACGCTCGCTTTGCTGACGGACATTGTCCATCGTCTGGGACCGGACAACATCGTTAGTCTGACCGCGGCGACGATTTATGGGAGTACCGAGACCACGTTTTACGTTGCGGCGGTTTATTTTGGGGCCGTGGGAATAAAACAAACGCGACACGCGATCCCGGCGGGTTTGCTGGCCGATCTGACGGGCGTCATCGCGTCGGTAATAATCTGCCGGGCGGTGCTGTAAAGGCGAGGTTACAAAAGTTACAGGGTTACAAATGTTACTTGGTGCAGTCTCAGTGAGCGAGCTTGTAACGATGTAACCTTTTTAACGATTTAACTTGTCGGCGCACCAGCGTCGAAATTATCGTGCGATTTCTCGCAAATGATTCAACGCGATTATCTCATCATCGGTAGCGGCATTGGCGGAGCAAGCACCTGCGAAGGAATTCGCCGCCACGACAAGCGCGGCAGCGTTACGCTGGTCGGCGCGGAAGTGTTCCCTCCTTACAAGCGCTGGATTCTCTCGAAGAGTTTTCTGCGCGAAAAGAACCCTCAGCTCAAAAAATTGCAGGAACCCGATGAACGCTGGTACCACGCGCACAAGATCGAGACGCGATTCGGGACGGTCGTGACGCAGTTCAACATCGACCGGCGTCTGGCAGTGCTTGCTAACGGCGAGAGCATCGAATTCAACAAGGCGTGCCTAGCGATGGGGAGCCGTCCGGTACGACCGCCCGTTGCCGGAGTCAGTCTCGGTAATGTGATCTATCTGCGAACCATTCGTGACGCGCTCGCGTTAAAGGAGATGGCGAATCTGGAAAAGAGCCTCATGGTCGTGGGCGGCGGGCTACTCGCGTGTGAGGCGGCAGCGAGTTTGCGAAAGATGAAACTGAAGGTTGGTCTCATGCATCGTGATTCTTATTTGTTGAACCGCTATCTCGACTCTGAGACAGGCGGGTGGCTTACGGACTATTTTGCGAAACACGGGGTGGCAATGTCGATGGGCGAAAGTCTCAATGGCTTTGAGGGCAAAACTGTCCTTCGCAATATCCAGACAAAAAGCGGGAACCGGTTCCCCGTCGGTTTGGCTGTTGTCGCCTGCGGCGCAGAACCAAATCTCGATCTGGTCCGCAACACGCCTCTAGCCGGACCCCATGGGTCGCCGGTCACGGACTATCTCGAAACTGAAGAAAAGGGAATTTATGCGGTCGGCGACCTGGCATTTTATCCGGATAGAGTGATGGGTGGGATGCGGCGTCAAACGCACTGGGACAACGCGCGCAAACAAGGCCTCATCGCCGGCGCAAACATGACGGGCAAGAAACGCATTCGTTACGAGCAGCTTCCCTGTTTCTGGACGGAGATGTTCGATTTGCGGATGGAGTTCGTCGGCGACTTCAGCGTGCTGCCGACCCATGTCGAGCTTCACGGGACGTACGCGAAGAAAAAATTTGTTGCGCGCTATTATCAAGGGGAGAAGCTGCGTGGCATTCTGCTTTGTCAACAACCTCCGCGCGAGGTCGAATCGGCTAAGACGCAGTTGCGTCACGCACTCGGCAAATAGCGCTTAGCGCCGGCCAATTCTGAAAAGATCGCTCATCGATCTTCCAGCCTGCCGTTCCTTAATACGCGTCCGCTGGCATCTTCAACGCGGAATTGCTCACGCGCACGAGCTTCCAATCCCAAGGTTTGCCAGAGAGGCGATGCCACTCCAGTTCGAATGGCGCGGGTAGTGCGTTGACGCGTTCGTCGAGCAACTCCATCACATCATTGTCGGTGCTATAGAGCACAATCTTGCTGGTCCATATCGCGCGCAGCGTTTCGACCTGCACACTTGGGTTGGATGCGATGATCCTGGGTCCACGCACCCATCGGAAGCCTTCCCGCATGCGCTCTAGAAGGCGCGCTCGGTCGTCGGCCCACTGATCGTGATAATCGCTCCCGATAAAATCGACCGCGGCGGTCCAGTCTTTGTGTTCAATCGCGTGGAAGAAGTTCTCGGTGTGACGCCTTACCTGGCGCTCAGGCCGCCAGAGCCAGATGAGATACAGCCCGATGCAAAGCGCGAGAGCTAGACCGACATAAAACCCTCCACGAAACGAGATCGACACAATTGTGACTTTATTCTCTCCCGTAGATGACGCGATTTCAGCCCGCAGGATAAGCTGGCGGCAAATAGACGTTAAAAGTCACGGCCAGCTTCTGCGCCCTGGTCGTAAAGCGATGTTTCACGCCGCTTGGAATCATGATCACGTCGCCTCTCTTTAAGCTCAGACGTTTATCGCCACCTCGCCAATCAGCTCCCCTTTCAAAATTAACAAAACCTGATCTCTGGTCTCGTGCGCCTCGGCTTTTTCCCCAGACGATTTGCCCGACGCGAGTGTCATCACCACCGTCTGACTTCAGGCTCCCGTCCGTAGAACTTCAAACCAATCCCTTCGCCTTGCCTCTATTGTCGCTTTCATTAAAGCAGTTTAGTCCCATCGAAGAATTTGACGGTCAGCTTTTCAATGCCTCGATCTGGTCGAATCGAAGATTGCTGCTGCCCTGACCACGCCCGGTCTCGCGGGAGCGTCCAATCCACAAAAAAGTGCTGCCATTGTACCACCGCGTGCGCTGGTAACTTCGCCGCAAAAGAGTGCCGGCGGCAGGAACTTCTTCTTCGTTCACGTAGTAAGGCGTGACCTCCTTTATTAGTATGCCCTTTGCTTTCACGATTTCGTCTGGGGTCCCATCAAGTTTCGGCATGGCAGCGCGCTGAAATAGAATATCCTGATCGCTGCCCGGTTTGTGCACGGGGAGAAAAGGAATCCAATTCTCCGGCACCGTCGTCCCTAGGACGTAACGTATGCTCGCGGTCGATCCAACGATCGGTGGCGGCTCCACTCCGGTTTTATCGGCAGCTTCGTGGCCATTGATTCCAATGGCGGTAGCATCGGGGATGCGCTCCTCGACTCCCCAAACCATGTTCGCCATCTCATCGCGCATAAAATTCACTTGCTCGATCGGTTCACCTTCCAATGTCGAAATAAGCGTACCGGGAAGGAAGAATTGGCGGTTGTACTCACCGATTGCGTCCTTGTTACTTAGATTGAACATGCTCCATCGCTGCCAGGCACTGTCTTCACCTGCGTCCGCGGCTCGTATAAGAGTGCGATCGCCGAAGACATCGGTGACAACCAGGCCGGTGATTTCACAAAGCGTGTTCACTCGCATCACATAGGGAATAACGAACCAGTCGTTGCCGTAGATAAGACCCATCTCGGCGAATACGAGAAGAAGATGATCGGTCGTCTTTGCGTCCAGTTTGCCGAAATTAACCTGTCGATCCTTCATTTCCCAGAAGCGCGGGTTGGGCATTCCTTTGATAGTTGCGGCAGTCGGCAGGAACGACATTGGCGGAACCTCCGGCGTCATCGCCACCGACGCGGGCGCATTATTGGATAGCGGCGCCGCATTCGGATCGACTTCGAACGAAAACCAATCAAGCCGGCCTTCGTGATATCGGTCCGCAGTGAGAACCATTTGTCCGTTCGCGGCATCCGGAGCGGCGACCCGGAAACGATAAGTGAGCCGTTGAGGATCCCATGCAGTCTTGCTTTGTGTTGGTGGCTGCGAGTATTGCCGTTCGAACCATCGGACTAACGACTCAGTCAGTTTAGCAACAGTCTGATGGTCGCCAGTATCGATATTCGCCTGCGTGCTAAAAGTGCCATTGCGAATGGAATTGAGAAGCGCCTCTCCGTCGATGTCGCGTCTTTTCGTGGCGGTGTAAAGATTCAGACCATCGACCTGGCCTCGAAAGCTCTCCTCCTGATCTTGCACAAACGGGAATGCCGTTCGGTAGTTGCTGATGTATTTATCGCGCAAACTCGCGGTATGAAGTTTCAGGAAATAATGACCAATCTGCACGCGGAGGACGTGCGTAAACGGAACGTTCTCTCGCTCGACGATTGTTTCGAGGGGAATGTCCTCGCCGTATTGGCGACCGGTGTCGTCCCCGAGACTAACTCGATCAAGATGCAATTGGGCGGTAAGCAGACGCGCGTCAATCGCTGATGCGGCATCTTCCGCTTCCAGTTCTCCCATTTGCCATTGGCGGGTCAACATCCAGAGAGGGTCGCGCACCTCCGCGCGCAAACTGCGAGTGAAATCTTCGGTGCGGGCGCGCGGTTCGAGCCGGTTGTACGCGGTTATGACCGGATCGCGATAGCTTTCCGCGAGCAGATTGAATCCTGCGGCGGCGCTGCTTTGAAAAATATTCTGGAGATTGGGTGTCGCCATGACTTCATCCGCTCCTTGTAGTGGAAATGCCCGCGACTTGTTGGCTGATCACGTCGATGTTGAGCGAATAATCGAGCGAGATCGTGCTCTGGCCAGTGCTGAATTCTGCGATGGTGGAAGGAACGAGCGTGGCGAAACCACCAAGTGTCTCGATGATGTCCGGTTCAACGGCGCGCAATTTAGCGCGGTCGAGAGTATCGAGCACACTGCCAGCGAGATCTTCCCATTGCCACTTCCCCGTTTCTTGCGGCGTCACCACGAGCAAAATTGCCGCGGGCGGCGCGCTGTTAGGCTGATCGTAATTGAATGCGATACCGGTAACTTCGTCTTTTCGCGGCAGGGATTCGGTCCATTCGTCGATCAGAAATCCCGATTGAGGTCCGCCCGGCGCGAAGCCTTGTGGCAAACACTGGACGATCGCAATTGTGTCGTGAACGATCGTGGTCCCCGGCGGAAAATCCATTCCCAGCCACGTATCGTGATCCCGGTAGGGAAGTTGGAGCGGGCGGCAAGGGCCGGATTCTGCGCCGAACGTTTGCGCGAATATCAACACGGTTTGGAACGTGTGCACACTCGGCCGCACCAGAGAAACGCCATGCATCCATTCCTCCACTGGCAGGTTAACCTGTTTTGTATTGCGAACATAATCGAGTAACTGACCGCGATTGGCGTCCGCCTGCAAAACATCAGCCAGATTCCAAAGTAGAAATTTTGGAAGCAGCTTGAAATCGTCGCCGAGAAAACTTGTCGCCATTTCGACTAACAGAGCCACTTGCTGCGAGGGCTTGATATCGGCCGCACTTAGAAGAGCGAAGTTTGCGTCGTACGCCGTTTTTGTCTCTTCGTAACGATTGACTAACGACCGGCCTTGACCAACGAGCGACTCGCGTTCGACATTGTCGAATCCGACCATCGACAGCGGAAAGGCGTGGACCAGTCCGGCATTAGCGACATCAATCAACCGATCGCGCAACAAATCGACCGCTGCTTTCGTTTGCAGCGTTTCGGCATCGTCCGCCGCGGAACCAAGAGACGTCATCAGTAGATCGAATTCGGAGCGAAGAACGGCGACGCGCGTTTGCAGGTCGGCGACGTCGATATTGCCCGGATTATCAGTTGAAACTCCCGATGTCTTCGAGGCTGAGATGAAATCATTTGCTCGCAATGGCCGCGCTTTTCCGGCCATTTCGCGTACCGCATTCGCCAAAGGCAAAATCTCAGCGAAGGACCGGAGCTCGAGATTGGCGCCGCCACTATTGGCAAATTCGATTTTCACAATCGTCGTATCGCTCAAGGAATGTTGTTGCGCGAAGTAGTAGCGGATCCGCGATTCCAATTCCGAATACCCGGTAGCCTCAATCTTCTTTGCAATCAGATAAATGAAATCGAGCGGCTGCAATCCGAGATCGGCCAGGCTTACCGGGTTTTCCAAAGGCGACGACGACGCATCGAGCAGAAGAACACCATTGGCATCCACCGCGCGCACCAGGCAGCGAACGGTTTCCGGGTCGCCGAGCAATTCACCCACCCAATGGTTGAACGCCGGTTCGGTCTGCGCCCGCAGCGTCAGTGGTATCGCCGGCCACGGATTCACGGTCAGATCGGAATCGAATTGAATCGTTAGGCGATTGGTGAAACTGAGATCAGTTCCGCGCGAGGAGTTGATAACTTCGATCTCGACCGGAAGTTCTCCGCTCGAGATCGACTGCATGACCGCACCAGCTCGATCGAAATTTCCCAGCGCCAGCTGGTAGGCACTTTCCGCCGTCAACAAATCGCGCAATGCATCGAGCGAGTTTTCGAGATTATTTTTTTCCTTCGTGATCGCATCGATCTGCGACGCGTCCAATGCAGGTAGATCGGACACGCCATACGGAAATGCCGCGGTCGTTGAGCCAAGATCGAGACCATTAACGACTTCATAATCTTCGATCACTTCCGCCGGCTCGGGGTACCCCTGGCGCGGAATTTTTGTTTTCCTGATCGGGAAGGCCTTCCGGAAAATCGGTTTGAGGTGATCGAGGATAACAGGATTAACTGCGCGCGTGGTCCAGTCGTGCAGACCGCGCTCGAATAAATATCCGAGTAATACTTCTAGCGACTGTCCGTTGCGCACGCCGTCGATGAGATATTTCGCACGCCGCACGCGCTCCGATGAGAGATTAACGGCGAGCTTGTCGCGCTCCTCCGGAGAAGCGTGAGTCAGGTATCCGTTGCGCAGAATCGCGGCCGCGGTGGCATGATTGAGGGAAGGCGCGTGAACAAAGCCGCCATTACGAGGCTGGACATACAAGTTCTCCTTGTTTTCGCGCAGCGGCGGCGGAAGAGCGTCGTCGGCCAACGGCATGCGTCTCTCACGCATGAGCCGAACGTTTTCAAGATAACCATAACTGCCGATATAAATTCCGGTCTGACGTTCGCGGCCACCTTCATTCAAGCCGCGATGCGAGCGAGCTCGCCGGTCGAACAACGCCGTCTGCCAGCTATCGAGACGATAATTCAAGGTGTCGATATGTTCGGCGAACACGCGCTCCAATCGCGCAGTCGGAGATTTGCTCAGTAGTTCGAGCGCACTCTTTACTTCGGCAAAATGGGAGCCGATATCGCTTTCAGCTCCGCGGGAGAAACGATCGAGCTGAACAAACTCGAGCAGCGGTCGGTTCGACGTTTCCGTCGGAATAACACGATTCGCCGGTGCGCGAAAAACTTCCCACGGCGACACGTCGGGCTGGGTGCTGATATTCATGAACTTCCGGCTTCGCACCAGCTCATCCGCCACAATACCGTTCGATGAGAGCAAGCGGTGAATCGCATGCCGCGCTTCACTCAGCAGCGCGTTATGCAACATCAAATAAAGAAGTGCGTTCGGTTTATCGAGTCCGCCGAAGTCCTGTTGTTCCAATTTGTCGACGTCATCTGCGTTCTGCAGCAGCCAGCGAATGTAATTCCGATTATCAGTGTAAGGCGGGTCTTCCGATAATGGCTGATTCGTTACAAGATTCTGTCGATCAAGCCGGGTATGATAATGCCGGTAGATCAGCTGAAACAGTAGCGGTACCGGCTTGATGGTGCCGTCGTCGCGCTGTGTCTGATATCCGAAGTCCGCCAGGAATTGCCGTCCTGTACTGTTCTCGAGTTGCTGCAGGATGACGTCCTCGATGTAACGGCCGCCGCTTTGGAATTGCTCAAGGTTATGCAGGTAATCCAGACTGTAACCGACCCGCTGATAATAATCGGCTGAGGTTGGCTGCAGACCCAGCACATTCATCAGATTTTCGCTGGCGTTACCCGCTTTGCCGATATGGGCCAATTGCGAGCGCAATGTTTCCCATCGCCCCTGCAAATGATTGAGTACCCGATGAACAGCCGGCTCAAACGAATCGAGGAGTAATGCCGTTTGGCCATAAGTCCATTTTGGAAAAGCGCTGGTGAGCAAAATTCCATAAGGCTGATTGCCAACACGAATCGCGGAGATCGGCCCTCTTCCCGTCACATGCTCGGTAAAGAGGTCTCGCATCTGGGCGATGGTGTCATCGCTCATTACTTCATTGAGCATGCTGTGCAGATAATAACCGAGCGTTCCAGCGTAGAGCGCCTTGTTCATCGCAACCGCTTCGGCGTGATCCATCCCGTCGCTGTAGTTGATGTGTTGCAGCGGCCCGTAATTGATCCCGAGATATTCCGCCAGACGCTGGCCGTCACTGGCCTTTCCTCCGTCCGGCTCGAATTGAAATAACGGATCACCGCTCTCCACAAAATAGCTGACATCATGAAGCCAATCGTCTTTGCCAAAACCTGATGAGTCGCTGTCAGTATTGTTCGTGGCGGTGCCTTGCCTAACCAGGCTGAAGCCTTTCGCGGAATAATGGTGATTATCGATGAGGTCCTCGACCAGTTTCTGTCCGTCCTTGTCGTCCGCAGAAAGTTTCAATCCAATCACAAGTAGCTGATCGAAACCGGCCGCCACGTCTAACTGTTCGAGCACCAGGCGAAAGCCCATGCCGTGTGCGATCGCGAGTGGGAAATCGGCCATCCAACGAAAATCGTCGCCAAGATTGAGCCGTTGCTCCGAATCGCGACTGATCCCGGGATTGCCATTGTCCTCCAAGGGCGCCGGACCAACGACGAGAGCATCGTCGATTTGTGCACCGACGGCCGATTTGACCAGCGCGCCACCGCGATACGCCATCAAAACGAACCGGTCTGGCATGACCAAGCTGTGTGGTGCTTCAGACCAACTGTCAGGCTTCGTTAGGGGAATCTCCGGAAATTGGAGGTCATCATCACTTGCCGGTGGAGGCGTGGTCCAATTCAAGGGCTTGGTTTGAAGCGCAACCCACGCCGCGCGGTTCGCGCCGAATCGATCG